>Ga0210402_10003314_pt1 | contig 15166 bp, 22 predicted proteins | sample IncBWC7MmetaG_FD_161055 | JGI IMG/M metagenome (GOLD analysis project Ga0210402, IMG submission 161055) | Forest soil microbial communities from Barre Woods Harvard Forest LTER site, Petersham, Massachusetts, United States - Inc-BW-C-7-M | ecosystem: Environmental > Terrestrial > Soil >...
GTGACCAAATTCATTCACACACCTCCGCGCGTGCCCGGGGCGCAATTGCCCCTGGAGCGCACGCGCAACGCCAACTTCGCCAAGCGCCTGGCCAAGATCATGGCCGATCGCGAGATGACCCAATCGAAAGTCGCGGCCGAAATATGGGGCCGGGTCGAGAACAAGAAAGGCGCATGGGTCGCCAAAGGCCGTGACCGTCTGTCGGTCTGGACGTCAGGCAAGAACTTTCCCGATCGCGAGAACCTGGAGAAGCTCGCCAGGGTGCTTGGGGTTTCGGTGAGCGACCTTGCGCCTGACGCTGAATTAAGAGCTGCGCATCATGGCGCGCCCAGTTGGTCGATGGTCGAGCCGGCCGACGATCCAGGCTTTGTGTTTGTCCAGATCTCCCAGCGTCTGCCAGCGTGGGCGGCGCACAAGATCCAGGGCGTACTACTCGAAGCGAAAGAAAAAACTCCCGAGAGTGGCGACAAAACAAGGACGAAAGTCGAATGGCTATCAAAGATCAAAGAGATGACTTCGCCGTGATCACGGAAGCTTTCGCCGCCATTCGCGAGGACGTGCTGCCAGGACTGGGGATCGCCTGGGACAGGGCTGGACCTGCAACCTTATTTGTCGCCGAATTCATCATTGCCGACCTCATAAAGGCTGAAGGCTACTCGCCCGATGCGCTGCTCGATGGGCTCAAGGCTTACCTGGCCGCCGCGCCTGAACTGAAACAGGCATGAAAACCCTAACCGGCCCTTTTCTCACGGACGCCGAAGCTGGCCGTCTCATTAGACGGTCTTCCGAAACGATCCGCCGTTGGCGGCGAGAAGAGGGATTGCCGTTCCTACCCGGTCGGCCGCCACTGATCGACCATCCTACTTTCATGCTTTTCCTAGCCCACAGGGAAACAACCAAATGGACACCACCATCGACCTCAAAACCGTCCGGCTCGCCTGGGACAAGAAAACCAACGACTGGAAGCGGTCGAGCACGGGCGACATCGAGTTCGTCTACGTCGAGCGTCCCTCTGGACGCCTCCGCTATAAAACAACGCGCCTTGCTGGCGAGCCTGACGCTCAGGCGTTTGTGAGGGCGCTCAAGGCCGATCTCGGCGATCACCAAGCCGCCCAGACGACCGAGCCGACCTTTCATGAGGTCGCCGAGATCTATCAGCGCGACAGACGGCTCAGCCCAAACTTCAAGTACGTGATCAGAGCGCCACTCGCCAAGTTCGGCGATCGGCGGTTGTCGTCGATCAGCGCGCCCGAGATCCTCGCCTTTAAGGCCGAACGCCGGCTTAACGTTGGCGACGGCAGCATTCGCAGTGAGGTCGGCTACATCCGGACGATCCGCGCGTGGGCGGTTGATCACGAGTTCATTTCGGCCGACAAGAAGTTGTCGAAGATCGAGCGCCCACAGGAAGCGGCCCTGCCCGAGCGGATCGCGCTTACTGCCGACGAAAGCAATCGCCTATGGGATAAGGTCACCGCCTATCGGCATCCGCAGTACAGGCGCGTCGAGCGCCTGTCGCGCGCGGCTCGCTGGGGCGCAATCGCGATCGACACCGGCGCGCGCAAGATGGCGATCTGCACCTTGCGCTGGTCGACCCAGATCGACTTCGCCAGCGGCATAATTCATTTTGACAAATGCGACGAGAAGATCCCGAAGAACAAAAAGCGCGGCAAGTCGCCGATGTCGCCGCGGCTGAAGGCGCTGCTTCTGCGCGCCTATGAGGAACGCACGTCCGACTACGTGCTCGACAGCAAATTCGACATTGAGAACACCTGGGCGTCCGCTAGGGGAACAGAGTTCGCTCACGTCAATCCGCATCTGCTCAGGCATTCGTTCATCACCAACATGATCCTGAACGGCACCGACGTGTATATCGTGGCCAAGATCGTCGGCGACAATCCGCTGACGATCATCAAACGCTACGAGCACATTTTACCTGAGAGCGTGCGGGAGAAGGTCAAATGGAGCGATGGCCAAAAGGCCGCGGAGCCCCACCTCAAGCTGGTCGCCGCAGAGTGACCGAGAAGCGCCTGATCGTGATCGAGCCTGACAGCACGGTCACGGTGAGGCCCCTAGACGGCCTGCCAGGGCTCCAGGAGCTGACCAAGGCTGTCGGGGGCTGGCTGGAGGCTGTGCCCTACTTCACGGCCTTCGCTGGCGATCCTTGCGTGGCTTTCTGCGACGAAGACGGCAAGCGTAAGCGCTTGCCGGTCAATGAGGTCGCCACTTTTCTCTGGAAAGTGTCGGTCGGCCGCAACATCCTCGACGACGTCCTGGTCGGGCCGGTGGTCATCATCACCGGCCCGCATTCGTTTTTAGGGCAGCTCTGATGATCAAAGCCACCGCAACTATGAATGGCCGCAAGACTCTGGTGATCGGCCTGAGCTTCGGCAATCTCGACAAGTTTCGCGCCGAGCCCGGCGACACTTTCATCAAAATCGACGGCAGGCCGATGGAGCTGCCGATCGACGTGCTGATCTTTTCCGGCAGCACCGAAGCCCACATGACCGAGATGATGCGGCACAGCATCGGCCCTGACACCAAAGTCCACATCGACCCAAAACTGAAGAGTTGAACATGCTCAATCAAAAGCCGCCTCTAACCGCGCGAACTGCGCGCGACTTCGCGTTCGCCCATCATGGCTCAATCACCCTGCTGACGCCGCTCACCGCCAGCGCGCATGATTGGATCGAGGAGCACATTCCCCAGGACGCGACGCGCTGGGGCCGGCTCTCGATCGCGATTGAGCCGCGCTATGTCGGCGACATCATCGCCGCGATCTATGAAGACGGTCTGACCTGTCAATAGCGATGCGAACGGACCAATTCGTAGACATCGTGCAGACCAGCTTCATGGGCGTGGTCGCGGTCGTGCTGATCTATGTGGTGTGGCGGCTGGACAAAGCGTTCGACAAGGCCGGCGACAGGCTGCGCAAGGTGATCGTGCATCAACAGGAAATCCAGGAGGGTTTCGAGCGAATCTGGAAACGGGTCGACGAGATCGAGACCCAGCAGGGCACCCGCCAGACCGTGCTGCCGCTCGGCAAGCTGCAAGAGCAACTGACTCGACATGAAGCGGCGATCAAAGCCCTCGAACGCAGTCTTCGCCAATGAAAATCCACCCGTCGATCACCGATGACCGCATCGTCGAAGCCTGCGAGCGCCGGCTTTACACGCTCGACAATCCAGGCTTCTGCCTGGCGTGCGGGGTCGAAGCTGAAGGGGTTGAGCCTGACGCGCGCCGCTACCAGTGCGAAGCTTGCAACGAGCATGCGGTCTACGGCTGCGAGGAGCTGCTGTTCGAGATCATGCCATGACGATCGAGTTCATCCAGTCCGTCCAGACGATCGGCATCTTCGTCCTCGCCGCCGCGGTGATCTATGTGGTGGCGCGACTGGAGCGCGCGTTCGAAAAGGGAGCCAAGCGGATACAGACGGTCGTCAAGCACTTGCAGGAGTTCGAGGCCAGGCTCGATCGCTACTACCTCAGAATTGAGGCGGTGGAGAACCGGCAAGTGAGCCTGACGCAACGGCTTGACGCGATCGAGGCGCGGTTTGTCCAACGCATGGAAGCGATCGAAAAAAGAAGCGGTAATCCATGAGCATGTTTGAACCTTGCTACTATTTTCGCGATCACGCCGTCAGCGGCGCTTGGGGCGTGCGCGACGCCCGCACTGACGAAACCCTCGCGGTTGGTCTCGACAAGAATGTCGCCGCGGCTGTGGCGTGTCTGCTGAATGGCGAGATCGATATTGCGCGCAGCTTGCTCAAAGGTTTGCCGAGCACGATGGAGACGGCGCAATGACGCGACTCGACACGCTCTTGGGCGACGTTGAAGCGTTCGCCCGCCTGCCGACACTGCCGGCGACCTGACGGAGCTGTTGAAATGAAGACTGACAATTCTTTGCTGAAGCTGCTCGATGAAATCGACGTTCTGTGCGCTGTTTATGTCGGCAAGAACGCGCCGAACGAACCTTCCGCCGCCGCCGCCGCCGCCGACTTATTAGCGAGGGCATGATGACTGACATCCTGAAAGACGTTCTGGTCGCAGTCGCCATCGGTCTCAGCCTGGCGGCAATTGTGGTTGGGCTGATGATCCAGCATTCGCTCGCGCAGGCGCGGCAAGGTTTGAATGTATTGGCGTTTGATCTGCAGGCGTTCCAGCACGGGCTGGCCGATCTCAACACGCGATTGCATCGGTTGGAAGAACGTTTGTGCGTCGGCGAGCTTCATCGTTAGCGCAAAACCAACGTTACTCAACGGACGCTACGTGTGACCTACGTAAGGAGTTGAAACGAAAAACCTCGCTGGATCAACCTGTTCTGCACGACACTCTACGACTCTACATATATATACACACACACACACACACACATATATATAGGGGAAGAGGGGGTGTGTAGCAGAGGAGTGAGCTAGAATGGGGGCCAGCCAGCAAATTTAACTTTTTCAAAATTTGTGTGGATGCGTAGAACGACAAGAGGAGAGTTGAGTGGACGACAACGCGGAGTTCTTCACCCGAGCCACTTGGCGGCCGTCAAAGAAGCGCAGGATGCAGAAACGGGTGAAGCCCTATGGCGGACGGAAGACCGCGCCGGCTGCGTTCCTGGAAGCTGCGAAGCGCGTGCAGATTAAGCCTGGTTGCACGAACCGCAGGATCTGCAGCGCAATGAAGAAAGATGGAGCGCCATGCGGCATGCTGGCGCTTAGCGGGCTTAAGGTCTGTGGCGCGCATGGAGGGTTCAGGATATGGGGCCGACAAGGCAAGCTGCAAAAAACCGGAAGGACGGAAGCCGCGAAAGCCTCAAGGGTCGCCGCGGCCGAAACATCAAGGTCGACGCCGATCGCGCCATTGGAGCTGACGCAACTGCCGATTTGGAAGAACGCCAGCCAGTGGGATCGGATGCGGCTGGCGAGGGTATATCGCACAGCGCTTTGGGCGAGCCTGATTTCCCAGTTACTTCAACGACAACGGACTATCTCTCTTTAAGGTTGAAAGCTACACGCGCCTTAGAGAAACTGTGTGACTCTGATGCCACGCCCGCGAACGTTCGCGCCCAGGCCGCGCGAACGCTGCTGGAGCTGGTCGGGGCGATCGGCGCTAGGTCGAAACGCGATGAAGATCAAGACCTTAACGACACAACCCTGGAGCCCGAGAGGATGACGCTGCAGGACATCGATCGCGAACTTCTGCGGCTCGGACAGGTCTAACACGCTGTTATCACAGGCGACCGTGTGGTTCTGATTGAACTGGGAAGGCCGCAATTACCCCTCCGGCCCTCCCCAAAAAGCTTTTGAGGACCGGGGCTGGCCCGCGCAGAAAAATTTCGCAGTTGGTCAAAATCGCCCTGCCCTGCCGCACATCCACCGCGTGGCTTGGCTATAGGTCGCCATGAACAGCTCAGGGCCAGCCGGCGTTGTGGGCTAAACAAAGCCGGCAAGGCCCTAAGCTTAGGCCCTGGCCGCCACGAACGGCCGGGGCCTTTGTGCGTCAATCCTTTCGCGCGTAAGATTGTTCCTGCGGGTCGTCCAACCCGCATGCTCGTTTGGAGCCCCTCGTGACTGGCCCCGGCGAAATCCGGGGCCGCTTTGCGTGTTGGACGGGGCTGGGATAAGATGCCGACGTAGACTCACGAGGTGACCAGGGGCCGTAAACGCCGGCTAACTCAGCGCCCCAGGGGCGTGAGGACGGGGCTCCGGTTTCGACCGGAGCCCTTTGCGTGTTAGGAGTTTTCGGGTTAAGACCCGACACCCGACACCCAAAGGCGGCATGCCAATGCCGAAAACCGCGCGCCCCGTCCAGGTCTATGACTTCACGGCGTTCTCCAAACGGACGCCGACGCAGCAGCAGCCCGGCGATCGGATCGACGCCCAGTTCAAGGCGCATGCCGACGCCATCGTCGAGATCCAGAAGATCGTCGACGCCTTCCGGCCGGCCCCGACCCCCAATCTCGACCAACTCGTCCAAGACTTAAAAGCTGCGGCTCAGCAAGAGCTGCAGGATTTATGGCGGCAATCCATCAACGCCGCCAGGACCGTCGATGAGGCCCGCGTCGAGCTTCAGCGCATGCGGGAAGAGGTGAAGCGCGCCAGGGAAATTGCTGAAGACGCTCAGGCGCGTCTGCAGCAAGTTCAGCAACAGCTTGTGCAGCCGCGCGAGCTAGCCGCGCCGACGCCGCGCGAGCCGACCCTGCCGACCCCTACGCTCTATGTCAACGCCGGCGGTCCGTATGCCGGTGATGACGCCGGCGCGACCGCGACGTCGGCCGACTACGCTCAAGTGTCGATCGAGTGGGCCGAGCACATGCCGGACACTATCCCGCCCAACGTCCTGGCGATCAACGCGATTTCGGGCGATCACTGGTCGTCCAGGTGGTGGGCCAACCGCGCGGCGCAGATCGTGTCTGGTCTCGCGCCATTGCCGTCTGGCGTCGCGCCGATAACCGAGGCGCTGTCGATCACTGCGGTCAACGCCGCGTCCAATCTTCAGCACGCGCCCTATGGCGCAGTGACGCTTTTCTTCAATGGCCAGGCGTTTACGTCGCTTGATCCGGCTCCGGCGTTCACCGTCGCCGGCCAGACAATCAACTGGACCTCGACTGTCTGGAGCTTGATCCCCGGCCAGTCGCTGGTCGCCCAGTACTTTTACGCGACAGGCGGGTGACGATGCTCAAACGCCTTTTCACCCTTCTCGCCGCCGTCCTTGCGCCCGCCGTCGCCGCCGCCCAGACCGCGCCGGCGCAGATGGGCATCACCCCGACTACCCAGCCGGAAGTGTTGCAGACGCTCGACAACACCAAGACCTGGGTGCCGCTCGGCAGCGTCAACTCGACTACCCATACGTTCAGTCCGGTCGGCGGCGGCGGCGGTGGTTACGGCTTGAACGTCACCATCCCGTCAATCGGCATGCAGGCGATGACCGACGCCACCGCCGCGACCCAGCCGCTGTTTGACAATGCTCCGCTTGTTCAAACCTTGATGCAGGCGATTGCGCCCACCCAGCCAGGCAATTCCGGCGGGCCGACCGTTGTCTTTCCTTGGGTGACTGGGGCTAATCAGGTTTATTATCACTTTACTCAAGCTTTTCATCTTGCTCGTGGGGTGATTGTCGACTGTGGTCAAGCGTCTTCTGGCACCAACTCCAATCCCGGAACGACGCTTGTATTTGACGCTGGCGTCGATGGCGTCGTGCAAGATGACCCCAATGTGTCGTTTGACGGTGGTTCGGCGCAAGGGTCGGATCTTCGTAATTGTGAAATCTTGTCGTTGGGCGAAGGTGTCGGCAACACCGCCAATCAAACTGGCAACACCTTTGTAACGCTCAATTTTATGTATTACGGTTCAACCTTCAATAATCCTTATCCATGGGGCGCTGGCGACGGCATTCTTATCGTTCCCCGGTTCAATCAATACAATCCTGTCCCGTTTGGCGGCGACATGACCGCAGTTCAGCCCGGCGCTTATCTCGACAGCGTCGCTGACGCTGGCGTGACGCTCAACCTTCATCAGGACAGCGGCGGCGCGACCAGTTTCACCGCCGGTGTTCCGTCATACGACGCTCTCGCTCATGCGCCGCTTGCTTTTGAGATTTGGCGGTTTCCGGCCGCGCAAGGCTACAACGTCACCAACGAAGGGCCGTCGACTGGCGCAGCGGCGCAGTCCTGGACGACCGGCGCAAACACCGCGACGGCGACGTTCAGCGGCACGACTGCAAACGTGACCGCCGTCGTCGGGCAGATTTGCGTTGGTTCGGTATTAGTCGGGGGTGGCCTCATCCCCATCGGCGATCTCAACAATTCGACCTATCTCGCCCCTTCGGTGACGGTGTTGCCGGGCGGCGCGACCAGCGGCTGCTCCAGCGCGCTTGGCGCTTACACGATCAGCACGACGCAGACCATCGCCAGTCCGGTTACGGTCACCGTTGGGGCAGGCATTCAGGTCGCGCCGGGAACGTGCAATGGCGTGTTGCAGGGCGCGATTGTCCTCGATACGACCAGCGCCAACAAGAAGATCGGCGTCGTGTCATTGTGCGACAACGTCGCCAACGTCATGGCTTTGACCACTACGGTGTTGACCGCTTCGTCCGGCGCGACCGATGCGTTGTCGTTCTCCAGCAACGTCGTCTTCATCAATGGCGGTTCGTCGCGGACATGGATGTCGGCGGATCGCCTGTGGATGGACGGCTTCCCTTATGGCGCGGTGACGTTCAGAACGTCGACCGATTTGAAGTGGCCGTCGAGTTGGGGGCAAGCGTTCAGCGTGTGGAGCGTCGGCAACACCGCGATCTTGCCCGGCGCGGTTAGTCATGCCGGCGGAACCGGCCGCGCCTGGATGGTGCCTGCCGGCGTTAAGCGTCAGATCACCTCCAAGAGCCACTCCAACACGGTCGAGATGTTTCCGACCGGTTTGCAGATGGGCTGTAGCTCGGGGCAGGGAGTGCGTGGGTTCAACTGCACCGGCTCCTATGACGCCGAGAACGTCTATCAGTTGGACCTGATCGGGCGCTTGACCGAAGGCGACAACAGTGGAGGGAGCACGGCTCACGCCAACAGTTACTACCGCAATTTCATGATCGACACCGCCGAGATGGGCGACGTCGGCTCATTCTATAGCGGCGAGGAATACGAAAGCTACGAGGGCGGCTACGCCAGGTTGACCGCTCTTCAGCAATGCGTCGTTGGTCAGAATGTATCAGTCTATGTCGGCATTTATTCGACTGGCAGCAGCAATCAATGCGAGGTTCCGGCGACCGGCGGCTTTGTGCAGCCGACTAACCTTGGCGGATTTGGACCATTGTGGTTGGGGGCGCAGGATTTTGTGCCTTTGGACGCTTTTAATATTAGCAATGGAAATTTTCTTGGCAATCGTTGGACGTTTTATTCGCAAGGCAGTCAAACCCTCACCCAGCTTGCTGGCGCGGCCAATACGAATATTCTGACCAGCTCCAACGCGCCTAGGTACGCCTATGACGGCGTCTATGTGCAAGATCAGACCAATCCCAGCGCTATTCCTGCCGGCACTTTTGTCACTCTTGTCGCCGGCATCGGCAAGATTTATCTGTCGCAGAACTTGACCGCAAATATTCCTTTGTCAGATACGATAGTGTTTGGCTATGCGCCGGCTTTGGGTTATGTCCATTATCAAAATGCTGGTCCATGTTTTGCTATTTCGCCGGGGATCAATAATCAATTCACCAACTACATGGATAGGTTCTGTGGCGGAATTGGCGGCCATCCATGGTATATGAATTATAACGGTGTGTTCAACGCTTGGAATTGGAGTTCTGCTGCTGGCGGCGGCAATGGCGCGGTGATGACTTGGCTTGGATCCGAATATAAAGGCTACAATCCGAACGCCGGTAGTATGTTGTTTACTACGTTGGAGTTGGGTGGTCCAGGAACAAATTCGGCCGGCGGCACGGAGAGGATGCTGGACAGTGGAATTGTAGCCCCAACTGACGCGATTGCTACTTTTACCGCCAGTGACTGGTTTTCAACATTAAACCACACTATTGGTTTGACCGGCGGCGTCTGCCCGGTAGCCTTTACCACTCTATCCAAGAGCAATACCCAAATTCTTGGCGCGGTGGCGTCATGCAGCGCGGCGACGCCAACCTTGACCCTCACGGCGGCGGCGACCGCCGCCAGCCTTGGCTCGCGTGACGTCCTTAACGTTGGCGCGGCGGCTCCGGTCGCCCAGGCGCAGTGGGCGACCAATAGTCGTAAAATTCCGGTCAATTCATGCGCAGGCATTTCCGCTGGGCAGACGGTCACCGACGCCAGCAATGCGGGCGCGGCGATTGGCGCGGTCTCGGGATGCGTCAACGAAACGCGGGTGACGCTAACCCAGCCGGCGGCTTTTGCTTCGACCACCGGCGGCGACACGTTGACCGATGCAGCACGGCGGCAAGGCGATTTTCGTTTCAACACTGGCGTGGTGGCGGGCGGAACGTTTGGTTGGGGGAGCACCAGCAATATCGCCACCGCGATGAACCCGGCCGGGCCGGTCGCGCTTGACGCGCAAGGCGCTATTCTGACTGCGACGCTGGGCGCGACTGGCGCTGGCGGCGCTGGCTACGCGGTCAACGACACCGGCGTCATCGCCGCTGGCGGCAGGAACGCGACCTATGTCGTCGATAGCGTGACGGCGGGCGCAGTCGCGACTTTTCATCTGAGCAATTTCGGCTCGGGCTATCCAGTCGCCAACAACGATCCGACCGTCGTTTCGACCGGCGCTGGCAATGGCGCGCTGACCATCAACGTCGCGACGATCTCGCAAGGCGGTAACGCCTGGCAGTACAACGCCGTCGTCTCGGGTGGAACCAAGCCGGTCGGTTCCGGCTCATGCCCGATCAATACTCAAGTCGGCGGCATGAGCACCGGCTCGTTCAAGGCGAACGGCGCCTGCGCCGCCAACGGCACGATCGTGCTCGCCATGCCAAACGGCGTCGCGCCCACCGGCTGGCGCTGCGGCGCGGACGACATGACGACGCCCGCCAATCCGCTGAAGGAAACCGCCTACACCCCGAGCAGTGTGACGTTCACCGCTCTTAATGGTCTCGCCGCATCGGATCAGGTGGCGTTTGGCCCGTGCACGGGGTTTTGAGAGATGGGCCTCACCGAGGAAGCCGGAAAGGTCGCCAACACCGCCGTCAGCGCGATGGGCGCGTCGCCGCTGGCGCTTGCTCTTTTGCTGGTCAATCTCGGGTTCCTCGGTTTTTGCATCTACGTCCTTGGTGAGGTCAGCGCCAATGCGGCGGAACGAAACAAATCTCAGCTCCAGTTGATCAACGACCTCGTGCACGACATCCGTGATTGTCGTCAGGGGCCGAAGACATGAGCGAGCGCCGGAACATCGAAAATCTTCATCTCAGCGAGCAAGGCGCAAACCTGATTTCAGAGCGCGAAGGCTGCATCCTGACGGCTTATCTTGACAGCAGGGGGACGCTGACCATCGGGATCGGACACACCAGCGCCGCTGGGCCGCCAAAAGTCGCGCAGGGAATGACCATCACGCAAAACAAAGCGATGCAGATCTTTCGCGACGACAACGCCCGTTTCCGCCACCAGTGCCTGCCGCTGGTGAGGAGCCCGTTGCATCAGCACGAGTTTGATGCGCTCGCGTCATTCGTCTTCAATCTCGGCGCGACCCAATTCAGGGGTTCGACCGCGCTTAAGCGTCTCAACCAGGGCGACTACGCTGGCTGCGCCGAAGCGATGCTGTTCTGGAACAAGCCGCCGGAAGTGATGTCGCGCCGGCGCGGCGAGCACGACCAATTCCTCAACCTTCAGCATGTCGCGAGGGCATGATGTGTGGCTTTGGCATCGGCACAATTTTTCAGGTCGCGATCTTCGTCATCGTCGTTCTGGTCGTTCTGGCGCTGCTTCGCGTCTTGCTCGGCGGATGGCTCACCAACATCACCTCGGCTCCTTACTGGAACGTCATTCAGATCGTGATCGGCGGTGTGGTCGCGATCCTGATCCTGCTGTTCCTCTGGCGGCTGGCTGAGTGTGCAGGGCTGTTTGGCCGTGTCGGTATGCTGCTCGCGTTTCCGGTAACCTGAATGGCGACCTTTATCTGGGACCCCGCAGTGCAATGGCCGCCGCCGGCCGACATTTTATTGAACTACGACGTCGTCGCTCCCGGCGGCGTCACCCTCTCTTCGGCGCGGTCGTCGAAGACGACACAAGGAGAAGACGCCATGACCAAGGTTGTTATCGTCGGAGAAATCTATAACGCCGGCCTCGAAGTCGGCGGCGGCCCGATCTATCCGCCTAGCCAGCCGCCCGGCATCTGGCCGAGCCCCGGCCATCCCGCCCATCCCATCGCTCCGGGCGGTCCTCCTCCGGGCATTTGGCCGGGACCGGGTTACCCAGCGCATCCTATTGCTCCGGGTGGACCGCCTCCATATCCCGATCAAGGGTTGCCGGGTCAGCCTCCGGGGATCTGGCCCTCGCCCGGTCATCCGGCGCACCCGATCGCGCCTGGTGGACGCCCTCCTGGCATTTGGGGCGGTCCTCCGCTCTATCCCGACATTGGCGGCCCCGGCGCGCAGCCGATCCCGACGCCGCCGATCTATCTGCCGCCAGGGACAATTCCTGGTCTGAGTCCCGAACATCCAATTTACATTCCGCCGAGCATCTGGCCGAACCCTGGCGTACCGACGCATCCGATCGTGTTGCCGCCGCCCGGCAGCGAAGAGAAGCCGGAAGTGCTGGAGAACTGGAACGCGACAACGATCTGGACGCCGTCGTCCGGCTGGGTCGTCGCCATCGTTCCGTCAGAAGAGCACCCCGGTGTTCCGACGCCGTCGTAATAAGGAGGTTCAATCATGCCCAAGAGCGCAAGCTGGAGCGTCATCCTGACGACGGCTGTTCCCGATGGAGCTTCAACCGAGCTTCTTACGCCCGGCCTCGATCCGGCGGCTATCGATCCTGAGAGCGCCGAGCTTGCGGTCGGCAACGCCGTTGTGCCGATGCCGGAAAAGGCGACCGTTGATTACGGCGACGGTTCGGTCGCGACCATTACCAACGCGACCGGCGAGGAGTGGCCGTCAGGCGCGACGGTCTACCTCTACGTCGAGGGGAAGGGAGTCAGCGAAGACCTGGAAGAGCAGTTGGCGTCAATGCAGTCCGGGATCGACGCCAACTCTTCCGCCATCACTGATCTGGAGGCCGAGGTCAACGCCAACACGGAGGCGATTGCGGCGTTGCAGCCGGCAGTCGACAAGAACGTCGCCGACATTGCGGATCTTCAGACGCGGGTCGCCGCGCTTGAGGCCGCCGCGCCGCCGGCGACGATGTCAGCCAGCAAGAAGTAGGAAATCTCGAACAAAGGAAAAGGAGTTTCGTTATGCCTGCTCAGCCTACCCACCCTGCTCCGACGCATCCGCCGGCGTCGACCCCGACGCCGAAAGCCGCGGTCGTCGCTGATGACGACGCGCCGCCGAAGTACAAGCGCCCGCTGCCGAAGCCCGGCGACAAGGATTACGTCACTGGTCAGCCGATCGATGACGCGGAGGCCGACAAGGTCGAGAAGGAAGTGGCCGACAAGCATGCTGCGGCCAAGGCGGCGGCGAAAGCTGTGGCGGCGAAGCATGATGATCCGGCTAAGCCGACTACTAAGAGCCAGGAGCCCTAAGCCATGCCGGAAGCCGAGCTGCAAACCGTCCCGACTGCGAGCGCGGCTGACGTCGCCTATGTCGGCAAGCATCCGCACGGCGTGGTCAAGGCGCAGAAGCCGCGGTTGAAGGTGCTGAAGCAGAACACCGTCAAAGGCGCGCCGGTCAACACTGTCGCGCCGGCGATCACCGGCACGCCGACCGTGCCGAACGTGCAGACGTGCAGTTCGGGAACCTGGCAGAACTCGCCGACTTACGCTTACCAGTGGATGCGCAAAGGCGGCCCGATCCCTGGCGCGACGACGGCGACCTACACCCTCGCCGCCATCGATCACGGCACCCAGGTTTTCTGTCATGTCACGGCGACCAACAGCAAGGGCAGCGTTGTCGCGAAAAGCAACAGCGTGACGGTGCCCTGAAAGGAGAAGCGATGAAAAAGATTGACCCCAAATCGCCTGGGCAGTCGTCCCAGAGCGACGATTTCTGCGATCCGCACGGACACGTCGGTTCGATGGGCGCGGGTTCTCACGAAGGACTCGGGCGGACGGAGGACGGCAGCTTCGCCTCGATGTCGCGCGGTGGCTCAAGCCCTGATGGCGACGCCATGGTGGCGAAGTATCGCCCGAAGGGCGGCTCCAGCAAGCAGGCTGACAGCGGCTCCGAATTGAACGATGAAGGCGACGACTGGGCGTGAACGACGCCGATCGTAAGTTCCTGCTGCTCGAACGGAAGAAGGCGATCATCAAGGCGCGCGCCGGCATGATCGCGTTCTCCCGCTACATGAGCCCCGACCCTGACGATCGCGCCGACCCGCGGCTGTCGGCCTATGAAGACGTGCGCCATCATCGGGTGATCGCCGCGGCGCTGGAGGAAGTCGAGGCCGGCCGGATCAAGCGGTTGATGATCTCGTGCCCGCCGCGGCACGGCAAGACCAAGCTCGCTAGCATCAATTTTTCTGCCTGGTACGCCGGTCGCAACCCGATGAAGTCAGTGGTGTTCGCCACCTATAGCGATAAGTTCGCCCAGGACACCGGCGGCGCGGTCAAGACGCTGATCCAGTCGCCGCTCTATGCCCACCTGTTTCCGAACTTCCGCCTGGCTTATGGCGGCGCGGCCAACGATCGCCTGCGCATCGCCGGCGGCGGCGACATGTTCTTCGTCGGCGTCGGCGGCGCGCTGACCGGTCGCGGCGGCGACGTCAACATCCTCGACGACCCGATCAAGAACCGCCAGGAGGCCGACTCGATCGTCGTCCGCGACAAATTGTGGAATTGGTACAACAGCGTGCTTCGCTACCGGATGATGACCCAGGACGCGGCGCTGGTGATCATCGCCACCCGTTGGAACGAAGACGACATCATCGGCCGCCATATCGATCCGACCAACCCCTATTTCAACCAGGAGGAAGCCGAGTCGTGGCGGATCATTAATCTGCCGGCGCTCGCCGAAGAGGACGATCCGCTCGGCCGCGAGCTTGACCAGCCGTTGTGGCCGGCCCGGTTCGACACCGCCTTTCTCCTCGAACAGCGTCGCGCCGACGCTCGCGGCTTCACCGCGCTCTATCAGGGCCGCCCAACGCCGGCTGAAGGAGCCTTTTTTAAGTCAGACTTTATTCGGACCTACAACAAGATGTCCGATCTGCCGCATGCCGACGCGATGCGCTATTACGGCGCATCCGATTTTGCAGTAGCGACTAAGCAGGAGAACGACAAGAGCTGCCATCTCATCGTCGGGGTCGACGAGAACGACAACATCTGGATCATGCCGGATTTGGTCTGGAGCCGGATGCCGTCCGACATGTCGATCAACGCCGTCATCCACTTGATGTCGAAATATCGGCCGATGATGTGGTGGGCGGAAAAAGGCGTGATCGCCAAGTCGATCGGGCCGTTCCTGCGCAAGCGGATGCTGGAGAAGCGAGTGTTCTGCTCGATCGACGAGATTGCGCCGATCGCCGACAAGCTCGCCCGCGCCCAGTCGATCAACGCCCGGATGTCGATGGGCCGGGTCTACTTTCCCCGTTTCGCCCGCTGGTTCGCCGACGCCCGTGA
>Ga0210402_10003315_pt1 | contig 15162 bp, 12 predicted proteins | sample IncBWC7MmetaG_FD_161055 | JGI IMG/M metagenome (GOLD analysis project Ga0210402, IMG submission 161055) | Forest soil microbial communities from Barre Woods Harvard Forest LTER site, Petersham, Massachusetts, United States - Inc-BW-C-7-M | ecosystem: Environmental > Terrestrial > Soil >...
GCCCGCCACTTCCTGCCCCACCACCGGCGCGCCATACAAACCATACGCAAAGGGATGCCCGCCAAAGTCCCACGCTCCCAGGAAATAATCCTCTGACCCGGTTCCGTTGATCGAAGGCAGCGTCTCCCCATCGACGAAGAACATGTCATCGCCCTCGCCCCACCAGCTATCCTGATTCTGCAAGACCGACATGGTCACGCCTACAAAGTGACCGCGTCCAGTGGCTTCCATCCAAACATAGTTGCCGTCGCCATTCAGATTCTTCTTCCCATCGACCAGCGGGTCGCCATTCGATTTCCACTGGTTCGTCCATCCCTTCGCCGGGGCAGCCTGCCGGTACTGCGCGTGAAAATAGAGCAGATCTGCCGCCAGGGGCTTCGAATACGCGCGATAGTCGATATTGAAATAGAACGCATCCGTCCTGCGCGACCCTTCGTTCGTCACTGTGATGCGCGCATGCTTCTGAAACGGCATCGGGAAAAAGCAATTCAACGCCTTGTCCGATCCCACAGATAGTGGCAGAGCCTGATACGAGTGATAGTCCCCCAACCCCAGCCCGTAGAAATCGCCAATCGGCGCCTCCACGCTGGGCGTCGCCTCGCCATCCCAATACATGCGTAGCACCAACGCCTTCAAGTGGTTCGGGTCGTCGGTCGCAATCGTTACCCAAACATGACTGATCACGCCCGGCCCGTTTTCGTCGAGCAACGTCAGCGTCTCCCCCGGCGCGATCTGCCGATTGTCCGCATTCCCCCCGCTCCGGTCATAACTGGAAGCCCGCTTCTGCACATAGTCCTTGGCCTGTGGCAAGCTGGCGAGCCAGGTCCCGGGATCCTGCGCGAACAGCGGCAGAGTCAGAAAACAGAAGGTAAGTTGCGCGACCAGCATTTTCATTCGGGTCTCCAGCGAGCAGGCTTATTCCTTCAAGCCTTGGCGTTGAGATTCTAACCCTCTTCCACCTCAACTGCAGGTTATGAAGGGCCTTGGGGGGAAGGGCACGGCTTCAGCCGTGCCGTTGGATCAGCGAGAGGTGTGCGCCTTAGCGCTGGAGGTTCCGCTCCTGTGCGTGCGGCGAAGCTGGACTGGGTGAAAGAATTCAGAATGTCTTGGGCAAACACGGCGCACCTCGCCCGGTCAGGAACCGCCGACATAATCCGCTCGGGATATTCGTCGTAGGTCCGGTCGTCGAGCAGCCGGCCGTTCTTCGCCTTACGCACTCCGCCCCACTGCTTGAAAAAAAATGGAACGCGATATTTCCGACATTGATCCCGGACCGAGATCACCCATTCCTTTCGCATCGGCCTGGCGCCAGGCCCGCTCTCACCACCAACAATCGCCCAACTGATGCCGGAGAGGTCGAATTCGCCGAGCCCTTCCAGAAGCGGTTCGACGGACAGGAACCGGACGCTGGCTGGCGCATTTTGAAGATGCCCGATTCTGGGCAGACCATATTTCTGATCCTCGACGCTGACGCCCCACCAGATGTGTTCGTGCTCAGCAGCGAATCGCATCGGGCCGGTCAACAAGTCTCGAAGCCGCTCCGATCGCTTCGTGAGCACCTGAAACGTATGCCACTTCGCAGCAACCATAACGCGGCAGACCGCCTCGATGTAGCTGTCGGGAACGCCCTCCTGAAAAAGGTCGCTCATGGAATTCACAAACACGAGCTTCGGCGATCGCCAGGTGAAAGGCTCGGTCAACTTCTCAGGTACCAACCGCAAGTCAAACCCCTGCTCATAAGGATGTCCCTTAACTCCGCGAAACCGCTCCGCAAACGTTTCGGCATAGCAATGCTTGCATCCCGGACTGATCTTCGTGCACCCGCGCACGGGATTCCAGGTCGCGTCCGTCCATTCGATGTGAGAATGCAGGCTCATGTCATTTTTTCCTTGGAAAGGTGACTCGCACGTGGTCGGCGAACGTAGCCTCGCCCTTTTTCTTGGGGCGCTCGCTTGCAGGGGGCTCAACCCTGATCTTATTCTTCGCCTCTAGCGCGGCAAGCGCCTGCTTGTAGTTGCTGCTAACGTAAGGCGTTCCAACGCAGTGTCTTTCGTAGATCTCTTTCATCGTACCAGTTTCGCCTGCGAAGTCCTTCAATAACATTCCTTGAAGGTCGTCAATCGGTCTCGACAGTCCGTACAGGATTGGGAACTTCTCCGTTGCAGGCGAATACTCGAACGATGCCACTCCTTGATGGTGTTCGGAACTTTCCTTAGCCATGATTCCCTTCATGATTTCGTAGCCCTTGAAATGCTTTGTGGCGAAAATCAGATGGTGACTCGTTCGCTTTCCTTTTTCATTCTTGAAGGTGAAGGGCAGCACATATGACGCGCCCATCTCCTGAAGCGCTGCGCACAGCTCCTCGACTATCAGATTTTCCCGGTCTTCCGAATTAAGTCCCGCGATACTGTCGCGCAGCCTCTCGGCGCGTCTTGGGCCAAATAAGGCATCCATGTGCGCCTTAACCGCGGGATTGTTCAGCCCCATGTTGACGCGGTTGTAGTTGAAGAAAAAGACGCAATCAGATCCCCAATTTTGCAACACCGACTTAATCAGCCCAAGAGACAGCCCTTTGTACCCCCACGGATCTACAAAAAAGAACGTCGGAACGAGCCTAATTGCTGCGAGCTTCTTCTCGATTTCGTCCCCGACGATTTCGTTCGATACTCTTGGCTTGTACTTCAGCTTTTCGATACCCTCAAGCCCATCAATTGCCGCTTGTAGCTTCCCTGCGCTGTCCGAATCCCTGTCATTGAGGAAAGTCACAAGCATATTTCGCATGTTAGGGTCTTCGATAGCCTTCCTTAGCACAAGCAGTGGCGTAGAGAGAGTGCCGTCGTCGTAGCGACCCGGCCCCGCAAACAGGTCGATATACAGAATGCGATTTCCCATCTGTCTCGCAGTAGGTATTACGACATTCGCCCAGGCCCAGAGGTATTTCTCGACAATGCGAGCCTTAATTTGGGACTGCTCTCGCGGCTCGTCGAAGAATTGATTGTCGACCATCGCTCAATGCAGGGCTGGCCTAGGACCCTTGTCTTTTCGGCGCGTTTAGTTGACTACGTGTCAGCCTAATACAGGCAACTGAGGTTCCTCGAGGCCGCATTCCAGCTACAGTGGAATATTCCCATGCTTCTTCGCGGGATTCTTATCCCGCTTGTTCTCCAGCATCGCCAGGGCCTGGATCAACTTCTTCCGCGTCTCCCGCGGCTGAATGACCGCGTCCACGAATCCGCGATCCGCGGCGACATAAGGGTTCGCAAACCGGTCGCGAAATTCGTCGATCTTCTCGCGCCGAAGCTGCTCCCGGTTGGCCGCCGCATCCAGTTCGCGCTTATAAACAATGTCCACCGCGCCTTCCGGACCCATCACGGCAATCTCCGCCGTCGGCCACGCGTAATTCACATCCGTGCGGATATGCTTCGATGCCATCACGCAATACGCCCCGCCATAAGCCTTGCGCGTGATCACCGTAACCTTCGGCACCGTGGCCTCCGCGAACGCGAACAATAACTTCGCCCCGTGCTTGATGATTCCGCCATATTCCTGCGCGGTCCCCGGTAAGAATCCCGGCACATCCTCGAACGTCACCAGCGGAATATTGAAGCAGTCGCAGAAGCGCACAAACCGCGCCCCCTTCACCGACGCATTAATATCCAGTGTCCCCGCCAGCACCGACGGCTGATTCGCCACGATCCCCACCGGCCGCCCGTCCAGGCGCGCAAATCCCACGACGATATTCCTCGCGTAATGCTCCTGCACTTCAAAGAAATACGCATCGTCGACCACCGCGTGAATCACATCCTTAATGTCATAAGGCTGGTTCGACTGCGCCGGAACTATCGTGTCGAGCACCGCATCCGCGCGATCCACCGGATCGCTGCACACTTTCCGCGGAGGCTCATCCAGATTATTCGACGGCAAGAAACTCAACAGCTCGCGCACCATCGACAGACACTCCGCGTCATCGTGCGCTAGAAAGTGCGCCACTCCTGAAGTCTCGTTGTGCGTCATCGCGCCGCCGAGTTGCTCCTTCGTCACCTCTTCCAGCGTCACCGTCTTGATGACATCGGGCCCGGTGATAAACATGTACGAAGTCTTATCGACCATCAGCACAAAGTCAGTGATCGCCGGCGAATACACCGCACCGCCCGCGCACGGCCCCATGATCGCCGAAATCTGCGGCACCACGCCGCTGTACAAAGTGTTGCGCAGAAAAATGTCGGCATACCCCGCCAGCGACATCACGCCTTCCTGAATTCGTGCTCCCCCCGAATCGTTCAGCCCAATCACCGGCGCGCCCATCTTCGCCGCCAGATCCATAATCTTCACGATCTTCGCCGCATTCGTTTCCGACAGCGACCCGCCGAACACGGTAAAGTCCTGAGCAAAAACGTAGACGAGCCGCCCCTCGATGCGCCCATAGCCAGTAATGAATCCGTCGCCGTAGATTTTCTGCTCGGCCATGCCGAAGTCGTTGCAGCGGTGCGTGACCAGTTTGTCGGTCTCTTCGAACGTGCCCTCATCGAGCAGGAATTCAACCCGCTCGCGAGCCGACATCTTTCCTTCTTTATGCTGGCGCTCCCGCCGCTTGGCGCCGCCACCATCTTCGGCGAGCTGGTTCCGCTTCTTCAGTTCGGCAACTTTTTGTTCGAGATTCATAGCGGAAGGATTATATCGGTGTCAGGCTGCGGTGAATATGAGGGCGCGCACAGGCACAGACAAAAGCCCGATAGCCGAGCATTGGCCCTCCTAGGAATGAGGGATGGCTATTTCTTTTGAGTCTCGTCGCCGGTTGGAGACGGCGCCGACAGTTTCTTGACCTCATCCATCAGAGTGTCCAGCCCGTGATCGAAATTCTTGAGCCACGTTGCTTTGCGAAACGCACCGTCCACCGGTGCAGTCATACTCCAGAGCAGGAAATGCGTCTTGCCGTCGAGCATTCTCAATGCGAAATGAGGCTCGTAGCTGGTCAAGGTCCCGTTGTAAGACTGCGGGGCGGCAAAGCTTATCTCAAAAACCAGGTCGGCCTCGCCGGGAGTGGCGACGATCTCATATCTTCCCCAGGTCTGCATGGCAGCGTAGAAATGGTTGTAGGCCTGATCCGGCTCTCCGGCGCGATTGAAAAGGGATTGAGAAAGGACGTCGGCCCCCGCGTTCGAGATAAACACTTTGCGACCAGCGACGATCTGCGCTGGTACGGGCGCGGCCGCTGGTTCTTTCGGCTGCTGGCCGCTCAATCCAGGAACAAGAATGACCACAGCCGTAAGAACTCCATAACGGAGACCTGACCCAATAGTGTGCAACATAATCTCTCCTCGCCTTACAACGGGGAAGCGGCAACGCTCGCCACTGTACTGGATCGGAACCCCCAATGTTTGGAAAAGTTGTGTGGAGCCGCGCGATGCCCGCCTTCTCCGCTCTTTGATCCGCTCGTTGCGGTACACTGCCCACAATGTCCTCGCTCACCGATCAGATGGGCTTCAACTTCCGCCCACCGGAACGCCGGCTGTGGAAAGTGCGCGACCTGGTCGCCGCCGTGCGTTCCCACATCGAACGCGAATATTCCGACGCGTGGGTCGAAGGCGAGATTTCGAATCTGCGCGCGCCGGATTCCGGACATCTTTACTTTACACTCAAAGACGGCAACGCCCAGATTCGCGTGGTGATGTTCCGTTCGTCGGCGCGGCTCCTGCGCTTTCGCCCAGCGGATGGCCTGCAAGTAGTCGTTCGCGGCCGCGTCACCGTGTATGAAGACCGCGGCGAGTTGCAGATTTCCGCGGAATACATCGAGCCCAAAGGCGCTGGCTCGCTTCAGCTGGCGTTCGAACAACTCAAGGCCAAGCTCGAAGCCGAAGGATTGTTTGCCGCTGAGCGCAAGAAACTAATCCCCACGCTGCCCTCGCGCATCGGCGTTGTGACCTCGACACAGGCCGCCGCGCTCCGAGACATTCTGAACGTTCTCCAGCGCCGCCACCACTCCGTGAATGTCCTCATCTATCCCGCCCAGGTGCAGGGCGACGCGGCCTCGCACGAGGTGGCCGCCGGAGTCCGCTTCTTCAACCAGCACGACAACGTAGATGTCATCATCGTCGCCCGTGGCGGCGGCTCGGCCGAAGACCTCGCTGCGTTCAACGACGAAGCACTGGCCCGCATGGTCGCTGCCTCCGAAATCCCCGTGATCTCTGCCGTGGGCCACGAAACCGACTTCACGATTGTGGATTTCGTCGCCGACCTCCGCGCACCCACTCCTTCGGCCGCGGCCGAACTGGTAATCCGCTCCCGCCAGGAAGTCGAAGACCACGCGGCAGCTTTGCACGAGCGCCTCGGCCGCGCCATGCGCTACCGCCTGCTCATGGGCCGCCAGGCCCTGACCGAACTCGCCCAGCACGGCGCGTTCGCCCGCATGATGGAACTCATCCACCAGCGCCAGCAGACCCTCGACGACCTCACCCACCGCATGGAACTTGCCGAGCGCCAGTTGCTCGAGCAGATGATCCGCCGCTGGGAAAGAGTCTCCGCGGCGATCCGCCACTACGACCTGCGCCTGGTCCTTTCCGGCATGCGTAAGGAATTAGAAGGCGGCACTGCCGCGCTGGCCTCCATCATGCGCAACGTTCTTCTGCAGCATCGCGTCCGCAGCGAGCGCCTCCAGACCGCCCTCGAATCCCTGTCCCCGCTAGCCATTCTTGAGCGCGGATACGCGCTGGTCTTTGACTCCAAAGGCAACCTGCTGAAAGATGCCCAAGCCCTGAACGTCGGCGACGAAATCTCCGCCCGCCTGGCCCACGGCCAGCTTCAAGCCGCAGTGACGAAAAAAGAAGTCTGAGAGCCGAGTGGGTTTGTGATTGTGGCAACGGGCGCCTTCACCCGCCCCGCCAAGCACAGCGAGGCGTGCTCTACCAGTGCTCCGAGGACGGACCGGCCAGCCGAGCCCCGAGCCGGACACTGAGTTTCCCACCAAACTGTGAGCCCGCAAATCCCCTGCATTACAATGGCTTTTCAGCACCAGCCTTACCTAGGAGCGAGTTCGTCCGATGCCCGTCATCACGTCATGGACGCAAGGCGCGTGGATCGCCCTCGACATTCTCCTCGTGGCCCTGCTCATCTACCAGGTCCTCGTGATGATCCGCGGCACCCGCGCCGCTCCCATGCTCGTGGGACTCGTCGTCGTCGCCATAATTTTCTACTTGGCTCGCATCGGTGAACTCACCACGCTGAACTGGGTGGTCAGTCACGTTCTGCCCTACCTGGTGTTTGCGCTCATCGTCGTGTTTCAATCCGAGATCCGTCACGTGCTCGCCGACCTGGGCCGCCGTCTCACGTTTCTGCGCGGCTCGTCCGCGGATAGCGACTCCTACGACGACATCGTGCTCGCCGCCAATCTTTTTTCCCAGCACCAGACCGGCGCTCTGATCGTGATCGAACGCGAAATCGGGCTGCGCACCCACATCGAAAGCGGCGTCCCCCTTGACGCCCGCCTCTCCTATGATCTGCTGGCAACAATCTTTCGCCCCAGCGCTCCGCTTCATGATGGCGCGGTCATCGTCCAGAAAGATCGCATCGCCGCCGCCGCCTGTTTTCTTCCTCTGTCCATGAACCCTCTCCTCTCTACCCAACTTGGCACGCGCCATCGCGCCGGCATCGGCATCACCGAAGAGACTGACGCGATTGCCGTCATCTGTTCCGAAGAGACTGGCGCGATCAGCCTCGCCATCGGCGGTAAAATCGAGCGCGACTTAACAGTCGAGCAACTCCGCGAACGCCTAGGCAGCGAACTGCGGCGGTATCTGGCGCCAGTAACTTTGCCCACCACGATCGCGCACGGCGACGACGAATCGGACGGTTTGCTGGATTCTCCCCTGCGAGATCCCGTCACACGCAAATCAAACTCCGGCGCCGAATCGGAGCCGCAGCCATGACCGGATTCTTCCAGCGCTATGTGCTTCATAACTTCGTGCTGAAAGTATCGTCCTTGCTGCTGGCCGCGGGGCTCTGGCTTCTGATCTCACCTGACGAGCAGCCCGCCGAAGTGGCCGTGCACGCCCCCATCGTCTTTCAGCACGTCCCACCGCAACTCGAGGTCAGCTCCGAGATGATTCCCGAGGCGCAGATCCGCGTCCGCGGTCCGGAGCGCGTGATTCGCCAGCTGCAGGCAAACCAGATCCGCGCGGAAATCGAACTGGCAGACGTCAAGCCCGGTGAACGCACCTTCGATCTGACCTCCCGCCTGGTTCGCCACCCGCGCGAGGTCACCGTCGTGCAGGTCGTCCCCAGCCAGCTGCACCTGGCCTTCGATACGCGCATGACCCGCGAGGTCGAGATTCATCCCCGGGTAACAGGCACTTTTGCCGATGGCGAACAGATCGTTAAGGCCGATGCCGATCCACTCCGCATCACCATCACCGGCCCCCGTCATCATGTCGAGAAAATCGATGCCGCCACGACCGATCCGATCGACGCTACCGGCACGCGTGGCAGCGCCGTTTTCAATACTAATGTGTATGTATCCGACCCTCTGGTTCAAGTCGTGCAGACGACTTCGATTCGCGTAACCGTCCTCGTACAGAAAATCGGTAGCTCTTCGACACATTGAGTGGCCGGTTCTCGCGTGGCGTCATCCTGAACGGAGCCGCTTTCAGGCGGAGCGAAGAGCCTGCCCTGAGCGAAGCCGAAGGGATCTGGCGCGGGAGTACATCGGACTAGAGATTGCGCGCTTTCGCCCCTCCTCATTTATCATCGCTAGTCCTTATCTTCTTCGATTTTTCTTATGAGCCAGCAAAGGCAACTGTTCGGGACCGACGGCATTCGCGGTGTGGCGGGAGAATTTCCGCTCACCAAACAAAGCACCTACTTGATTGGCCGCGCCCTGGGCCACGATCTCATCCGCACTAGCCCGAAAGCGCAGGCCGTGATCGGCCAGGATACCCGTGAGTCTAGCGGCTGGATCGCCGACCGCGTCGCCGAAGGTCTCGCCGCCGTAGGCGTAGACGTCCACAGCGCCGGCGTAATCACCACGCCCGGTGTGGCCTATCTCGCCCGATCCCGGGCCCTCGCCGCCGGAGTCGTGATTTCCGCCTCCCACAATCCCTGGACCGATAACGGCATCAAGGTTTTTTCCGGCGACGGATTCAAGCTCACCGACGCGCGCGAACTCGCCATCGAAAAAGAAATTTTCGCCCTGCTGGAAAATGCGACTGCTGCCGACGATACGGCGCTCAAGATTCCGAAGCCGTCTCTGCCCGGCGAGGCCGATCTGCGTCATGGGTACGTCAAAGCGCTGGCTGCCGGCGTGTCATCCGATCTCAGTAAACTCCGCGTCCTCGTGGACTGCGCCAACGGCGCCGCCACGGCCGAGGCCCCGGAACTGTTTCGCAACCTTGGTATTCAGGCGACGTTCATCCATATCTCGCCTGACGGCAAGAATATCAACGAAGGCTGCGGCGCATTGCACCCTGAGACTCTCGGGAAAATGGTGGCGGAATCCGCAGGCAAGTTCGACCTCGGCGTGACCTTCGACGGCGACGCCGACCGCGCCCTTTTCTGCGATGCCGCCGGCCGCGTGGTCAACGGTGATGGCGTTCTCCTGGCCGCCGCTCGCGACCTGCACGCTCAAGGAAAGTTAAAGGCCGACACCGTTGTCTCCACCACCATGTCGAACATGGGCCTCGAGATCGCCCTGAAGACCTCCGGCATCCGCATGCTGCGCGCCAATGTCGGCGACAAATATGTGCTGGAAGAAATGCTGAAGACCGGCGCAACTCTCGGCGGCGAGCAGTCCGGCCACATCATCTTTCGCGACGGCGACGCGACCACCGGCGACGGCCTGCTCACCGCCCTTCGCCTCATGGACATTGTCGTCCGCTCCGCCAAGCCGCTCGCGGACCTGATCGCAGACCTGAAAGTCTTCCCCCAGAAAATCCAAAACATCCGCGTCCGCGAGAAAACCCCTTTCGCCCAGATCCCCGCAGTACAAGCCGCCATCGCCGCCGCCGAACGCGACCTCAACGGCAACGGCCGCGTCGTAGTCCGCTACTCCGGCACCGAAGCCCTGGCCCGCGTCATGGTTGAAGCCGAATCGAAAGAAAAGATGGAGGCCCTCACAGCCGCCATCGCCGCCGAAATTCAAAAAGCCCTGGGCGCCTAGCGAGTAGCAAAAAGGTTTGTGTGCGGACAGCCGGGTGCCCCATTTCTCGCGTCCTTTGCGAGAAGTGGGGTCTTTCTTGAGCCGCTCCAGCAATCTACAACTGCGAATAGGGTTCTCTCAAAACTACTTCCGCTTCTTGCGCTTCCCCCCCGCCCGCACCGGTTCCTCCTCCAGCACCGCAAACTGAATCTTCTTCTCCATCGGATCAATCCGGTCCACCAGCACCCGAATCCTCAGCCCCAAACTGTAAATCTTCCGCGACCTCTGCCCAATAATCTCCCGCGTGTTCTCGTGATACGTATACCGGTCGTCATTCAAAGTATTCAGCGGCACGAGCCCCTCAACAAACAGATCAGTAAGCTCCACAAAGAATCCAAACTTGGTCACGCTGGTGATGAGTCCCTCGAATTCCTCGCCCACCCGATCCTGCATGAACTTAACCTTCTTCCCCTCCATCAACTCCCGCTCGGCATCCGCAGCCCGCCGCTCCGCTCGGCTCGACTCCTCCGCAATCTCATGCAGTTCCTCCACCCCAATCGGCCCACCCAACGCCTCATGTGGGGCGGACACTCCCTTCGACAGGCTCAGGGCAGGCCCTGTCCGCCTTTCCCCGGAAGCACCGCGACGTTTCGACCAGGGCGATGCCTTCTCCTCGATCCGAGGGTGGGAAAGTTGACTTTGGTTTTGACTCTGATTCTGCCGCAGCACATCCTTCAGCACCCGATGCACAATCAAATCCGGATACCTTCGAATCGGCGAAGTAAAGTGCGTGTACGAAGTCGCCGCCAGCGCGAAGTGTCCCAGGTTCTCCTCCGAATACCGCGCCTGCTTCAGCGACCGCAACATCAGATAACTCAGAATCCGCTCCTCCGGCTTCCCGGCAATCTTCTCCGTCAGCTTCTGATACATGCGCGGCGTGATGTGCACCTCCTTCGGTACCTCAATCTCGCGCACCCGCTTCCCGGTCCCATAAGCCGCGCGCCGGTCCGCCTTCATCTGCACGCGATGAATGGGCAGCGCTCCCACCCCCAGCGAATATCCAAACGTCGCCGCAATCACTTCAAAGTCATACACCCGTTTCGCATCCGGCTTCTCGTGAATGCGATACAGCGAACCCACATGCCTAGACTCCAGATCGTGCGCCACGCACTCGTTCGCCGACAGCATAAACTCCTCGATCAACCGGTTGGCAATGTTGCGTTCCGACCGCGAAATGCTTTTCATCAATCCAAGCTCGTCGAACTCAATCACCGGCTCCGGCAAATCGAAATCAATCGACCCTCGCCGTTCCCGCTTGCGATTCAGAATCAGCGCCAGATCGCGCATCAACTCAAACGTCGTTACCAGCGCCGCATAGCGCTCACGCGCAGCCGCATCGTTTTCCAACACCGCGTTCACCGCGGTATACGTCATCCGCTCCACCGACCGGATCACTCCCTCACTCAACTCATAACTCACAATCTCGCCGCGATGATCCATCTCCATCACGCACGACAGCACCAGCCGCTCCACCTGCGGCCGCAAACTGCAAATGTCGGTCGACAACTCAAGCGGCAGCATCGGCACCGCCCGATCCGGAAAATAAACACTGGTGCCCCGCAGCCGTGCCTCTTGATCGAGCGCTGAGCCCGGCGTCACATACTCGGCCACATCGGCAATGTGCACGTGCAATTCAAAATTTCCGTTCGCCAGCATGTGCACATAAACCGCATCGTCGAAGTCGCGCGCCGTCTCCCCGTCAATGGTCACAATCGGCAGTCCGCGAAAATCGCGCCGCCGCTGCAGCTCCTCCGCCGAAATCGTTGCCGGAGTATCCTGCGCCTCCTCCAGCGCTGCCGCCGGAAAGTGATGTGGCAGATGATATTTCCGAATCGTGATCTCGACATCAACTCCGAAATCGTCCTCCCGCCCCAGAATCTCAACCACCCGTCCCCGTGGATTCTGCGTAGGCGAAGGCCAGTCGGTAATCTCCACATCCACTACGAGCCCCTCAAGATCGTCCCACTGAGCGGCCCGCGCCGCCTCGTCGCCCAGCACGCGATCAACAGATTGCTTTTTGGTTTTCTTTTTTCCTGCGTTCTCTGCGTCATCTGCGGCTTTGGGTCTGGGAAATTCCTCGCCAGCCGGAATCAAAATCTCCTGCGTAATCTTCGAGTCAATCGGCCGCACATACCCACCGCGGTTCCCGTAGTGAAAAATTCCCACCACCGTCGGATGCGCCCGCATCACAGGCCGCACAATCCGCCCCTCGGCCCGTCCATCCGGCCGCACATTGCTGATGTCGACCAGCACCAGGTCTCCGTGCATGGCATTTCCAATGAGATGCGGCGCAATAAAAATGTCGCCCGTAAGCCGCGCCTTGAGCGCCGGCGAAAGCGACTTGGCATCCGGGATCACAAACCCGAATCCATCACGATGCATGCTAAGCCGCCCGGCCACCAGATTCTTGTCGGAGGACGGCGCAGGCAAAGCATATCGATCTGAATCGACGGAGAGAAGCGTTCCCCGCGCCACCATCTTCTGCAGCAGCGAATCCAGCTCGCGCCGCTCGTCCCCGTGCAGCCCGAGTTCCCGCACCAACTGCTTGAACCCGGCTACCTTCTTAGGCTGCCGCGCAATATGTTTGAGGATGTTTGAATCGGAGACCATGGAAGGAAGCTGTCAGCTATCAGCCTTCAGCTCTCAGCATATCGCATCACTTGCGATTGGTCAGTCGGCTCCAACATCCGGTCTTCAGGTTCAGGGAGAAGTGCTCCAGATTTCTGACGAAGCAGTGTCCTTTGTGGGTATCGCGCATAATCTTGCCATCGCGAATAGCAATCATGTCAGCTGTTTCGAGCTCTGCTTGATGTTCGGAAATCCAGCCTGGCATCTCCCCGGTCGTTTCTAGTTTGGATACGTGAAAGTCATTGAGATGCAAAGCATACACGGGTGTGTAACGCGACTGCCGTTCGTCTTTGTAGCCGACGCTGCCGATGATCACGATCCGATCGCCGGTCAAAGTGGCGGTGTGGAAATCTGTGGGCGGGAAAAGTTCTCTTGGATAGCCATAAATATCGATCCGTTCGCCCGGACCAAAGACCACGACATCGTTGTAGATGCAGAAATCGGGATCATAAAAATCTTCATGCTCTCCGCCTACGCAAACCACTCTCCCATCTGGAAGACCTGTTCGCGTTGCTCCCATGCGATCGAAGGTCCAGATCGGGCCGTCTTCACGAATCGTCGGGATGTCGAATAAGTCGCGTGCCCGATGTGGACCAGAAGCGGACTTAAGCTTGCCGTCCCTCATCAACAGGCCCGATTCTGCCAACTTGCACTCTCGATCTGGAGATATGTCGTGTTCTCCGCGAATCATCCACTCCCAAAACGTGCAGTCCATCCGTTGTGGGTTCGCGTTACCGAATCTCGGGTGCCGCTGTCGTTCAAATAGTTCTCGAGTAATTTGCATCGTTAGTTCTAACGGGCTTGCTTTGGTGCGCAAACCTGAACTATTGCTCCCTTACCACGAATCTCCGCCCCTGCGTGGCGGCCACGCCCCCAGCGCGCGCCGCACCATCGCAATCTGTCCCACGTGATAACTCGTGTGCGCCACCATCTGCATGATCACAGCTTCGAGCGTGCCCGCGACCTTCTTGTCGCCTTCATACACGCTCTCGATTTCCCGCCGCAGTTCCTGAGGAGAAGACTTCGCCAACTCCGCAAACTCACCCAGCAACTCCGCCAGCCGCGTCCGCAACCGATCCCACTCCGCGGCATCGGCTGGCGCGGGCTCCGCCGGAAAGCTCTCCGCACTGTGCTCTGGATACTCCGGCCTCAGCCCGCGAATCCGCCGCAGCTCATACTCCATCCAGTAATTGATGTGAAAGACGAGTTGCCCCACCGAATGCGGAAACCCCGCAACCACCCGCGCCGCCACTTCCGCGGAAATATCCTCCACGCACGCCAGCGGATCAGCATGCGCCCCCTTCCCGCGAAGCAACTCGGTCAATGCGCGCTGAGACATGAAAAAAGTTCGGTTCTAGCCCAGGCACGATCTGCGTTCATCAGCGCAATCAGCGGCAAAAATATTTCTCTTCCAGAATCCTCCGATGATGCACCTCATGTCCGGCGATGATGTAACCCAGCGCCCGCACGCTCACCTCATTCTTATTGGCCACTCCACGCCGAGTCCACGCCGCCTCATCCAGATTGCGCAGCAGCGTCAGCGTCGCCCGACGCACCGCAATGTAGTCCTCAACCATCTCCCCTATCGGCGCGCCCGCGAACGGACCATTCCTCACGTAGTCATCCTGCTCAAAGCCTGCCAGCGGCGTTTGGTCGCCGCGCGCAATCCGCAGCGCCCGATACGCAAAAATGCGCTCCGTGTCGCACACGTGTCCCAGCACTTCCTTCGCATTCCATTTATTGGGCGCGTAGCGAAAGTCTCCATCCTTCTCGTCGCGCCCCGAGAGCAGCAGCACCATCTGCCGCCGCTGCGCGTCCAGCGTCCCCAGAATGTCGGTCCCCTGGACCAACGAAATGTAGCGGTCATAATATGGCGCATATTCGCCCGGCTCAGGCCGCGCGATCACAAACGTTGCAGGCGATACCACGGCTGGTTCTGACATGTCGCACTCTCCCCACGGATGGTTTTCCAGGGCCCTGATTCTCAACACTTAGACGACTCACTTCAGATTCCGTCTTCGATAAATCTTCGACTCTGAAAGGATAACTCGCCGCCCTGTGAAAGGGTACGGTCCGGATCTTTTTTCCGGGAATCGTTACACGCACCGGGCATAAAAGACGCACCGACTCGAGCTCTCTCGGCCGCCCGGAGCACCCTAAAGGACGTACCACCAAAGTGAACTCCCGATTGAAAATAAAGGATTTTCCACAGTGCTCACTTTGAGACGCGAGAGTACAATCGGCTTTGGTCACGAAAGTGCGGCCAGTGACCCCTAATCCCAACTAGGAAAGGAACTTTTACCCCATGTGGAAGCCGACCAATCAGCCCCAAACTCCTGCGCAGCCCG
>Ga0210402_10003316_pt1 | contig 15160 bp, 21 predicted proteins | sample IncBWC7MmetaG_FD_161055 | JGI IMG/M metagenome (GOLD analysis project Ga0210402, IMG submission 161055) | Forest soil microbial communities from Barre Woods Harvard Forest LTER site, Petersham, Massachusetts, United States - Inc-BW-C-7-M | ecosystem: Environmental > Terrestrial > Soil >...
AAGTACATATATACAGCCTGCTGGCTGAACAACTATGTTGTTCAGTTATGTCCCTTTTGGTGTAACAGTTATGGTGCTAGGCTGTCCAGACTACTTACAGTGATCTAGACATCATAAAATTTGTCAGTGACTGTTGGAGCAATGCTGAGGCATGAATTGAAGTTGGTATTGAAGAGAAATTCAAACTGATGATGACTAGATTGTGCCGAAAATTCAAGGATGTGTTCAGAGTGATAAAATGTGTATCAATGCACATTTCAGAAACACATTGATTTGGCTGCCCACTCCCTGCACAACATCTCCCTGGTGGCACACTTTCTCGCAACAACAAGAACACTCCAGTTGATGGAGGCAGTGGTCTGGCAAGTGGCTGAGGGTGTTACTATCAGTTTCTAGTATGTCATTCATGGGATAAGGGAGACAGAGAGATTCGAAGCAAATGACAAGGTCAACAAGAGTTGAGAAGGAAACAGCAGGAAAGTCTTTATAAATCTCTACTGAACATATAATGGTGGCAATAAACAATGGGCTGGTGTAGTTGAACTTGAAAGCTTATTACCTTTCTGGCCCACCATGCCATGATGCCACAATGCACACCAAATATGAATGACAATGACTTATCAGAAAACTTTAGGACAATGTAAGGGCACCCTAGGACTGAGGGGGTCACTCAGTCTAGAAGGGGGAATCTGAAGTATATAAATGAATGGAGTCTAGATACATGATGGGCCTTACTCACCTAGAAGGGGGAATCTGAAGAGATAAACCTAAGGAGACCCCCAACTAGGGTAAGCAATGTGTATGTACTATAACTATACAGTACCAAGCCACCAAGTCAGCTGTCAGATGTAAGCGAGATCTAGGAACATAGGGACATGATATATACATAAGTGCAACGTAACGCAGTAGAGTCCATGGTGTGCACAGTGTGCTCTGACATCAGAGAACGATGCACAGTGTGGGTCTGACATTGGAGAGCAGTGTGGTTGCAGAACATGACAGAGAGGGTCAGAAACGGGTGTCCCCTGACATTTACCCCCCCTTCAAGGTGCAGTGACTCAACGTGAGGACCTTCAACTAGTAGCAGTATCCGCCTGAGAGAAGGAAATTGAGTCAAATGTAGCTGTGTTAACCTGGCACAGGGCTCTGGGGTTGAGGCAACAGAAAGCTGTGACTACATCTGGTGCATGGACATTATAGTGTGTGGTCCAGCTGTTATGTCCACTGTTGTAACCCTTCCACTTGACAAGATACTTGAGATGATGCCAGTGAATGTGGCTATTGAGCATCTTCTCAACCTTGAATCCCTCATTTTCCTCATTGCCCTCGACTAGGACTGGTGGAGGTGGTGGTCTGGTCTGTCTACCAGGAATGGGGTCATCTGCTGCAGGATAGAGTTTCACGATCGGGAACACCGGGTGGAGGCGCCGGAGGAAAGAGGGTAGCTTGACATGGTAGGTCCTGTGTTCTACATCTTCTCAGTCATTCTTGGGCAGCTCTGCATCTCGCATATGCTGAGCTGGTCTCTTTGTCAGCTCGAGGTTGGCAAACTTCGTGAACCGCCGCATTCAGCATGCGGTTAAACTCTCCAGTAGTTGCTGGCGAGCTCTCAGAACTTGGCATACGCTGCTGTAGAGCGTATCTACCATCTTCAGGGTTATTGTTACTGAATTCATCAGTCAATAATTTTAACACAGCTGCTGTGCTAATCGAGAAGGTACCACTGCCAGCATCCTGCTCGTGGCTGTGTGCACCTGCCTCAAAAAGCTGCAGGACATGGCTGTGCCATACTAACATTTCTTCCATGCATTGTGTGATCATGATGATCACGACGGCTTGGACCCACCTGATGAGCCCTGCTCATACCACCCTGAACTTCAGATGCGGTGTTGAACAAGCCGCAGCTGATGCTTCAGTAACTGTTCGTTGAGGTATAAACTTGAATGGCGATGGGTGTGTCACTGTTGAATCATCCCTAGAGGGGTTGGGGTCCCTAGCCCAGTTGCGTCAGCTGCTTGACTGTGAGCGATGACTGCTCGGGCTAGGTGCTCACGCACTAGCCATAGGGACAGTTCTTGATGTCCTCGAGTCACCTCGGATGCAAGGCTTCATTGTGGCAGCTGGTTGGCTGCCGCTGGGTGTTTTTTCACTGTGACGTGGTGTTGTTTGAGTCACATTGGGTCCATTTTGCATTGGAGTCCTCAGTTGAGGGTTATCTGGTGCCAACGTGGGGTTGGCGCGGTTTTGGTAGCCTTCTTCGCAATGGCCATTTTTGTCATGTTGATGACTGGTTAGGTTCAGAAAATGGAGTTAAAAAGTGTAGGGGGTTCCCTTTGAGTTATTGCAGCAAGGATGTGCAAAAAAGTATAATGGATTCCTGGGTTGGGTAGCTTATTACTCAGTTCACACCTCCCAATGCACACAACCAATGTATAAAGCAAAAGGATGCAGGAGTAGTGATAAGTATAAAGCTAGGGAATGTGATTAGGTAAGAGTCCCTATATGGCCAGAGGGCCTTGGTAAATAAATAAGCACAAATGTTCATGAGTGCTAAATATGTTACAGCATGACATCGCCAAAAATGCTTCAAAATTGACCAAAAAATGCTCAAAAAATCTCAAAAAATCTGCTCTATTTGCTGTAGTTATGAGTGTGAAATTTCTATGTAAGTTAACTGAGAGTCATTTGAGCTGATGAAAAACTAATACATTGAAAAACAAAGTAAAACTCAGATAGGAGGTTGAAGACTGATGTGGCATTTGGGTCAAGAACTTTGGAGTACAGGTTCAGCAGAATGGTTATGACCAGGTCAAATGCATTGATGATGTAGTTGGGAAAGTTAGTTCATCAAAGTGTTTGTTTTGGCTGATCCATTTTGCAGGACTAAAGATTGCAGCCATAGCTGAGCAACTTGAAGAAGTCAAGGATGATCACAGGTACAGAATTGAGTGGGTTAGAGTCAAATAACATCTGGGATAATATTATTATTTGTAAGCATGTTGCTTACTACAGTCCTCCTAATGTACATATATACAGCCTGCCGGCTGAACAACTATGTTGTTCAGTTATGTCCCTTTTGGTGTAACAGTTATGGTGCTAGGCTGTCCAGACTACTTACATTATTGTGGCTTAGAATAAGTACAATGAGTGCAGTGTTTAGTGGGAGCCCGGCCTCAGCCGCAAGCTAAACTATGGACAGGTGTCACACCCCATCCCAAGTCATGAGCTGGTGAAATAAGTGTGATACATCATGTGATCACAAGCATCTAATTAAAATAGTACATGTTAGAAATGCCTTCATATCTTGTGAAAGCTAATCATAATATTCTGAGGTGACAGTCCCCTTTGGATTTTCAATGCTATTCCAACAAGCTGTAAGTAGTCTGGACAGCCTAGCACCATAACTGTTACACCAAAAGGGACATAACTGAACAACATAGTTGTTCAGCCAGCAGGCTGTATATATGTACATTAGGAGGACTGTAGTAAGCAACATGCTTACACAAGTTCCCCCATCATCTCAAGATTTATTTCTTGTGTTCTCAGAATTTTTACCATCATCCTCATCTGTCTCGTGCATAAGGCTTGCAAAATCATGTGGGAGTTGCATGTGCTCCAACTAAGGTACATGCAATGTCATGCATGTATCATAAAGGGATTGTAACACATATCTTTGGTGGATGGAATTCCGCTGCCAGTGGCTCCAGCAAATGAGTGTTGACAGTACGGTAGACTTCCTGCAGTCTGATTTGGCTGAGATCACAAACACCTGCCTTCCTACTCGTTATTCATGATTGTGCTTGCGGGTAAAAAATCTGGAATGAATGAGGAGAAAACGATTGATAGTAGTAAGGTACAAGTTGTCCATTATAGATAAAAAATCTCAAATGATCTACGGGGTAGAAAGAAGCTTGCCAAGTGCCATAATGTGCTCCTCACAAATAGCTGAAAAGTAGAACTCATGCTCGGAGTTATGAGGCTGCACCAAATTATGGGCAATCTCGTGGGCCAAAGTAAAATACCTGTGGGATGTTCAGAAAACCAAGGCAATGCAAGAAAGAAAGAAAATTTACCAGGAGATGTAGGCCTTATTTAAGGACCCACCAGAGACATCCACATCGTCTAGAGAAAGGTGATGGCATCAATATATCCAGTACGGAATGGAATCAGCTGTGTTGTCACTTACGCCACGCTTCAAAATACCGCAGGTTGAGGAAAATACTTGCATTCCGATTGAACGCAATCAATCCTCCCTCAAGATCATAAAAAACATGCAAACTTGTCAACGGAAGTTCGTAGACTTGAGCCAAGAAACTCATGATGTGGATGAACCTGGCTAGAGAATCATGCTTTGTCGCCATAAACGTTTGGGGTTGCGGTACACCTACAGGGAAATTCGTCAGTTGTAGACTAAAGATCATCCCACAATCAATCGCACCTCGCGACACATAAACTTTGACTTTGCCCATTTCACCTGCAATTGCACGTTAACAGATTGAACCGTGGTGCTCTGTGTTTTTGTTACTGACCAACGAGATCAAAATCGCCTGCACGTCCTGAAATATCGCAATAGCCTTCATCTAGCGATTCTTTGACTTGCTGCATTTCTTGTCTGTTGCGCAAGAGATTGCCCGACTCTGGTCGGCATGCTTTAATGGCCATGTCAATATTTGAGGCTAGGAACACGGTGTGAGTTAGACGCATAGGCAGCGGGCGTACGCATACCTATGTTGCTCAATGGGGTTACAGTTGGGTTGGTGTTTGCGAATCGTTGTGCACTGGCACGGATAGGCCCTGGTATCGGCGGAGCTCCCGTTTTCGGAGGAGGGAGAGGAGGTTCAGTAGAACCATTCTCAATCGCGGGAGTGTTTAATGAGGTTTGAGCCTTATCGGAATGGGCAGGATTCATCGTTGACCCGATCTTGCGCTTGAATGTGTGCAAGGAACTCATTACTGTCGATGCTGGCCGTGGCTTCGTCGGAGATTTATCGAGATTCGAAGAAGACGCTTCGGACTGTAGTGGTTGATTGGATGTCGCCATTGGCACAGAAGGTAAAGGAGCGGATGCAGACTCTTCACTCATAGTGTGGGAAGGACGAGAAAGAAGAGTTGTTTTTGTAGCTCTCGCCTGTGCATCATCGGCTGCCTGCCTCTCTGCCTGCTGTTGCCGTAGAATCCTGTCAACTGTTGAAGGGTGCTCGTCAATAATTACTTCTAAAAATATTCACCAAGCGTCCTTACCATTGTAACCTCTTCTCTTAAGCGCCTTGAGATCGGTTGAGAGAATCGTCATGAACAACAATGCATCATTCGCCTTCGGCGATTCGAAGAGCAAACGGTTTAGCGAAGTGGCCACCCTAGGAAGGATCATCGTCATGCTCGCTCAGGCAGTGAAACCAGTCCAAACTTACTCATACATGTCCACTTGAGCGTTTCCCGCTAACCACAGTTGTATGGGACCATAACCGAATCGTTTGGCAACGGCAGATGCGTCCTGACTTCGAGAAAGACGAATATCTCCAAAATTTAAAGACTTGCTGACAGAAAGTTTACCGAATGTCTTAACAATAAAGTTGGCTTCAGAATTTAACCAACTATATGAAACTCTGGTCTTCGCGTGAGTGTGCTCGTAAAGAAATAGTGGTAGTCTCTGCAGGATCAGAACACGGGTGTCTGCCGCTACCCTTGAGTTTTTTACCTCTCCAGAGGTCTTGTAATCTTCCTTGACCAGGGAGCTGAGACGTCGGCAGCCTAGCTGCGCATAGAAACCTGCGTAAAGGTTCTCGTCAGAAATATCCGGAACACAAATAGAAACGAACCTTCAATTATATCCTCCTGTGGTGCGGTGAACAGCGAATCACCGAAAAACTGGTGGGCATTGGTGTCATCAGCAATGACGATTTGGTCCGGTCGTCGCAAGTCATACTGCAAATCCCATTCGTCGTCGTCCAAGTCTCCTGCGCTGGTGCCTTGCTCTCCACTACTCTGAAGCTTCCGCTGAGAGCCCAATAAAATAGGGGATTTCTTCATCCTGCCGAATGTGCTTGATGAAATGAGTCTACTGTTCACCGCAATATTGCGAAGTTCAGTGAGGAAACTGCGAAAGGAAGTTATGTTAGACGTGCACCAAACATCTGGCCCAGTGTTCTCACTTGTTCGGGCCTCCTGCCAGCTCATAGAATCGGTGTGGATCTGACAGTAAGATCTGTGCAACTTCCTCCACACTTGGTTCGTGCTTCGTCCCGCAAGCACTTAAAAATCCATTAGCGAGTGTGCCAAAGTCAACGAAGGTGAAGAGCTTTGAGTGAAATCTAGCCCTCGAGACTCCGCCAAAGAAGCATTGATTGGGTGGCAGCCAGTGGAAAATAGAATTCCCTTCCCCGTCGTGTGAGTTTGTTTTCGTGGGAACCATTGACAGCTGTGAAAGTCTTGTAAGGTCTGCCGATGAGAAGTCTGCATATCAAAAATGAAGAATCAGTTCCATGTTCGGGCGAATGACTCCGGACGCACCTGAAATACGTCCTGCAAGTATTCCAAACCATTTACGGGCTTCAGACACATCCTTGGGAGGTGTTTTTTCAAGCAAAGAAACTAGTGTTGAGGTAGGAGGGTGTTGCTTAATCTTGAGCTTTGTCGCCGCATCATGTTGTAGACTCTGCTGTATTACTAGCAAACCAAATGCCGCCCAATCAGGGTTAGAAAACACCTGTGCAGTTGCAATAGTCAACAGATAAAAAGGATGTGATTTGAAAAGTGCGAACCTCTGTCGGTGTGCCCATACGCGGCGTGGAGCCTTTAAAGGCAGGAATGAATGATGTTTTGGCAAAATCCACAGGATCGTAGTCATTGTACCGGGCGTTGATATTGTCGAGGAAGTACTTCAGCGCAATGGGGCGAACAGCAGGGTCAGAGCTGGCACACAGATCAATGAGCACATTCAAGGGAGGAAAACGGAGAAGCCCGAGTTCAAACAGAAACTTCGCTAGAAAGAGGGAATTAGTTGGAAGCCCATTACGATCACAATTCAACCGACCTTCTTCAGACGCTCCTCGCCATTTAGTCTGTGTACCCCAGTCTATTGTAGGCAGCCCAAGTTGACGAAATATTTCCAGTGGTTCATAGAGTTGATTGGCTTGGTATCGTGTGGGTTTCTGTCCACTTTCAGTAACGACGTCGGGTTTTGCTTCTTTGGAGAACGCTGCGGTCAACTTGAGACGCGCCCATTCGTCAGTTGTTAATGTGGATTGGACAGCCACAAGATATTTCGTGAGGTCTGCAATTGTCCACTCATTGGTCTTTATCATTCTTTACAAAATTTCGGTTAGTGTGATGAAATTTCAGGGATTGCGTAACGAACCTGTTGAAAACGACCTGTAAATCAACATGCTTGCGTACCCCCAAAGTTTGAAGGACCCGTTCAAGGGATCCTTTGACAATCATCCCGGAAGGAAATGTCACAACGGGCAGGTCGTGGAATACATTGGCATTGGCAAAGTATGCCTGCTCGGGCACCTTTAGCCCACCCGACGTCGGAATGCAGGTTTTGTTCTTAAGAAGTGATGAAATTTCGAGTTTCATTTGGTTCGACAAGGAAGGCCAAGCCCGTACAATCACGTTAAGTATGCGTTCTGCCCAAGGAGCTGATAAGTTAATGTCACGTTCGACATTCTCAGCCGCTACAGTGGGGTCGCACACATGCCGTAGCCACTCGATTATGGACAGCTCTGTCCACGGAAAAGACGATAGGAGAGCATCGGGTGGGAAGTTCTTGCTAACGCCGACAGGGAGAAGGTGATCGGGTAACGGACTGTCTAGAGGAATATTTGATCCGACGCCCCTGGAATTAATGAAAGTCTTTACAGAAGCAAGTGGGATGATTTTCTCATCGGCGCTGTCAGATTTTCCAATCGTTAGGACTGCTGCATGTAATAGCTCCGCCCGGATAGAGATAAGGTGAAGGTTATCGCCCTGCGCATTCAAACCTACCCACCACTTCAGACATGCAATCATCTCCTCCTCCTCGAGTGGTCTAGAGCGCAGTTCCTTTAGAACATCATCAAACGTAATGGCCTTAACCAATCCCCGATTTTGGAGGGATGTGACCATAGGCTGAGCGCTCGTCATGATCTCCTCAGGCAACACAGGTAGTTGCTTGAGGAACCCGGAAAATGTACTGTCTGGGAGACGGACTTCAGATGCATTACACACCCCGACCGTAGATATAAGCAAAAACGGATGATTGGCCCCACAGGAGAAAAACGCAGACTCGAGGAGATGAGAAACATCGGGTGAAGGAGTGGACTGATAAAATGTGAAGAACTTTAGTACATGCAATGCCCGACTTTGCAGCCATGCCTGAAGTACTTCATTCGGGCGAGACACGGACGACCCGGGGATCCTAGCACCTTTCCAGAGGCTTTGGATGGTAGTGAGCTCTAACTCGTAAGCAGAACGAGCAAGGAAACCTCCAACAAATAGGAGTTCTCTGTTCCATACTGCGCAGTAATGTGAGAAAAATACCGCGAATGATGAGGCTGTCCTTACTGGCCACAGATCGATCCCTGAGCGAAGAAAAATCAGGGATTGAGGACCGGGTAGCTGACGACAACTTACACCAAATCAATAGATTCACGCTCAACCGTCGGAATAAACCTTGCAGCCATATGACCACCAAGGCCAGTGGTTTGCGCGGTGGCATGCCCCTGCGGTGGAAAATTGTCATGCGGTAAAAACATGTTGAAGTAATTGCACCCACAATAAACACTCGAGCGGAACCAGTTCTAGAGAGATGTGAGTATCCCACAGTTATAGCCCAGGTTCATGACACACCCATCGAGGTCGGCGCGTAGACCTTGGAAGATGCTACCAGTGATAAATGGTTGCTGCTCATCTTCCTTCTTACTCGCGTCATATTCATCCTTGGCTGTCTGGAAGGAATTGTGACATTCAATGCAGAACTACCAAATACAAACGGTACTCACATAAATAAGCTCGTACTTCAGTTGTCTAGGGGGATTTTTCTTCGTGGATCGATGCAACTCTGTTACCATCTTCTTATCAAGCCGAACATCTACATCTGCCGAAAAAATGAAGAGAGCAACACTTGTCTCATTCACCGTCACAGGATCTACCTCCTCTGCTGGCTCAGTAGGAAGGACTGTGAGAGAACGGTTTGGCGTAGCACCTCCGGCTATAGTCGTCAAGAGAGAGGTGAAGAATCCTCGTTGGCCTGAGGCCTTGAGCTGTTTCAGACCGGAAAGTGGCTGCGGTTTCTGTGTCCCTGAAGAGTAGACCCATCGCATGACCTCCGCCTTGATGTTGAGGGCTAGTTTACACGCCGAGTCACAAAAACAATATTTAAAAACAGACATAAAACATACATGTCGATTTAATGCCCTTCACATTCATAATTCCCGAGGCACTTGAACTCTGCAGTCCTCTAGGAATACTCAACTCTTTCGGAACACCGGAGGCCTTGGTCAACTTGGCGAGTCGTTTGTCGTCAAAATAGACACTGACTTCCGACAAATGTGCCATGAAGGTGATGGAGGAGGCCAAAAAGCGGGTGAAATCGAAGGCAACAGGCATTGGGGCAGCTTCACGAAGAGTCATTTCGAATGATGTCCAAGGATCCTCATCAATGCTGGGAAGTTGACCTCGGCGGGCAAGGAGCTACAAAATTTTTAATCGGTGAATGAAATATTTGGGTAATAAAACTGCGCACTTGATCCTTTTTGTCTTTCCAATGAAATCCCATCCACTGCCCTGGTTCCTCGTACATCAACAGAAGAATGGAATTGGATAACTAAGATTATACCTCCAGAAGTCACGAAGGGCTCTTCCGTTACAGAAAATAGGCTGTAAAACCCTATAATAATATGTTGAGCCACTTCTGTGTCAAAAAAAAAGGGGGGGCTGGTACTCACCTACACCGAAAGCACCTATTTTCTCCTCATCGGGATTTCCCTCAGCTGAACAAGAATGATTAATATATCACTGAAGAACATCTGTTTCGCGAACCAATCTTCTTCAGACGACTCCAATCCTCATCTCTAAACACCATCCCATTGTTTTTGAACGTCCATTGATGCACCTAATGCAGTGACATTCCATATACATTTCAAAATACAAGCATAGATGGACACACCAGCGCAGTCTTCAAATTTGGAAGAGTTTTCTTACCCCCCTCAGTGGCCTCTCCTTGTGTTTGCTTCCCATTCCTCCTGTCCATATAGTTCTGTGTTTCGAACCGAATCTCAACGGCTCTTGACTGTGCATCATCGGAGTTCTGTAAGAGTTCACGAAAAACGGTAAACTCTCCAGAATAACGAGCAAGAACTTTGTCTATTAACGCCCGTTGGTTGACTTCAACCGATTCGTCCTTGCCACTGGCCCACTAAACAGCGAAGAAACACGTCAGCTGAGAATGAGAGGCGCCTTTGTCATTACCCACCAATGCATCTCTGGCAAGGGTCATTTCAAGAAGCTCGGAGCTTTACACGCGTGTGGAATGTCTCTAAGTGTCCCCAGCGCGATGGAACTTGTCAAATAGGTAGGAGTCCAATTGCATATGGAAGGAAAGTGGGTTCAAGTTCATGCTGCGTCACACGTGGCTAATATGCAAACAATTTTACAAACTAAATGACTGACTCACTACTAGTACTTAGTAATTAGGTGTTAGTAGAACGTTACCTTCTAACCGAAGATTCCAATACAACGAGTCCATTACTGAACATGATTTTACACGAAACGCTAATTGAAGTTGCATTTTAAGAATCTGTGGGTCAAGGCTAGGTGCAGAAGTGTCGATGAGATAAAAAAGATGGTGGTCAAGGAGTCTCCACAGAGGGCTTCTTTCCCCGGTTTGGTGCTAAGGCCAAGGTCGACGTCGAAGTCTTCGCTCCTCTACGAACCCTCCCTCGACCAGGCGTACTGGCCGTTAGTGTTACATCGCCACTAGCGCTTACACTCTTCCTATTTCCCCTGCCAATACCACCACCTCTTCCGTATTTAACCCCACTGTTCGCGACTGCAGTACCCGCGTTCTTCCCGAAGTTGCCATTTCGCTCAGAGTGGTTATCCCTATTAGAAGACGTAGTCGCACTGCGCATACGTCCTTTAAGCGTTCCGTTCAAACGAAGAATAGGTTCTGATCTTTTCCGAACGGCAGATTGGGAAGGATTATCGTTTTCAGACAACGAGCTGGATTCTACGATTCCGGAAACACCGGTCGTAGGAATCGAGGTTTCGGAATGTAGTGGAGTCATCGGGGAGAAAATCTGAACAGGGGATATCGGTTGGGACGTTCGCGTTGGCGTTGAGAGTAGAGTGATATCACTGCCGGAAGACGAGGACGAGGAAACAGATGGTATTCTCATTTTCCTCCCCACTTCGACTCGCCCCGGTCTCTCTTTCTCAACTGGAGACATGTTGTCCTCTTTCTCCTTCTCCGCCCAACACTCAGCTGTTAATGCTTCAGCTGTTTCACCTGTCCAGCCGTGACCTACTCGTTCAACATCTCTCGGGACCCATCCTCTCCCAAGCGCGTCTTCCATAACTTTCCCTAGCAGCATTGCTTTCCAGACCTCTACCGTGATCATAGGTGAGTTATACTCAATTGATACATTGATGCTGATTTTCGATGTTGTTGTCGGTCGTGTTACAGTCCAGTATCCCCGACCAGCTTTCCCATACCACTCTGTAGCAAATCGTGAACTTGTGAAATTAACATGAGAAGATGAGCTATACCCAAAACAGCCAGCCTAGGACATTTGCGCACAAATCTCTTGATGTCTCGCAGGAGAGGCATAGAGGGATCTCCTGTATTCGGATTAGCAAGACAAGTTTGGGTCTGCATTTGATCGAAGTCCAGCAATTGGGGAAGTACAGATTTTGCCTTGAGCACCGGAGATTCAGTCGGGGTAGGTAGAGACGTTGGTGGAAAAGGAAGGACTGGGTCTGGCGGTTTACCAGGAGCATGAACAGAGTTAATGGAGACAGAAAGTTTATGAAGATTGGAGAGGGAAGCAAATGTAGATGCGAGACCCATAAGTTTCGGGAATGGAGCATCTAAGCAGAATTTCATAGTCTGATTGTGGGAAATGGTTCAGGGAAACCGTGAGATTAAAAAGACCGAAGCGTACCGACCTCAAGGTTTGGGCAACTTTCGAGGACGACTTTGAGATCTGCAATGTTCCAAGCCCACCAATCGTTCTGGAACGTAGTCAAAGATCTGGCATATCTCATTTTTTCGACAAACTCTCTTGGGACCGGTTTCAAGGCAAAAATGTCATCGACGATTGCTTGGGAAGTCGGGATGCCATTCTCGAGACGGGGAAACGCTTCTCTCCTCACCACAGATAGACCAGACAATGATTCGACGGGCAAGGCATGTAGGGAAAGTAGATGGTCCGTTGTCCATGAATGATGAGGACCTGTTTCGCTGATTACTATGCGCAAGTGCTGGAGAGTCGCTGGGAAGTCACTCGGTTTGGTCCACAGAGAGCGACTTAGTCGACCTATTTGGCTATCAGAGATATAAGGGAGCTTTCTTGAGCTACTGTCACCTTGGATTTCATCCAGTACCAGATCCTCTAAAGCATCACATCTTTCTACGATCGCCGTGATCCCTTTATCAGTCAACTTTGTTCCGCTAGTACCAATGCTCAATTTGCGGATCCTCCGGCCAGCTTCAGCAATCTTCTCACATAACGTATCGTCCAGCCAGACAAAATTGACGCTTACGTCTTCCAGGGAGGAATCTTCACCGAGATTAGAAAGCAGAGCGGAAAATGCTCGGGCACCAGCTTGCGAAAGACGAGACAGATGCAGAAAAGTGATAGGGAGACTGCTGAGAAGTGGGAGTGAAAGCGCGTCCCATTTGGCAAGGCGTGCCGACGATGGCCCCAGATGATATGGAGTATAAGAAAAGTGTGTGAGCCGAGGACTATGTGAAAGCAACACCTATGCAAATGTTGAGGAAATACAATGGAGTAGCCGTACACAAAGAACGAAATACCTCACAAAGACCGTCATGCGGCGGAATTGAACTCTGCCACACAAATCCCTCGAGATTGCAACATACTTCCAACAATAGGGCCAAGTTATTTGCGTCGATTGGACGAAATACCTCTCGCGATCTGGCTGTATCCACTTCTAGATGCTCATTCAATAAGAAACCATTCGCGCACGGGCTATGTTCGGAATCAACGTCCGGATCGCGAAGGATAAGGGTCTTGACGTTTTGAGCGTAACGTCTTGGGTTGGAGAGTAGGGGTGAAACAATAGATATAACTGAACTATTGGAACCGAAGATTTGCGCGTCGTCTTGGAGTGTCAACGTCGAGAATAACACACGCACGGCGGACGCATGAATCCGGGAACCAAGTGACGAAAGAAATGTGACTCGTAAGGAAGGGGCAAGTTTCAAAGCACAGTTTACAAGTTCTGAAAATAGTAGTTCAAATCACCAATCAAGCAACAAATACGATGGGAAATATCAGACGCGTACCATCCAGAAGTGCTTGTGGGAGGATCTCCAAAGGTTGAGACATATTGGGCTATTCCCAAGTTCAGCCACGGATAAGTACGCCTACTTATATAGACCTCCAACTTACCTAGTTTAAGAACTGCTTGAGGCTCCACAAGATGGCCAAGTCACAGTGCACAGTGCGTCAATTACACCCAAGGCCGCGAACCCAAACGATTCCTCTCGGGAGAAACGAAAGCAGAGACGAGGAAGCCTCTGGTTCCTCCGGCAATATATATGTGCTCTTGAAGGCTTAAACCTGATAGGGACTATAATGGAGTACAGCGTTTGGGTACAGCGCTCGGACCACTTGTCGAGAAGCTTTCGAGTCGTAGATTCAATGGGAAGTGTTTGGTCACATATGATCTCTAAATTTAGACATACCCTCTAACTGGAATTTGAAATACGATTTCACGATGCAGCTCGTAGCCCTATCAAAATGCTAAATGCTAGTGAGAGAAAAATATGTGATGCAATAGGCTCTGCAAGCAAAGGAGGTAGGGAAGATGATATGATGCAAGGGTGACATGGCATGACAAATCGATGATGCAGCCCAACAGGATCCACATGCAAGGGGAGATGTGATATATCGGTTGGGAATTAGACGAGGTGTAGTAAGAGAGTTCCAAAGGCCGTTCAAATGAAGATGAAAGGACGGACAGATAGGGTATAGAAAACATGCGATATACGGTGGGCCAAAAAGGAATTGTTCCTTCAAAATCTTGCAGCAGGGTCTAGAGGGCCTAGTGGACCGTACCGTTCTCCGGGACCGCGTCGTCCGCCAGGCCCTCCGCCATCTGGGGATGTCCAAGCATTTCCAGTTGGTGGTGTCATGGGCGATATGACATTGAATGGACCAGGTGTACGGCCAGTCCCAGGCGATGTCGACAGCGGTAGTGGGGTATACCCATTCCCACGTACATTCAACAGCTGCGTTGTTGATCCATCCGTCAGCTGATACCGTTGCGCATACGTCGAGTTCGGCGCACTACCCGGTGAGGGTCGATCGTCAAAACCCATCTCCAACATCGCCTCTAGCTCTGCGCCGTCAACCGTCTGGGCGGTTTGCAGCGCATGATCCTGAGGTAGTAGAAGACCAACTGGGGGAGGAGGATACTGTGCATTATGCTCGTTGTATCCGCCGATCTGGGGACCCCAGTGATCATCATCGGAAGAGGTGACGGATATGGCGTCGGAGCCATCGTATTGACTCCGTGCATCGAACCGGGCACTAAGCAGATCCCCTTCGCCGGGAATGTAGCCTGACGGGTGTGAGCGCTCGAAATCTTTTCGCCGTCTCTCCTCGCGCCTGAGCTTTCGTAGTCTTGAACGTTCCCAATCTTCCCATCGTCGTAGTGGTACAGCTTGTCCATCACCACGACCGCTCCCGCTCCCATGTCCTTTTGCTTTCGTTTCACCTTCTACTTTCCTGCGGAGTCACCTCATAAGTCAGGCATTGCAGCGAAATAAAAAAGGATGAAGCCCTCCACATACCTAGTTTCGCCCCACGAAAAGTCATCAAAATGCCAAAACGCATATAGCGGCAACAAGAAATTCCACACAGGCAATGCAAACAGATAGATCAACATCCAAAATACGTAAACCACCTTCGTCGTAATCAAAATCAAGACC
>Ga0210402_10003317_pt1 | contig 15158 bp, 13 predicted proteins | sample IncBWC7MmetaG_FD_161055 | JGI IMG/M metagenome (GOLD analysis project Ga0210402, IMG submission 161055) | Forest soil microbial communities from Barre Woods Harvard Forest LTER site, Petersham, Massachusetts, United States - Inc-BW-C-7-M | ecosystem: Environmental > Terrestrial > Soil >...
CAGGGTGGTCAAAGATGGTGATGCTGACGGGCTCGTCTCCAACCAGGCCACTGAGATTGCACCAGCGTCCTCGCGTGCCCCACGCGGCGTCGCCCTTCTTGCCTTCGCTGGTGAGGTAGGTGCCGTTGACGCCGGTGTTGTCGAGTTTCGCGACGGTAGTGGGGCGGCCGCTCGCATCTGTGTAGACCTCTGGCTTGTCGGACGGAATCTCGAGGGCGCGAATCACGCGAAGCCCTAACATGCCGTCTTTCTCATCCTTGAAATCAACTTTCGCATCAAGGGCGTGGAGAGTGGTGACGCGATCGACGCTGCGGAAGCCCGGCCCACCGCGAAACACGAATTGCGTGTGCTCCCTGAGCAAGACTTTCTTGTCAAAAGTGACCCATTCCATTTCGACCTCGAGCTCGCCCGATTGAGCCCCGCTTTTTGCCGAAAGGATGGAGCGATGAAAGATGGTGCCCATCTTGGGGGCGTTCTCCGGTTTGATCGCGTCGGAATTGTTCCAGAAATCAATGCCGTTGACGTTCTCATAGTTGAACCAAAGGCCGGCGTGATGCGGATGATCGACGCGTTCGCCGGGGCGCTGTTCGAGCGGGAAGCCGCGAGTGACGATCGTGCCTCTAGCCGTGCGCAGCGGATAGAGCACCGGTTTCTTGAGCGTGCTCGGCCAAATGTAGGAAGTGAAGGGCTGGCCATCAATGGAGACGTCGGCGCGGCGCTCCTGCTCGTTGACGGCGACAGTGACATGGTCGGACGCATGCGGTCTGGCGGAGACGAAAGACGTCAGAAGCGCAGCCGCGGCGAACAAAACCAAGATGGCACCGGAAATTGGAATGCGCATTGCTAGTGGTGACCTCCTGCGACCCTCAATCGCTCAAATTTGTTCCGGCACTAGGTAAGGTGCGCGGTAACTGCCACGCAGAAGCCGGTTGGCTTCCTCGTCCCCAATAACCTGCTCCTGCGCCGGATCGAAACGCAGCGTGCGTCCCAGACGGTACGAGGCATTCGCCAAATGCACCAGGGTGGTCGAAATGTGTGCTTCCTCAATCGGCGAATGAATATCCTGAGCACGGCGGCTGCGAATGCAATCAATGAAATTCGCATAGTGATCGCCAGAAGCCTTGCCGGACGGCCCCGGCACGACTTCCTCCGTCACCCAGGTCTTGTAGGCGTCGTATCCATCAACGGCAAGATAGCCATTCGATCCATAGAAAATGTTTCCAACGGTGTTCGTTTTCGCGTCTTTAGGCCCCAACGACTGTTGTTTGTCGGCAGGCTTCCCGGCCGCGGGGGCTGTGAGTCCTGCGGGGGGCACAGCGCTGGCACCGTAAGCGCCAGTACCGACCTCCGCTTCATGGTTGGTGATCCAGTGGCGGACTTCGAGCTCCATCATTTTGCGCTTGCCACCGGGACCATCGAAGCAGAACGTGGCATTCAAGGTGTTGGGAGTCTCCTGGTCGTCGTCGAACATGAAGTGTCCGCCCATCGCCGAGACCGATGTCGGGAACCCAACGCCCAATCCCGCGCGTGCAATGTCGATTTCGTGGATGGCCTGGTTGCCGATCTCTCCGTTGCCGGTATCCCAGATCCAATGCCAGTTATAGTGAAAGCGATTCTTCGTAAACGGCTTCATCGGTGCCGGACCGGTCCACAGGTCATAGTGAACTCCCGCCGGAACCGGTTCTTCGCTTGCGCGGCCGATCGATTGCCGCCACTTGTAGCAGAGTCCACGTGCCATATAAACGTCGCCGATGGTGCCGTCCCGCAAATGCTTCATGGCCTCCACCATGCCGGGATTGGATCGCCACTGGCTGCCGTGCTGGCAAATCCGGTCGTACTTTTTCACGGCACGCACCAGCTGCCGTCCTTCGAAGCAGTTATGCGAGCATGGCTTTTCCACATACACATCTTTCCCGGCCTGGCAGGCCCAGATGGCCATCAGCGAGTGCCAATGATTCGGGGCAGCGATGGAGATGGCGTCGATCTCTTTGTCCTCAAGCAGCTTGCGAACATCGATGTAGGACTTGGGCTTTGGCAATCCCACCTTTTCGATGTCCTCGAGGCGATGGTTCAACACGGACTCATCCACGTCGCAAAGGGCGGCAATCTCGGTGCCTGGGACACGCGGAAAGCCGCGGATGTGATCGTTGCCGCGGCCGCGGACGCCGCAAATACCTACCCGGACACGATCATTTGCGCCCATGATTCTTGCGTAGCTGGATGTCGTGACGCCCAAAGCAGTGCTGGCTACACCGGCTCCGGTGACTTTCAGGAAGTCCCGCCGCGAAGCTTTTAGTGCACACATAAGTCCTCCATCGAAATCCAAGAAAATGCGCCACATCCACGGGGAGTTGTGCCGCCATTGACTGCTCGCATCCTAGGTCCCATCCCAAGCTCCCCAAACCAGCTAATAGTAAGCCAATATGGGGTGTTCGAGTGTTGAGAGTTACTAAAGGTATCGTTTATCCGTTTTGAGTTGATGCTCGCCGTTCACCCGAAGGGAGGCCCAGGGATGCTGTTGAAAGGGCCGCGACCTTGCCAATTCCGGCATCAGAAAATGGGCCATAAACGACAGAACCAAGCGCCCCCGGAGCAATAGCCCGGACCTTCCCCCTGGGCCCTCAACCCCCGACCAAGGTGGACCGGAGAAAACCAGCAATCGATTCCGTCAACTTCCGTGGACACTCGGTCTCGGCCGTCGCGAGCGCCAAGCTTCTCATCAGACGATGACCTGCGACACGAAATTTTTCAAAGAAGTGCGAACGCCCCCTCAGTGCATGCTCGGGAAGTATCGAATAGCCGAAACCAGATTCAACCAGACGCTTGATCGCCTCGGTGTCATCAGCCTCCATCAGTACCCGAGGCGTCACTCCGATTTCCTTGAAAAAGCCATCTATGACCAGTCGCACATTGCTGCGCTGCGGATAAAGCAGAAATGGAACGTTGGCGAGTTCCGAAGCCCGCATCGAACGCACTTGTCCGCTTCCCACTTTGTTTGCCGAAGGGCGCACGATGAGCAGCTCTTCGTCAAAAAGCGGAATGACCCGGAGGCTGGCCTCGGAGACGGGGAGGGAAATAAGTGCCAAGTCGAAGCGACGATCGAGCAGGCCGGTAACCATTTCCTCCGTCACACCCACCGTCACGCGGATTTCCGCGTTGGGGTAGTGCTTACGCAGTTGCCGCAGCGGGCCGCCCAACTGGTAAATCAGGGTAGTCACTCCCGTTGCGAAGTGGAAAGGGCGAACATCCCTCGTCAGATCGTTTTCAAATTCCTGCTGGATGTGCCCCATCATCCGTACGACTTCCTTGGCACGCTCGGCCAGACGCATCGCTGCCGGCGTGGGTATCAATCGTTTGCCCCGCCGCACGAAAAGTTCGGTGTGAAGTTCGTCAGCAAGATTGTGAAGCTGGAGACTCACGGCGCCTGGCGACAGATGAATCTTCTCCGCTGCGCGGGTCATGCTGGGGGAGTCCATGACCGCCAGGAACAGCTCGAGTTGGTGAATATCCATTTACCCGCTCCAATTAGCGTCCGCCGTGCAGATTTTGTTCTTTTTGGTATGCCAGGATGAGCGCACCGCACCGCATTCTACACCGCCGGCGAGCACTTGCGGGAAGTACCGCTCTGCAGCTGTCGTGTGAGAAGGATTCGAACCGTTCAAGTCCTATCGGTGCCCGTAATCCAGCTCTCCGGCATGTTCAGTATCACTGAATGGGAACTCTAGTTTTTGCGGTTTGACGGCCGGCTGGCCAATTCATATAGTTCTCTATTCAATCCGGGATCTTCCGGGCTGGAAGCCGGTCACAAAAACTAGTAGCCTTCCATTCGCGCAATGGACCCAGCTCTCCCCAACTCCGGATCTGGCAGTTTCCCGGCACAGGCGCAAACCACGAGCGATCCTGTCGATAATCGGGCCGTGGCAGGCGATCCGTCGCCCGCGGGTTATTTCCGCTGGGTAATCTGCGCGCTACTTCTCTTCGGCACCACGAAGAATTACATGGATCGCAACGTCCTCGGCGTGCTGAGTGTCACCCTGCAACACACCTTGGGCTGGAACGAAATCGACTACAGCAATCTCGTCGTTTTCTTTCAGGCTGCGTACGCCGTGGGAATGCTGCTGATGGGCCGTCTCATCGACAAACTTGGCACGCGACTGGGTTACGCCCTGGCGATGGCGTTCTGGAGCCTCGCTTCGATGGCTACGGCGCTGGGGAATTCCTTCACCAGCTTTGCTGTCTCGCGAGTGGCTCTTGGACTTGGAGAAGCCGCTGTTTTTCCCGCCAGCATCAAGGCCGTTGCCGAATGGTTCCCGAAGAAAGAGCGCGCCTTATCCACGGGAATTTTTAATGCCGGCACCAGCATTGGCGCGATGATTACGCCAGTTGTCGTGCCATGGATCAACGCGCGGTGGGGCTGGCGCGGAGCCTTTATCGGCATCGGCGCGCTTGGTTTCGTTTGGCTCGTGTTTTGGCTCATGCTGTATCGCAAGCCGGAAGAGCACCGGCTTCTTTCGAAGGCGGAGTTCGATTACATTCGCAGCGATCCGCAACCACCGGCTCAGAAGATAAAATGGACGAAATTGTTTCTCTTTCGCCAAACCTGGGCATTTGTCATTGGAAAATTCCTGACCGATCCGGTCTGGTGGTTTTATCTCTTCTGGGTGCCTGGGTTTCTGCAGAAGCAGCATGGCCTTACTCTGACAGGGCTCGGTGCCCCGATCGTATTGATTTATCTGCTGTCCGATGTTGGCAGCGTTGCGGCCGGTTGGTTGTCGTCGGCAATGATCAAGCGCGGCAAGTCAATAAATGTTTCACGCAAGATCGCCATGCTGTGTTGTGCGGTCGCGGTTACGCCCATCGTGTTTGCCTACCGCGTAGAGAGCACTTGGTCGGCCGCGCTGCTGATTGGACTGGCGGCCGCATGTCATCAGGGCTTCTCAGCCAATCTCTATACGATCACGTCCGACATGTTCCCGGCACGCGCCGTCAGCTCGGTAGTAGGCATCGGCGGAATGGCTGGCGCAATCGGTGGTTTGTTCATCGCCACGATCGTGGGTCACTTGCTTCAGTGGACGGGGAGCTACAAAGTTCCTTTCCTTATCGCTGGTTCGGCCTACTTGCTGGCGCTCCTGCTCATTCATGCTCTGGTACCAAGGATGGAACCTGCCGCGATTCGCGGAGAGTCTTATTCTTGAATCTGGAAATATTTTTGTAGTTCGTTAGAAAGTGCTCGGTAAGGAGTCTAATTTTGCACAGGCTGCCACGGTGAGTGCATGGCGTTGACGATCAAGTCGAAAAAGGAATGCCGCTGGGATCTGGTTAGTCTAGGCGAAGTAATGGTCCGATTCGACCCCGGAGACCGTCGCATCGCCACAGCGCGATCGTTCGAAGTGAGCGAGGGCGGCGGCGAATACAACGTCGCGCGTGGCCTGAAGCGTTGCTTCGGGTTGGACACCGCGGTCGTTACCGCATTCGCCGATGATCCCGTGGGGCGGCTTCTTCAGGACTTGATCTATCAAGGTGGCGTGGACCAATCATTGGTGCGCTGGGTGGAACACGATGGTGTGGGCCGCGCGGCGCGCAACGGCCTGAACTTCACCGAGCGCGGTTTCGGTGTACGCGCAGCGCTCGGAAGCTACGACCGGGGACATACCGCGGTCTCCCAGTTAAAGCCGGGAGAAATTGATTGGGATCAGGTTTTTGGCAAACAAGGAGCCCGCTGGTTTCACACCGGAGGGATTTTTTGCGCGCTTTCGTCCACAACTCCGGAAGTCACTCTGGAAGCGATGCAAGCCGCGCGACGAAATGGCACAGTCGTCTCCTACGACCTCAACTACCGTGCGTCCCTCTGGAAGTCTCACGGTGGCAAGCAACAAGCTCAAGAAGTGAACCGCCGCATCGCGCCGTATGTGGACGTCATGCTCGGAAACGAAGAAGATTTCTCAGCCGCGCTCGGCTACGACATTCCGGGAATGGATGAGCATCACTCGACGTTTGAAGTCGAAGGCTTCAACCAAATGATTGCCACGGTCGTGAAAGACTATCCTTTCCAGGTGGTTGCGACCACTCTTAGGAAAGCCAAGACGGCCTCGCAAAATGATTGGGGCGCCATCTGCTATTGCGATGGCAAGTTTTACCAGGCCAGAAATCGCGAAAATGTCGAAATTTTCGATCGCGTCGGCGGAGGCGATTCGTTTGCCTCCGGCTTGATTTACGGATTCCTCGCGGGAAAAGATGCGCAGTGGTCCGTCGAATGTGGCGCCGCTCACGGTGCGCTCGCCATGACCACGCCAGGTGACACGTCGATGGCGACACTCCAGGAAGTCCTGCAAGTGATGAAAGGAGTCGGAGCCCGCATCGCGCGCTAAAAGGGGCGAGAAGAGGTGGCTGCCAATGGATAAGCAACAGGTTCGTGATCGGATCATGGAGATCGGCATAGTCCCCGTTGTACGGGCGTCATCGCCGCGCGACGCACGCAGGGCCGCCGAAGCAGTTTGCGAAGGCGGAATTCCCATCGTGGAAATCACCATGACGGTGCCCGGTGCCGTCGAGGTTATCCGCGAACTGGCGAGGGATAGCGCTTCAACTGTCCTCATCGGGGCGGGAACGGTCCTCAACGCGGAAGCCGCTCGCCGTTGTCTCGACGCTGGTGCGCAATTCCTGGTGAGCCCTGGCTTAAATCTACAAACCGTCGAACTTGCAGTGCGGGAAGGGAAGCTGATTATGGCTGGGGCGCTAACTCCCACTGAAGTCATGGCTGCCTGGGAGGCTGGCGCCGATTTCGTCAAGATTTTCCCCTGTGGGCAGGTTGGTGGCGCGAAATACATCAAGGCTCTGAAGGGCCCGTTCCCGCAAGTTCAACTGGTTCCCACCGGCGGCGTCAATCTGACGAACGCGGCTGAGTTTATCGAAGCAGGCGTCGCCGCCCTCGGCGTCGGCGGAGAGTGTGTGCAAGCCGAAGCCCTGAAGGCCAACAAGCCGGACATCATCGTTGAGAATGCGCGCAAATTCCTTGCGATCGTCCAACAAACGCGGGCTCAAATGAAGTCAACGAGTGTCGCCGCCAAGAGCAATTCGTGATGCAGGTTTCGAACGCCCGCTGAGATGGGCACCCCTCGTGCTATTGATTGACGCCGCTGGCGAGCATACCGCCATCCACCACCAACAAGTGGCCGGTCACATAACTGGCGGCGTCGGAAGCCAGAAAAACCGCCGCTCCCACAAGCTCCTCGGTCTTGCCAAACCTTCCCATCGGAGTGCGCAACAGGAATTCCCGGCCGCGTTCGGTTCCATCGAGCAGCGAGGCGTTTAAGTCCGTCCGGAATACACCCGGAATCAGCGCATTGACGCACACTCCCGACTTCGCCCATTCGATGGCCAGGGATTTGGTGAGGGAAGCAACTGCTGCCTTACTCGCCGAATAGGCGGCAACTTCAAAGAGGCTCACTAAAGATGAGATCGAGCCAGTGTTAATGATGCGGCCGTAGCGCTTCTCGATCATGTGCCGGCCAAATATCTGGCAAGCGCGCAGAGTGCCGTTCAAGTTGGTTTCCATGATGGCATTCCATTCGGCTTCGGGAACCTCGACCGTAGGCGTCCGTTTGGTGCGGCCGGCGCAGTTGACGAGAATCTGGACGCCGCCAAATTCCGAGCAAACCGAATTTAGGAGCCCTTCGATGCTAGCACTATCGGTGACGTCACAAGTCTGCGCGAGCGACCGCCGTCCAAGAGCCACAACCTCCGCGGCCGCGGCACGGACATGTTCAGTCCTTCGGCCTGTCGGCACGACGTTCGCTCCGGCCAGAGCTAGACCTCGCGAGACCGCAAGCCCGATGCCGCTGGTCCCGCCAATCACTACCGCCGTCTTGTTCGTGAGCTCAAGCAGTGGATGTCCCATGCAGCGTTCCTCCGGTTCACAATTGTACAAAGCGCCCTGCGAGACACCAGCCCCAATTGTAATCTGAGACGCGAACTCTGAGCGTTGAGTCTTGCTAAAGCCAACGTTTACCAGTCTTGATTTGACACCCAGCTCCAACCCGGATGAAATCGCATGGCAAACAGCAGCAACGCAGTCGGCATGATTCATTGATCGGCATCGGGGGCGGACGCGCCGCAATGTCTGGAGTTCGCTTGCACAATCGGGCTCAGCAAGGCGGGCCCCCGGTGTTCCTATGCGATAATTCCACTACTATCGACCGGTGAGAAATGCGTCCAGTCTGTACGAGCAGTCGCCTTGTTGTGTATAATTACCACGCTAGACAGCAGAGCGGGCGTCGTACAATGGCAGTATAGAAGCTTCCCAAGCTTCGGACGTGGGTTCGATTCCCATCGCCCGCTCCAGAATCACGACTTATCGTCAATTTCTTGGTTTCCATAACTAAAAGCTTGCAAAGCTTTTATAATTGAGCAGGGATTCACGCTACTGGTAAACCACCGCGGCCTTCGCGCCACAATCTCAAAGATCACACCCGTCCTGAACAGTCATCACTACGAGTGTCATATCGTCCCGCTGCGGTTGGCCGTTCGCGAAGACGGACACTTCCTCGAGGATACTGTCGATGATTTCCTCCGATGAGGCACCATTGCAAGAACGCAACAGGCTCACGAGCTTTTCCTCTCCCCACTGTTGCCCATGATAGTTTTCCGCCTCGGTAATTCCATCCGTATACGCGACGACGACATCGTCAACTGACAACTGAAAAGTTGTCGGGGCGAATTGCCGGTCCCCTGAAATTCCCACCGGCATGTCCGTGGACTTAAGGTGGAACATCTCGCATGACCCGTTTTTGGGGCGAACCACAATCGGAGGATTATGCCCGGCGTTGACATATTTCAATATTCGCGTCGCCGGCTCGAACTCCGCATAGAAGAGCGATGCGAATAGATCCGCTGGAGAGGACTCGAAGACCAGGCGATTGACATCGGCAATAAGCGTGTGAAGGCCCAGGTGAGGACGCAAAGCTTGTGCCCTGAGGGAAGCTTGGAGACTGGCCATGATGAGGGCCGCGCTGATTCCTTTGCCGGACACGTCCCCGATGGCGATACCCCATCGGCCCCCCTGTAGAGGAAGAAAATCGTAGTAATCACCGCCGATTCCGCGCGCTGGCTGGTAGAAGGTCTCGCAGGATATACAGGGAATCGACAGGGTCTGCGGTGGGAAGAACGCCCGTTGCACACTCTTGGCGCCCTCCAAATCCTTGCGCAGCGCTCTGTGAAAGCCAGAGTCCGATTCAGATTTCTTGAGATACTCCGATATTGTCTCGATGTGATTTCGCAGCAGGAGCCCTGCTTCTCTTCCGCTGCCTTTCTCGAGAGCATCGATGATTGGTTGGTGCGATTCCACCGCTTCTTGTAGATGTTTCGAGATCTTTCCGGCCACTGCGTGAACGCGCAGCTCCAGCGCCAGAGTGTCCCACACGCGAAGCAGCGCCTTGTTCTGTGAGGCCTGCAGGATACTTTTGTGGAACTTCACGTCGTGTTTGGCATAAGCATCGAGGTTTCTTTCGTTAGCTGCGCTACGCATGGCCTCTAGCTCTTTTCGCAAGTTGGCGGTATTGCCTTTCAGTGCTGTGGCCGCGGTGCGACCCGCGATCTCTTCAAGAGCGGCCCGCATTTCATACGCCTCCTGCATTTCCTTAGGGTTGGGCGAATGTACAACGGCGGAGCAGTTTCCTGACAGCGAAACCATTCCAAGCGACTGCAATTCGGCAAGAGCCTGTAACACCGCCTTATGGTCTAGTTTATACTCCGCGGCAATTTCACTCAGTTCCACGGACTGTCCCGCGCAATAGCGACCCTCAAAGAGGTCTCTGACAAGTCGCGCCCACCCAGCCCCGCTAGGACGGGCGCCGCAGCCAACGTGCCCAAACTCTCTTCTTTTTCCATCGTTCCGCAAACTCATTGTCCTCCATCCTTCCGATTTTCACCCTTGTTTCTGGTCTTCCTCAACTTGAGGAGGTTGTGCTAAAATTCATTCATCCAAGCTGTTTTGCCGGAACGCAGCCGTGACTCTCCCCACGCAACGTAGATAAAGCAAAGTCGTCCCAATGTCTTTGGGACCCGTTTTGGAATTTTCTTGGAAGGATCTAAAAGCTCCAATGTCCCTGATACAAAAGGAGATCTACGAGTTCGGTCCTTTCTCACTTGACCCCGAAGACCGTACCCTAACGCGCGAGGGAACCCCTTTATCCCTCACTCCCAAAGTCTTTGACACGCTTCTCTGCCTGGTGCGCAACCCCGGTCGCATCCTCACCAAGGACGAACTCCTCAAAGAAATCTGGCCCGATACTTTCGTCGAGGAAGTTAATCTGGCCGTAAACATTTCGACCCTGCGGAAAGCCTTCGGCGAGAACCCTCAGGACGGCCGTTACATCGCCACTGTGCCGGGCCGAGGCTATCGCTTCGTTGCAGACGTGCGGGAAATCGCAACTCTGCGGAAGAACGGACGCGACTTGGGAGAGATACCCGCACTCGCTCCGATCGAGTTGGATTCTTACGAATCGAGAGAGCGAGGTTCACCCGAAACCACCAGTACGGGCAGGCATCTACTGACGCCTTCCACGCAAGACCGAAGCAACAGCACAAAATTATTACTCGCAGTTTTGTGTGTACTTGTGCTGGCCGCTATCGGCGGCTATTTCTCGATGCGGAGAACTCGCACCACAGCCTCACCGACTCAAAGCGTTTCCATTGCGGTTCTTCCGTTTACCGACTTAAGTCCTGGCAAAGACCAGGAATACTTCTCTGAAGGACTTGCCGAGGAACTGATCAACGACCTGGCCAAAGTCCCCAACGTGCGAGTCATCGCGCGTTCGTCATCGTTTCAGTTCAAGGGCAAGAATGAAGATCTCCGTGTTGTGGCGCGCAAGTTGGGGGTGGGGAATGTTCTGGAAGGCAGTGTCCAAAGGGATGGCAATCGAATTCGCATTATGGCCGAACTGGTTAAAGCTGATGATGGCTTTCAACTATGGTCAGCGACCTATGACCGCAAGATGGAGGATGTTTTCAACGTCCAGGACGAAATAGCTCGCTCCGCAACGGAGGCACTCCAGGTCAAGTTGGTGGGCACAAATGTGGGAGCGGTCATCCCGAGTGAGCACACTCCCAATTCGCAGGCTTACCAAGCTTATTTGCAAGCGCAGACCTTCTTCGGCAGCGGCGAGGACAAAGCCAACCTGGAACGTGCTCTCGCCTCCGCCGATGAAGCCATCAAGCTCGATCCAAGCTATGCACCGGCGTGGGCGCTGCGCTCGTACGTGCGGATTATGATGGCGGCTTCTAACGCGACGGACGTGCCGGACGGGTACGCTCGTGCCCGCGAAGATGCGAAGCACGCGATTGCGCTCGATCCCAGGCTAGCTACGGGATATTTGGCGCTTGGGTGGATCCAGATGATGTATGACTGGGACTGGGAACAGGCCGAAACCTCGCTAAAAAAGGCAGCTGAATTCGAACCGGGCAGCGTTGAGGTCCTGCGTTACCGCTCCTCCCTGTTTCGGGTGTTGGGCCGTCTGGACGAAGCCATCGAACTCTACAACAAGGTAATCGTGCTGGACCCACTAAGAGCCAGGTCTTACTCCTCTCTGGGATCTCAGCTGTACATTGCCGGACGATACGACGAAGCCAACGCCATGTTGCAAAAAGCTCTGGAACTGAATCCACAGAAGGGCCGTGACCACTTCACTCGAGGGCGAATTCTGCTCGCTCAAGGCCGGCCGCAACAGGCACTGACCGAGATCGAGCAAGAGGCAGACGGAAATTTGAAGCTTTTTGGGGAGGCTCTGGCCTATCACTCGCTCGGTCGGCCACAGGATTCGGACCGCGCTTTACAAATGCTCATCGCCACCAATCGGCAAGAAGAGGCCTATCCAATCGCTGCGGTATACGCATTTCGTGCTAAACCTGACAAGGCGTTCGAGTGGCTCGACCGTGCCTATCGCCAGCGCGACGTCGATCTGATGTTCCTGAAAATCGACCCCCTACTGGAGAGCTTGCGTCAGGACCCTCGCTATGCCGACTTGTTGAAGAAAATGCATCTTCCGGCCTAGCAGAGTCGAATTTGACTTCCACCTAAAACGATCCCTTTTGACAGTCCCGCCAGAAGCTTTCGCCATACTCAAGTTTGGGAACACGTTCGGACCAAACTTACGGCGATTCCTTCCGGATCATCATGATAGTTATCGACTGGGGTTTGGCATCACGGCAAGAAGGCAGCGATCTAACCTGGCCCCGGTCTGAATCGCGGCTTGGGCGGGATATGTGCAGAAGGAAGGCAAGCAAAGAATCGGCCCCGACAACTCAATTGGCTGTGCCAAGGCTGCCTTTAGTTTCCATCTAGTTTCCAATTAAGGCCAACGTCCTCCTTCACGTCTGCCCGCGACTCGACAGGAACTGGCTCAAACGGGTCGCCAGCTATCTCCTGCTGCGGCTTAGGTGTCTGGGCTGATGAGTCTTGCTTGGCAGAGAGTGTGACGAGGCAGAAGAGAAGAGCTATCAGCATCGGATTTCCCTCGCTTTGGTTCTCTTATTGGACGGAAACAGCAATAATTCCACGTTTGGACCCCTCGCCAACGGAAGCTGGACCAAGGGAGAATATCTTTTGCAAAACTACTTCGTCCGAGTCGCATCTCAATCGTACAAGCGCCGTGGTCTATGTCGAACTTCAGTACTGTGACCTCGGTGGCGGTGGTCAGTACTACTATCTTGCAAAAGAAAATGGTGCCTGGAGCGTGACTGATGTTGCCGATATCTGAATTCCTTAGTGTCGTCTCTCCTCACACTAGTAAGCCAGGGTTAGGCCAAGCGGGAGTTGAATTCTGAAAAGCAAACGACGACTCGGTTCGATCTATGCGCTTCTTGGTTTTTGGACGGCCGCAGCTCTTACGGTTTGAGAAGCCAGAACTGCGAACTCGCGCTTGACGCGCCAAGCCGTTGCGAATGAACCATAAGTGTTCCGGGCGAGCTCTGCTGTTGACAGCTCCGGATTACTTTCCAGAGCCGCCCACATGTCCGCTCGGTAGCTCGGTCCGATCATTACCCGGAAATGATAAGCACGGTGCCGTTTCGCAAGATCCGCAGGTGAGAGAACATCAGCTACACGGTCACGCAACACGTTTGCAGGTACGCGTAGTACGCCGCCTTTGAACCTCGGGTCTACCCCATGTCGCTTGATCTGAAACTCGGTCCCAAGGTGGAGCAGATCTTGTTGAGGACCGGTATACAGCTTTGAAAGGCGAACAAACCGACGATCTTTCTCCTGCCAGAGTGCCAGGGCAGACCACAGACCGCGAACTCGTTCTGATGATTGTTCGCTGACCAGGTGCGTGAGCCGATCAACGTTCACCCAGCTGGAATGAACACCAAACCAAGTCACCAGCACGGCCAAGGTGCGAAGGTCAGGCTTTTCGATCGCGTCGGCCGAGGCGCATAGGAGCGTATCTTCGATGTTCGGATCCCGTGCCGGCCTTACTGCAAAGTTCATTCCAATGCCAACCATGTTTTGGGTCAACACATCTGCAGATGGCTGTCCCATCAAGGCGGAGGTTCTCCTAAATGCCATGACGAATCCTTTTCGCGACATCGGCGATGGTGTTCCGCACGTGCTCCGGCCAGTCTGGATTAGCGTCTTGAAGTTGCAACCATGTAAGTACGTTCTGGAGTTCATCTGAAGTGGGAGCAAGGGCGATGCAATCACTGAGATCTATGCCGCGATCACACAGAGCAAAAAGCTTGGCGCACAATAAATCGTGTCGACCAAGGCAGCGAAGATGCAAAGCCGAGCCGTCGAAAACATCTTCCAGACGTTCTTGCCAGCCCATCGATAGATGGTCAGCCAGCGCGGCGGGTCCGTTGTTCAGCCAATCGTCGTGTAAGACCTCGCCGGTCGCGCGAATTTCCGCTGCGAAAGCGCGCGCGGCGACGTGTATCTCCGGAGGGATTATCGGAACCAGAATGTCGACATCCTTTGTAGGCCGGGATACGATGCCGAGCAAACTTAGCGCAGCCCCTCCAATGACGACCCCGTCGAACCGGAGTTCCCGGTCGAGAAGAAACAGGTCAAACGCCTTGATAGTTTCTATCGGCCACCTGGTATCAGTATAACTGATACCAGCCTGACGGCAAGCACAATCTTGCGGAAGAAGGCATAGCAGGATGTCGTATTTGGAGCCCCAACCAGATGTACAGGGGTGAAAAGGATCTTCAATTTCCATCTGGTTTCCAACTTCGCACATCTGCAAGAAATCTAAGTGCCGCCAATTCAATCGCTTTCAGAGTTTTATTAAGAGCTTCCCAAGCTTCGGACGTGGGTTCGATTCCCATCGCCCGCTCCATGATCCTGCTGTACGGTCCGGAGAGATCCTTTACAGAACGTTCCGGCTACATGGGTAACAACTTTGGGCCGAACGGATTCTGATGCGGTTCCAAGACCCGTGTATCCATATCGGAGTATCCAAAATAATAGTTTTCCCCGAGTGAATTCCCCGTCGACTCCGACGTTGTCGCAAGAGACCAGCCTGGTTGCATGAAACATATCAGTGAGCTAAGATAGGTTAGCTAAGGAGTTGCAATGAGTGTCGTCACTATCCACCAGGCTAAAACAAACCTTTCTCGGCTAATCGAGAAAGCTTCCGAGGGAGAGGAAGTGATCATTGCACGCGGGTCGAAACCGGTAGCTCGACTCGTTCCGGTCGGCGAGGTAAAAGGTAAACGCCAGCCGGGATCGTTGAAAGGCAAGTTGTGTGTTGGACCTGAGTTTTTCGAGCCCCTCCCGATTAGCGAACTTACTTCCTGGGAGTAGCCCACTTGCGCGCACTGCTCGATACGCTTGCTTTGTTGTGGTGGCTCTCCGATGATCCCGCGCTAACGCGACCCGCTCGAAGGATCATTGCAGAGACCAGAAACACACTGATTGTAAGTGCTGCTTCGGCTTGGGAGATCGCCATCAAGGTCAGCCTGGGAAAACTCCCGACGGCTAGCGACCTGGCGGCGGATTTCCCTGGCCTGATTGAACGCGAAGGTTTTCAGTCGCTAGCCATTTCTGCAGACCATGGCATTCGGGCTGGACTTTTGCCAGGCCCTCATAAGGACCCATTTGACCGTATGCTTATCGCCCAAGCTCAGGCTGAGAATATTCCAATCATCAGCAATGAAGCATCTTT
>Ga0210402_10003318_pt1 | contig 15158 bp, 15 predicted proteins | sample IncBWC7MmetaG_FD_161055 | JGI IMG/M metagenome (GOLD analysis project Ga0210402, IMG submission 161055) | Forest soil microbial communities from Barre Woods Harvard Forest LTER site, Petersham, Massachusetts, United States - Inc-BW-C-7-M | ecosystem: Environmental > Terrestrial > Soil >...
GACGAGGCCGCGATCCGGGCCGCCGCGCTGCGACTTTCGATCCCGTGTCTGACCACGCTCTCGGCGGCGACGGCTGCGGTCGAGGGCATCCGCTCGCGGCAGGAGGAGTCGACCGGCGTGGCGTCGCTCCAGGAGTACCACCGGGGATGAGGCCGTTGCCGCGGTCCCGGGCGTGAACGAGGCCCCGGCCCGGCGCCCCGGCGGACTCGTTCGCCTCCTGGGTCTTCTCGCGACGGCCGCCGGCTTCTTCGCGATCTTCTCGATCGGGTTTCCGCCCGCCTCGCGCGATCGGCTGCCCGTGCTCGCGCTTGCGGGCGGCCTCGCCCTGGTCGCAGCGTGGGATCGGGGCAGGGGCCTCTGCCTCTTCGCGTTTCTCTTCCCGCTGGTGGGTCTCGGGGACCGGCTCGCGGGCGGCGCCGACGCGATCGCCTGGCCGGTCCTCCTCTTCCTCGGCCTCGCCGCAGGCTGGTCGTTTCGGTTCCTGTACGACTTCGAAAGCGCGCCGGACCCGTCGCGAGCCGACCGTTTCCTCGGCGCGCTGCTGGCGCTCTGGGGCATGGCGGCGGCGCTCGGCGTGGTGCGGGCGAGGACCCTCTGGGCATTGCTCCGGGGTTTGCGCCTGCGCGCGGTCAACGTGAACGGCCTTCCGGACACCGCGGCCATACGGATCGGCGTGCTCTCTTTCGCGGCCCTGGCGGTCGGGGCGGCCTTTTTCTTCCTCCTGCGGCGGGCGGGCCGGGCGGATCGCGAACGGGCGCTGCTCTTCGCCCTCGGCGGCACCGCGGCGTCCGCGGCGGTTGCCGTCGCGGAACGGCTCGGCTTGATCGCGACCGAGACGAGCTCGTTCTGGCGCAGGACCGGAAGGGTCTCGGGCGGAGCCCTCGATCCCAACGCCCTCGGCATTCTCTGCGCGTGCGCCGCGGTGGTCGCGGCGGCGCTGGCCGCGTCGGCGACCGGTCGGCGTCGGGTGGCGGCCGCTCTGGCGCTCCCGGTTCTCGCGGCCGGTCTGGCGCTGTCGGGCTCGCGCAGCGGCCTTGCGCTCGCGGCCCTCGGCCTGACGGGCCTGCTCCTGGCGCGCGCCCTTTCGCCGCGGCTGCGCCTCGCCGTGGTCGTCGTGGCCGCGGCGTTGGTCCTGGGCCTCGCGGCTTCGCGCTTCGGCGGATCCCACGGCAGTGCGGGCGCGCGCGTCCTCGAGATCTTCGACCCGCGGATCCCGATCGAGTTTCGCGTGTCGACGCGGACCGTCCTGTGGCGCAGCGCGGCGCGACTCTTCGAGCACCATCCGCTCGAGGGAGCCGGCCTCGGAGCGTTCACGTGGCAACTTCCGAACGTTCTCGCCGAAGAAGGCCGGTCCCTGAAAATGAGCGACAACCCGGGCAGCGCGTACCTCCAGGCGCTTGCCGAGACGGGGGTGCTGGGCTTCGCCCTCACCCTGGCCTTCGTGCTCGTCGTGGCCCGCGAGGCCTGGGCCGCCTTGCGCGATCCGTCGGGCTCGGCTCTGCGCGCCGGAGCGGGCGCCGCGACCCTCGGCTTCCTGGCAGCTCTCGTGTCGGGATCTCACTGGTTCGCGCCGGACGCGGCGCTGTTCTTCTTCCTCCTCACGGCCGTGGCGGCGCCGACCGCGTCCCCCGGCGGCGCCGCATGGCCGGCGCGAGTCCGCGGGCTCGCGCTCGGCGCGTATGCCGCGGCCGCGCTGTGGTCCATGCTCGCGACGCTCGACGCCCGGGAAGCCTTTCGCTATCGGCGTGAGATCGGTTTTCACGCGGAGGAGGTTGGCGCCGGAGGCCTGTTTCGCTGGACGCAGCGCCGTTTCGCGATTCGCCTCGAGCCCGGAGACGACGCGCGCATGGCGCTCGCCCACTTCACGCCCGAGGGCCGCAACGTGGTCCTGACCGCGGATGCCGACGGCCGCACCGTCCTGTCGCGCACCCTCGAGCCGGGGCAGGCCGTCGCCCTGCGGCTCTCGGCCGGGCCGGCGGCGCGCGTCTTCCGATTCACCCTCTCGCGCTCGTTCGTCCCGCGGCGGCTCGGAACCTCTTCCGACGGCCGGGAGCTCGGCGTCACCGCCGTGTTCGGGGCCGGAAGGTAGCCTCGGGTGGAATTCCAGTTCCACCCGGCGTCGCGGCAGGGCGCGGTGCGCACCTTCGTCTTCGGGGACCGGGGCGCAAGCGCGGTCCTGGCGGCGGCCGGGCTCTCGGCGCTCCTGGCCGTATCGCTGTGGATCACGGTGCCGACGGTTGCCCGACGCATCGTGCGAGCCGAGGGCTCGGCGTCGATCGCACAGGCGTCCGCCAGCTTGCTCGCGGGCCGCCAGGAGCTCGAGGCCCGCGCCCTTGGAATGCGGGAGCGGGCTCTGGATGGAGGCGATCTCGTCAGCCGGATCGCGTTTCTCTACGGCGTCCCGACGGCCGGGTGGCCGAGGAGCCTGAATCCGGAGGCCGGAGTCCTCGCAGCGACGGACCCGGAGGCGGTGACGCAAGGGATGCGGCGCTACGTCGCTGGCCTCGAACGGGCCCTCGACCTGGTGGCCGAGCACGAACGGACCGACCCGGCCCTGCCCGCGCAGACGCCCTCGCGCCTGCCGCTGTCGACGGACTTCGTCGAGCCGGCCTCGCGCTTCGGTCCGCGCGTTTCGCCCTGGACGGGGAGCGAGGAGTTCTTCGCGGGAGTCGACCTCGCGGCGCCGGTGGGTTCCCCGGCCGTGGCGCCGGCCGACGGCGTCGTCGTCTTTGCCGGACGAATCCTGCCGGCCGTGAATTCGAGGCTCTGGCGCTTCGGGAACCTCGTGGTCGTGTCGCACGGCCCCGCCGGCGTGACCGTGTACGGTCATCTCGGAAAGATCGAGGTCCGCCGCGGCGAACGGGTGCGCCGCGGGGCCCGGCTGGGAACCGTGGGATCGAGCGGATGGACGATGTTCCCCGCCCTCCACTACGAATACTGGCGCCTCGGAGAGGACGGCCTCGCCCCGACCGACCCCCGCTTCGCGATGCTCGACCTGCGGCTGCCGGCGCACGACGTGTCGCTCGAAAAGATGCTGGCCACCTCGGCCCCGGATTCGGTCGAGGCTCCGCCGGGCAGTTAGGCCCGCGCCCCTTTCTTGGAGGAGGGGTGTCCCTTCCCGTCCCGCGGGGTTATCCTTCGAGAGGGTGACCGAGACCTTCGACGTGGCGGCGATCGCCTACGCGCGCTGGAAGAGGGCCGTGGACCTGCTGGTCCGCGAGGTGGTCCACCGCCGCGAGGCCAAGGAGCGCGAGGAGGAGAGGGCGCGCGCCGAGCGGCGAGTCCGGAACCTGCGCCGCATCGTACGCCGGGCTCTCTCGGAGTACAGCAGGATCCAGATCAGCCGGCAGTAGCCGCGCGTTCGGTCCCTTCAGCGTCGCGCTGTGAGGCGCGGATCGAACGAGAAGGCCTCGGGCGCGGCGACGCGAACTTTCCGAAACTCGGGATGGTCCGGGTTGAGCAGGACGTTGCGCTCCCGCGGGACGACGGCAGAGGGCACGGAAAGAACCGCCGTTTCGCGCTGCTCGAGCCAGTCGGACCCGAACTTTGCGAGCGCCTCCGGAGCCGGGTAGCGGCGCCAGTCTCGGGGCAGCGCCTCCTCGCCGAGGCGCCGAATGCGGACGGAGTCGGGGATCTCGGCCGCGATGGCCACGAGATCGGCCGGAAGCAGCGCCGGATCGCAATGGACGAGCAACTCGAGGGCAGCCAGCGAAAGGCTCTCCGAGGCGTAGACGACGGCGCCGCCACGGCGGTTCCAGCGGCCGCCGGCCAGCCGCGCCCCCTCGCCGTCGAAGGACGCGTGGCGGCGTTTGCAGAGGCGCCAGATCTTCACGGTGGACGGTCTAGGCGTAGACGCCATGGGCGAGGCGGCGCAGGACGGCGTCCACCTGCTCCGCGCCGAGGTCGGTATCCAGCTGCGACAGGGGCGTCGCGCCGCCGAGCGCCCGGTTGGCCGCGTGCAGCCAGGCCGCGGCGTTCGCCCGGGATCCAAGGACGTCCTCGGCGAGGGTCGCGATGCGGCCCAGGCGAAACAGGCGGTCGGATTCTTCCGCCGAGAGCCGGCGATCCTTTTTCCGGCGGGCGAGGGTGCGCGCCGGAATTCGCAGGATCGAGGCGACCGCGGGCCCGTCGATCGCGTAACCCGAGGCGACGGCCGAGAGCGACGCGAAGGGGAGGCCTTCCCTCAGGATCTCGCGCAGCTGCCCGAAGGTTCTCGCCGGGACGAGGCGGGCGCCGCCCAGCGTCCGAACGATGTCGGTGAGGTCACTCATGGCGCCTCCTGCCATATGGCAAGTATCATTATGCCATATGGCGGAGAGCGGAAGGGCCGCCGTTTCCGTCATGAGCGAGCATGGCGCGGCCCTCGGGACAGATGAGGTCCGCCCGGCGGGCCTCTTACCCGGGGTAGCGCCGGACGCGGGAACGGTGGGCCGAGAGCCGCGCCGTCACGTCCTCGAGGCGGTCGCCGCCGGTGAGCTCGAGCAGGGCGTCGGCCAGCACGAAGGCGAGCATCGTCTCGGCGATGACGCCGCAGGCCGGGACCGCGGTGGCGTCGCTGCGCTCGTATGCGGAACGGGCGGCCTGGCCCGTCTCGAGATCCACCGAATCGAGGCCTCGGGCCAGCGTCGAGATCGGCTTCATGAACACGACGGCGAGGATGTCCTCTCCGTTCGTCACGCCCGCCTCGAGTCCTCCGGCGCGGTTGGTGCGGCGGCGCAGGGTGCCGTCCGCGCCTTTCTCGATCTCGTCGTGGGCCACGGAGCCGAAGCCGCGGGAGGCCTCGACGGCGGAGCCGAACTCGATCGCCTTCACGGCCGGGACCGAAAGGAGGGCCTGGCCGATGCGCCCGTCGAGCTTGCGGTCCCAGGAGGCGAACGAGCCGAGCCCGGCCGGGACGCCCCGGGCACCGACGAGGATCGAGCCGCCGAGCGTCTCGCCGCGGGACTTGGCCTCGTCGACGGCCGCGACCATCGCGCCTTCGAGGCTCGCGTCGAGCGCGCGAAGGGGCGATTCCTCGCGGACCCGCTCGAGCGACGCATAGGCGCGGGGGGTGCGCGTGTCGCAGACGGCGCCGAGCGAGAGGACGCCGCTCGCGACGGTGATGCCGCACTCGCGCAGAAGCAGCTTGCACACCGCGCCGGCCGCCACGCGCGCCACCGACTCGCGCGCGGAGGCCCGCTCGAGCACGTCGCGCAGGTCGCGTGTGCCGAACTTCATGCCACCCGCCAGGTCCGCGTGTCCCGGCCGGGGCCGCGTCAGGCGCCTGGCCGTCGCGTCCGCGGGGTCGACTGCGAGCGGCCCCATGACCGACTCCCAGTTCGCGAAGTCGGAGTTGAGGATGCCGATGGCGATCGGAGAGCCGAGCGTACGGCCGCCCCGCACACCGCCCTCGAAGAGCGCGGCGTCCTTCTCGATCTTCATCCTTCCGCCGCGCCCGTAGCCGTGCTGCCGGCGTGCGAGGTCCGCGGCGACGAAGGCCGGATCGATCGCGAGGCCGGCCGGCATGCCCTCGAGGATCGCGGTCAGCCGCGGCCCGTGGGACTCACCGGCGGTCGTCAGGCGAAGGGGCACCGGGAGAGTCTACCGTCGCTTCCGCTCGCTGCGCTCGCTCCCGCTCCCGCGTCCGTCGCTCCCGCTCGCTGCGCTCGCTCCCGCTCCCGCGGCGCACGCCTCCTCCCTCCCTTCGGTCGGGAGACTTCGTGCGCCGCGAACGGTTGTCGCGGTGCCGCGGGACGAGCCGGACTCTCCCGAGGCCATCCAGAGGGCCGAAGGCGCCAGGCGCCGTGGTCGTGATCGATGACCGTCCGACGCTGCTGCGCCTCGGGATGAGGGGCGGGAGCTGGTGGGGTGCTTAGGGATGCCGGGGTATGAGGGAGATCCTTGGGCGCGGATGCGCCTTGGGGTGACGAGGCTTGGTACGCGCTCGTCAATTGGTCACGAGCTCGGAGAGAGTGTTCGGCGCGGCGAGGGAGGCGTAGGACTCCTCGGGCGTGGGCGCCGCCGGACCGGAGGCGCGTTCGTGGGCGAGGCCGGCGCAGAACGAGAAGATCGCCGCGGCCGCGGCCGCCGCGAACCAGCGCAGGCGCCGGCGCGACGCGCGATCGTGTGCGATGCCGGCAACCACCCTGCCGACGAACCGGTCGTCGACGGGGGCCGGCGTTTCCCGCAGGGGCAGGCCCTTCCACGCCCCGGCGATGCGGGCATCGGTGCGACAGTCGGGGCAGACGAAGAGATGGCTCTCGTCGTACCGGCGGGCGAAACACTCTCTGCGGCTCATGGACGTTCCTCCTCGAAACGGGCTCGGATTCTTCGGCGCGCCCGGTGCACCCGGACGCGAACGGCGGTGACGCTCAATTCGAAGCGCTCGGCGATGACCCGGTCGGGCACGCCCTCGACTTCCCGCGCGATCATGATCTCGCGGTCCAGGCGCGGCAGGGCAGCGAGGGCCGCCCGGAGCAGGTCGCGATCCTCGTGGCGCGCTTCCTCGTCTCCCGGCGCCGCCTGGGCATCCGGAAGGGGGGACTCGGGCCGGCGCCGGCGGACGAGATCGATCGCGCAGCGAATGGCGATCGCCCGCACCCACGCGCGAAAGTTGGACTGGGGGCGGAACCGGTCCAGCGCGCGGAAGGCCTTCACGAAGGCGTCCTGCGCGGCGTCCTCGGCGAGGCTCGTGTCGCCCGTGATGCGCCGGGCGGCGGCGAGCGCGGTGGGCGTGGCGCTCACGACGAGCGCGGTGATGGCCTCCTGGTCGCCGCGCAACGCCCGCCGGATGAGGGCGTCCTCCTCCGTGGCGACCGGTTCGGCGAGGCCCTCCGCCGAAGCGACGAGCAGCCGGAGCGTCAGTTCTCGCCCCTCAGGAAGGTTCCGAGGGAATCGAGTGCCTCGTCGCCCCGCTGGCCCATCTTGTTGTGGAACGCGACGAACTTCTCCTGCTGCGCCGGCGTCAGGATCGGCCAGATCTCCGACCGCACCCTCACGATCAGGAGCGCGCCGTCGCCGTGAACCGCCCCGACCTGGGCGGCGAGGCCGCGGATGGTCGCTTCGTCGGCGGTCGTGCTGATGACCGCGTCGTGGAGCGCGCGCCGGGCGATCATGCCGGCCTTGACCTGCGCCAGGATCTCGTCGGCGTGCGCCTTCAAGACCCCGCGGATCTGGCCGCGCTGGGCGTCGGTCAGGTCGAGCTCGCTGGCGATGTGGTCGAACATCTTCGCCGCCCGAGGGCCGTGCGTGAAGCTCTGGCCCTGGCCCATCTGGCGGCCGAAGATCCGGCCGGCAAAGAGGCCCGAGAAGGCCAGCGCCGCGACCGCTGCGGCAATGAGAACGGAACGGCGAATCTGCTGGATACTCATGGAAATCTCCCTTTTCACCCTCTTTAACGCTCGCCGAGGCTTAAAGATTACCCCTTCCGGGGACGGTTAGACTGGGCCCGTGGACCGCAAATACGTCCTCAAGACGCCCGTCCGGCTCAAGAGCTACCGGGTGGACTACGACCGGGAGTTGAACGACGAGCAGCGGGAGGTCGTTCTTGCCGGCGGCGGGGCGCTCCTGGTCATCGCCGGAGCGGGTTCGGGGAAGACCCGGACGCTGGTGTACCGGGTGTCGCGCCTGATCGAGTCGGGGCACGACCCCTCGCGGATCCTGCTGCTGACCTTCACCAACAAGGCCGCGCGCGAAATGCTGCGCCGGGTGGAGACGCTGTTGGCAGTGGACACGCGGCGCCTGATGGGAGGAACGTTCCACTCGGTGGGCAACCGGCTGCTGCGGCGGTTCGGGAGCCGGGTCGGCCTCGGCGCCAACTTCTCCATCCTCGACCCCGAGGACGCGCGCGAGATCCTCGAGGCGGCGACCTCGGACCGCAACATCCCGACGCTCGAGAAGCGGTTCCCGAAAGGCGACGTGCTGCTCGACCTCTACTCGTACACGGTCAACACCGGCCGCCCCTTCCCGGAGGTCCTCGCCGAGCATGCGCCGCACTTCGCTGAGCTCGAGGCGGAAATCGTTTCGGTCTTCCAGCGCTACCGGGAGCGCAAGCGCCTGGCCAACGCCTGCGACTACGACGACCTGCTGCTCCAGTGGCGGCGGCTGCTCGACGAGTCGCCCGAGGTCGCCGCGCAGCTCAACGCCTCGTACGACCACATCCTGGTGGACGAGTACCAGGACACGAATCGGCTCCAGGGCGGCATCGTGGACGCGATGGCGCGCGTCAAGAAGAACGTGACCGTCGTGGGCGACGACGCCCAGGCCATCTACTCTTTTCGCGGCGCCTCGTTCGAGAACATCCTCGGCTTCCCGCAGCGGTATCCCGACGCGAAGACCTTTCGCCTGACGCGCAACTACCGCTCGACGCCCGAGATCCTCGCCCTGGCCAACGCCTCGATCGCGCACAATGCGAAGCAGTTTCCCAAGGAGCTCGCGGCCTCGCGCGACGCGGGCCCGCTGCCGGCCGTCGTCGCGCTGCCGGACATCCCCGACCAGGCGCGGTTCGTCGCCCAGCGCCTGCTCGAGTGGCACGACGAGGGCGAGAAGCTCCAGGACCTCGCCGTGCTCTACCGCGCGCACTACCAGGCGCTCGAGCTGCAGATCGAGCTGGTGCGCCGCGGCATCCCGTACGAGATCCGTTCCGGCACGCGCTTCTTCGAGCAGCGGCACGTCAAGGACGTGCTCGCCTTCCTGCGCATTCTCGTCAACCCCAAGGACGAGCTCTCCTGGAAGCGGGCCCTGAAGATCTTTCCGCGCGTGGGCGAACGCTCGGCTTCCGCGGTGTGGGAGGCGATCGGGAGCCATCCGGATCCGCTGGCCGCGTTCCGCGCCCTCGACGCCCGGAGCGGCGCCTTCGGGCGCGGCGGCGAAGCGGCTCTCAAGCCGTTCCGGGCGCTCCTGTCCCGCCTCGACGGGCCGTCGGCCCAGTCGTCGCCGTCCGAGGCCATTCGCTCGGTGGTCGAAGACGTCTACCGGGACTTCGCGCGCGCCAAGTTCCCCAACGGGGACGCCCGGCTCGACGACCTCGAGCAGTTCGCCCAGTTCGCGCAGACGTACGACTCGCTTCCGACTTTCCTCGAAGAGGTCGCGCTCTTCAACGAGCTCTCGGGAGAGGACGTCGTGCCCGGAGAGCCAGACGACGACAAGGTCGTCCTCTCCTCGATCCACCAGGCCAAGGGCCTCGAGTGGAGCCGGGTGATCGTGATGGGCCTGTCGGAGGGACGTTTTCCCAACTACCGCGCCTCGGCGACCGAGGAAGGCCTCGAGGAGGAACGGCGGCTGTTCTACGTCGCCGTGACCCGCGCGAAGAACGAGATCGCGCTGGTCTACCCGATGCTGGCGCGCGACCGGTACGGGGTGGACGTCATCCTCGAGCCGTCCCGCTTTCTGGCGGAGCTTCCGGACGGCGTCTTCGAGCGCTGGACGATCGAGCGCGAGCCTACCCCCGAGGGGGCCGAGGCTCCGGCGGCGGACGAGACGGTCAACTGAGCGGCGCAATCGCCCGAAGCGCGGTAAAATGAGGTGGGCATGAAGGCCCGATGAGGTTGCGATGAAGGACGACGTGTACTCCGCGATCTGTCGAGAGGCGCTCGAATCGCGCCAGCGGGACATGACCGCCTTCGTGGACAACGGCATGGCCGGCATGTCGAGCCGGCTCGAGAAGACGCTGCTGCGTCTGCCGTCCGGCTACTTCCTGCTCGGGCTCGGTCCCTACAACGCAGGGCTCGTGAAACTCGACTTCGACGAATTGCTGCTGGGGCGCGAGGTGCCCGAGTACATCGGCGTCGGGATGCCCGTCACGGGCTTCCGCGTCTCCTCGCCCGATGCGTTCCTGAACACCGAGGTCTCGCGCCTTCACGCCAAGGTGATCCGCAACATGGCGGGCGAGGCGCCCGCCTATCGTCTCGTGGACATGCGGTCGACCTGCGGCACCTACCTCAACGGCGATGCGATCCCCGCTCCCGACGACCTCGGCGGCGTCTCCGAGGAGGACTGCGCACGTCCCCTGCGATCGGGTGATTTCTTTTCGCTCGGGCCGTCGGCCGTCAACCTCTTCCTGTTCTTCCAGAAGTAGGCGGCCGGCGCGCGTCGCGCCTCTGGCCCTATTGGCCGACCGGCACGCTGGTCGCCCGCGCCAGCACCTCTTCGCCGAGGTCGAACGCCGAGGGCATGATCGCGAGCATGCCGGACGCGTCCCAGATTCCCATCGTGCGCAGGGGCGGCCGGTAGACGTGCAGGGAGACGGCGCGCGCGCTCGTCGGCGCAAGGCGGTGGAGGACCGTCGGGCCGATGTCCGAGAGGTCGCCCTCGGGCCGGGCGCGGTTGTCGACGAGCTCGGGCCGGTCGCCGGGCGTCGTGAAGCGCTCCTCGGCCAGGGTGCCGGACACGACGACCATTCCGCCCATGACGCCGCGGTGGTCGTGGATCGGCGTCACCTGCCCGCTCGACCACGCGATGAGCATGACCTCCCAGTCCTCCCAGAGCAGGATCGGGTGGCGCATGTAGCGCTGGGTCGAAAACTGGATCCGATCGAAGTAACGCTCCATCTCGAGAGCGACCTTCTGGCACAGAAGTCCGGGCGTGATCCGCTCCGGCTTGATGGCCGCTTCCCTGATGATGTCCTTACAGTTCTCGGCAAAGTTCATTTCTGGTGAATTCTACGGCCATCCTTGGGGAATTGGGAGAGCCTCTTGGGCCCTCGGGATGACATTAGGGAGGTACGCTTTCTGCGGCGCTGCGACGACAGTTCGCGGCGCGAATAGTCTCCCGACCGAAGGGAGGGAGGAGGTTCGCGCCGCGGTCGCCGGAGTGCCGCGAGGGGGTCAGGCGAACGGTCGAGCCCCTTTGGGCGAGCCGTTCGCCGGCGCGCCCCAAGAGGGGCGCGGACCCCCTCGCGGCGCGCAGGCGACGTGTTAATGTCCCCGCCGCATGAAAATTGCGGTCGTCCCGGGCGACGGGATCGGCGTCGACGTCACGGCGGAAGCCGTCAAGGTGCTCGAGCGCGTGGCCGCCCGGCGCGGAATCCGGTTCGAGCCGGTGTTCTTTCCCTGGAGCGCGGATCACTACCTGAAGACCGGGGTGACCATCCCCCCGGGCGGCTTCGACGACCTGTCCCGCAACTACGACGCCATCTTCATGGGCGCCTTCGGCGACCCCCGCGTCCCGGACATGAAGCATGCGGCCGACATTCTCCTCGGTGCCCGCTTCCAGCTCGACCTCTACGTGAATTACCGGCCCGTCCGGTGCCTCGACGACCGCCTCTGTCCGCTCAAGGGGTTCGGCGCCGCCGACGTGGACTTCGTGGTCTTCCGCGAAAACACCGAGGGCTCCTACGTGGGCTCGGGCGGCCACCTCAAGAAGGGCACCCCGGACGAGGTCGCGACACAGGAGGACATCTCGACGCGCAAGGGCGTCGAGCGTATCGTCCGGTACGCCTTCGAGTTCGCGAAAGCACGCGGGCGCAAGCGGGTCGTCATGTCCGACAAGTCGAACGCGATGCGCTTCGTCGGGGACCTCTGGCAGCGGACGTTTTTCGAGGCCGCGAAGGAGTTCCCGGGCATCGAGGCCTCGCACCTCTACGTCGACGCGATGTGCATGCAGATGGTGAAGGATCCACGCCAGTTCGAAGTGATCGTGACGAACAACATGTTCGGAGACATCGCGACGGACCTGGGGGCGGCCCTCCAGGGAGGGCTCGGCATGGCGGCCTCCGGCAACCTGCACCCCGGCCGGACCTCGATGTTCGAGCCCGTCCACGGCTCGGCGCCCAAGTACGCCGGGACCGGGAAGGCCAATCCCTTCGGCGCCATCCTCACGGCCGGGCTCCTGCTCGACCACCTCGGGCACGGGGCCGAAGCGGCCGCCGTGGAGGCCGCCGTGGCGGCCTGCGTCAAGGAGGGAGCGGCGACGTCGGACGTCGGCGGCTCCCTGTCCACCTCCGCCTCCGGCGACGCCGTCTGCGACCGCCTTCGGCTCTAAAGCGGGCGCTTTTTTTCGCGCCGCCCCTGCTACAATTCGGCCTCAAGGAGAACACGTCAGATGGGTAATGTTGCGCGCAGACTCTTCCCGCTCGCTTCCGCCGCTCTCTTCGTCTTCGCCGTCTCCACCGCTCTCGCCTCGGACACGAAGTTCATCAATTCCGACGACGCCAAGGAAAGAGACGAGCCGCAGAAGTTCCTGCCCGACTACGACAAGCTCGTCAAGGGCAAGGACTCCGACTGGGTGTATTTCCCCGACGGTGCCCTGAAGAACTACAAGACCGTCCTCGTCAAGGAGTTCCAGAACAACGGCAAGGGCCGCGAGGCCAAGGAAGCCGCGTCCTACGGCAAGGAGTACATGGAGCAGTGGATGCAGAAGCAGGGGTTCGACGTCGTCGAAAAGGGCCCTGCGGACATCACCATCGAGGGCACCGTGTTCAACGCGTGGGAGCCGAGCGGCGCGGCCCGGGTCTGGGGCGGCTGGGCGGCCAATCCGGGAGTGGGCCTGGAGCTGCTGATCAAGAACAAGAGCGGCGCCGTCGTCGGGGAGATGCGCCAGAAGGCCAAGGGCTCGACGATCCACGACGCGGTCGAGAACGGCCTCGAGGACTGCGCCAAGTCCATCGCGCACGGACGTTAGCCCCGGGGCGAAATCGGTCTAAACTATTGTCTCCAAGAGACTTGACGTCACGATGGGGGTGCCGGACGCCGGCGCCCGCCCCCGCCGTGGTACCGTTTGCCCTCTCAAGGAGTACAGCCGATTTCTGAGCCTAGCCATGCGGTTGCCCTGCCCGAAAGCGGGCTGACCGCCCTCTTCGGGATCGCCGACGAGAACCTGCGCGCCATCGAGGACGCCTTCCGCGTCCGCCTCCAGTCCCGGGGAAGCGAGATCTCGGTGATCGGGGAGGGGGAGTCGGAAGACGCGGCCCGGCGGCTGCTCACGGGGCTCTCGGACCTGCTGGCCGGGGGTTACCCCCTCCAGAAGAGCGACATCGCCACCGCGATCCGAGTGGTCAAGGAAGACCCGACGGCCTCGCTGGTCGAGTTCTTCACGGACAGCCCGTTCGGGCCGACGCTGAAGACCGTCGTCACGGTCCGAAACCTGAAGCAGCGCATCTACGCCCAGACGATCGACCGCCACGATCTGGTTTTCGCCATCGGGCCGGCCGGAACCGGCAAGACCTACCTGGCGGTGGCGATGGCCGCCGCGGCCCTGATCGAGAAGAAGGTCAAGCGGATCGTGCTCGCTCGGCCCGCGGTCGAGGCGGGCGAGAAACTCGGCTTCCTGCCGGGGGACCTCGTCGAGAAGGTCAACCCGTACCTGCGGCCGCTCTACGACGCGCTCTACGACATCCTCGGCTACGAGAAGACGGCCAAGCTGCTCGAACGCGGCATCATCGAGGTCGCGCCGATCGCCTTCATGCGCGGCCGAACGCTCAACGACGCCTTCATCATCCTCGACGAAGCGCAGAACACCACGTCGGAGCAGATGAAGATGTTTCTGACCCGCATCGGCTTCGGCTCGAAGGCCGTGGTCACAGGCGACATCACCCAGATCGACCTGCCCCACGGCAAGACGTCGGGCCTGCGGGAGGCGCAGCAGGTCCTGTCGAAGATCTCCGCGATCCGCTTCGTGCTCTTCGACGAGCGCGACGTGGTGCGCCACACTCTCGTGCAGTCCATCATCACGGCGTACGAGGCCCTCGATCGCGAGCGCGAAGCCGCCGCGGCGATGGTCGCCGGCGGTGGACGGGGGGTCGCCGGGCCCTCCGGACCGCTCCAGCCCGGGCGCTGAGGCGTCGCCGATGTCCGACGAGGCGCCCTCCGGGCGCAAGACGATCGATTTTCAGCGGCCTCCGGCCCCCCCGAAGAAGGGGGACGACCGGCCGCCCTCGCTGAGGGCCCGTCCCCTCGCGTGGGCCGCGGCGTACGTCGTCGTCACGACGCTCTGCTTCGCGCCGACGCTCTCGTTCCGCGACGGCCCCGTGGCGCCCGGCCAGGTCGCCGCGCACGACATCGTCGCGCCGCGCGACCTCATCGTTCCCGACCCCGACGCGACGGCCCGCCGCCGAGCGGAAGCCGCGGCGGAGGTCCTGCCGGTGTACGACTTCGACGGGGAGGCGCCCGCCCGGTTCGAATCCCAGCTGCGCGAGTCGTTCGACCGCGCCCGGACGAGCTTCGCGAAGATCCGCCCGAAGGGTCGGGTCACGCCCGAGCTCGCCGACGCCTTCGCGCTGCCGATCGGCGACGAGGCGCTCGCGGCGCTCGCCCGCCAGGGGTTCTCGCAGGAGCTCGAGGACCGCTTCGCGATCATCGGCCTGGACCTCTACCGGGGCGGCGTCGTGGATCACCGCGACCTGACGCCCGAGGCGCGCAGCCGCGGCATCACCGCGCGCGAGACGGCGTCGGGCCGCGAGTCGAAGCGGCGCGAGAGCGGGGCGGTCGAGTACGGCAACGAGACCCGGACGGCCGTGTCCTCGCGCCTGGCCGAGAGCCCCTTCACGCTCCGGGAGCGAGCCGAGGTCGCGGCGTTCCTGGCGGCCACGCTGCGGCCGAGCCTCGTCTACAACGCCGCTCAGACGGCCGATCGCCGCGCCAGCGCCGCCCGGGGGGTCGAAAGCGTCTTCACCCGGATCCCGCGGGGGAAGGTCATCGCCCGCCGCGGCGACGAGATCACGGCTCGCACCGCCCAGTGGATCGCGGCCGTGCGCGCCTCCGCGTCGGACCCGTCGTCGTGGGTCAAGGTCACCGGAATCCTGATCCTCCAGATCCTCGCCGCGGCCGCGTTCTGGCTGGACGCCCGGCGGCAGCGACGCCGCAAGCGCGAGCGTTCGACCGGCGTCGTCTACGGCTCGGTGCTCGCCACGGGAATCGTCTTCGCCATCATCACGCGCGCGGCCTTCGCGCTGGCGCAGGCGCTCTCGCCGAGCCTCGAGGGAGCGTCGGGCGCGGTCAACTACGCGATCCCCTTCGCGGCCGGTCCGATCGTCGTCAGCCTGGTCGCGGGTATGGGTCCGGCGCTGCTCGTCGCCCTCGTGTTCTCGATCGGGGCCGGCGTGCTGATGGGACTCTCGTTTCCGTTTGCGCTCTTCGCGGTGGTGGGCTCGCTCGCCGGGATCTACGGCCTCGGAAAGGTCGGGGCACGCAGCGTGCTGCTGGCGATGGGGGGGATCGTCGCGGCCGGAAACCTCGTCGCCATCG
>Ga0210402_10003319_pt1 | contig 15157 bp, 11 predicted proteins | sample IncBWC7MmetaG_FD_161055 | JGI IMG/M metagenome (GOLD analysis project Ga0210402, IMG submission 161055) | Forest soil microbial communities from Barre Woods Harvard Forest LTER site, Petersham, Massachusetts, United States - Inc-BW-C-7-M | ecosystem: Environmental > Terrestrial > Soil >...
GTCGTTCCACCGCTTGGTAAGGGAGTTCAGGACTTCGTTGAGTGCGGCGTAGACTCGGGTCGCCTGCGTCGTTGGGGCGGCGTCAGCGGAATCCGCGATGCCCAGCAACTGGCCGAAATGCTGGTTGAGGGTGGAGAAATTCTCGGGCTGCTTGCCGCTGGGCGGAGTTCCGAAGAAAGCGCTGGAGGTGGCGCCCGCGAGCGCGGCGCACTGCTTGTCGAGCTCCTCGAGCGAATCGGACAACTTCCCTTTCGTCTTTCCCGAAGAATCTTTCAGTTGCGCGCGGACGGACTGCACCTGACTCAGCGCGTCGAAAGTCTGGTTCATCCCGGAGACGGCGCCAGCCTGAAGCGTGGCCTGGGCTTGCAAATCCTGAAGCGGCGTCTTGATTCTCGGGTCCATTTTTACGGTGAGCGGTTGCGTAAACTGCTTGCCGTCCACCGTCAGGCGGACCGTGTAACTCCCCGGCAGCGCCCAGGCCCCCAGCGGAAGCAATGGCGTATCGTGCGGGGTCGCGGAAATTGGAAATTCCTTGTTGAGGGATTTCGGCGGCTCACCGTGCAGGTCCCAGACAAAGCGGTGCATACCCTGGCCGGCCGAAAGAATCCGTGAGGGTCGCACCCAGTACATCGGAATCGGATGCTCGGCGGCGATCTTGTCCATCGGCAAAAGTGCGTCTGTGCTTGCATAGCGGCGCACGATTGTGCCCGTGGAATCCAGAAGTTCAAGTGTGACCGAGCCAGTTGCCGCGGCTGCAAGGTAATAGTCGATGATGGCTCCATCGGGCGGATTTTTTCCCGCGGGAGTTTCAGGCGGCAGCGGCGTATCGGGATTACGGTTCCAGCGCCAGCGCACGGCTTCCTGTGGCTGAAACAAAAACGCCGGGGCCTTGGCAATCTGGTCATTTATCTGGCGAAGCGGGGTGAGATCGTCGAGAATCCAAAACGAGCGGCCATGCGTGGCAACAATCAAATCGTCGCCATGAATTGCCAGATCGCGCATCGAAGTGTGCGGCAGATTCAACTGCAGCGGCTGCCAGGAATCCCCATCGTTGAAGGAAACATAAACTGAGGTTTCAGAGCCCGCAAAGAGCAAGCCTTTGCGAGCGGGATCTTCGCGAACCGCATTGATCGGAGCATTATCGGGCAACCCGGCGACAATTTCCTGCCAATTCGCGCCAAAGTTCTGCGTGCGGTAAATGTGCGGTTTTAGATCATCGAGGCGGAAACAATTGATGGCAGCGTAGGCTGTCCCCGCCTCGAAATGCGAAGCCTCCACAATGGAGACCTTGCTCCACGAAGTCAGCTGTGGCGGAGTGACATTTTTCCAGCTCTTTCCGCCATCGCGGGTGATTTGAATCAGGCCATCGTCCGTGCCGGCCCACAGCGTGCCTGCTTCTTTGAAGGATGGAGCGACGGCATAAATCGTGCCGCGGTGTTTCCCTTTTTCCGGGTCGCCGGCAGAAAACGCGCCGAGATTTGCGGGAATTTCAGGCGATTCGCGCGTCAGGTCCGGGCTGATGACTTGCCACGAGCGGCCACCATCCGCGGTCTTGAACAAAACATTCGCCGCGAAATAAAGCGTGCCGGGATCGAACGGTGAAAAAACGATTGGCAGCGAGCGGTTGTAGCGATACTGGCCGGCGCGAATCGGCTCTGGCGCAACGTTCGCGTATTCATTGAGCGTCTGATTCGTGCGCGTGATGCGACCGCCGTAGAGAATGTTTGGATCGCGTGGGTCGACAACGATGTAGCCGTACTCTTCGACGCCGGGCAAGCTCCACTCGCGGAAAGTCAGTTCGCCAACGTCGCTACGGCTCATCACCGCGGCGCTGCCGCTCTCCTGCTGCGCGCCGTAAACCCAATACGGAAAACGGTTGTCGGTGGTGACGTGATAAAACTGGGCGCTTGGCTGGTTGTACCAACTACTCCAGGTCTGCCCGCCATTGACGCTGATGACCGCACCCTGATCGCTCGAAAGCGCAATCGTCTGCGCGTTGTTCGGATTAATCCAGATCCGTTGGTAGTCGTCGCCGCCCGGCGCGCCCTTGAACCCGGCGAAAGTTTTTCCGCCGTCGGTGGATTTCCAAGTAGTTGTGTTGGCTACGTAAATCAAATCGGCGTTGTCCGGTGAAACGGCGATGCCCATCGCGCCCGGGCCGCGTCCGCCGACGCGGTGATCATCGTTGACGTGCTGCCAGCTTTCGCCGCCGTCGTCGGACCTGTAGATGCCAGGTTCCTTCTGCCCTTCGGCGGTCAGATACACGCGCTTTGGATTACTTGGAGCGATGGCAATGCCGATGCGGCCGAGCAGATCGTCTCCACCGGGCAGGCCTTTGGTGATTTGCTGCCATGTGGCGCCACCGTCCGTGGATTTGTACAGGCCGCTGCCGGGAATCACAAACGATTCGCCGCTGCGAATTTCCCAGGGTGCAACGCGCGCCGCCCAGAGCGCCGCAAATAAAACCTGCGGGTTGCCTGAATCCATCACCAGATCAGCGCCCCCGGTGTTTTCATCTTTATAGAGAACTTTTTCGAACGATTTTCCGCCATCCAGCGAACGGAAAATGCCGCGCTCCTTGTTGGGTCCATAGGGATGTCCTTGAACGGCGACGAACACGCGGTCAGGATTGTGCGGATCCACCACGATCGCGGTGATCTGCTGGGCGTCGCGCAGGCCGAGATGCATCCACGTTTTTCCCGCATCGATGGACTTATAAAAACCGTCACCAACAGCAAGGTCGGGGCGCTGCAATCCTTCACCACTTCCGACATAGAGAATGTTGGGATCGGAAGGCGCAACCGCCAGCGCACCAACGGAGCCGGAAGTCTGTTCATCGAAAATTGGGAACCAGGTGTTGCCAAAGTCAGTGGTTTTCCAGACGCCGCCGTTCACCGCGGCCATATAGAAGGCGTTCGGCTGCTGCGGAACGCCGCTGATGGCGACGGTGCGTCCGCCGCGAAACGGACCGATGCAGCGCCAGCGCATTTCGGAATAAAGTTTCGGATCGTATTGCTGCGCGCGAACGGAAAAAACAGGAAACGGAACGATCAGCAGACAGAGCACACCGACAACTTTGAGCAGAACTCGCATTCAATTCCTCCAGGAACGTAAGGAGGATAGCGCGAGCCTCGGCTACTGGCAAAGCTCAATCCGATATTGTTTGCAGGAAACGCGCCGGAAGGAAAGATCACCAAGCGCGAATTCGGCCGGGGCGAAAGGGCTTCCCAGCTAGTCGTCAGCCGACAAGTTGACGACGCACTTGATGTCCACCACGGGCGTCCCATCGATTGCCTCGATCGGGCCGAGGGACACGACATTTTGATCGATCGCCAGCACCTTGACCCTGTGCAGACCCAAAGGATTCGGGCGATGCGGTGAGCGCGTCGAAAACACTCCTCTTTTCGGGCGACTGAGATCGCCGCGTGGATGAACTTTCAAAGTCTCGCGGTTCGCGAGATGCAGCCAGGTGATGACAATGATGTCGTCTCCAACTTTGATTCCGTCCATCGCGTCGCATAGTCGCGCATCCAATTCCAGGCGCGCGTTGGGCGCCCCCTCCGTATAAAATCGCGGAGCGTCTTTCGTATTTTTGAGTTCAGACCGAACCCATCCAATCGGCGCAAGCAAATAGTCATTCATGATTTCACGCATCCCGGAATCTTAGGTTGGCCAACTTCTCGCTTACACATCTCTAGCTTACGCCCGATGGCCTGGTTACGACGTCCGCTGGGATTACAAACAGAAAAGCCAAAACTGGAAATGCGTACTCCATGGATTCACGTGCGGTTGAAGATTTACGAATTCAGTGAAAACGGAACCCGCAATTGCGAGGCGGCCGCGAATTGCCCCTGGTGGAAAAGTGCCTCCGCCTGTTGCAGGATGTCGTTGATCGCCTGGGCTGTTGCCATCGAGCACTCCCTTACCGTCAATGTCGCGCGACTCACGCCGGCAGACGGGAATTCCGGGAAGAGATGTGCAGGAGAAGTTCCAGAGAAGCGGGAATTGCATTAGTTCTTGTTAAGAAATGCCGGCAGTCTGGTGATTGCCGCAAATTCAATCCGCGGGATGCTTTTCCTTGCCTGGCGCGGGCCGAGCGGGAGTTCCATCGGCTTTGACATAGTGTGCATACCAGGCCAGGTAGCGTTCGTGCAGGTCCTTTATATGGGAAGGCGTCTTGAACTCGTGGTACTCGTCCGGATAGACGACCAGCAGTGTCTCGCGGCCTAGTTCCTTCAACGACAGGTACATCTGCTCGCCCCCCAGGACCGGAACGTTGCAATCGATGTTTCCGCCTACGAAGAGCGTCGGCGTCACGATGTCCTTCACCCGGTAGAAGGGCGCGATGCGGTCCCAAAGCGCTTTGTTCTCCCAGGGGTAGCCCAGTTCGATCACATATTCGCGCTGGTACTCATCGTGTCCCCACATGCTGGTGAAGTTGGCCGCGCCGGCACCAGTAATGGCCGCTTTGAATCGGTTGGTCTGGCCAATAATAAAGTCCGTGGAGATTCCGCCGTACGACCAGCCGCCGACCCCGAGTTTGTCGGGCTCGGCCAATCCCTGCGCCAGGACGAAGTCCACAAACGCCATGTCGTCCTGATAATCCTTGTTCCCCCAATCGGCGAAAATGGCTTTGCAGAAATCCTGGCCGTAGCCGGAAGAGCCGCGTGGGTTGGGCAACAGCACCGCGTATCCGTTGGCCGCAAAAAGCTGCGCGAGGTCAAAGAACTCGTCTTCGTACTCTTCCACTGGGCCGCCGTGCGGGCGCAGGATGGTCGGCACCTTCTTGCCCGGGACGTAGTCCACCGGCTTATAAAGGTAGCCGTGCACCACAGTTCCGTCCTTCGATTTGTATGAAACGTATTCGCCCGTGACGACTTTGTGTTGCCCCAGCCATTCGTCATTCAAGTGCGTCATCCGGGTCAGCTTGCCGCCAGGAATGGTGAAGACTTCGTACGGGCGGTCGGTGGTGGAAATGGTCGCGGCAAGTGTTCCGTCTTTCGAGAACGAGTACCCGTCGACATTCAGCCGCCCGCCGATGGCCCGGGTGACTTTTTCGTCGGGCAGGCTGACCTGCGCCAGAGTTTGCGTGCCGTCATCGTCGGCAAGAAAATAGACAGACTTCCCATCCGGTGCGAAGCGGGGCTCGGTGGCCATACGATCAAAAGCCTTGGTGAGAATCTTGGCTTCGCCGCCGCTAGCGGGAGAGACAGCGACGTGCCTGGTGGCGTAGTAGAAGAGTTTCAAGTCAATGGAAGCCGAGTAGGTAATCCACTTCCCGTCGGGCGACCACGCGGGGTGATCCTTCTGCCCCGGAAAACTGGTGACCCGAGTCGTGTGCGCGCCCCGGTCGGTGTTGGCCGCCGCTACCACCCAGATGTCGGAGTTGTAGGTGGCGTCGGGATCCGGCTTGGTGCGGTTGCTAGCGAATGCGAGAGACTTTCCATCCGGCGACCAGGCGGGTTGCGAGTCGTCGTAATCGCCCGAAGTCACCTGTCGAAGGGCCTTGTCCGCCAGGTTGAAGACGTAGAGATGCGTGCGGCGTCGGTCAATGTAGCCGACGTTATCGTTCTTGAACTGCAGCCGGTCGATCACCCAGGGCGGCTGCGCCTTGGACTTTTTCTTCCCACTTTCGTCACCATCCTTGGTTTTCCTGGCGGCCGCCTCGCTCTCCTCGGGCGTCGGATCGCGAAGAATCAAAACCAGTTGTTTGCCGTCGGGCGCCCATTCGAACGCCTCCACATCCTGAATCGTCTCGGTAACGCGCTGCGCCTCACCGCCCTGGCGATTCAGTACGTAGACCTGCGTCTTCTCGTCGTTTCCCTCGGCATCCTTGCGCGTGGAGAGAAACGCCAGATACTTTCCATCCGGTGACCAGCGCGGGTGAGAGGACGCGACGCCTTCGGTGGTGAGAGGGATGGCTTCACCACCAGCGGTCGGCAGCAACCAGATCCGCGACTCCTGCTTGTCCTCCTTCAGCGAGCTTGAATTCACGGTGAAGGCGATCGCCTGCCCGTCCGGGCTGATGCGGGCTTCGTGCGCTTCCTTGACGCCGAAAAGGTCGTCTACGGTGATCGGCCGCGGCGCGGCTTGCTGCGCGGGGGTAATGGAACCTGCCAGAAGAATAATCGCGATAAGGCCGGACGAACGAAGCTTCATGCGGATGACTCCGGTGAAAAATTGGGATGAAGAAAAAGCCTCGCGGAGTGTATCACAGCCGAACGGGGGCGAGCGGATGGGTCGTCGGCGATTCAGATAGTTTCGCGCGCGCTCCGCCGTTGCCGTAGCCGGGACGAGATTCCTAGTACCGAAGTACGAGTAGCGCACTCGAAAAAATTTTCGCCGAACCTCATTTTTTCCTTGCATGCAAGAACAGAGACTGTATTCTTCGAAAGGTGAGCTTGCTTCAAGAAATTGGAAAGCGAGAGTCACTTTAGGAGGACGAGAGAAAAAAATTGAGCACTTTATCCCTGCCAGCCCAAATTCCTTCCCAAGCAATTCCCATCTCCAAAAAGCGAGCCGCAAAATTGACGCTCTGGCCGTTGGTTGCCGCCACGTTCTTTATGGTGTCCGGAGGGACGTATGGTACGGAAGCGATCATCTCCGGCGCGGGGTACGGCCGTGGGATTCTGGTCCTGCTGTTTCTTCCGGTTTTGTGGTGCCTGCCGACCGCGTTCATGATCGGCGAACTCTCCAGCGCGCTGCCGCACGAAGGTGGCTACTACGCGTGGGTGCGCCGTGGCCTGGGCAATTTCTGGGGCTTTCAGGAAGCGTGGCTTTCGCTGGCCGCCAGTATCTTTGACATGGCGATTTACCCGACCCTGTTTGTGTTTTACCTGAAGCAGATGTCGCCCTGGTTTGGCCAGGGAAATCACGGAATCCTTGCGGGTTTGTTCGTAGTGGTGGCGTGCGCGGCGCTGAATCTGGCGGGCATTCGCGTGGTGGGCATCACCTCACTCTGGCTGTTCTTCCTGCTCTCCCTGCCGTTCGGGCTGATCGTCCTCTTGACGCCGGTGAAGCTCGGCGCGTTTGCCGGCGAGCCGCATGCGGCTTCGACGGGCGCGAGTGTTGGTCTGCTCGGCGCTATCCTTGTGGCTATGTGGAATTACATGGGATGGGACAATGCCTCGACCATCGCGCAGGAAGTGGAACGGCCGCAGCGGACGTACCCAAAGGCGATGATCGCAGCGGTCATCCTGGTGTCTCTCACGTACGTTCTGCCGTTTCTGGCAGTCTATTTCACGGGGACGCCGGCCTCGGCATTCGCTGAGGACGGTTCGTGGGCGGCCATCGCCGGCCAATTGGGCGGCAAGGTGATGGGCTTTGAGTGGCTGCGCTTCATGGTGACGATCGGCGGTATGATGAGCGCCTTTGGCATGTTCAATGCGCTGGTGATGAGCTATTCGCGCCTGCCGCTGGCCATGGCCAAGGACGGCATGATGCCGAAATTCTTCGGCAAAGTGACGCGAAAGAATGAGACTCCGTGGGTAGCCATCGTGGTGCTGGCCAGCTGCTGGGCGCTCTGCCTCGGACTCGGCTTCAAGCGCCTGGTGACGCTGGACATTATGTTATACGGCGCGGCGCTGATGCTGGAGTTCGTGACCCTCGTGGTGCTGCGGGTCCGCGAACCCCAGATGAAGCGGGAGTTTCGAGTGCCGGGTGGCATGGCGGGCGCAGTCACCTGCGGGATCTTCCCGCTGGGGCTGCTGCTGCTATCACTGGTGGAAAGCGACCGCGAGACCATCCTCGGCATGAACGGGCTGCTCTTCGGGATGATTATCGTTGTGGCGGGATTTGCGATGTACTACCCCACGCGCAAAATCCGGGCGCGCTTCGCCTCTGAGTCCGCTCCGCAAGGCGTCGCAGCAGCCTAGCCGCATCCAATGTTCGAATCCCCGGCTTTCGCGAGCCGGGGCTCTTTTTTTGAGTGCGGCTAGCTCTGCCGCCGCTTTTGAGGTGTCAGACCCGAGCCGATACGATCGTCGGGAAGTCACCGCCAACCCGTAAAAGCGGGAACAGAGCTCCCGCACTCCAAATAGGTCACACTTCCGCAGGGTAACGGCCTCTTCCAGCCAACGATGGCGTTCAGATTTGGTATCCTGCTGGGCGTGAGATCTTCTCCGACTTCCTGGCGAATTCTGGCTGGCGCCCTGGTCGCCGCAGTGGTGTGCAGCGTGGCGATCGCGTGGGCGGTGCCCCGGCAGGCGGGCGGAACAAATTCTCCAGCCCCAAAAGCGCTGCAATCGGCCGCCATATTCCCGCCGCAAGCGCAGCATTCAGGTTTGAATATCGTGGTTTTGGATCCCGCGCATGGCGGAACGGATCAGGGCGCGCGTGGCACGGAAGGCATCAGCGAGAGCGATGAGGTGCTGCAGTTCGCCACCGCCACGAAGAGGGCGCTTGAAGCGCAAGGCTTCCAGGTAATCCTGACCCGGGAAGGAAACGACAATCCGTCCTTCGACGACCGCTCGGCTCGAGCCAACGCGCAACGTGGCGCGGTCTTTATCACCATGCACATTGCCTCGACGGGCCTGACCGGCACAGCGCGTGTGTACGTCGAACCCGAGGTACCCCAGGCCAACAACATCACCGGCCTGATTCCCTGGGACCGCGCGCAGGCGCCGTTCCTGAGTTTGAGCCGCAAGATGGGCGAGATGGTGCAGCAGGAATTGTCGAAACGCTTCAAAGGTTCGCCTGACACGCTGCAGACGGCTCCGGTCCGGCAACTGCGCACCACGGCCGCGCCGGCGATTGCGGTGGAAATTTCCAGCGTCTCCGTTAAAGAGCGCTCTGAACTTGACCGCATGGTTCCCGGGGTGGCGGAGTCCATCGCGCGCGGCCTCGTCGAGTTTCGGCCCTCCTACGTGGTGCCGACCATACCGGTGCCGGGCGGGAGCGTGCAACCGTGAACCCGAAGTGGACGGTGTGGCTCGGCGGCGTTCTGCTTGCGGCGGTGATTGCGGCGGCGCTCTACTTCCCCGCCCTGCGGCGGCAAGTGAACAAGGCCAAGGATCTGACGGAGAAGACCGCGGAGCAAGCGCGGCGCGAATTGTTGCCCGTGGCTCCCGTCAGCACCGGCGACCCGATGGTAAAGGTGAAAATGTTCTGGGGCTCGCGGCGGCAGGAAGGCGAGCTGCTTCCAGTGGACGTGGAGTTGCCGTTGTCGCGCGATCCTGTCTTGCGCGCCAAGCAAGTGCTGAATACCCTGCTGGCCGGCCCGGTGGATGCCGAATCGCGCACGCTGCCACCGGATGCCGCGTTGTTGGCGTTTTACATTTTGCACGACGGCACGGGGATTGCGGATTTTTCCGACGAGATCCGCACTTCGATTCCCTCGGGAATTCAGAGCGAGCAGTTGGCCGTAGAATCGATCACGCGGACGCTGGAAGCCAATGTGCCGCAAGTGTTGCGCCTGAAAATTTTGATTCACGGCCAGGAAGCGGATACGCTGGCGGGCCATGTGGATCTGACGCAACTTTTCCGCGTGAATGCCACGGACGCGGCGGGCACGCAGTTGGACAATCCTTCGCCGCCCGGGTCCAAGCTGCCTGCGCCAATTCGCAAGGCGGTGGAAACCGTGCGCAAGGCCACGAAGCGATAGCAAGATTCTCGAAAATTTGTGCGGCATGGGAAAGAGGGTTGCAATGCGGAGCGACGGGCGGCACGCCGACCAGTTACGCAGCTTGAAAATCACGCCGGATTTTATTTCCCAGGCGGAAGGCAGCGTGTTAATTGAACTGGGGAAAACTCGCGTGATCAGCACCGCAACCGTCGCGGATGGCGTTCCGGGTTTTCTGAAGGGCAGCGGCAAGGGCTGGGTAACCAGCGAGTACGGGATGTTGCCTCGCGCGACAGAAGAACGCACACCGCGCGAGGCCGCACGTGGAAAACAGAGCGGGCGGACCCTGGAAATTCAGCGACTGATCGGACGTTCGCTGCGCGCCGTGACGGATCAGGAAGCGCTCGGCGAGCGAACCGTGTGGATTGATTGCGACGTCATCGAGGCGGATGGCGGCACGCGCACGGCTTCCATCACCGGGGCATTTGTGGCGCTGGCGCTGGCTATGGAACGTATGGTCGCGGCAGGAATGCTGAAGGCCTCGCCGCTGATCGATTCGGTGGCTGCTACGAGTGTGGGAATTGTGGACGATGTTTCGCTACTGGATCTCTGCTATGAAGAAGATGCCCGCGCGGAAGTGGACATGAACGTGGTGATGACAGGCAGCGGCGATTTCGTGGAGATTCAGGCGACCGCGGAGGGGCGCCCTTTTGCCGGCGATGAGATGCAGGATTTGCTGGCGCTGGCGGCAGCCGGTATTCGCCGCTTGAACGAAGAGCAGCGCGCGGTGCTGCCCACGAATTTTCTGGGCCGCAAACGATAAAGATACTTCCCATGGAACTTATCTCGTGCGTAGCTCACCGCAACCCAAAATGAATACGAAGGAAGCGCAGAAGCTGTACCTGGCTTCAGGGAATGCGGGAAAACTGGAAGAGTTTCGAGTGCTGGCGGAGGCTTGCGGCAGGAATTGGCAATTGGAACTCCTGCCGGACTACGCGAAATTGCCGGAGTTCGAGGAATCGGCGCCAACCTTTGCGGAAAATGCCGCGGGGAAAGCGTTTTACTATTCGCGCCGGGGCGATGGAATCGTGTTTGCCGATGATTCGGGATTGGTGGTGCCAGCACTTGGTGGAGCGCCGGGCGTGCTTTCGGCTCGCTACGCGGGTCCCGGAGCGAAGAACGAACAGAAAATAGCCAAGCTGCTCTTCGAAATGAAGGGGCTCGAAGGCGCCGACCGAGGCGCGTACTTCGTTTGTGTGATTGCCGCGGTTCGGGGCGGCCGCGCGGTGGCCGTTGTTTCGGAAAAGGTGGACGGAGAGGTTCTGGATGCTCCGCGCGGGTCGGGAGGCTTCGGTTACGACCCGGTGTTTTTCTTTCCGGCGATGGGCAACACCTTTGCGGAATTGAAGGCCGAGGAGAAGAGCCGGCACAGTCATCGTGGAAAGGCGTTTCGGCGATTGCTCGAGGTGTTGGAATGAAGAGATAAGATTTCAACACAGAGGGCACAGAGTTCACAGAGAAGAGGCGGAGATGGCGGCGAAGAAAAAAGTGAAGGCTGGCAGGAAGAAAGTTGCGAGGAAAGCCCTCGGTAAGAAACCGGTGGCCAAAAAGACCGTAGGAGCCGCGGCGGGGACTGACCCTAAACGGGTGGCGGCAATTCTTGCTGGGCTCGATGCGGCTTATCCGGACGCCACCTGCGAACTGAATTTTTCGAATGCGTTTCAGTTGCTGATTGCAACGATTCTCTCCGCGCAGTGCACCGATGTACGCGTCAATCAAGTCACCAGTGAGCTTTTCAAGAAATATACGAAGCCGGAAGATTTCGCCTACGCCTCTCCCGCCGAACTCGAAAAGGAAATCCGGCCCACCGGCTTTTTCCGCAACAAAACAAAATCCATCATGGGCGCCAGCAAAGGGCTGATCGAAAACTTCGGCGGCGAAGTTCCACGCAACATGGAAGAAATCCTGACCCTGCCGGGCGTCGCCAGAAAAACGGGCAACGTAGTGCTCGGCACCGCCTACGGCATTGCCAGCGGCGTCGTGGTGGACACCCACGTCATCCGGCTGTCACAGCGCCTCGACCTGACTCGCGACGACGACCCCAAGAAAATCGAGCAAGACCTGATGAAAGTGATTCCCGAAAACAAGTGGATCAAGTTCTCTCACCAGCTTATTTGGCACGGCCGCCGCGTCTGCGCCGCCCGGAAGCCCAAATGCGCCGAGTGCAACCTCGAATCTCTCTGTTATTCAAAGGACAAGACGGTTTAACGCGTGTCGCCGGATTCACCCGCGCTACGATTGACCGTCGGAAGAATTTTGACAAAGAAGTTCTAGCCCGAAACTACGGCTTGCTGGTTGAGGGCGGTGGTTGCGCGGGTGGATTCGCCGGCTGGCTCGGCGCGCTGTTCAAAATCGCGTTGAAATCAGGACGCGTGCCCGGCGTCTGCCCGCTGCCGCCCGTAACATTCGGATGCCCCGGCGGCATCGCGCCTCGCGCGGCTCCTGCCGGCGGCGCTTCTCCAGGGCCCGGATGCTGCATTCCGCCGCCCATACCTGTGCTCTTCAGCACAACCCACTCTTCGCCGCGCTTTTCCATCGCATAGCCAATCCGCATCGCGTTGCCGCTGGAGTCGCCGCCCTTCGCGCGAATCTCCACCTGCGCCTGCGCCTGATTGCCACTCACGGTGGCTTGCGTGACGTTGACGTCGATATTCTTAAGGTTGAGCATGTTCAACGCGACAAGATGCTTGATCACTCCGGCGCGAATCGCTTCCCTATCATCGGTCTTCGAGTTACACGCGACCGCGAACAACATCACGGCGCCAATCAGCGCGGCAAGAAATCCCCGTTTCATTCCCATTTCCTTTCGCTGCTGCATCCCCCGAATCAGGACTGGACTAAGCTCATCGTAGCCCATGGCCGAACAGAACGCGAATGGCACTTACTCTCTGCCAGAAATAAAAGTAACCGCGCAAACTTACTGGAAAATCCCGCCGTAAGGGCATAGGCAGCTACGGGGAACGTACAAAAGTACGCTAGAATAGAAGGCATTGTCGGGGCGTAGCGCAGCCTGGTAGCGCGCCTGCCTTGGGCGCAGGAGGTCCCGAGTTCAAATCTCGGCGCCCCGACCAAAAGTATCTCGCGTGTTTTCTTCTACTTATTGAAAGCTCCGTTCACCTCAAACCCCCTCTGTGGAATTCTGGCAGACAGGAGGTCTAATTGCGCAAGTCGTTTAGTTTCATAAAATTCACCGCATGACGAATACGCAAAAACACGGAGAGGCAGGAGTGCCATTCAGAAATCATAGAATTGACGCAACTTAAAAATAGCTCATGGGGCGGGTGAGGGGAAAACTGGGGGGACCTTACGCACTTTTCGTTCACCATTCTGATCAAAGACACAGCGATGGGTCACACGGTAGGAAGTTCAGTCCCCTGCGGCGTTCTCTCAACTGCTCTTGCCCACCGCACAGGGCTTGCGTCAGAACATTTCAAACCATTCGGTTAAGGAACGATTCAAAGCGGCGGTTTGCTAATTTTTCCTGCCCTGTTTGTACTCACATTCACTCGTTTGTTTTGACCAACTTACGAAGCTCTCAATTGCGCGGAATTACCTCATTTGCAGGCTAGAGTGCACCAAGAGTGCACCCAAAAAAGTCTTTCGCACTCGCAAGACATCCCGAAATTTGCGAGGTGGGAACGCCGCCAACCTTTCTCCGATCTCCTATTTCAAGTTCTCGGCAAGAAGCGCTCGCGTCTCTGCGACCACGCGGGCTCGGAACTGCGGATCGCGAACAAGCGCGGAAGCCCGCATCGGATGTCCCTTCTCGTCGTAGTAGATGCCAGTCTTGCGCTCTTCGTTGAGCAGCACATTGGTGATCACCGGCGCCGTCAGCTCCGGCGTACTCCAATATTTAATGTGAGGTGCAAGTGGCGAAAGAAGGTATTTCGCAACGAGGCGGAGGAACGCGTTTGCGTCTCGCCCGAGACCGGTCCCGGGAGCAAAGCCCGGCTCGACGGCATTGAAGTGGATGCGAGGTGTTTCGCGGGCGAACTCCAAAGCGCCAGCCAACTCGCACTGTTTCGACGTGGCATACGCGTCATAACCGATGTTCTTAGCGCCGCCAGGCTCCCACTCACCACGCGCGCTCGCCTCTGCGGAAATATAGCGCCCGCCTCGAAAGCCAGCCGCTTTCGCGGGCTTGCGTTCGGGATCCTCTACGCCGGAAACGATGAAGACGACATTCGCGCCATCGGGGAGATGCGGAATGAGAGCCTGCGTCAGCACGAAGGGGCCGAGATGATTCGTGGCGTAGGACATGTCCCACCCGCGAGCGTTCTTCGTGGGACGCAACTGCATGATGCCCGCATTGTTGACCAAACCCGCGATTCGAAGCGCCAGGCCGACTATCTCGGCGGCCGCGCGTTTCACGCTCTCAACATCGGAAAGGTCGCAAACGACCGTTTCAGCATGCTCACCCTTCTGCTGGATTTCGCTCTGTAAAGCGCGGAGCTTCTCGCGATCGCGTCCAACGAGGACGACTGTTCCGTGCGTGGCCACTTCAAACGCCGTTGCACGGCCGAAGCCGGAGGTCGGCCCGGTGATGATGTATGCGCGGTCTAGTTGATTCTTCCTCGAGATGGATGTCGGCATGAATGCTCCCCGTTGTTGTATGTCTAGTCAGTCATTTATTGAGGCAAAAAAAATCACTCCAACATACGCCACACGGCGTCGAAGCCCACTTTGCAATGCTTTTTGGCGTTCGTCGGGTCCTGGGTCATGAAGTCCATAGTGGCTTCTGCTACTGAGTTCATCAGCGTGAGGACAAAGGCGAGCGGAGCCCTTTGCATTGAGCCATTCTCCCGGCTGCGCTCGACCAGTTCGGCAAGAGGAGCCATGATCTTGTGCCCAGCCATACGCGTCTTTGCTGTAATTGCATTAGAAACTGAGAGTTGTGCGAGCGCTCGTTGCTTATCCGGGAACGAGACCGCCCAGTTCGTCCAGTTTCGCCAGGTCCGATAGAACTGTTCACGAAGTTCTGCTTTCGCGAGCACACTTTCCATTGCTGCGGCTGCCATCTCGGTTTTCAGTTGGAGGTAGAGTTGGTTGAAAAGATCGGTTTTGGTATCGAAATAGGTAAAGAGCGATCCGTTGGCGACGCCCGCCTCTTCGGCAATGCCTGCTGTCGGCGCACTTAGACCTTGCGAAACGATGACGCGCGTCGCCGCCTCTAAGATGGCAGTCCGCTTTTCATCGCTCCGTGGTCTCGGCATGGACTCAATCTTATTGGTTAGCGTCTAGTCAGTCAACTATATATCGACGAAAGTATCGCGTGCATTTTCCCGCTGCAAGAGTGCTCCTACGATTTGCGCGGCGCGAAAGGCGGCACGTCCGTGGGCCGGATTCCCGCGAAGGTAGGTTCACTTTGGTCGCTGCGGGTGTGGGGGCTTCGACTCGAAATCAGTGGACAGGCTGAGTTCTTTCCAGGACCTTGCTTCTTCTAGGCGTGCGAGGTCGTTTTTCTCCGCCCCGTTGTACGCATCGCTGCCGAGCAACAGTCGCAATGGAGGTTTCTGTTCCTGCGTCAGTCGCACGATC
>Ga0210402_10003320_pt1 | contig 15156 bp, 12 predicted proteins | sample IncBWC7MmetaG_FD_161055 | JGI IMG/M metagenome (GOLD analysis project Ga0210402, IMG submission 161055) | Forest soil microbial communities from Barre Woods Harvard Forest LTER site, Petersham, Massachusetts, United States - Inc-BW-C-7-M | ecosystem: Environmental > Terrestrial > Soil >...
ACGGGCATAAACGTCGGCGGGCCGAGCCGCCGCGAGGGTTTCGAAGATCGCCCGCGCCTCGGCAGGCCGGCTCCCGGCCGCGAGACAGCGCGCGCGCCAGTAGGCCAGGCGCCGCGACCGCGCAATGTCGGTGTAGATGGTGGCGAGCACCTCGAATCGCGACAGCGCGCCCGCGTAATCGCCGGCGAGGTACAGTTTCCATGAGGCGAGCCAGAGCGGCTCGAAGCCGTCGATGGTTCCGGGTGCCGCCTGCGCGAGCTCTCTCGCGCGCGCGACGGCGCCGTCGAAGTCTTCCGCGTCCGTGGCGAGGCGCAGCAGCCGCTCCTCGGCCAGACGGCGCACCGAGACCCTCACGGACGGCGCCGTCAGCGCCTCGAGCGTGCGCACGACCGGCTCGAGGCGCGGATCGTTCCCCGCCGGCATCGCCGCGCCCTTCCGGCGCAGGCGGGCGAGGACGATGTCGCAGCGCAGCAGGCGCGCCTCGTCCGAGGCGAGGGTTCCGTCGTCGGGAATTCGCGCCGCCGTCGCGTCGGCATCCTTCGGCTTCTTCAACGCGAGCTGGCCGCGCGCCAGCAAGAGCAGGTTGTTCGCCCGCTCGCCCTCGGGCCAGGCCGACGGACGGTCCTGGGACAGCAGCCGCACGCCGCGCCGCGCGTCGCCCGCCGCGACCAGAGCAGCGCCCCGGCGCCCGCGTTCGGCCGGCGTGAGACCGCGCTCCGCCTCGGCGGCCGCCTGCCGGGCAAACGCGGGCGTCGCCCGGTCCGCGTCGGCCGTCGGCGCCTCCAGCAGCATGAGGCGCGCCGCCTCGCGCACGGACGCCCGGTCGCGCATCGCGAGGCCCAGGCGGATTCGCGCGATCGCGACATCCGCCGCCTGCGCCGGCGTTGCCGTGGAGTTGGCCGCGAGCGCGAGCACCGCGGCCGCCTCTCGGTCGGCGTGGTCCTTCTCGAGCAGGCCGGCGAGGACCATCGCCGCGCTGAGGCGGTAGGCGAAGGGCCCATCGGCCATGAAGGCGCTCCGGGCGGCGGCGAGCGCCGCCGGACGATCGCCAGCGAGCTCGAGGGCTTGCGCCCGCGCCAGGTCGCGGTAGGCCTCGAGCCCGATCGAAGAGGCCGGCGTCTCGAGCCGCGCGGCCGCCGCGGCGAAGTCCTTGCGGCGGACGTCGTCCGCGGCGAGCAGCAGCGCCACCCTCGCGTCCCAGGCCGGCTGGCGTGCCTTGCGCCGAATCTCGTCGAGGACCCCCTCCGCCTCGCCGCGCTGTCCGGCTTCGAGCAGATCCGCGGCGTGCGCGAAGTCCGCATCGAAGTCCGGCGGCGCCTCGCGAGTCCCGACGTCGCCGAACGCGACGGCCGCGGCGAGCAGGAGCGCGGCCGCGACGGCTGCGGCGCGCTTCAAGACAGGACGGCGGCGAACACCCGGAGAAAGCGCCGCGTGAGGATCAGAGCCCCAGGGCCTCGGGCCTGCCATCGGCGAGGATCTGGACCAGCTCCTCGTAAAAAAAGTTGGTTCCGCTGCGCACGTCCTGCGGAATCCGTTCCTCGTACATCTGTCGGCTCCGGTCGATGTCGTCGCGCAGGCGTTCGTAGAGGTTCCCGTGGTCGCGGCCCTCGAGCACCGCGCGTTCGTTGTAGAGCTTGATCTCCGAGACGAGCAGGCGCGCGAAGCGACGGGCCTCCTCGCGGCGCTCGTCGCCCGAGGAAGCGTCGGCCAGCGGTCCGGCGAGGCGGCGAGCCGCCTCGGAGGCGGGCTTCGAGGCCGATTCGGGTGCCGTGAACGCGGGCTCCGGGGCCGGGCGTTCTTCCGGACGCGACGTCGCGGCCGGCCCGGCGGCCAACGGGCCTCCGAGGCCCATGCCCGGCGCCGGCGGCGCGCCCGGATCCACCTCCTCGGCCGCCGGCGGTTCCCCGGCGGGCGCGGCCGATCCCGAATCCATCCACATGCCGGCGGGCTCCGCCTTCTTGGCCGGCTCGAGCGCGCGCAGCGCGGGCGCGGGCTTCAGCTTCCTGGATGCGAGGCGGTCCACCAGAAGCCCCGCCATGAAAGTCAGCAGGCCAAGCGCCTCGGGGTCGAACTTCTCCTCGTCGCCGACGACGCAGTCGGCGTAGAGCGCGCCCGAGATCTTCTCGCGCACGACCATCGGGATCGCGACGCCGTCCGCGATCCGCGTGGCGCGCAACAGCGACGACATCTCGTTGGAGGGGTGGAGGCGCAGCGCGTTTCCCGTCATGACGCGCGAAAGAAGTCCCCCTTCGGCCATCGGCATCGAGATCTGGCGCACCGCCTCGTCGTCGCCGCCGTGCTGGGAGAAGCCGACGGCCTTCCAGGCGCCGATCGAACCGCCCCGCGCGACCAGGAGCGCCGCCCGCGAGCAGTGGCGCCGGCACTCGTCGAGAAACTTGTGCAAAACGTCCACCTGTGTCGTCGCCAGGTCGAGCGCGCGGACCGCCTCGGCCGCGACGAATCCCTTGCGCTCGACCAACTTCGCGCCGTCGCCCGAGAGCAGCTCGACCGGGACGACTCCCTTGAGGTCCTGGTCGAAACGCTCGAGGAAGCCGAACCAGCGTCGGTCCGACTCGAGCCGCATCCGGTCGAACTCCTCGCGGAGCGCGGAAAACCGCTCGGAAAGGCGGCGCTGGATCTCGGTCTCGAGGAGTTTGAGTCGCTCTTCTGCGTCGATGGAAGCCATTGTGGGCATTATCGGGGGTCGGGAGGAAGAGGTAAAGCCTTCAGCCGTCAGCTCTCAGCCCTCGCGCGAGCCCTCGAGCCGTCGTCGGCGGGCCGGCGTTCGACGGCTTACCCCGGCCGTCGTTCCAGGAGCGTCGCGAGCTCTTAACCCACTGTGCCGCCTGCACATACTCGCGTAACCGTTGACACATCCAGCCGCCGTCCATAGTATTAACCGCTCTCTGAAACTCGCGGGTAAGGGGGTGAGTGTCCGTGCCTCTGGTCCACGTCAAAGAAGATGAATCTTTCGAGAACGCCATGCGGCGTTTCAAACGCAAGTGCGAGAAATCCGGAATCCTCTCCGAGCTGAAGAAGCGGCAGCACTACGAAAAGCCGAGCGCGAAGCGCAAGCGCAAGATGATCCAAGCGCGCAAGAAGATGCTTCGCAAGCTCTCGGAAGAGAAGCGAGCCACGCCGTAGATCCCAGCCACGGAGACGGCGCCGACCGGGAAGCCCTCGAGTTCGGCGTCGTCCTCCGCCTCATCGCGTCCCTGGCACGAACGCCGCCCGGAAGGGCGGCGGTTCTGTCTCTGGCGCCCGCCGCCGACGAGACCGAGGTCCGCAGGTTGATCGCCGAGACCGACGAGGCCATTGCGTTCCGGATCCGGCACGGCAGCCTCCCGCTCGGTGGACTCGAAGACGTGGCCCCCCTGCTGGCCGCGCTCGAAACCGCGGGCGGCTCCGGCTCTCCCGAAGAGTTCCGCCCGATCGTGCGCGCGGCGCGCGCCTGCGAGGCCGTCCGCCGGGCCCTCGCGAAGACCGAGGGCCCGCACCTCTCGGCCCGCCTCGCGCGGCTTCCGTCCTTCGAGCCCCTGATCGCCCACGCCACCCGGCTCTTCGGGGCGGACGGACTGCTCCGGGACGAGGCCTCGCCGGCGCTCGCCGCCGCGCGCTCGAAGCTGCGCCGCCGCCGGGGCGAGGTCTCGCGACAGCTCGAAAAGATCGCCGGCGAGCGCCACGAGGCGCTCGGCGACGCGGTGGTCGTCCTGCGCAACGACCGCTATTGCCTGCCCGTCCTCGCCTCGGCGCGGGGCCGCGTCCCGGGCATCGTGCACGACCGCTCGGGTTCCGGCCAGACCGTTTTCGTCGAGCCGCTCGAGGTCGTCGAGGCCAACAACGATCTCGCCCTGCTGTCCGGCGAGGAACGGCGCGAAACCGACCGCCTACTGTCCGAGTTCGGCCGCGCGATCCTCGACGACGGCGAAGCTCTCGAGGCGGCTGTCGCCGAGCTGTCCGGGCTCGACGCCCTCGAGGCGAAGGTCGCCTTCGGCGAGATGGGCGAGGGACGGCTGCCCGAGATCTCGGACGACGGCGGCTGGGTCCTCAAGGCGGCCCGCCATCCCCTGCTCGACGCGCGCTTCTCGAAGCTGCGGCGGCGCGTCTTCGGCCAAACGCGCGACGGAAGCGACGCGGTGCCGCTCGATCTCGAGATGCCCGCCGACCGGCGGCTGCTCATCGTGTCGGGCCCGAACGCCGGCGGCAAGACCGTCGTGCTGAAGACGGCAGGCCTGTTTTCGATGCTGGCGCAGTGCGGAATCCCGATCGCCGCCGCGCCGGGAACGCGGATCCCGGTCTTCCGCAGGATCCGCACGGAGATCGGCGATGCGCAGGCGATCCTCGCCGATCGGTCGACCTTCTCCTCGTCCATGGAACGCCTGGCGGAGATTCTCGCGGAGGCTGGCCCCGATACGCTCGCCCTGATCGACGAGATCGGCGGCGCGACCGACCCGGAAGAAGGCAGCGCGATCGCGGTCGCGTTCCTGGAGGCCTTCGTCGCCCGCGGCGGCCGCGCTCTCGTGACGACGCACCTCTCCGCCATCAAGACCTTCGCCGCGGCGCGACCGGACGCGCTCTGCTCCGCCATGGAATTCGACGATCGGACCGGGCGGCCGAACTATCGCCTGCACGCGGGCCTGGCCGGCCGCAGCCACGCGCTCTCGGTCGCGCGCGAGCGCGGGCTTCCCGAAGCGGTCCTCGACCGGGCGGTCGCGATCCTGGGCGACGCGTGGAAGCGCCGGGAACGCGCCGAAACGCAGGCCGAACAAGCGCTCGAACGCCTCCGCGAGGCGGAACGGGAGCTGGCCGCCGAACGCGAGAGCGCGCGCCGAGAGTCCGAGATCCTCGAGGGCGACCGCCGGAAACTCGCCGAGGAGCGCGGGCGGATGCTCGCCGAGGGGCTCGCGGGATTCGAGCGGGCCCAGGCGCAGCTGCGCCGCCAGGTCGAGAAGGAGCTCGAGGGCGCGCGCTTGGAAACCGCGCGGCTTGCGCAGGTCTCGGCCGCGAGGCTCGTCGAGGAAGCGGCGCGCGCGGCCGAAGCCGAAACCGTCGTCGCCGCGGCGCGCGAAGCGGAGCAGCTGCGCTCGCGCCAGATCGGGGTCGGCGACGTGGCGCGCATCCGCGGCCTCGGAAGCGAGGGGCGCGTCGTGGCGTTCGACGGCGACTGGGCGCAATTGGAAGCCCGCGGCAAGAGGCTCCGCGTGAGGCGGTCGGACCTGGAGCCGACGAGGCAAACCGGCAAGACGGCGGGGGCCGGGCGGCAGAAGGCCGACGGCGGGCGTCGCAGCGCGCCGCCTGCGTCCGGGGCAGAAGCCCGGGCGCACGACCTGGCCGGGCCGACCGCGGAGGTCAACGTCATCGGCCAGAGGCTCGACGAAGCGATCGACCTCGTCGAAAAGGCCCTCGATCAGGCGATCCTGTCCGGCGCGGGCCGCCTCCGGGTCATCCACGGCCACGGCACGGGCCGGCTGCGCGACGGCCTCCGCGAGCGCCTCCGCACGCACGCCTCGGTCGCCGGTCTCCGGCCGGCCGACGCCCGGGAGGGCGGCAACGGAGCGACCATCCTCGAATTGAGATAAGAAGGGTCCTGCTCGACGGCTCACGACCCTCGACGCGCGACCCATGACTTCGTCCGACCTCGACATCACCGACACCGTCCTCGCGGAGCTGCGTTCGGCCGTTGACATCGTGCAAGTCATCGGCGACCACACGGCGTTGAAGAAGGCCGGACGCTCCTGGAAGGGCCTCTGCCCGTTTCACAACGAGCGCACGCCGTCCTTCACGGTGGATCGCGACAAGGGCCTCTACCATTGCTTCGGCTGCGGCGCCGGCGGCGACGTCATCCGTTTCGTGCGCGAGATGGACCGGCTCGACTTCCCCGAGGCCGTGGAGGCGCTCGCGTCGCGCTTCGGCGTCTCGATCCCCCGCCGCCAGCGGCGCGGCCCGCGAGAGGACCGGCGTGACGCCCTCTACGAGGTCCTGGCCGCCGCCCAGCGCTTCTACGCGGAGCGGCTGTCGCGGCCCGACAACGCGGCAGCAAAATACCTCGTCGAGCGCGGCGTGCCGCCCGACATGTGGATGACGCTCGGCCTCGGGCACGCGCCCGACGCCTGGGACTCCCTCTCGAAGGCGCTGTCGGGTGCGTACCCCGAGGACCTCCTTATCGAGGCCGGCCTCCTGCAGGCGCGCGCCGAGGGCAAGGGCGCCTACGACCGGTTTCGCGATCGTCTTCTCTTCGTCGTCAAGGACGAGCGCGGACGCCCCGTCGGGTTCGGCGGGCGCGCGCTCGCGCCCGGGGGCGAGCCGAAATACCTCAATTCTCCCGAGTCGCCGATCTTCTCCAAGAAGCGCCTCCTCTACGGGCTCTTCGAAGCACGCGAGGCGATCCGGAAAACCGACCGCGTCGTTCTCGTCGAGGGCTACTTCGATCACCTCGCCCTCGTGCGAGCGGGAGTCGGCGAAACCGTCGCCTCGATGGGAACGGCTCTCACCCCCGAGCAGTCCGAAAAGCTGCGCAGGCTGTGCCCGCGCGTCGTCGTCTGCTACGACGGCGACTCGGCTGGCCGCAAGGCGACCCATGGGGCAATCCAGCTGCTTCTCGCGCAGGGGTTCGAGACGCGGGTCGCGCGCCTGCCCGAGGGCGAGGACCCGGACGACCTGCTCGGCCGCGAGGGCCCCGAGGCCCTGGCGCACCGCATCGACGAGGCGCCCGACTTTCTCACCTGGGTCCTCGAGGACGTCCGTCCCGGAGAGCAGGGCGCTACCTCCGGCGACACGCGCGAGCGCATCGGCAGGGTCCAGGAGATCCTCCGCGCCATTCCGGACCGGGTCCTTCGCTACGAGGAGTACCGCAAGCTCGCTCGGGCCGTCTCCGTCCCCCTCGAGGTCCTCTGGGGGGGAGAAAAGGCGAACCCTCGGACCGAAATGCCGCGTCCTAGTAGTGTGGGAACGCCCGGGAACACGGCCGTGTTATCCGGGATGGAAGCGCCGGTCGTCGAGAAACGCCTCCTCCGTTTCCTGACCTCGGGGGGAGAACACAACTCACTGATTCTAAGGACTTTGAAAGACGACTTTCTCACGGACCCGAGGGTGAGAAAGGTCGTCGGGGCGCTCCGGGGGGCCGGGGACGCTTCGGAACCTGTTGATTTTCAGGGTCAGATCGCACACCTTACGGATGAAGAGCGGACGTTTCTCTCTGGTATCGCGCTGGATGAATCTCCTGAGCCGACCGAGAAGGGCGTCGATCAGCTCCTCAAGGACCTCGAAAAGAAGTACTTAGACCGGGAAAGCGCAGAGATCCAGAGGGCAATTGATCGAGCGGGCGAGGCGGGGGCGGAGCTGGAAGAGCTCATGCGCCGCAAACAGGAGATTTCGCGGCGCCGGGCCGACCTCGGCCGGCCGCCGCAGCGGAAAGGATGAAGACGTTGGCCATTGCAATTGAAGAAAAGTTTCCCGAAGTCCAGCTGCTCGTAAAGGGCGGGCGCGAGAAGGGCTACCTGCTCTACGAGGAGATCCACACGGTCCTGTCCGACGAGGCGACGGCCGCGCCGAAGGACCTCGAGCTGGTCTACGAGCGGCTCTTCGAGCTCGGCATCGAGATCGTGACCGACCCGGACCGCGCCGCGCGACGCCGCGCCGCGCTCGAGAGCGAGACCGCCGAGGAGGCGCGCGAGGCCGTCGAGAAGACCAACGACCCCGTGCGCATGTACCTGCGCGAGATGGGCACGGTCAAGCTGCTCGACCGCGAGGGCGAGGTCCGCATCGCCAAGCGCATCGAACAGGGCGAGGCGAAGATCTACCAGGCCCTGGCCAACAACCCGGTCGTCCTCGAGGAGATCCTCAAGCTGCTCGAGAGCGCCGGCCGCGACTCGCGCATCGTCCAGGAGCTCGTCAACGCGCCCGACGACGACGACGACGACACCTCCGAGCAGGACAGCCTCGACGACCGCTCGACGCGGCGCATCGAGGGGATCCTGAACAGCTTCAAGAAAATCGGCGCGCTCGACACCGACATCAAGCGCATGAAGTTCAAGTCGCGCTCGATCAAGAAGGGCACCAAGGCCGTCGCGCGCCTCGAGGCCTCGATCGACCGCAAGATCGCCGAGATGGCCAAACTGATCCGGGCCGCGGACTTCACGCCGGCCGTCCTGAACCGCGCGATCGGGATCCTGCGCGACATCGATCGCCAGATGGGGGCCCCGGAGCTGACGATCCGGCAGGACTCCAACATCCTCAAGAAGGAAAAGAACCCGACGCGCATCGATTTCTACAAGCGGCGCATCGCCAAGTACAAGAAGTCGCTGCGCGAGCTCGAGCAGAAGTTCGGCGTCTCACACGAGGACGTCAAGAAGACGCTCCGGATGGTCCGCGAGGGCGAGGAAGAGGCCGACCAGGCCAAGCACGAGCTGATCGTCGCCAACCTGCGCCTGGTCGTCTCGATCGCGAAGAAGTACACCAACCGCGGCCTCCAGTTCCTCGACCTCATCCAGGAGGGCAACATCGGCCTGATGAAGGCGGTCGAGAAGTTCGAGCACCGGCGCGGCTACAAGTTCTCGACGTACGCGACGTGGTGGATCCGCCAGGCGATCACGCGCGCGATCGCGGACCAGGCGCGCACGATCCGCATCCCGGTCCACATGATCGAGACCATCAACAAGCTGACGCGCACGTCGCGCTCGCTCGTGCAGGAGCTCGGACGCGAGCCCAACGCCGAGGAAATCGCCAAGCGCATGGACATGCCGGTCTCCAAGGTCCGCAAGATCATGAAGATCGCGCAGGAGCCCATCTCGCTCGAGACTCCGATCGGCGAGGAAGAGGATTCGCATCTGGGCGACTTCATCGAGGACCGCGGCGTCCTTTCCCCGATCGACGCCGTGCTCGTCTCGAACCTTCAGGAGCAGACCCGCCGCGTCCTGAAATCCCTGACCCCCCGTGAGGAGCAGGTCCTGAAGATGCGCTTCGGCGTCGGCGACGGATCCGAGCACACCCTCGAGGAGGTCGGGCGGTCCTTCAACGTGACCCGCGAGCGGATCCGGCAGATCGAGTCGAAGGCCCTCCGCAAGCTGCGCCACCCGTCGCGGGCGAAGAAACTGAAGCCCTTTCTCGAAACGATACGCTGAAGGGCGGCGCGGCGGCGCCGCCACCCCGACTTGGCATCCGACCCCTGTTTGTTATATTCATCGGGGTCCATAGCTCAGCGGTCCAGAGCCACCGGCTCATAACCGGTCAGACCCCGGTTCGAATCCGGGTGGACCCACCAGACGAGGGAACGCGATTTTGAGGATCCTGATCCGAGACCGAAACCAAAAAACGTCGTCCGACGAAGGGTGTTCCACAACGGGAACACCCTTTTTTATGCCCGGAGGTCCGGCGTGACGGATTTGCTGGGCCAGCTCTACCGCCTCCAGACCCGCATCCGCTTCGTCCAGGAAGGCGAGAAGCGCCGCGACACCGTCCCCGAGGACCTCACCGAGGTCGACCGCGAGTTCCAGGAGAAGGTCCAGACCGTCGCCGCTCTCAAGGCGCGGCTGACCGAGGCCGAGCTCGAAAAGCGCAAAGCCGACGGCGAGCTCGCCGACCTCAAGGAGAAGCTCAAGAAGTACCAGGCGCAGCTGCGCGCGGTGTCGTCCTCCCGCGAGTACTCGGCGGCATTGAACGAGATCGACGGCGTCGAGAAGCTGATCCGCTCGACCGAGGACCGCTTCCTCGAGCTCGAGGAGGAGATCGAGAAGGCCCGGGCCGATCTCGACGAGCGCGAGAAGACGCTGCCGGCCGAGACCGAGCAACACGAGGAACGGCTCAAGGACTGGCGGGCCGAGCAGAAATCGATCAACGAGCAGCTCGACGGCGCGCGCGAGGAGATCGCCCGGCTCGAGGCGGAGATTCCGCCGCGCGACCGCGCGGAGTTCCGGAGGCTGATCGACAAGAAGCACGGCCTCGCCGTGGCGCTCGTCATCGGAAGCGCCTGCTCCGCCTGCCACGTCAAGGTGCGCCCCGCCGCCATGCAATCGCTCAAGCAGGGCCGCGAGATCCTCTACTGCGATAGCTGCAAGAGGATTCTGTACTACGAGCCCGCCACTTCGTGAGCCGCTAGCCGCGAGCAGTCAGTCCTCAGCCATGGAAATCACCGAGGTTCACGGCTTCTCGCTCGCGGCCCACGCACGATGAGGTTCCGAGCCTTCATCGACGGCGCGGCGCGGGGCAATCCGGGCCCGGCAGGCGCGGGCTGCTACGTGTCCGCCGAGGGCGATCTGCCCGCCGAGGAGCACTTCGAGGCGCTCGGCCACCAGACCAACAACGTCGCCGAGTACCGTGCGCTGCTGCTCGCCTTGAAACGGGCCGAGGAGCGCGCGGCCTCCGAGGTTTCGATCGCCTCCGACAGCCTGCTGCTCGTCCAGCAGATGCTGGGCCGCTACCGGGTCAAGGCGCCGCACCTCCAGCCGCTCTACGCGGAGGCGTTCGAACGCGCGAAGAAGTTCCGGCGCTTCGCCATCGCGCACGTGCCGCGCGAGGACAACAAGAAGGCCGACCGCCTCGCCAACCTGGGCGCCGACGCCAGCGAACGCGACCTCGCCGGAGAACGCTTCCGCCGCGACAAATGAGCGTGGTCCCTGTCGGGGAGATCGCGGGTCGCCGCGAGAGCATCCTCGAGGCGATCGCGCGCGCCGCCGCGAAAGCCGGCCGCCGGGCCGATGGCGTCACGCTCATGGCGGTCACCAAGGGCCACGGCGTCGAGACCGTCCGCAACGCCGCCCGCGCGGGCCTCGCCCTCTTCGGCGAGAACCGCGTGCAGGAGGCCGCAGCCAAGATTGCCGCCCTCGGCCCGGAATTCGCCGGACTTTCGTGGCGTCTGATCGGCCCGCTGCAGACGAATAAGGCGAAGTCGGCGCTACAATGGTTCGCAGGGGTGGAAAGTCTGGACAGGGAACGACTTGCGGTCCGGCTGGAGGGCCTTCTCGCGGAGGCTCCGGGCGGACGGACCCTGCCCGTCCTGCTCGAGATCAACCTCGGCGGCGAAGCCTCGAAGTCCGGCGTGGCGCCCGAGGAGGCTTCGCGTCTCCTCGAGAGCGCTCTCCGGTGCCCCCACCTCGACGCGCGCGGCGTGATGGCGGTGCCTCCCTATGACGCGGACCCGGAGAAGTCGCGGCCGCACTTTCGCCGGCTGGTCGAGACCCGCGACCGGTTGGCCGCCGAGTTCTCGCGGCCGCTGCCCGAGATCTCGATGGGGATGAGCCATGATTTCGCCGTGGCCGTCGAGGAGGGCGCCACGCAGGTGCGCGTCGGCACGGCGCTCTTCGGCCCGCGGGAGGTCGCATGAACGTCGGCCGATCGGCCGGGGGCGCGGTCGTAGACCTCATCCTCTATGCCCTGGAGGCCGTGAAGTGGATCGTGATCGTTGCCGCACTCGTCTCGTGGGTGAATCCCGATCCCCGCAATCCCATCGTGCGTTTCCTCTGGGGCGTCACGGAGCCGCTCTTCCGGCCGTTTCGCCGCCTCCTGCCTCCCTCGCGGACGGGAGGGATCGACCTCTCGCCGCTCTTCGTCCTGCTCGTGATCTTTCTCGTCCAGCGTTTCGTCGCGCGACTCGCCTTTTCGATGTGACCCGGTGATCAGGAGGTCCCCATGCGCCCACGGATGAGCCCTCTCGAGATTCAGAAGCGCGAGTTCTCGCGCAAGTGGAAGGGCCTCGATCCCGCCGAGGTCCAGCAGTTCCTCGTCGACGTCGCCGAGGACATGGAAGCCCTGGCCCGCGAGAACGCGGAGCTCGACGGACGGCTGCGGTCGCTCGAGCAGGAGAACGAGGAGCACCGGGAGCGGGAGCGGATCCTGAAACAGACGCTCGTCTCGGCGCAGCAGGCCTCCGAGGACATCCGCGCGGCCGCCCGCAAGGAGGCGGAGCTCGTGGTTCGGGAGGGGCACGACTCGGCCGAGCGGCTCACCCACAGCGCCCTCCAACGCGCTGCGGAGATCGAGAAGGCGATCCACGAGCTCAAGATGCAGCGCACGAACTTCCGCCTGCAGCTGCAGAAGATGATCGAGCTCTTCCAGCAAGTCCTCGAATTCGACCGCGACGAAAACGACAAGGAGCGGCCGCTGTCCTACATCACGCGCAAGGCGAAGGAAGACACGGCGGGTTGACCCGCGGCTCGCGGAGCCGCACCCGAACACGAATCCGATCTCAACATGACCGCTTCCGCGATTTCCTCCCTCGAGGTCCGCAACATCGCCTGCCTCGCGACACCCCTGGGTGTCTCGGCGCGCGGCGGAAAGGCGCAGGGCGACATCCGTCGGCTCCGGAACGCCGCCGTTCGCGCCGAGGGAGGCCGTCTCGTTTTCGTCGGCGCCGAGAGCGACTACACGCGCGAGTACGGCGGACGCGAGGCCGACGTCAGCCTGGACGCCTCGGACCGCGCCGTGGTCCCCGGTTTCGTGGATGCCCACACGCACCCGGTGTGGCTCGGCGACCGCGGCCCCGAGATCGGCCGACGGCTGGCCGGCGAGACCTACGCGGCCATCGCCGCCGAGGGCGGCGGCATCAATGCCACGGTCCGCGCGACCCGCGACGGCACGGATGGCGAACTGCGCGCCGCCGTCACCCGCCGACTCGCAACGATGCTCGCCCACGGCACGACGACGGCCGAGGCCAAATCCGGATACGGCCTCACCATCCATCACGAGATCCGCGCCCTCGAGCTCCTCCGTTCTCTGGGCAACGCGGAAGGCCTCCCCCGCCTCGTGCCGACGCTGCTGGCCGCGCACGAGATCCCGCCCGAGTTCCGGCAGGACCGCGCCGAGTGGATCCGGATCGTCGCCGAGGAGATCGTGCCGCGGGTGGCCCGCGAGAAGCTCGCGCGCTACTGCGACGTCTTCTGCGAGGAAGGCGTGTTCACCGTCGAGGAGTCGCGCCGGATCCTCGACGCCGCACGCCGCGCGGGCCTCGGCCTGCGCGTCCATGCCGACGAGCTCACCCTCTCGGGCGGAGCGCTGCTCGCGGCGGAGCTTCGGGCGGCCTCGGCCGACCACCTGCTCTTCATCGGAGCAACAGAGATCGCGGCGATGGCGACGGCGGGCACGATCGCCGTGATCCTCCCCGGAACGGCCTGGTGGATGCGCTCGCGGCGCGCCCCGGCGCGCGATCTCATCGCCGCGGGCGTGCCGGTCGCGGTGGCGTCCGACTCGAAACCCGGCACCTGCAATACCGAGTCGCTTCCGGCCGCGGCGGCCCACGCCTGCCTGGATTCCGGCCTGTCGGTCGAAGAGGCGCTGACCGGCATGACCCTGAACGCCGCCGCGTCGCTCGGCCTGGCCGCCGACGTCGGATCGCTCGAGCCGGGAAAGCGGGCCGACCTCGTCATTCTCGACGCACCCGACGACCGGCACCTCATCTATCATTGGGGCGTCAACCTGGCCGCGGCCGTCGTGCTCGGCGGCAGGGTGGCGTGGAGCCGTCCATGACCAATTTCTCAGCGCTCACCCTCGACGCGTTTCTCAAGGCCCTTTCCTCCGACGCCCCGACTCCGGGCGGCGGCACGGCGGCGGCGGTCGCCGGGGCAATGGGCGCGGCGCTGGCCGACATGGTGACGGCCCTGACCCTCTCCAAGGAGAAGTACGCCGCGTCCCACGAGGCCATGCGCCCGATCGCCGAAGCGGCGCAGCTGGCCCGGAACGCGTTTCTCGCCCTCGCGCGCGAAGACTCCGAGGCGTACGACGACGTCGTCGGAGCCCGGCGGCTCCCGAAGGAGACCGACGAGGAGAAGGCCGCGCGCGCTCACCGCATCTCGGTCGCCAACCGCCGCGCCGCGGAGGTGCCCATGCGCACCGCCCGGGCCGCCGTACGCCTGCTCGCCGCCCTGCCCGAGCTCGCCGAGAAGGGAAATCCCAACGCCGCGTCGGACGTCGGAGCCGCGGCGCTCCTTCTCGATGCCTGCGCCGAGGGGGCGCTGCTCAACGTCGGCATCAACCTGTCGGGGATCGAGGACGCGGCCTTCGTCACGGAAATGCAGCGCGAGACCGCGGTCCTGCAGGAAGAATCGCAGCGGCTGCGTTCGCAGGTCACGGCGCTCGTTCGCAAGCGCTTCTAGCGCGCGAGCTATTCCGCTGAAAACGAATCGGTTACGCGCGTGCGCGCCACGCCGGGGACCGTTCGAAGAATTTGATTGACACTCTCGCGTGAATTTGTTACTCTACGTCAATTGAATCGCGCGACTCCGGGAACGGGTCGCGCGTTTTGTTTTTTGCGCCCCACGTTTTCGAACCCAAGAGTCTGAGCGGGTTCCAGTTCGACGGATCGGCGGGACCGCCGATTCGCGTTTCACCGCGGTTTCGAACAGGCGAAGACCGCGCCAAATCGCGGTTTTCCTTCTCCCGACCGCGCTGACGGACTGCTTCCCCCGACCGCGCCATAGAATCCGGCTTCCATGGCCGCCCCACGCCCAACCCTCTACCTGGTGGATGCGATGTCCAACATCCACCGGGCCTACCACGCGATCCGCGGCCTCTCGACCAAGTCGGGCCGCCCCACCAACGCCGTTTTCGGCTTCGTGACCATGCTCCGAAAGATGCTGCGCGAGCACCCGAGCGAGTACCTCGCGGTTGCCTTCGACCGCAAGGAAAAGACGGTCCGGCACGAGGAGTACGACGCCTACAAGGCCAACCGACCGGCGATGGACGAGGATCTCGCCTCCCAGATCCCCGAGGTCCGCCGCGCCTGCGAGGCCTATCGGATTCCGGTGCTCGACATGCCAGGCTACGAGGCCGACGACGTGATCGGAACCCTCGCACACCGGGCGCGGGAGGCGGGCTACGACGTCGTCATCGTCACGGCCGACAAGGACATGCTCCAGCTCGTCGAGGGCTCCCGCGTTCGCGTGTTTCACACGGGCAAGGAGAAGTTCCTGGACGAGGCGGGAGTCCTCGAGTTCTTCGGCGTCGCGCCGTCGCAGGTCGTGGACGTCCTAGCCCTCATGGGCGACTCCTCCGACAACATCCCGGGCGTTCCGCGCGTCGGCGAAGTCACCGCGAAGAAGTGGATCACGGAGTTCGGCACTCTCGACACGCTCCTCGAGCGCGCCGAGGAGGTCAAGGGCAAGGTGGGAGAGAGCCTGCGCGAGCACAAGGCCGACGCGCTCCTTTCGCGGCGGCTCGCGGCGATCCGAA
>Ga0210402_10003322_pt1 | contig 15152 bp, 16 predicted proteins | sample IncBWC7MmetaG_FD_161055 | JGI IMG/M metagenome (GOLD analysis project Ga0210402, IMG submission 161055) | Forest soil microbial communities from Barre Woods Harvard Forest LTER site, Petersham, Massachusetts, United States - Inc-BW-C-7-M | ecosystem: Environmental > Terrestrial > Soil >...
TCCGTCAGTCGGCTGCCGGTGCGCAGGAAATGCGCAACCTGCGCGAGGAACCAGGGGCGGCCATAACAGCCGCGGCCGATCATCACGCCGTCCGCACCCGACCGGCGCAGGGCTTCCACCGCGTCGTCTTCGGTCAGGATGTCGCCATTTGCAATCACAGGTATATCGACCGCGTTCTTCACCTCACCGATAAAGTCCCAATCCGCCATGCCGGTATAGAACTGCTGGCGGGTTCGCCCGTGCACCGTGACCATGCGGATTCCGCAGTCCTGGGCGATTCGGGCCAGGCATGGCGCGTTCAGGCTGGCGTGGTCCCAGCCCATGCGCATCTTCAGGGTAACCGGCACGTTCACCGCCCTGACCGTTGCATCGAGGATGGCGGCAGCCGAAGCCTCGTCGCGCATCAGCGCCGAACCGGCCAGCTGTCCGACCGCCACTTTTTTCACCGGGCAGCCGAAATTGATGTCGATCAGGTCGGCGCCGCGATCCACCGCAAGCCGCGCCGCTTCGGCCATCGCCGTGGGTTCACAGCCGGCCAACTGGAGCGCGCTGATGCCACCGCACCCGTCCATCTCGGCCATCGCCAATGTCTTCTGATTCTCCCGGATCATTGCCCAGGAGGCGATCATTTCCGAGACCACCATGCCGGCACCCAACTGCTTCGTGAGCCGGCGGAACGGCAGGTCCGAGACACCGGACATCGGCGCCAGGATCACCGGTGTGACGATTCTGACGCCACCGCCCAGGTCGATCGGCCGGAGGTCGCGGCCTAAAACTGTGGTGTCGGAATGACACTTGCTCATCATTTGGGCAAATTAGCGACACGCATGCCGATGTGCAATGCGGAAACTGTAGGCAAGGAAGGTTCCACACGGAGTTCACCGAGAAAAAATCCACGAGGATCACCGAGGAAGAAACGTGGCACTATGCGCGCTGGCACAGCTGTCCCCTCGGTGGCTCTTGGCGCGCCTTCCTCGCTGAACTCCGTGAGAAACCTTACTTTCTTGCCCGCATCCATGTTGACGCGGCCACCCAGCGCGGCGACGGTGCCGGCATGCGAATCGCAGCCATACTGGTCGCCGCCGGCTCCGGCAGCCGGTTCGGCGCCGAGACGCCAAAGCAGTTCCTGTCGCTGGCCGGCAAGCCGGTGATTCGCCACGCCGCCGAGGCTTTGACGGAATACGCCGACATTCTGCAACCAGTCGGGGACTCGGACCCGATCGAGGCCGCACTCGAACATCTGCAACAACTTCCGCCCGTGTCCGGCGGTGCGACGCGCCAGGAAAGCGTCCGCGCCGGCCTCGAGGCACTGGCCTCTCAGGCTCCTGATGTCGTGCTGGTGCACGACGCCGCACGACCACTGATACCCAAGGGCACCATCCCCGCACTGCTGGCCGCCCTGGAACATGCACCCGGAGCGATCCCCGCCATTCCGGTCGCCGACACGCTGAAGCGAGTGGCCGGCGGGCTGATCACTGTCACCGCCCCGCGCGACGGCCTGTTCCGCGCGCAGACGCCGCAGGCCTTCCGCTTCCCGGTTCTGCTTGCCGCTCATCGGGCCGGCGCGGCCTTCTCGGCCACCGACGATGCCTCGCTCCTGGAAGCCGCGGGCCTCACGGTGGCGATCGTCCCCGGCTCCGAGGACAATATAAAACTGACCTACCCGGAAGACCTGCGCCGGCTGGAGCGCGCCATGACTGCCACGCTTTTTCCCCGCGTCGGCACCGGCTTCGACGTCCATGTGCTGGAAACGGGACGGAGGCTCGTGCTCTGCGGCGTCCCGATCGAGCACGACAAGGGGTTGGCCGGCCATTCGGACGCCGATGTCGGCATTCACGCGCTGTGCGATGCGATCTACGGCGCGTTGGCCGATGGCGATATCGGCCGGCATTTTCCACCGAGCGAATCGGCCTGGAAGGATGCCGACAGCGCGCGTTTCCTTGCCCACGCCGCCGCGCGGATCGCCGCGAGGCGTGGGGTGCTGGCCAATGCCGATGTCACCCTGATCTGCGAGCGCCCCAAGATCGCCCCCCACGCCGCCGCCATGGCAGCGCGCCTGGCCGGAATTCTCGGCGTTGACCCTTCGCGCATTTCGGTGAAGGCGACAACAACGGAGAAGCTCGGCTTCACCGGCCGGGGCGAAGGGATCGCCGCCCAGGCGGTTGCCACCATCCTGCTGCCCGCTTGATGAATGGAATTTGGGATGGAAATCTCCGGCGAGTGTGCACAACTGTCTGCCCACGCAACTAAGGTTCTGAGACGACATAAGTGCGCCGGTTGACGGTGAAGTTCCGCCCCACTGTCGTCATCCCCGCGAAAGCGGGGACCCAGTTCCGGCCTGGGTCCCCGTTTTCGCGGGGATGACGACAGGGATCGCGGCCCGCGGGTCAGCTGATTCGCTTGTTCCGGCTCGGGTCCTAGGCCAGGGAGGCACCGGTCCCGATGAAGCACCCCGCCATCGCCGCCGCATTGCTCGGCGCCGGTTGGATTCTGGCCGGCTGCGTACCGGAACCGCCCCCTCCGCCCCCGCCGCCAGCGCCTGTGGCCGAGACGATGCCGCTGCCTCCGGTGAGCGCGACGCAGCTGATCTGGCAGCCCGGACATTGGGACTGGACAGGAAGCTCCTACGTCTGGTCGCCGGGCCAATTTGTCCCGCGTGAGGGCCATGGCGAACTCTGGATGCAGGGCTTCTGGGAGAGGACGCAGTCCGGCTGGGTCTGGCATCCGGCTCATTGGGTGTAGGCGCCGAGCCTTTCGGATGCACCTCCGACACGGAGGCAGACCTTGCGGCTCACCTGTTGCGGTGTTAGTGCCCGGCCGCCGCTGCAGGGGCTGACCGATGCCGTCGACTTTCGAAACCGTCGCTGGAATCATTGCCGAGACGTGCGACATACCGCGTGAGAAGATCACGCCGGACAGTCATGCGATCAACGATCTCGGTATCGACAGCCTGGACTTCCTGGACGTCGCGTTCGCCATCGACAAGGCGTTCGCCATCAAGATGCCGCTGGAGCAGTGGACGCAGGAGGTCAACGAGGGGAAGGTCTCGTCCGATCAGTACTTTGTCCTGAAGGACCTCTGCACCAACATCGACCAGTTGGTGGCGACGAAGGTAGCCTGAGCCGGAATGCGACTCGAATACTTCCAGATGGTGGACCGGATCGCCGAGCTCGATCCGGCGGCTCGGACCGTGCGCGCCGACTGCCTAGTGCCCGAGGCGAGCCCGGTGTTCGAGGGCCACTTCCCCGGCCATCCTCTGCTGCCGGGCGCGCTGATGATCGAGATGATCGCACAGACCGGCGGCTGGCTGGTGCTGGCGGTGCTGCGGTTCCAGCGGATGCCGTTCCTGGCTCAGGTCAAGGAGGCCAAGCTGCGCGCCTTCGTGGTGCCCGGCCAGGCATTGCAGGTCGAGGCGCGCCTGGTGCACGACGGGTCCGGCTACGCGATGGCAGCTGGCAGCATCTCGTCCGGCAGCAAGAAGGTCGCGGACGCGGAGATCACCTATCGCGTGGTCCCCTTCCCGAACGAGACTTTGCGCGTTCAGATGCTGGAGACCGCACGGCGTATCGCCGTGCCGGAGGCCTTCCTGCATGACTAGCCCCCGCGACGCACTGATCACCGGCATTGGCCTGATATCCTGCCTCGGCGAAGGGGTCGAGGCGCACTGGGAGGCGCTGAACCGCGACGGCGGTTTCCAGCCGGTCGTCGATGCGACGAGCTTTGCGCCGTGGCTGGTGCATCCGATGACGCCCTTGGAACTCGACCGGCAGATTCCAAAGCGCGGCGACCAGCGCCAGATGGAGCCGTGGCAGCGCAACGGCGTCTATGCCGCTGGACTGGCGCTGGAGTCCGCCGGCGTGAAGGGCAACGCCGAACTGCTGTCGCGCATGGACATGATCGTGGCCGCCGGTGGCGGCGAGCGTGACTACGCGGTGGACGGCGCCATCCTCTCCGCCCTGCCCGCTTCCGCCGATCCGGGCGCCTTCCTGAACCAGCACCTGCTGTCCGATCTTCGGCCCACGCTGTTCCTGGCTCAGCTTTCCAACCTGCTGGCCGGCAACATCTCGATCGTGCACGGGGTCGTGGGTTCCTCGCGCACCTTCATGGGCGAGGAAGCGGCCGGCACCGATGCAGTCCGCATTGCCTGTGCCCGCATCGCCGCGACGCAGGGCGAACTGTTTCTGGTCGGCGGCTCGTACAACGCGCAGCGTCCCGATATACTGCTGCACTATGAAATGGGGCAGTTGCTGTGGAAGCGCGACTTCGCCGGCGTCTGGGAGCGCCAGGTGGAAGGCGGCGGTATGGTGCTTGGCTCGGTCGGCTGCTTTCTTGTGATTGAGAGCCGCGAGCACGCCGTATCGCGCGATGCTACGGCCCTTGCGCATATCTCGGCGATCGCCACCGACCGCAGCCGCCGGCGTCCAGGCGAGGCGACGGCAAATGCGACGCGGCAATTCGATGCAATGCGCCATCACATCGATCCCTCGCATGCCGCGGTGATCTCCGGAGCGGCGGGTATCGCGGCGGCCACAGCCGAGGAGACCGAATTCATGCGCGGCCTCGGCATGCCGGTGCGCGCCACCGCGACAGCGTTCGGTCACTCGATGGAGCCGTCATTTCCCGCCAGTCTCGCCCTGGCGGCGATGTCGCTGTCCAAGCACCGTTTGTTCGCGCCGCTCGAGACGGCAGACCTGGAAGCGACGCTGGCGACGGATCTTCGCCAAGTGCTGGTGACGTCCTGGGGCCACTGGCGCGGCGAGGCATTGGCCGTGGTCGAGACAGCCTAGGAGGCCAGCATGTCAAATTCCGACATCGACAGTCATGGCCGCCCCGTCGTTGTGGTGACCGGCACGGGTGTGTTGACCTCGCTCGGAAACGGCAGGCAGGACAACTGGCGCGAACTGACCGCCGGGCATTCCGGCATCCGCCGCATCAGCCGTTTCCCGGTGGCAGGATTGCGCACCACCATCGCCGGCACAGTGGATTTCGTGCCGGTCGATGAAGTCTCGGCGCCGGCGTTGTCGGAACGCATTGCCGAGTTCGCCATCGAGGAGGCTATCGCCGAAGCAGGCATCGGCAGGCCAGGCGACTTCCCCGGCCCGATGTTCCTGGCGTTGCCACCGGTTGAGATGGAGTGGCCGCAGCGCATTGCGATCGCCGCTGCCTCCGGGGCGAATGAGGCTGTGACCTACGACGACCTGCTGCGTGGGGCCGGAGCGGGCCGGTTCAGTCGCTACTACGAGCGCTTCCTGTTCGGCTCGGTAGCAGAGGCCCTGGCGGTCCGCTTCGGCACCAAGGGTTCGCCGGTGGCCACGTCCACTGCGTGCGCCTCGGGCGCCACGGCGATCCAGCTTGGCGTCGAGGCGATCCGGCGCGGCGAGGCCGAAGCGGCGATCGTCATCGGCACTGATGCTTCAGTGAATCCGGAGAGCCTGATCCGCTTTTCCCTGCTTTCTGCGCTGTCCACGCGCAACGATCCGCCGGCCGCAGCCGCACGCCCCTTCAGCAAGGACCGTGACGGATTCGTAATGGCTGAGGGCGCGGGGGCGCTGGTGATCGAAAGCCGTGCACATGCACGGGCGCGCGGTGCGAGGATTATCGGCGTCATCGAAGGCTGCGGCGAGATGGCGGACGGATTCCATCGCACGCGGTCGTCACCGGATGGCAAGCCGATCATCGCCTGCATGCAGCAGGCGCTCGATGATGCCGGACTTTCGCCGGATGCGATCGGCTACATCAACGCGCACGGCACGGGCACGCCGGAGAACGACAAGATGGAGTGGGTGGGCGCGTCCACTGTGTTCGGCGAGCGGGCGTCCTCGATCCCGATCTCATCCAACAAGTCGATGATCGGCCACACTCTGACCGCGGCCGGCACGGTGGAGGCGATCTTTACCCTGCTCGCGCTGCGGCACGGCAGGCTGCCGCCGACCATCAACTACGAGATCCCGGATCCCACGCTGCCAGTCGATTGCGTGCCGAATGTCGCGCGCGACGTTCAGGTGGCGCATGCGATCTCGAACTCGTTCGGTTTCGGCGGCCAGAATGTATGTGTGGTGGTGGGGACGCCGTGACGGGCCCTCCCACCTTGGCAGAATCGTCTGATCACGTCATGCCCGTGGTGTTTGGTTTCGTCATGGCCGTCTTGTTTGCTTTCGTCATGGCCGGGCCTGACCCGGCCATCCGTGTGCCACCGATGGCGCACGGATGGCCGGGTCAAGCCCGGCCATGACGCATGACGCCAGAAAAATGACGCGAGCCCTGGTGATCGGCGGGCGGCGCGGAATCGGCGCCGCCGTGGTGCAGGCGCTTGCCGCGAAAGGCATGGAAGTCACCTATACCTATCGCACGGCGCCGGGAGTACCCGCGGCCGCCACACGGCAACTCGACCTTGGCGATCGCGCGGCGGTCGAAGACTTCGCCCGGGAACTGGAGGATGGACCTGCGTGGGACGCGATGGTGCAGGTCAGCGGCACCACCTACAACGTGCTGGCGGCAATGATGGACCAGGACGCCGCGGAGTATGCGTTGCAGGTGAATTTCTTTTCCTTCGCCCGCATCGTGCGCGCCGTCGTGCGGCCGATGATCCGCGCCCGTTTTGGTCGAATTGCCGTTATCGGCTCCGTTATTGGTCAGGTCGCAAGTCAGGGCACCGTCGCCTATGGCGCGTCCAAGGCGGCGCTGCTCGCACATGTTCGCACTTTGGCGATCGAAGGCGCGAAGCGCGGCGTCACGGTGAATTACGTCGCGCCAGGCTTCGTGGACACCGCGATGCTGGAGCCGTACGCCGCCTACCGTGATCTAACCGAAGCACGGATACCTACCGGCCGGTACGCCAGGCCAGACGAAATCGCCTCGGTGGTCGCATTCCTGGTTTCCCCAGAAGCCAGCTACATCACCGGCGCCCTCATCCCGGTCGATGGCGGGCTGACCGCCTCGGTTGGCGTTCAACGCTCCTGATTGCATGATCCCGCCGCAATCATTCAGGATTCGTACCAGGCAGCATGATGACCAGGTCTGGATCGAGGGTCTGCTTGGCGAGCGATGGGGCGGTTCAGGTGTCGCCGTTCATGACGAGCTGTTCGAGCCCAAGGTACTTCCTGCACTGATCGCGGACGAGCATGCGGGCCTCGTGACGTACCGGGTGTGCGATGATGTGGCCGAGGTCGTCACGCTCGATGCGGTCGTGCCACGCCAGGGCGTTGGCACCATGTTGTTGTCCAGCCTGGTGGAAGCGTTGCGTCAGCGCGGCTGCCGACTGCTGCGCCTGACCACGACAAATGACAATCTGGATGCGCTGCGCTTCTACCAGCGGTTCGGCTTCCGGTTAGCCGGGATCCGTATTGGTGCGGTGGCGCGCGCACGCGGGCTTAAGCCGACAATCCCCCTGATCGGTCGGCATGGCATTCCGATCCGCGACGAGATCGATCTCCAGCACGATCTCACCGAACAAGGGGCGACCGTGACAGGGACGCTGCTCGCATGACGATCCGCGCCCTGCAGTTGCTGGCCGATCGCGAGCTCGCGCTGGTGGAGCGTGACGCACCGCCGGCGCCGGCGCCAGGCGAGGTGCAGCTTCGCGTGCGTGCCGTCGGTCTGAACCACATCGATTTGTGGGGCTTCCGTGGGATGGCTTTCGCCAAGCGGCTTTTTCCGCTGACCGTCGGCGCCGAGGCGTCATGCGAAGTCGTCGCGGCAGGTGACGATGTCAGTACGATTGTGCCGGGCGACCGCGTGGTGCCCTTCGCCGCTTTGGTCTGCGGCACCTGCCGCGCCTGCCGCGGGGGCCGCGAGAACTTGTGCGAGAACGTCGCCGGCGTGCGCGGCTTCCATATCGACGGCTTCGCGCAGGAACTGACCAACCATCCCGCACGCCTCGTCGTGAAACTGCCGGACATTGTCGATCTGCGCGACGCGGCGTGCGTGCCGGTCGCCTACGCCACGGTCGAGCACATGCTGTTCGACAACGCGCGACTGGAACCGCGCGAATGGGTGCTGGTGCACGCCGGCGGTTCCGGCATCGGCAGCATCGCGGTACGCGTTGCCAAGTCGCTCGGCTGTACCGTGATCACCACCGTCGGCAGCGACGAGAAGGCAGTGAAGGCGTTCGCGCTCGGCGCGGATCATGTGATCAACTATCGAACCGAACGGTTCGAGGGCGTGGTACGCAAGCTCACCGGCAGAAAGGGCGTTGACGTGGTGTTCGAACATGTCGGGGCCGATACCTGGAACGGATCGCTGCTGTCGCTGAAGCGCGGCGGGCGCCTGGTGACCTGTGGTGCGACATCCGGGCCCGCCGGCAACATCAACCTGATGCAGCTCTTCCAGCAGCAGTACCGCATCATCGGTTCGTTCGGATCGCCGCTCAACGCGCTCGGGCGCGCGCTCGATCGCATCGCATCTGGTGTGCGGCCGGTGATCGACACGGTCTATGGCCTGGAGGATTTCCGCGCCGGTCTCGCGCGGCTGGAACAGCGCGACGTGTTCGGCAAGATCCTTGTCGAGCTCTGACAATCCGTCATCCCCGCGAAAGCGGGGACCCAGGCGCGAAAGCACCGTGCCTCACGCCTGGATCCCCGCTTTCGCGGGGATGACGTACTAAACCGGCGTGTTCCGTTACCTTCCCATCTACGGCGACCGGCTGCTCGGGCGCGCCGTGAAATACCTGCTGGCAGCACTGCGCCGAACCGACCCGGACCGCGCGTCCGATCTTTGCGGCGCAACGGCACGCCGCTTCGGACCGCTCCTGCCGTCGCATCGGATCGGACGCGCGAACCTTCGCGCCGCCTTCCCCGGCAAGGACCCGGCCTGGATCGACGCAACGCTGCGTGCGGCATGGGACAATCTCGGTCGCGTCGCCGGCGAATATGTCCATCTTGGCCGGCTGTGGGACTACGACACGGACCATCCAAACACCGGCCGCATCGTCACCGACGATGCGCAGATGTTCGTCGACCTGCAGAACGACGGCAAGCCGGCACTCTGCTTCGCGGCGCATCTTGCGAACTGGGAATTGCCCGCCGTGATGGCGGCCGCGCATGGGCTGCCATCGGCTGTGCTCTATCGCATGCCGAACAACAAGGCGGTGGCAAACGAGATCGCACGCATCCGCGCACCGCTGATGGGACGCTTGATCCGCAGTCGAGCGCAGGCGCCGCTGGAGATGGCCGGCGCGCTCGATCGCGGCGAGCATCTCGGCATGTTGGTGGATCAGCATTTTTCGCGCGGCGTCGATGTGACGTTCTTCGGACGGCGCTGCAAGGCCAATCCCAGCATCGCCCGCCTCGCCCGCCAGTTCGATTGCCCTGTGGTGGGCGTACGTGTGATCCGCCTGCCGGACCGCCGCTTCCGCATCGCCGCTGAAGGTCCCTTCGCGCTGCCCCGCGATGCCGATGGCCGCATCAACGTGCAGCAGACCACGCAGATGATCACCTCGGTGGTCGAGCGTTGGGTCCGGGAAAACCCGGACCAATGGCTCTGGTTTCACCGGCGTTGGCGGTGACGCCTGGGTGTTCAACTATTGTTCATCGCCCCGATGCGCTGGTTCGCCACAATTGTGGCACGCCATGTCCGTAACCAAAGTTCAGAAGCCACAAGCGGGAAGGAGAATACCGATGCGCTCCCTTGCTATGTCCGTCGCGGTGCTGGCTGCCCTGGCCGGCACGCCCGTGCTCGCGCAGAACACGATCACGGCGCAAGGCGTGCCGCCTGGCACAAATCCCGAGACCGGCGCGCGGCCGGGCAATGACATCGGCACCGGCATGTCGATGCCGATGGGATATCGCGCCAGCAACATCGATCAGGGCGACACCCGCTCGTGGATCGCTCCGAACCTGCCGTCGCCGGCGATAGGCCCGAATGCCAATGCGGTGGACTTCCTCCGCGCCGCGCAATCCGCCCTCCAGGCTGGCCGCACGGGCGAGGCGCAGCAGTCGCTGGAAATGGCGCAGACGCGCCTGCTCAGCCGCTCGGTGCCGATGGGACAGACCAGCAACCCGAGCGACAACCCCGCGGTGGCACAGATCTCTCAGGCGCTGAGGGCGCTGTCAGCCGGAGACCGTGCGCAGACCATGCAGCTGATCCAGTCGGCCATTCCGGCTGCCACCGCGCTGGCCCAATAGTTCCGCCGCGGCCTGGGTCGTCGCGACGACAGCCAGGGGACCTTGCATGGCCAATCTACCGATCAGCCTGACCTGTGCCGACTATGCACGCGTGATGCCCCTGGCCGTCGGCGACGTTAAGCCCGACGGGATCGATCTGACGATGATCCTCGGCCGCGAGGGATCCTGGCCGATGCGCGCCGAGATGCTGCGTCGCGCCGCGAACGATCCGACAGTGCATGGCGGCGAGTCCTCGATGGCCGGACACCTGCGGCGAATCGACAAAGGCGATCGCAGCCTTGTCGCGCTGCCGGTGTTCCCGCTGCGCAACTTCACGGCGCGCGACCTGTATGTCCGCAAGGGCGGGACGGTCGCGACGCCAGCCGACCTGCCAGGCAAGCGCGTCGGCATGTATGACTGGGTGGCCAGCGGCTCGACCTGGTATCGGCACTTCCTGCGCTTCATCGGCGTGCAGCCGGAGCAGTTGGAGTGGTGGATCGGCGACGTGGATGAACCGAAGATCACCAGCCACGTTTATTCGCTGCCGGATGGCGTGCGTGCGGCGCCAGAGGGGCGAGCGCTGTCGGACATGCTGATCGCCGGTGAGCTGGACGCGATCTACAGCCCGCCGCGGCCGCGCCGCTACCATCCGATCGACGGGCCAATCGTACGACTGTTCCCCGACATCCGCGCGATCGAACGTAACTACTACTGCCGAACCGGCATGTTCCCGCCGCAGCATCTTATCGTGTTGCGGCGCGAGGTTTGGGAACGGCACAAGTGGATCGCTCGCGCGCTGACGGATGCGTTCATTCACTGCAACGACGCATTTACCAAGGCGCAGCGTTCGTTCCCCTATGCTTCGCCGTGGGTCGACGCGGAACTTGAGGAGACCGAGGCCCTGATGGGTGCGGATTTTCATCCTTATGGATTTGAAAAGAACCGCGCCACGATCGAGACATTCAACGAGCAGGCGCATCTCGCCGGTATAGTCGGCCGGCGCATCAGCGCGGACGAATACTTCGCGGAGTTCCTGGACTCAGGCTTCGCCAGGAAATAGGTGCTCCGAGTGGCGCAACGGTCACTTCCAGATCGTTGTGCTGGCAGCCAAGACGTGGATGGCCGGCCTTCGCCGGCCATGACGAGGTAGCATGAGGCGCGCCAGGAAATGATTCGGTTGTTTCCCCTCGGGCCCTCGTAGATTGCGCGTTCAGCGTCACCCCGGCGGGGGCGCTTCGATCACCGTTCCGGTGTAGGCCTCGACGAACACCAGGTGGTCGATCACCTTGTTCACCCCCGGCGTGTTCTCGGCAATCACGCAGATCGCGCGACGCTCCTGGTCGTTGCTGATGGTTCCCCACACATCGACCACACCATTGACCACGGTGACGTTCAGCGTCGTCCGTGGCGCCCACGGTTCCTTGGCGAGCGTGTCCAGAATGCGATCGCGCATGGTTCTGTCATCGGGCGCGGGTCCTGCGCTGCCACGCGCCACTACGGACAATGCGCGGAGCAGGTCGGCTCGGCTGACCACGCCCACCACGCGGTCGCCCTGCAGCACGGGCACGCGCTTGATGCGATGCCGCTCCATCAGCGCGACGATCTCCTCCAGTGGGGCGTCCGTATCCACGCTGACGACGTCGTGCGTCATCACATCGGCGACCCTGCGGCCATGTGTCCGCGTGAAATCCGCTGCCTGCCGGCCAGGCGAGGCGATCAGCCGCAACCACCAGGGCCGACGCCGCTCGGTCCCCAATTCGTCGCGGCGCAGCAGGTCCCCCTCGGTCACCACGCCGGCGAGCACGCCCGCGGCGTCCACGACGAGAAGCCCGGAAATACCCCGCTCGAGCATCAGCTCGACCGCCTGCGCCACGGTCGCGTCGGGTGCAACCGAGATGACGCTTCGGGTCATGACGTCGCTGGCGTTCATGGGCCTGATCCTTTTGACTTGGCGGTCAGCCGGTCGATGCGCAGGCGTTGGCGATCATCGGTCAGCCGCATTGCCGCAAGGTAAACCACAGCGACGGCCGCGAGGCCACTGCCGCCCGACAGAAGGAAAATCAGCAGGATCTGGTATTTCGCCGCCTCCAGCGGATCCATGCCCGCCAGGATCTGGCCGGTCATGATGCCGGGGAGCGTGACGACGCCGGCGGCCGACATCTGGTTGATGATCGGCAGCAGCGCACGCCGCACCGAGCCGCGGATCAGGCCGCGCATCGCCTGGCTGAAGCTGGCGCCGAGCGCAAGCTGGGCCTCAATGGCGGATTGCTCGCGCACCACGCCGCCGAGCAGCGAGTCGAGTGCCAGCGATCCGCCGTTCAGGACGTTGCCCAGGATGATGCCGGCGAGCGGAATCGCATATCGCGGGTCGTACCACGGCTGTGGACGGATCGCCGTGGTGAGCGCGAGTATGGCGGTCAGGAAGGTGGCGATGGCCACCGCCGATGCGCCGACCGCGTAGTTGCCGAAACGGCCAAGCCGCTGTTCCGGCCGCGCCGCCACCTCGCGTCCCGCGATGGCCACCATCACCAGGACCACGGCCAGCGTGACCAGGGGTGACGCGATGGCGAAGACCCAGCGCAGGATGAAGCCGATCAGCACGAGCTGCACGACCATGCGCAGCGCCGCCCAGGCGAGCTGGCGATGCAGGCCGAGCCGCAGGACGAGCGACAGCGCGCCGTCCAGCACGATCAGCACCGAGGCGATAGCCAGATCGACCGGGGTCAGGAGGATCGGGTTCATGCCGGCACCAGATGGCGATCTGTCATGCGCAGGTGCCGATGTCCGAGCCGCGTCGCCTGCACGGGACTGTGCGTTACCATCGCGATCGTGACGCCGGCTGCGAGGCGCTCGCGCAGCACCGCCTCGACGGACTTCGTGCTTTGCTCATCCAGCGCACCGGTCGGTTCATCCAGCAGCAGCACCGGCGAATCCAGTGCTAGCGCGCGGATCAACGCCAGGCGTTGGCGTTCGCCGGTGGACAGCCGCACCACTGGTCCGTCCAGCAATGCGGGCGCAAGTCCGAGCCTGGGTGCCATCGCGCGCGCGAAGGTCGTCGTCGCGCCGCGGAAGTGGTCAAGGACGCTCTCACTCCACCAGCCGGGTTCGGCGGCATTGTAAACGACGCGGCGGCGCCACGCCGGCGCCGGGATGCTGCGCCGCTCGGCGCCATCAAGAAACACCTCGCCCTGGTTGGGATCAAGGTCGGCGATCATGCGCAGGAACAGGCTCTTGCCCGAACCCGACGGCCCCGTGATTGCGACGCACTCGCCCTCGCCAATGGCAAGATCGAACGGGCCGGCGAGTTGGCTCCGCAGGTTGGCGACGCGCAGCCGCCCCGACTGCGGAGCCACGCTCACTCGTCGCTGTCGGGCCGCCGCAGGACGACGAGTTTCGGCGTGAAGCTCTGTACCATCTCGCCGTCCTGGTTCAGCGTGACGCAGCGGACAGTCGCCGTCCCTCGATCGGGCTTGGAGCGGGACCGCGTGAAGTCGAGCACCTCGCACTCGACCCGCAGCGTGTCGCCAGGACGGACCGGCTTGATCCAGAGCAACTCCCCTCCGGTGCCGATCACTCCCCCCGCGATCGGGAGGCCGCCTTCGACGATCAGCCGCATCGTGGTCGCGGCGGTGTGCCACCCGCTCGCCACCAGTTCGCCGAACAGCGTCGCTCGTGCCGCTGCTTCGTCGAGGTGGAACGGCTGCGGGTCGTAGTCCGCCGCAAAACGCTGCATCTCCGCGGCATCCATCGTGTGTGTACCGCTCGTGAAACGTTGCCCGACGATCAGGTCGTCCAGATAGAGCTTGTCCATCGCTCCAGCATAGCGGTGCCGGCTGCGGCGGACTACGCTGGGGCACGGAGGACGAACGCATGCCCGACGCCGCGCCTTCGCCGCAATGCGGTCTGCTCGATGTAATCCGGAAAGTCGTCGGCGAGCGTGGCCTGCTGACCGATCCCGCCGATACAACCGGCTATACCGAGGACTGGCGGCGTCTTTATCGTGGCAGCACCCCGGCGGTTATTCGCCCCGCCAGCACTGAGGAAGTGGCGGCCGTGGTTCGTCTGTGCGCTGCGGCGCGTGTGGCGATCGTGCCGCAGGGCGGCAACACGTCCATGGTCGGTGGCGCCACGCCATCGGAAGACGGCAGCGAATTCGTGCTGAACCTGGCCCGCATGGCGCGCGTTCGCGACATCGACCCAATCGACCTGACCTTGACCATCGAGGCCGGTGCCACGCTGAAGGCGGCACAGATTGCCGCGGCCGATGCGGGGTGCCTGTTGCCGCTGTCAATCTCGTCGGAAGGCACCGCGCAGATCGGCGGCGTGCTTGCGGCCAATGCGGGCGGCAACAACACCGTGCGCTACGGCAATGCGCGCGACCTTGTGCTGGGGCTCGAAGTGGTGCTGCCGGACGGTGCGGTTTGGAACGGCCTGCGCCGGTTGCGCAAGGACAACACCGGCTACTGCCTGCGCCAGCTCTTCGTCGGCTCGGAAGGCACGCTCGGCATCATCACCGCGGCCGTGCTGAAACTCGTGCCGCGGCCGCGCGAGACCTGCGTGGCGTTCTGCGCCGTCGGCTCTCCCGATGCGGCGCTGGAGCTGTTCAGCCGCTTTCAGGCGCACGACCCCGCCGCCGTGCAGGCGTTCGAATACATGTCCGGACCGGGGATCGACCTGGTGCTGAAGCACATCCCGGGAGCGACGCTGCCGCTCGCCCAACCGGCGTCGCATTATGTGCTGGTGGAGCTTGCCACGCCGCGCCCCGACGCCGGCCTGCGCGCGTCGCTGGAAGCCGTGCTGGTGCAGGCGCTTGCCGAGGACCTCGTGCTGGATGCGGCGATCGCGGAAAGCGACGCGCAGGGCATGGCGATCTGGCGGCTGCGTGAGGAACACTCCGAGGCGCAGAAGCGCGAGGGTGCCAGCGTGAAGAACGACGTGTCGGTGCCGGTGTCGAAGGTGCCCGAGTTCGTCCGCCGCGCGACCGCCGCGTGCGAGGCGCTCATGCCGGGCATCCGCGCCGTGCCGTTCGGCCACATGGGCGACGGCAACATC
>Ga0210402_10003323_pt1 | contig 15151 bp, 15 predicted proteins | sample IncBWC7MmetaG_FD_161055 | JGI IMG/M metagenome (GOLD analysis project Ga0210402, IMG submission 161055) | Forest soil microbial communities from Barre Woods Harvard Forest LTER site, Petersham, Massachusetts, United States - Inc-BW-C-7-M | ecosystem: Environmental > Terrestrial > Soil >...
TCCGTCGAGGACGTGCCCGCGGACGCCGCCGCCTCAATCGGTGCCGCGGCCCGCATCTACGATCTTGCGGTCGTCTTGCAGCCGGATGCGGAGCATAAAACCTTCGACAATACCATTCCGACGGAAATCCTGTTTCAGTCCGGAGGCCCTGTGTTGTTCGTGCCTCACATCTTTCGCGGGGCCTTCAAGGCCAAGCGCATCGGCATCTGCTGGGACGGAAGCCGGCTCGCCGCCCGCGCGGTGAGAGACGCCCGGCCGTTTCTGGCACAGGCGGATGCGCTGGTCGCGATTTCCTTCAACGAGGCCGATCGTGTGGCAGCGGATACCTCGTCGGACAAGCTTGCAACGCATCTGGCGCGCGCCGGCCTGCCCATCAGACATATTGACCTGCCGGCGGCACGGTCCGAAATTCAGTCCTCGATCCTGTCTCTGGCGGCGGACGAAACTCTGGACATGCTGGTCATGGGCGCCTATGGGCATTCCCGGCTGCAGGAAGGAATTCTCGGCGGCGTCACGCGCGAGATGCTGCAGACAATGACGGTGCCGACATTGATGTCGCATTGAGCGTCAATGGGCGTATTGGGAGGCCAAATCTTGGGAGGCCATATCTCATGCTTGCACGCGAGATCATGTCCCGCGAGGTGATCACGGTTGGCGTGGACGCTTCGATTGTCGATGCCATCAAGATCATGCTGGCGCATCACGTCAGCTGCCTGCCAGTCGTCGATACGACCGGCAAGCTGGTCGGCATCCTCTCCGAAGGCGACTTCATCCGGCGCGCGGAAATCGGAACGCAGCACAAGCGCGGGCGATGGCTGGCCATCCTGGCCGGAGCGGACCGCGTGGCCCTCGACTTCGCACGGGAGCATGGCCGGAAGGTCGGCCAGATCATGACGCCCGATCCTGTCACCATCACCGAGGACATGCCGCTGGAACAGATCGTCGCGATCATGGAAGCGCGCAATCTCAAACGTCTCCCGGTCATGCGCGGCGCCGATATCGTCGGGATGGTCACGCGCTCGGACTTCCTGCCGGCCACTGCCAAGCTTGCAAGCTCCTTGCGCGCTTCATCAGGGGACGACGAGCAGATTCGGAGCGCGGTGCTGGCCGAGATCGCGTGCACGCCCTGGCGCCCAAGCGCTCTCAACGTCAGCGTTCGTGATGGCACCGTCACCTTGAAGGGGACCGTCAGAAGCGAGAAGGCGCGTCAGGCAGCGATCATTGCCGCCGAAAACGTCCCAGGCGTGAAGACTGTCGCGGATCACCTGTGCGAGGTCGCGCATCCGCCATCGGAAGCGGAATATGGCGGCGGCGATTTCGTTTCGCTTCAGGAAGAGCCATCGACAGAGGATGACCAGCCGCTCTGAGGATCATGCCCAAACAAACAGCCAGCACATGATCAGGCGGATGCGGCGTCGCGCGAACGCTGTCCGGGTTCGTCGCGTTTGAGCCACAAGGCAATGCGCGGCCAGGCGGTGGCAAGGGTTCTGCGGCCGATGAAAAGGCCAAGATGGGTGGACGGAATGATCGCGGTTTCGATTGCAGCCGCGGCCGTGCCGAGCAGCGAGGCCGAGGCCGTCGCCTGCTCCACGGGCACGATCTCGTCATCCGCGCCGGCCAACAGAAAGACCGGCGTCCTCAGCTGTTCGAGGTGAATTTCGCGGCCCAGGGCGACGAAACATCCCCTCGCAAGCCGGTTCTCCCTGAAGATCCAGTGCACGGTCTGAAGGTAGAACGTGCCGGGCAAATCCAGGGTGACGGCATACCAGCGGGCGAACCGGTCCAGCAATTCCTTGTCAGGCTCGGCCTCGCGGGACAGGTCTCGTTGCAGCACGACCTCGATATCGGGCGAAGCGCTCCAGAACCGAAGCATGTGATCGCCCCTCACGATCCCGCCTCCGCTGTTGACCAGTGCCTCGAATGCCGCCTGTGAAGCACCAGCCACGGTCCGCGACAGTTCGGATTCGACGGAAACGTCGATGGGCGTGCCAACGAGGACCAGCCGCCGCACCTTCTCCGGAAAGCGCGCGGCATAGACGAGCGACAACCATCCACCCTGGCAGAGTCCGATCAGATCGACGGGCGCTCCTATTTCGTCGATCGCGACATTGAGATCGGCGAGATAATGATCGATGCACAGAAATCGCATCTCGGACGAAGCGGAACGCCAATCCGTCACATACAGGCGCTCCAGACCGCCGCGCCGGAGCGCCTCGACAATGCTATGGCCCGGTGCAAGATCGGCAATCAGTGCACCATGCAGTGCATATGGTGCACAGATCAGGGCCGGAGATCCGGTGCGCCGCCGCGAAAAATCCCGTAAGCGCAGGGTTGGCAGCTCAAGCGCCACCTTGTTCGGCGTCGTCCAGGGCAAAGCCGTGCCCTCGAACGGCTCGGCGGGGCCGAAGCTGTCGATCCACCAGCGGCACGCATCCATGGCAAGCTTCGTGGCGGTATAGGGCCACAGCATGGGATCGTGCAACCAGTCCGCGCCTGGTCCCATTCTCTCCGGCGGCCGCTCTTGCTTCTCTCCCAAACGCGTGCCCTATCTGTCTCATGCTAGGCATTCCGAAGGCATGATGGGTTGCCGCGGTCGAACCGTCAATATCGCTGCCGCAGCGGCTTCCTCAATCACGGCGGCCTCCCACCGCGATCATGATTCATCCTGATCGGGGGATGTGCGCCGATCTGTTGGCGGGAAACTGCTTCAACAGCGCAATCACCTCGTCGTCGCTGACCTGATGGAAATCGCGGTAGAAATAGCCGATCGCACCGAGATCCTCGGGCGTGTCCAGGCAGACAATCGCGTCGACCTCGGCATGCAGCTTCCTGATTGCATCGAGTGGAGCCACGGGAGCCGCGAGCACCGTTTCCTTCGGTTTCTGCATGCGGACTGCTCTGATGGCCGCAAGAGTCGTTGCGCCCGTTGCTATTCCATCATCGATGATGATGGCGACCTGCCCCTCGACGTCGGACCGCGCCCGATGACCGAGATAGCGCTTGCGCCGCCGCGCGATCTCGGCGCGCTCCTCCTCGCAGACGGTATCGAATTCCTGCGCGCTGATGCCAGTCATTTCAACGATATCGGCGTTGCGAAAGACGATCGGCTGCTCACCATCCGCAACGGCGCCCATCGCGAGTTCCGGCTGGCTCGGAACGCCGATCTTGCGAACCAACAGCAGATCGAGCGGCGCTTCGAGCGCCGCGGCGACCTCCGCCGCAACCACCACTCCTCCACGCGGCAGCGCGAGAATGACGGGATGGCGGTCCTTGTATCTGAGCAAAGCTTTGGCGAGTTGCCGGCCGGCGTCGGTTCGATCCTGAAACAACATGGCGAAGCGCCTTCTGGGAGGAAGGCAACATCATCGATCCTCAATCTGCACCGCTATTGATCAGCGTCAAGCCGGCATGGCCGCGGAATTCTGGTCGCGAAATTGTCCCCGCCGGCCTGAAACCCGCCGATGATCGCTCACGCCCCCCAGCGCAGGGCAGCGGTATGAACGGGCGCATCCCAGAGACGCTTCATCTCATCGTCAAGCAGCGAGACCGTCACCGAGCAACCGGCCATGTCGAGCGATGTGACCAAATTGCCGACCAGCGACCGCGCGATGACACAGCCTGCCGGCTCCAGCCGTCTACGGACGGCATCATACATCAGATAGAGCTCGCACAATGGCGTGCCGCCAAAGCCGTTGACCAGGAGGATGACCTCGCCGCGCGCACGGCCGCCGAGATCGGTGGTGATGGCGCCAACCATTTCCGCCGCGATCTCGTTCGCCGGCCTGAGCTTGACGCGTCGCCGTCCCGGTTCGCCGTGAATGCCGACGCCGACCTCCATCTCGTCCTCGCCAAGCTCGAAGGTCGGCTTGCCGGCGGCGGGAACGGTGCAGCTCGTCAGCGCGATCCCGATCGAACGGGTGGCCGCGTTGACGCGATCGCCAAGCGCTTTCAGCTCTGCAAGATTGCGTCCCTCCTCGGCGGCGGCGCCCAGGATCTTCTCCACGATCAGCGTGCCGGCGACGCCGCGACGTCCGGTCGAATAGGTCGAGGTTTCGACCGCGACGTCGTCATCGGTGATAACAGTTGCGACCGTCTTTCCCGACATCTCGCGCGCCATGTCGAAATTCATGACGTCGCCCTCGTAATTCTTCACGATGAACAGCACGCCGCCACCGGTGTCGGCGGCTTCGGCCGCAGCCAGAATGAGATCGGGCGTCGGCGAGGTGAAGACCTGGCCGGGACAGGCCGCGTCCAACATGCCCAGCCCGACGAATCCGCCGTGCAGCGGCTCGTGTCCCGAGCCGCCGCCCGAGACCAGCGCGACCTTGCCCTGCTTGAGCTGACGGCGCAGCACGAAAGGCACAGTCGCGCCCAGGCGCACAATGTCGGAATGCGCGGCGCAAAAGCCGGCCAGGCTTTCATTCACCACATCATCGACGGCGTTAATCAGCTTCTTCATCCGTCCCTCCCTTGCTTTTGTTGGTTCAGCTGTTCTTGCTCTGACGCGTCTTCTTCACGCCAAGCCGGTACCCACTTCTTTTCAGGATCATGCTCTAGCTATCTTCGATCAGCCTTGCGACTTTCTCCGCGAATTCGCTCACGAGCGTGTCAAGCTTGTGATTTCTCTGCTCGCTGCCGAGATCGGGCAGCATGAGCGTCAACCGCCTGCCGCGCTCGCGCTCCTTCAAGAGAAGCAATCGCCGCGGATGCGCCCGATGATAGGCATCCAGAAACCGCTCCTTTTCCTGCGCGGAGAAATGGCAGACCTGGATGATGGCATGCACGTGCTGCGCAGGTATCGGCGTCTGATAGGCCGGGTTCGCGATCTGGGTGATGAAGCTGCGGTTCTTGCCCAGCGCTTCGGCCAGCCGCTGTCGCATGCCGGACGGACGTCGATCGAGGATGTTCCGCAGGATGGCCTTGTAAGCCGCAATCAGGCCCTGCGAATTCTCTGGCGTGACTTGCGTGCTCATGCGGCCTTGCCGGAATAGCGGGCGATCGCGGTCCTGACAGGCCCGAGCGCGCCGGGCGCGACCGAAAGGCTGCGCAAGCCGCAATCGAGCAATGCCGCGACCTGTTCGGGATCGCCTGCAAGATCGCCGCACAGGCTCGCTTCGCGGCCACAGCGGCCCGCATGATCCACGACCTGCCCGATCAGATTGAAGACCACGCGAGAGGGACGCGCGAGATCGGCGAGCTGCGGCTCGTCGCGGCCCGCCGCCATCACATATTGAATCAGATCGTTGCTGCCGATCGAATAGAAGTCGGCGTTGAAATCCGCAATCCCAAGCGCAGCCGCCGGCACTTCGACCATCATGCCGAGCGGCGGCATCGCGGCCTCCTGCCCCTCACGCCGCAACTCGCTGACAACATCCTGAAACAGCGCGCAGCACCGATCGAGCTCCTCCGGCACCGTGACCATCGGGATCATGACCTTGAGATTTCCTGCGATCGCAGCGCGCGCCAGCGCCCGAAGTTGAAGACGAAACACATCCAGCCGCTTGAGCGACAGCCGCACCCCGCGCACGCCAAGAAATGGATTGAGCTCACCCACTTCTGTCAGACCCGCAATCGGCTTGTCGCCGCCGGCGTCGAGCGTGCGAATGGTCACGGGCTTGCCGGTGGCCCATTCCGCCATCTGCCTGTAAGTCTGGTATTGCTCGTCCTCGGTCGGAAGCTGGTCGCGCGCCTGAAACAGAAACTCGGTCCGCATCAGGCCGATGCCATCGACCTTGAAGGGATCGATATGGCGAAGCTCGGCGAGCCCGGTCACATTGATCATGAGGTGGACCCGCTCCCCGCCTGCCGTCAGCACCGGGCCGCTGAAAGCCGACGCCGCCTCCCGCGCTTCCACCTGCTCGGCGAGGCGCCGGTCGTAATCGGCCCGCAGCTTCGGATCGGGATCGACAATCAGCGCGCCCGCATCGGCATCAAGCACGGCATCGACGCCGCTTTGGAGATGATCGACATCCACGCCGACAAGCATCGGCACACCGCGCGACCGCGCGAGAATGGCGACATGGCTTGAGGGGCTGCCTCGCCGCAGCACCAGACCGCCGTCGCGCCAGTCGGTGGCGAGAAACACCGATGGCGGCATATCCTCAGCGGCGACGATGGCGCCCGACGGGACGGCGTGATCGGCCTCGCCCGCGAGGCGTCGCAGCACGCGGTCGCGCAGGTCGCGCAGATCGGAGGCGCGGGCCCGAAAATAGGGATCATCGGCGTGATCGTAGGTGGCGATTTCCGGGTCGATCGCAGCACACCAGGCCCGGCTGGCGATCTCGCCATCGGCGATCAGCGCAAAGGCTGGTGCGGCCAGGTTCTCGTCTTCGAGCAGCGCGACCTGGAAGGAGAGAATGGCCTCGGCGTCTTCGTCGTCAACCTTGGCGGCAAGCGCCGTGAGATCAAGCCTCGACATTTCGAGCGCGTCGGCAAGTGCCTGCTGCTCGCCGGCCGCGGAACGGGATTGGACCGTTTCCGACGTCGTGGCGGCCAGACGCACAAGCGGCCCCAACGCGATCCCCGGAGCGGCGGATCGCCCCTCGATGCGATGGGCCGCCTGATGCGTTCTATGGTCCATCCTGGAAATCTCCATCGACCAGCGTCACCAACGCTTCCAGCGCGGCCTGCGCATCCTTGCCCTCGGCGCGGAAATAGATGGTCGAATCCTTCGGCGCCTTGGTCGCCATCACCTTGACGATGCTCTTGGCATCGATCCAGGGGCCATCAGGCGAAAGGCCGAGATCGATTTTCGATTCGAACGCTTTGGCAAGCTTGGTCAGCTTGACCGAGGGCCGGGCGTGCAGCCCGACCTCATGTCGCATAAGAACCGATGCCCGAAGCTTATTCATGACGGTTGTCTCGCATCATGCCGGCGTCAGCTCTTCAGCCGTGCGGCGCACGGCCTCCAGCGTCGCCCCCGACGCCGCTTCGGTCGCAGCCATCACCGCGCCTTCGACAACCGGCGCGTTGCAAACGACGACGCGGCTGCGCCGGGCTTCGGGCAGCATCTCGATCGCCATCTCGCTATTGGTTTCCGCTCCTCCGAGATCGACGAGAATGGCGACGCCTTTCTCCGACCATGCCTTGTCGATCGCCGCCATGATCGCTTCCACATTGGTACCAAGGCCGCCATCCGGATCTCCGCCGCACCAGCCGAGCGGCACTTCGCGGCCGACCATCTGTTCGACCATCATCGCGGTCCCGCGGGCGACGTCCGCGGAGTGAGACACGATGACGATTCCTACATTCTCGCTCATGCACGACCTTCCATGACATCTGCGACCGCGTCGACGATCAGCGCGGAGGACCGCGCGCCGGGATCCATGTGACCGATGCTGCGCTCGCCGAGAAATGATGCGCGGCCGCGGATCGCCTTCATCGGGATGGTGTTCTCAGCAGCCGCCTTCGCCGTCGCCCTCAAGCGCGCGGGGAAACCCTCTCCGCCCTCGCGCAACACGGCAAGCACGGGAAAAAGCACATCCAGCATGGTCTTCTGGCCGACATCCGACTTGCCGCGCGCCTTGACCGCCTCGATCGCAGCAGCAAACGCGTCGGCAAGCTGTTCCCGGCTGACATCATCGGCGAGCGACTTGCCAAGCGACAGGAACAGCGTTCCGTAGAGCGGACCGGAGGCGCCGCCCACCTTCATGACAAGCGTGGTGCCGACACCCTTTAAGGATTCGCCGAAACTCTTGGCGGAGAGATCGTCAGCCGCAGCCAGCACGGCTTCGAAGCCGCGGCGCATATTGGTCCCGTGATCGCCGTCGCCAATGGCGCGGTCGAGATCGGTCAGTTCCTCCGCACTGGCAATGACGCGGTTGGCGACCGTCTCGATCAGGCGTTTGCGCGTTCCGCGATCGATGATCATGCAAGCGCTCCATCGGTCGTGATCCGCTCACCGGACTGATCGAAATAAAGCGGCGCGATGAATTCGAGCGAGACCTCGTCTCCGGCCTTCAGCTCCTGGGCGGGATCGGCAAGGGTGACGAGCGAGTGGGTGTCGAGCTTGAGATGCACATGGTTCTGGTCACCGAGGTGCTCGACCCAATGCACCCGCGCGCGCGGCCCCGGACGATCCGTCGGCGAAATCCGGATATGCTCGGTGCGCAAGCCCACGGTTCGTGCCTGCGCCGGGTGGCTTGCCAACAGTTCCGCCGGAATGAGGTTGATGGCAGGCGTCCCGAGCCGGCTTGCCACATAGGCGCTTGCCGGCCGCTCGTAAATGTCGCGCGGCGTGCCGAGCTGGATCAAGACACCCTCGCTCATCACGCCGATGCGATCGGCCATGGTCATGGCCTCGATCTGGTCATGGGTCACATAGAGAATGGTCGTGCCGAGCTCGCGCTGGATGCGCTTAAGCTCAAGCCGCAGCTCCGCGCGGAGCTTGGCATCAAGCGAGGACAGCGGCTCGTCCATCAGGTAGACGGCGGGCTCGCGGACCAGCGCGCGGCCGATCGCCACCCGCTGCATTTCGCCGCCGGACAGCGCGGTGGCGCGATTATCAAGCTTCTTCTCGATGTGCAGCAGCTCCGCGACCTGCTGAACGCGGCGGCGAATGAAGCTCTCATCCATGCGGCGCGCCGGCGAGCGCAGCGGAAAGGCCAGATTGTCGTAGACCGTCAAATGCGGATACAGCGAATATTGCTGGAAGACGAAGGCGACATCGCGCTCGGCCGGCACGTCCTTCGTGACATCCCTGCCCCGGATCAGCACCAAGCCGGCGTCCGGCCGCTCCAGGCCCGCAATCAGCCGCAGCGTCGTTGTCTTGCCGGCGCCGGTCGGGCCCAGCAGCACGACGAATTCGCTGTCGGCGATCGACAGCGTCAGGCCGCGCACCGCCTCGACGGCACCAAAACGCTTGCTGACATCGGCGAGAGAGACTTCAGCCACCGTGCCCTCCATAAAGTGCCGAGGACAATACCTGTCCGCTCATCGCATCGAACAGCGACAGCCGGTCCGGCCGCAGCCTGAGCCCGACCGTCTCGCCGATCTGAACAGTGTGACCCGAGGGCAGGCGCGCCTTCAGCAGGCCGCCCGCCGTGGTCACCGTCACAATCTGCGTCGTGCCGAGATATTCGGCGCCGATCACCCGGCCTCGAAGCTGCGAGCTGTCGGCGAACGACACGTTTTCGGGCCGCACGCCCAGCGCAAATTTGCTTTCGGCGCGGTCCTCGAACAGTTCCGGCATCTCCACCGCAGCGCCGTCGATCCTGATCACGCGATCGCCCCGCCTGAGCGCGGTCTCCACCCTCAGGAAGCTCATCGGCGGCGCACCGATGAAATCGGCAACGAACATCGTCTTCGGACGATCGTAGATTTCCTGCGGCGGACCGATCTGCTCGACGCGGCCTTGATTCATGATGGCGATGCGGTCGGCCATCGCCATGGCCTCGAGCTGATCATGGGTGATGTAGACGGAGGTCGCGTCGATCCGGTCATGCAGCTCGCGCAGCTCGCCGCACATCAGCCTGCGAAACTCCGAATCGAGTGCGCCCAACGGCTCATCCATCAGAAAGGCCTTGGGCCGGCGCACGATGGCACGACCGAGCGCGACGCGCTGCCGGTCGCCACCGGAAAGGCCGCCGACCCTGCGGTCGAGCAGATGATCGATCCGCAATAGCCTAGCCGCTTCCTCGACGCTCTTCTTGATCTCGGCCCGCTGGTAGTTCTGGCAGCGCAGGGGAAAGCCGATGTTCTGGCGCACATTCATATGCGGATAGAGCGCAAAGAGCTGGAACACGAAGGCGATGTCCCGCGCCGACGCGGGCAATGCCGTGACGTCCTCGCCTTCGAGCAGGATGCGGCCGGCGGTCGGCAGCTCCAGCCCGGCGATCATGCGCAAGGTCGTGGTCTTGCCGCAGCCCGACGGTCCCAGGATGACAAAGAACGAGCCGTGATCCACCGTGAGGTCGATACCCTTCACGGCGGTGAACGTCCCGAAAGTCTTGGCGACGGACTCGATTCTGATTTCCGCCATGGTGCTAGTCCGGAAAATGGCTGACGATCACAAATCCCAGCGTCCCCGCCAGGATCGTGACAAAGGAATAGCTGAACAGGTTCAGCGAGAACGGCTGCATCAGCATCACGACCCCGAGCCCGATCAGCGTCATGGCGACGGCCTCGCAGGGCCCGCGGCGCAGCCAGCGCGGAAATCGTGAGGCCCGACGCTCGATTGGCATGCTCATTTGCGCACCGCTCCGAAGGTGATGCCGCGCAACAGATGGCGGCGCAGCAGGATGGTGAACAGCAGGATCGGCAGGAAGAACAGCGTGGTCGCGGCCGCAACCGCGGGCCAGTCCTGGCCGCCTTCGCCGATGATGAAGGGGATGAAGGGCGGCATGGTCTGCGCGTCGCCGCTGGTCAGCAGAACCGCGAACGCATATTCGTTCCAGGCGAAGATCAGGCAGAAGATCGCGGTCGCCGCGATCCCCGTGGTCGCCTGCGGCAGCACGACCTTGAAGAAGGCCTGCATGCGCGTATAGCCGTCGACCATCGCGGCTTCCTCATATTCGCGCGGGATTTCATCCATGAATCCCTTCAACAGCCACACCGCGAGCGACACGTTGACGGCGGTGTAAAGCAGGATCATGCCGAGCTTGGTGTCGGTGAGCCCCAAATTGCGGAACATCAGATAGATCGGGATAGCGACGGCGATCGGCGGCATCATCCGCGTCGACAGGATGAAGAACAACAGATCATCGGCGAGCGGCACGCGGAAGCGCGAAAAGGCGTAGGCCGCGATCGTTCCCAGGCAGACCGCGAGGAAGGTCGAGCCGAAGCCGATCACCATCGAGTTGATGAAGCGCGGCACGACTTTGGAGGGACCGGCGATCACCATGTTGCGCGAGCGCACCAGACGCTCGTACCAGGTTTGCGGCGGCGGCAGGCTTGCGAGAAATTCCGGCGTCTGCCGCGTGCGCGTGGTGAACAGATTGACGTAACCCTCGACCGACGGCTCGGAGATGATCTTGGGCGGATAGGAGATCGAATCCGTCGGCGTCTTGAAGCCGGTCAGGAAGATCCAGAGCAGCGGCAGGATCGTGATGACGGCGTAAGCCGCCACGACGATCCCGGCAATCGTCTTGGACAAGGACGACGGTTCGGCGACGGAATGGGCGGTGACGGTGCTCATCGCTGCCTCACCCGATTGAGAGCTTTGACATAGATATTGGCGGCGCCGAACACGGTGACGAACAGAATGATCGCAAGCGCCGACGAATAGCCGGTGCGCCATTTCTCGAACGCCTCGCGCTTCAGCGTGATGGAGGCGACTTCGGTGGTCGATCCAGGCCCGCCCGAGGTGAGCAGATTGACCATATCGAACATCTTGAAGTTCTCGATCGCGCGGAACAGGATCGCGAGCATCAGGAACGGCATCACCATCGGCAGCGTGATCGACCAGAACTGCCGCCAGGGAGAGGCCCGATCGACCTCGGCGGCCTCGTAGATGTAGTCGGGGATCGACCGCAGGCCAGCGAGGCAGATCAGCATCACATAGGGCGTCCACATCCAGGTATCGACCATGATGATCGACCAGGGCGCCAACGCGACGTCGCCGATCATCTGAAACGAGCTAGGATCGGCGCCGGTCAGGAAGGCGACCGCGCTGTTGAACAGGCCGATCTGCGGCTGCAGCAGGAAGGTCCAGAAGTTGCCGACCACGGCGGGCGACAGCATCATCGGCAACAGGATCATCGTGGTCCAGAAACTGTGGCCACGGAAGCGGCGGTTGATCAAGAGCGCAAGCCCGAAGCCGAGCACCATTTCGAGCGCGATCGACCAAAAGACGAAATGGGCGGTCGCCTGCATCGCGTGCCACACGTCAGGATCGCCGAGAATGTCGCGATAATTGTCCAGGCCGATATATTTGATCGGCGCGTTCGGCCGGTTGGCCCGGTAGTTGGTGAACGAGAGCTGGATGGTCCAGATGAGCGGGAAGATGTTGATCGCCAGCAAGAGCAACACCGACGGCGTGATGAACAGCCAGGCGATCGCGCGGTCCGACAGGCCGCCGAGCCGCAGCGACAGCCGGCGCGGTGTCCGGGCAACAGCCCGTTCGGCCAGAGTGCTCATGGGAATCCTATCGTTCACGATCGCCGCATCGCCCAAGGAAGCGGTCTCCCGGCCCGAACGCATGATTCGAGAGGACCCTGCGCAATCGAGGCAGGCCGGGAGAGCCGAAGAGTGATCGAAGCTAGATCTTACCCTCTTCCTTGAAGACTTTCTGCCAATCCTTGACCAGAAGATCGAGCGCTTCCTTCGCCGTGCCCTTGTCGGCCACGACGTAGTCATGGACGCGCTTCTGCATGTCGAGCAGGAGTTCCGCGTAGGCGGGCTCGGCCCAGAAGTCCTTCACGATGTCCATCGACTTCAGGAAGTCCGCGGCGAACGGCGCGCTCTTCGGGAAGCTTGGATCGTTCAACACCGCCTTGTGGCAGGAATAGCCGCCAAGCGCCCACCACTTCTTCTGGATGTCGGGTTGCGCAAACCATTTGATGTAGGCGAGCGCGTCATCCCTGTTCGGCGAATAGGCGACGACCGAGATGCCCTGCCCGCCGAGCTGCGTAAAGTGAAACTTCTCCTTCGGATTGACGAAGAAGCCGATCTTGTCGCCGCCGACATTGGGGTCCTTGTAAAGGCCGGGGAAGAACGCGAAGAAGTTCATCTGCATCGCGACCTGTCCGGACTTGAACGCATCGAGCCCCTCCGACATGTAGGCATTGCTCAAGCCGGGCGCGGTGCAGCACTTGTAAAGCGACTTGTAGAATTCAAGCGCCTTGACCGCCTCCGGCGAGTTGACAAAACCCTCCATCTCATAGGGCTTCTTCGGATTGTCGTACTGGAAGCCCCAGTCGTAGAGCACGTTCGTCACGCCCATCGTGATGCCTTCGGAGCCGCGCTCGGTGTAGATGTAGGCGCCATAGACCTTCTTGCCGTCGATCTCCCGGCCCTGGAAGAACTCCGCGATCTGCTTGAGCTGATCATAAGTCTCGGGCGGCGCGAGGTCGCGGCCGTATTTCTTCTTGAACTCGGCCTGGATTTCAGGCCTGGCGAACCAATCCTTGCGGTAGGTCCAGCCGATCGCATCGCCCATCGCCGGCAAGGCCCAGTAGTTCGGCGTGTTCTTCGGCCATTCCGAATAGCCGACCACGGTGGCCGGCATGAAATCGTCCATCGTGATTCCTTCCTTCTTGAAGAAATCATTCAGCTTGACGTAGTGGCCGTTCTCGGCGGCGCCCCCGATCCACTGGCTGTCACCGATGATGAGGTCGCAAAGCTTGCCCTTGGAATTCAGCTCGTTGAGAAAGCGGTCGGCGTAGCTCGTCCACGGGACGAACTCGTATTTCATCTCGATGCCGGTTTTGGTGGTGAAATCCTTGGAGAGCTCCACCAGAGCATTCGCCGGGTCCCACGCCGCCCAGCACAATGTCAGTTGCTTGGCCTCGGCGGGCGCCTGGCCTCCGAGACAAGAGGCGACAACAACCGCGCTCGCCCCCAACGCACGCATCATTCGGATCATTACACCCTCCCTGTTGTTGCAGGCGATCGCCCGCCTGCCCTGCCATTCACGCTTCGCCGTGTCGCAGATCAGTCCGGCCTTCACGGAAGTCGCGGAAACGTTGTTTAGTGTTATTGTTTAGCGAAAGAGTTTCACTAAACAAACTTGCTGTCAATAGACGCCGCCAGTCCACCGTTTGAATTAAGATTATTGCGACGCCGCAACCATTACATGTGCGATCTCCATGGTGGCCGCACGGGCGGAGGAATCGAATTTGTTTAGTGAATTCAGCGATGGACCTGGTTGCGGACGTGCATGTCGCCAGCTCGTTGTGCGCGAAAATGTCAGCGGCATTTACCGAACGGCGTGATGTCGCGCATCGTAGCGACGCGTTGCTGCCTGCGGGCGTCTCGATCGAGCTTCAAGACGAAAATCACGGATGTATCAAATTGCGTTGTGCCAAGCGTGGCGGATCGACAACAATTTGTCGATTTTCTGCAGCGCGACGGTCATCAATTTTCAAATGACCGTTTGATTTTGATACCACGTTACAATCGTAGCCATAAAGCTCTGCGTCGCTACCAGGCTCTCAGTATGATTGTTGCCGCGATATTCGCGATCAACTCGAAACCCATGTTCGGCGGCATGTAGGGAAATTAGGAAATTATATGATGACTAGCGCGGCAAGCGGCACCACCTCCAATCGCTTGACAAGCCGAGACGTCACAACCCGAGACATCCGCAGTCGCGGTCATGAGCCTTCGACACATGTGCCTTGGAGAAATGTGCCTTGGAGACATGAGCCTTGGAGACATGCGCCCTCGCGAGACGCGTCGGGTTAACGTGGCGCATGCCGGCGATCACCCCAGTCGATGCATCCGCAGGTCTTCGCTTCGCGGACATCCGAAAAAGCAGCAACCCGAAAGAGCCGCGACAAGGTGATCGGCGTCTGGCGCCAGGCGGTCCCCCTCAAGACAACGATCCGGCGGCAGCACCGCCTCACATTTACAAGCTTACTACCTGCAAAGCCGTGCCCCGCACCGGCTTCCTCGGAGAATGATCGATGTGTTGGAATGGTCAAGCGTCGGCGGTACTCGCGGCGGCCGGTCTCGGCACGACCGCCTATGCGGCCTATCGTAAGGATCCGGCCGCGATCTGGACGCCGCTCGCCTATTTCTCGCTCATGGAGCTGCTGCAGGCTTTCACCTATTCGGTCATCGACCAGTGCGCGTTGCCATCCAACCAGATCGCGACGATGCTGGGCTATCTGCACATCACCTTTCAGCCGTTCTTCATCAACATGGTCTCCATGCACTTCATACCAGACCAGGTGCGCATCCGGATCACGCCCGCGGTCTACACGGTGTGCTTCATTTCCGCCCTCGTCATGCTGCTGCAGCTTTATCCGTTTGCATGGGCCGGTCATTGCGATCCCTCAATGCCGCTGTGCGGCGAACGGCTGTGCTCGGTCCACGGCAACTGGCACATCGCCTGGGAGGTCCCGACCAACGGGATGGGCAACCCTCTTACTTACAGCCCCTTGTATGGGGTTTTCTTTGTCAAGGAGTTCGCCAGGGCGGCGAAGCTTTCCTTCGTCGGTTTCTTGGTTCGATCTCAAAGCCCGTTTCTTCGTCCCGACCTGTGCATCGC
>Ga0210402_10003324_pt1 | contig 15150 bp, 10 predicted proteins | sample IncBWC7MmetaG_FD_161055 | JGI IMG/M metagenome (GOLD analysis project Ga0210402, IMG submission 161055) | Forest soil microbial communities from Barre Woods Harvard Forest LTER site, Petersham, Massachusetts, United States - Inc-BW-C-7-M | ecosystem: Environmental > Terrestrial > Soil >...
CGAGGGTGCGGGCGGGCGCGGTGTCCAAATCCGATTAGTAGCACGGGCATTCATGCCTGTGTGGGTTTTTCTAGGCGCGGGGGCGCGGAGACCGCGGAAGCAGTCCTCCGCAGTCCGCCGCGATCCCCGCCGCCCGTCCTCCGCATCGTTGGCGGCGACGGACCATTCGCTCTGGCGTGGCAGTGTCTATCCCGATGCTGCTGGCGGGCGGGATGGCGTATGGCACGCGTATCGCGCAGCGGGTATATGTTCCGGTGCCGGAGTTCGCGGCGAGCTTCGAACGGAAAGCAGTTACCGCAAGCAACCGTCATTGCATAAGCATCCTGGGCCGTGTTACAAACGGAACGAATGGACAAGGCAGTCCGCATGTACACCAGCCTCGATGCCATGAAGGCCGACGAATGCCGGGACTGGCAACGATTGCCCGCGCACGAACGCCTGGGCGCCGTCGCGGACCTCTCCCTTGCAGCTTACCGGATGAAGGACCCTACAGTGGATGTTCAACGACTTCAAAGAACTCTTGTCCATCTTCAATACCCGGAACGTTAAGTATCTGATCGTTGGAGGTTACGCGGTTTCATTTCATGCCCAGCCGCGGGCGACCAAGGATATCGACCTTCTCGTCAAGCCGGACGCCGGCAACGCCAAAGCGGTGTATGCCGCGCTGGCAGAGTTTGGGGCGCCGCTCGAAGGGCTCAAAGCCGACGACTTCGCCGATCGCGGCAAGTTCTTTCGCATGGGACATGCGCCGGTCATGGTAGATATCCTGTCGCATATCGACGGGGTTGATTTTGATCGCGCCTGGGAGAATCGGATCGACGCCGTAATTGACCCGCAACGCGGCATCACAGCGCCATTCATTTCGATCCAGGATTTGATCGCCGCGAAACTGGCAGCCGGAAGGCCACAAGACCTTGCCGATGTTGCCGCGCTCCGCCAGGTTGCAGATCCCGGAACCTGATAGTGCCGCCCACGACCTCTCTTTTGGCACCGTACTAACCGCTCAGACATGCGGTGAGAAACTGACCGTGGCTCGCTCCCAGCTTATCGGGATCGAAGACAACGTCTCGGCGCGCCCACCCATGAGAGCGTGCGCCGCGGGGACAAGAGTGCAGCCCCAATCGTGTAGAATGATCGCTTCATGCCCGCCAATGGCAATTTTCTCATTCTGCTCACGGTGGCTTCCCTGGCCCTGCTGTTGTTTCTGATTCTGGTGGTGAAGCTGCACGCGTTTCTGGCGCTGCTGATTTCCAGCATGGCGATGGGGCTGGCGTCGGGGATGCCGCCGGCACAGGTGCTGAAATCCATTCAGACCGGGTTCGGGGACGCGCTGGGGTTCATCGCGGTGGTGGTGGGGATGGGCGCGATGATCGGGCGGTTCCTCGAATACTCGGGCGGGGGGCGGGCGCTGGCGGATTGGCTGCTTGCAAAGTTCGGCAACGAACGGGCCGCGTGGGCAGTGGTGGTGGCTGCGTTTCTGGTGGGGCTGCCGATTTTCTTCGAGGTCAGCTTCATCATCATGATCCCAGTGGTGTGGAACCTGGCGCGCGAGAGCAAACGGTCGCTGCTGTTTTATGGCCTCCCGATGGCGGCGGCGACTACCATCACGCATTCGCTGGTGCCGCCGCATCCGGCGCCGGCGGCGGCGGCACAACTGCTGGGCGGCGACTTGGGGCGGACCATTTTGTACGGCGTGGCGGTGTCGATCCCGATGGTGCTGGTGGGCGGAATGGCGTACGGCACGTGGATCGCACGGCGGATGTATGTGCCGGTGCCGGAGTTCGCGGCGACCTTCGAACGGAAAGATACCGGGGCCATGTCCCCGCCCCCGGTGCCGGTGGTGATCCTGCTGTTGCTGCTGCCGGTGGTGCTGGTGTTCGGCGCCACTATGGCGAGCCTGCGCGGCCCTTCATCAAACAATGCCGCCTTCAAGAGTGCGGCGGTGTTCCTCGGGCATCCCTTCACGGCACTGGCGATTGCGACCCTGGTGGCGATCTACTTTTTCGGCATCCGGCGCGGGCTGACGCGGGAAAACGCTTCCAAGATCGCCACGGAATCGCTGGCGCCGATGGGCGCGCTGCTGTGCATCATGGGCGGAGGGGGCGCGTTCAAGCAGGTGATCGTGGATTCGGGCGTGGGCCAATACGCGGGTAAACTGCTGCTGACCTCGGCAATTTCGCCGCTGATCGTCCTGTACCTGATTGCGGCGGCGATGCGGGCGGCGCAGGGGTCGGCGACGGTGGCGATCATCACGGCGGCGGGGATTGTGGCGCCGATGGTGAAGGGGATGCCGGGGTACAGTCCGGACCTGCTGATTCTGGCGTTATGTTGTGGCGGCTCGGCCTACTCGCACGTGAACGATTCGGGGTTCTGGCTGGTGAACCAGTGTTTCGGGTTGACGGTGCCGGAGACCCTGAAGACGTGGACCGTGATGAAGGTGATCGCGTCGATGGTGGGGATCGGGATCGTGCTGGCTCTGCAAGCGCTGCTACGATAACAAGTGAACCATGAGCCTATACGATATGGAACCGGGGCCGGACAGCCCGGAGATTGTCCGGATGATTGTGGAGATTCCGAAAAACTCCAGCAACAAGTACGAATACGATGGGAAGCTCGGGGTGTTCCGGCTGGACCGCACGCTGTATTCGCCGCTGCATTATCCGGGAGATTACGGTTTCATTCCAGGGACGCTGGCGGAGGATGCCGACCCGCTGGACGTGCTGGTGCTGGGGGACGAGGCCAGCCACCCCGGTGTGTTGATTTTGGTGCGGCCGGTGGGCATGCTGGAGATGGTGGACCAGGACGAACCCGACCAGAAGATTCTGGCGGTGCCCACCCGCAATCCGCGATTTGACCAGATCCATACGATTGACCAGGTGTTTCCGCACAACCTGCGCGAGATTGAACACTTCTTTACGATTTACAAGGAACTGGAAGGCAAGCGGACGGAGATGAAGGGGTGGCGCGGGCCCAGAGAGGCGCGGGACGCGATTCGGGTGTCGCGGGAACGGTACCTGGAGGCGCATCCGGAGCCGAAGGCGGAGTGAGGCGGGGGATCGGGAACTGCCATGGGGCAAAAGCAAACCGCGGGAGCCCTTCAGCACCCGGCAGGCGGATTAACAATCCGCCGGACCCAGGGGGTGCCCCTAGCAACCTGCCTCACAAAGACGGCGGTACATGGCGGCGAAGTCTTCCAGCGACAGTTTCTCGGCGCGCAGGGTGGACTCGGGCCAGGCGTCTATCAGGTCTTTGCCGTAAATGGGCGCGAGGTTGTTGCGGAGCATTTTGCGCTTCTGACGGAAACAATGGCCGACGAAGCGAAGGAAGGCGTCGTGGCCGGTCAGGCCAAGATCGCGGGCGCCCGGTTCCAACAGGACGACGGCGGAATCCACCTTGGGCGGCGGAGCGAACGCGCCTGGCTTCACTTCGAACAACAGGCGGACATCGGCGAATAGGGCGGTCTGCACGGTGAGGTAGCCGTACGCGCGGTCGCCAGGCTGGGCCACCAGGCGCTCGGCGACTTCTTTCTGAATCAGGAAGACGGCGCGGGGCAGGCTGCCCGGCACGTCGCCCGGCACGGCACCCGGCACCTCGCCCGTCACGGCGCCCGGAACGTCGCCCGTCACGGTGCCCGGCACATTCAGCCGCACGGTTTTCGCGATAATGGGCGATGCGATGCAGTAAGGAAGGTTGCCGGCGACGGGGGCGCGGCCCCATTGGGCGAGATCGGTCTGGAGGACGTCGGCGTGAACGATTTCCAGGCGCGGTTCGCCGGCGAACTTGCGGCGGAGGTGATCCACCAGTTCGTAATCCACCTCGATTGCCACCACGCGGGCGGCGCGCTTCAGCAGTTTCTCGGTGAGTGCGCCTTTGCCGGGGCCGATTTCGATGACGAGATCTTCGTCGGCCGGGCAGACGGCGGCGGCGATGCGCTCAAGGATGGAACCTTTAATTAAGAAGTGCTGACCGAGCTTTGGCGGCAACTCTCTTGGTCACCCCAACGCGTTAGCTGCGGACGCCGCGGCGGTGATGCGGAAAGACCACGCGGATTGGTCCCCAGGTGGGCTGACCGGAATACGTTGCGGGCGTAAAGCGTGAGAACAGAATGACGTTGATCATGTCCGGCGTCACATCGCCGTGCGTTACCACGCCTCCTCTGACCTTGCCTTGATCGTCGATCACCAGGTCAATGGCCCGTTCACCGGCAAAGATCGGCGCGCTCAACGGCTCGATTCGAGGGGCATTATCGGCATCGCCAGTGGCGCCCACTACCGCGCCATCCGGGAACGTGAAGTCGATGGTGCGTGTTTCATCCCCGTAGTTGTGTGGAAAACTCAGGTTCGGAACCAGCAGGCCGAACACCAACAGAGCCGATACAATGCCGCCGGTGAACGGCAAAGCAAAGGGGCGCATCAGGTTATCGAACCCCAGCCGGATCCATTCCGACCAGTCCTGCCGGCGGGTAGCAAAATTCATACGGGCGAGATGGCGGCTGCGTTCGTGGGAGGCCAGTACCCGCAACCGGTCGGACAAGGCCGGCGGCACGGCGAGCGGGGCCATGGCGAGGAGTCCAGCGCGCATTTGCTGCAACGTTTCGAGGTGCGCGCCGCATTCGCGGCACCAGCGGGTGTGCGCCAACACTTTCTCCCGCTCCCCGTCCGGAAGCTTCCGGTCAAGCAGTAAAGAGATCAGTTCTTGCACGTTCTCACAGCTCATAACATTACTCTGCCGTCTTGGGCACTAATTGCAGGGCCGGCCTGGATTTCAGGCTTCCCGCCAGTTGTTCCTTCAAGGCCTCACGGCCGCGAAGGATTCGGGATTTGACAGTCCCCAGGGAAACGCCAATTACTTCCGCGATTTCTTCGTAGCTCAAATCCGTGATGTCCCTCAACACCACGGCTTCGCGGAAAATGGGATTGATTCTATCCAGCGCCGCTTCGAGCATGACGTGCTGCTCGCGGTCGGAAGCTACGTCGAATGGCGAACGGCTATGGTCGGGTATGATCTCCTTCCAATTGCGGGTGACTTCAGGATCGGTGTCCAGTTCCACCTCCCGCCGGCGATGCCGGAAGAACCACCTGCGGGCGTTGTGGGCCTCGTTTACCGTAATCCTGTAGATCCACGTCTTCAGAGTGCTTTGGCCGCGAAAACTTCCGATATTGCGGAAGACCTTGAGAAAGACTTCCTGCACCACGTCAAAGGCCTCGGATGGATCGTCGAGCAGCCGCAACGCCAGGGCGTAGACCGGTTGCTGGAAACGCAGGAGCAGTTGCTCATACGCGTATTCGTTGCCGTCGCGAAGGGAATCCACCAGCCGGAGATCTTCCTGTTCGGCGATCGCCGCAGTTCGTTCCGGGTTTAATTCAAAGATTGAAGTGGCCACCAGCAGCCTCACATTCAGCCTGACTTCAAACTACCAGGAAAACACTTGCCTTGCAAAGAGAATAGACCCCGTTGCGGCGGAAAAGTTCCCAGAAATAGCAAAACGGCGCAAAATGGGTACCGGCATGCAATTCCAACTAGGGGCGGGTCTGCCGCCAGGCGACAGCCTGTTCCTGGCGGCATGAGGATATTGGTAGGTGCAAGAGGGCGACGGCTTGTTCCCATCTGCATTGGGGTGGGGTTGGCTAGGTGATGCTGCGCTTCAGGTTATCGGCGTGTCTCATTGACGCGGCTCATACGGATCCGCCGAGACGCCGCCCGTGCCGGGCAACGCGCTCGTGTGCCAGTTCTCCCTGAAGTGCAGCCTCGGCAGCCGCCAAAGCTGCCCGTTTACAATCGCTTTCGGGCCAAGTCCCTATCACATGGAGGCGATAGCGGTGGAATGATGCATGTGAGTTGCGCATATGTCTCTTAACTCCCTTACCCTATTGAAGATAGCTTAGAGCATCCGGGACAGGGCACCGGTGAATACTGGAACATGGGCGGGGAAGGGACCCGGTACACTAGCCGCAGGGCAAGGATACGAAAGTCAGGTTAACGTTAGCCCAGGTTAGCCTACGTTAGCCTGGCGTCACACCTCTCGGCAGGTTGCTCCCAGCGTACGGCGGGAGCCGCAGTCACGTGGGGAAGAAGCCCATTGGGTTGCGCCGGCTCCAGATTCGGCAGTCAATTTTCGCCGCTGCTAAAACCGGTATCCGGGCTTGAGCTCACACCGGAAGATCTTGGTCTGGTCCTTATTTACGCGGAGTTGGCAATTGGCCCAGGTTAGGAAGAGCGTCGGGCCGAGAGGGAATACAATCAGAGCCCGGTCGAGCTCGGCCTCGATGCTCACGCCCTCCGCGGATGCCGGCAAAGAAAAGGTTAAGGCCCGGTCGAAGATCACCGGATACGATCGGCGGAGAACGTCACTGACCACGGATTTATAGACCTCCGCTTCCAACAGGAAGGTAGCCGTGTCGGACCAGTTCAAGGCGGAAACCCGGAGAGTACGGCTGTCACGCGACAAATTGGAGTTATTGTCCTCGGTCCTGGTAAAAGGACATGGTCCCGCGATACAGGACGCGCGTCCGTTATGAAACTCATTGCCGGGGCCGGCGTCTATAACCGCGGACCCAAGCGCCGCCTTCCATTTTCCGTCCGGCGAGCAGGGACGCTGCCCATTGCAGGGGACGTTGCCGGTATTGACCACCTGGAAGGTCTTGACGGCGCTGCCGATGTTGACCACCGTAGTGGTATTGATCGAATACTTTGCCACGACGTTGGTGATTCTCACTTCGGGGCCGTCAACCCGAGCCAGGGTCCCGCCGGCGGACGGAGTCAGGTGTGCGATATACAACTTGTCTTCGCCAACGCCGCTCAAATCGAGGGACTGGTAGTTGGGATGGCGGAACCGGAGTGTGACTGGAAAGCCCAGGCGAACGCGCCGCCCTAAAGGGATGCTGAAGGATCCCGAAGCGTCGGAGCGGACGGCAAGAGCCGGCGGGCCGTCAATCACGGTGACTTCCGCGTCCTCGATCGGCAACTCCTTAGCGGGATCCGGGTCAAGGGCCAGAACCGCGCCACGGATGGAAATCGGATTTTGGGTATCGAAGAGCGCCACCAGGACAATAGCCAACACGCCCGAGCTTGCGCCCACGATTAACGCGATCTTCTTACCGCTCACTGGAATCTCTTACCACACAGCCAAGCCGCCGCAGCCAAGGCCGAGGTTGACCAAGCCGAGGTTAGCCAAGCCGACGTTAACCACGCCGATTTCAGCCTGGCCATCGAAGCACGGCCCAACGCGAGATTGATCACACCGGTCCCCGCCAGGCCGATCTCGGTTAACATAAGCTAAGGTTTACATAGTTAGGGTAGATAATGGAAGGGCGGGCTGCAACACACGCGGTCCCTCCGCCTTCCATGCGTGATCAAACAGTTGCGATCTCCGGTCGTGTACGATCTTCTGCCGTGCCGCTCTTTTGGCCAACCGGGCAAAGGGGAATCGGATGAGCCGGAGGATTGTATCGCGCCGTACTCTGCTGAGTCAGGCGGCTGTCCTGGGTGGTATGGGCCTTCTTCCTGTCATGGGGGCCCCGAAGGCGCCGACGAAGCTTTCCGAGGGCGACGACAAGTTCCTGGAGGAATTGGAGCACGCCAACTATCTCTATTTTTGGGAGCAAACCAATCCCCAAACCGGCTTGATGAGAGACCGGTTCACCGTGCGCGGGGACGATCGTGGGGGAGTGGCCAGCATGGCGGCCACCGGTTTTGGGCTTACCGCTCTCTGCATCGGAGAGAACCGCGGCTATCTTTCCCACGCACAAGCGCGCGACCGCGTGCTGGCGACCCTGCGTTTTCTATGGAGGAAGTTGCCGCACCATCGGGGCTTCTTCTACCACTTCGCCCACGTGAATACCGGGGAACGGCAATGGGACTCGGAAGTTTCTTCCGTGGATACCGCCATCCTGTTGTGCGGGGTGCTCACCTGCAGCGGATTCTTCGACGAAGAGGAGATCAACGATCTTGCCGCCGAGATTTTCAACCGCGTGGACTGGAACTGGCTTTCCGAAGACACCGCCCTGCTGCCGCACGGATGGCTGCCCGAAGTCGGCTTCCTCCCCTACCGCTGGGACGGCTACAGCGAATTAATGATGATGTACCTTCTGGGACTGGGATCTTCCTCCCATCCGCTGCCACCGGAAGCATGGAACGCCTGGAAGCGAACCACCTTCGAATACGACGGGTTGCGCTACATTGGGGCCTTTGCGCCCCTGTTTGTCCACCAATACTCGCAGGCATGGTTTGACTTCCGGGGGAAGCGGGACAAGTACGCGGACTATTTTCGAAACTCGGCAATTGCGACCGACGTTCACCGGCGCTTCTGCCTGGAACTGGCCAAACAGTTTCCCGACTACAGCGAGGATCTATGGGGCATAACCGCTTCGGACTCGGAACACAGGTACGTGGCCTGGGGCGGGCCTCCGGCGGTGGGTCCGATCGATGGGACGGTGGTCCCCAGCGCGGCCGGCGGTTCGCTGCCGTTTCTTCCCCAGGAATGCTTGCGAGTCCTGCGATCGATGAAGGACCGCTATGGCGACCGCGCCTGGTGCCGGTACGGTTTCGTAAATGCGTTCAATCCGCTCAAGAAATGGTATGACGCCGATGTGATCGGCATTGATACCGGGATCACTATCGTGATGGCGGAGAACGCCCGCACCGGGTTCGTCTGGGACACGTTCATGCATAATCCGGAAGCCCGGCGCGGCATGGAGCGGGCTGGATTCAAACCCTACACTCCAAAGTAGATCGCAGGTGGGGACTGCGCCCAAGACCACTCCCTGACGGTCGTGGCTCTGGTTGAATTTGAAGCATCATAGGGCTCTGGTTGAAGCATCGTACGGAGCCGCGACCGTCAGGGAGCGGTGGCCCGCCGTGCGAGGTCACACTCCGCCTTGCCTGCCCACAATCGAGTGCAGAAGTTGCAGATGTATATGCACAAGCACAAGAACGCGTAAGAAATACTCGTCTTGCCGAGGCCCGCCTCACTGTTTCTTTTAGCTACCGAAACGGCAGTCCGGATGCAGTGAGCTTGACTCTATAGATGAACCCGAAGTCTCCTACATTGACCCTGTGGGGCAGTTGGCAAGAGCGCATCCGAGCCCTCCATCATATTCCTTCGCTGGTCGGGATTGTCTGGCATTCCGGTCCGCCAGTGGTCTGTGGAGTGTTTCTTTTCCGTCTGGTAGCCGCCCTGATCCCCCTGGCGATGTTGACGGTATCGAAGAAGATTCTGGATGCCGTGCAGGCTCACTACGCTGGACACGTGTTGCCGCCGGAGTTCTGGGAACTGGTGGGCGCGGAGGCCGCCCTGGCCGCATTGGGCGCCATCGTTGGCCGGACCATCGGGTATTTCGATTCGCTCTTAGCCGACCGTTTCACGCGTCATGTAAGCCTGCTGGTACTGGAACACGCGTCGCGGCTGGATCTGGCCTCTTATGAGGACCCGCTGTTCCACGACAAACTGGAGCGGGCGCGGGTACAGGCCACGGACCGTATTGCGATGATCCAGGCCATCGGCTCGGTCGGCCAGCAAATCATGGTGGCCGCCAGCCTGTCGCTGGGGATTCTCTGGTTCTCGCCGTGGCTCTTGGCCGTACTGGTAGTGGCGGTGGTGCCGGCGTTTCTCGGCGAAAGCCATTTCGCCTTTATCGGCTACTCCCAAAACATCCGGCAGACGCCGGCCCGGCGCCAGATGGACTATCTGCGCGTGTTGGGCGCCAGCAAGGAATCGGCGAAGGAACTCCGGCTTTTCGGGCTGAGCGGTTTCCTGTCGGGCCAATACGCCAGTTTGTCGAACCGGCTGTATGACGAGAACGTCCGGCTGGCCCGCCGCCGGTTGTGGGCCGGCGCGGCGCTATCGCTGCTGAGCACCGCCGGCTACTACGGCGCCTATGCTTATGTGATCTATCGCACCGTCACAGGGGCACTGACCTGGGGCACGATGCAATTCCTTGCCGGTGCTATTGCGGGCGCAAGCAGTAACATTCAGAACGTTTTTTCCACGTTTTCCAGCATTGCCGACCAGTCACTGTTTCTCACGGACCTGGTGGAGTTCATGCGCGTGAGTCCGAAGATCTGCTCCAAACCGGACGCGCTGCCGGCGCCACGCCCGATTCGAAACGGCTTCGCCTTCGAAAATGTGACGTTCTCTTACCCCGGCAGCCCGCGCCGCATCCTGGACGGGCTAAATTTTCGGCTCGAACCCGGACAGCGCGTCGCCCTGATCGGCGAGAACGGGGAAGGCAAGACTACCCTAGTGAAATTGCTGGCCCGGTTGTACGACCCCACAGGCGGGCGCATTCTGCTGGATGGCGTGGACCTGCGCGAATACAGTATTGAGGACCTGCACAGCCAGATCGGCGTCATCTTTCAGGACTTCATGCGCTACGAAATGACGGCCCGGGAGAACATCGCCGTGGGACGCGTCGAACTGGCCCAGGACGATGCCGTACACCTGGCGGCGCAGAAGAGCATGGCCGATCAGGTGATCGAGAAATTACCCAAAGGTTTTGAACAACTGCTCGGGCTGCGATTCGAGGGAGGCGTGGACCTCTCGGGCGGAGAATGGCAGAAGATCGCGCTGGCACGCGCCTATTTTCGCGATGCCCAACTGGTGATACTCGACGAACCCACCGCCAGCCTGGACGCGCGCTCCGAGTACGAGGTATTCCAGCGCTTTGCGGAACTGACCGAGGGCAAAACGGCGTTGTTGATCTCTCACCGGTTTTCCACCGTGCGGATGGCGGACCGGATTGTAGTTCTGGAAAATGGCAGGATCGCCGAACAGGGGAGCCATCAGCAACTGGTTTCGCTGGGAGGCCGATACGCGGGCATGTTTGAACTTCAGGCCTCGAGCTACCGATGAAACACGAACTTATTTCTACCGATGATTTAACACCAACCGGCGAATCGCCACGCAGCGATTCAGACGCAGACCTGCGGCAGTGGCGCGAGGCAGGGGCGGCGCTGGGCCGCACGCATCGGGACACCAGGCCGCGCGGCGGGACTAGATCAAAGCCACCCAACCGCCGCCGCCGGGCTCAGGACCTGATCGCACGGGCGGCGGCCGATTCCCAAGGGGAGAACGCAGCCTGGGTGCTCGACAATTTCCGCTTGATTTTTGGCACCGAGAAAGAAGCCCGCGAATTCGCTCTCGGCCTGCGGGAGTTTCCCATCGTCATCGACCAGACCGGCCCCGGAACGCCGCGTGTCTGCCTGCTGGCGCGGGCATACCTGCAAGCCACCGGCTACGGCTTCAGCGAACCGGAGATCACCGCGTTTCTGGAAGGATACCAGGATACGGCGGCGCTCGAAATGGGTGAAATCTGGAGTCTGAAGCCGGCGCTGCAACTGGAGCTGCTGGACCGCCTGCTGGCTTCCGAGGGGAGCCAGTGGCCGGTTCTGCTGACCAGCCTGAGAAAAATTGGCGAGATGGCCTGGAAAGATCTTTTCGAGGCCGTGAGTTATGCGCACCGCGTGCTGGCCCGCGACCCGGCCGGCGCCTATTCCCGAATGGATTTCGAGAGCCGCGAGCGCTACCGCACGGCGCTCGCCGATATGGCCAAGCACAGCGCCCGTACCGAACCGGAGATCGCGGAAACGGCAATCGATTTCTGCCAGCAGACGCGCTCGGTTTCTGACGGCTCGCGGGCGGCGGCTCGCCGCACCCACGTGGGATTCTACCTGGTGGACAGCGGGCGTACGCAGTTGGAGGCGGCCATCGGCTACCAGCCGTCCTTGTCGGCGCAGATTCCCCGGCTTATCCTGCGGCACCCCACCGGGTTCTACCTGGCCGGAATCGAGCTGATCACGCTCTTCATCGTATTCGCCATCCTCTACAAGCTGGGTTCCAAGACGCCGGCCTACGCCGGGGTGCTGTTACTGGTCCTTCCGGCTACCCAGGCCGCCTCGGATTTTATCAACAACCTGGCCGCGTTTCTGGTTTCGCCACGGGTACTGCCGAAGCTGGATTTCTCCGAAGGAATTCCCGACGATTGCGTCACCATGGTGGCGGTTCCCACGCTGCTGATGAACGAGGCTCAGGTGCACGATCTGGCGCTCGATCTGGAAATTCGATTTCTCGCCAACCGCGACCGCAACCTTTGTTTCGCTCTCTTGACGGATTTTCCCGATTCCGACAGTTCCGACGACCAACAGCACGGGCTGCTGGAACTTTGCGGTGGGTTGATCGCAGGGCTGAATTTGCGCTATCCCTCCGATGGGCGCTCGCCCTTCCTGCTGTTTCACCGCCATCACATCTATAACCAGGCGGAGAGCCGTTGGATGGGCTGGGAGCGCAAGCGGGGGAAACTTCTCGACCTCAATCAACTGCTGCGCGGCAGCTTCGACGCGTTTCCGGACAAAGTGGGGGACCTGTCGATTTTGCCGGACGTGCGCTACGTGATCACGCTGGATTCCGACACCCAGCTTCCGCGAGACTCGGCCGCCAGGCTAATCGGCGCCATCGCCCACCCGCTCAACCAGGCCGTGGTGGACCCGGCGAGAAGCATGGTGGTGGAGGGATATGGCATTCTGCAGCCAAGAATCGGCATCAGCGTTCAATCGGCTTCCCGCAGCCGGTTGGCGGCCCTGTACTCGGGACAAACCGGATTTGATATTTACACGCGCGCTATCTCAGACGTGTACCAGGATCTCTTCGGCGAAGGCATCTTCACCGGCAAGGCCATCTATGAAGTGGATGCGTTGCGCCAGGTGCTGGAGCACCGGTTTCCGGAAAACGCGCTGCTTAGCCACGATCTGATCGAAGGCGCGTATGCCCGGGCCGCACTGGTCAGCGATATCGAGCTGATCGACGATTATCCGTCACACTTCAGCGCCTACAGCCGCCGCAAGCACCGGTGGATGCGCGGCGACTGGCAGATCATGCGCTGGACTCAGTCGCGGGTTCCCGACTTTTACGGGCGCATGATTCCCAATCCGATCACCCTGATCTCGCAGTGGAAAATCCTCGACAATCTGCGGCGAAGCCTGCTGGAGGCGGGATTATTATTGCTCTTGCTGAGCGGCTGGCTATGGCTGCCGGGGCGGCCGGAATACTGGACCGCCGCGACCATCCTGATGTGGTGCGTCCCGGTTTTTTCCGGCCTCTTTTTCGCTCTGCTGCGGGTTCCGCACAGCCGGCGCGCGCTGCCGGCGTGGGTGTACGGTTCAGCCCGCAGCTTCCGGGAAAACGCGCTCGCCGCCATGTGCAGCCTGATCTTTCTTCTGCACCAGGCGCTGATCTCGATGGACGCCATCGTCCGCGCCGTAGGCCGCGTGTTCGTGACCAGGAAGAAGATGCTGGAATGGGAGACCGCCGCCGAGGCAGAAGCAGCCCACCGTCCCAAATCCACGGTGGACATTTACCTGGAATGGACGCCCTGGATCGCCCTCGGCCTGGCCGCAACCATTCGGCTCGCCCGGCCCGAGGCCCTGCTGTCCGCCGCGCCTCTCTTGGTTCTGTGGATTGTATCGCGCGCGTTTTCAAGCTGGCTGAACCAGCGGCCGCGTGCGGTTCATAGCCGGCTGAGCAAAGAGCAGGTGCAGTTGATGCGCGAATCCGCGGATCGGATCTGGCGGTTCTTTCACGACTGGAGCTCTGCATCCACCAACTGGCTGATTCCCGATTCGGTGCGGGAAAACGGCGCCGTCGAGCTCCGCCTCTCGCCGACCAATCTCGGGATGCTGCTCAACGCTCGTATCGCGGCCTTGCACCTGGGCGTAATGCCCCTGGCCGAATTCGTCTTTCAGACGCGGCAGACCCTGGACCGGGTGGTGCGGCTGCCCAAACACCGCGGCCACCTGTTGAACTGGTACGACATCTGCTCGCTGGAACCGCTGCCGCCGTCGTTTGTGTCGACCGTCGATAGCGGCAACCTGGCTGTAAGCCTATGGACGTTGAAGCAGGCCGCGCTGGCGCTGGCCGCGGAATCGACGGTGAAGCGCGGCGTCACCAGGGAACTGGCGGTGGAGCTGCAAACCATCGCGGAGCTCTCCGAACGGCTGGTTCGGGAGATGGATTTCAAGTTCCTGTATCAGCGGCGCAAGAAGGCGCTTTCGGTCGGCTTCGACGTTGCCACGGGCCAACTCGATCCTTCCAGCTACAATTTGCTGGCGTCGGAAGCGCGGATGGCTAGTTTTGTGGCCATCGCCAAGGGGGACATCCCCCAGGAGTCCTGGTTCCGGCTGGGCCGCGCCCACACCTTGTTCCGCGGCGAACGCTTGCTGCTCTCGTGGAGCGGCACCATGTTCGAATACCTCATGCCGTCGCTGTGGATGCGGCATCACCCGGATACCATCATGGATCAGAGCATGAAGGCCGCGGTTCGCTCGCAGCGCGAGTACGGACGGCGCAAAGGCGTGCCGTGGGGAATTTCCGAATCGGCCTATCTATCCGGCCCCGACGGCGAGTACGGCTACGAGGCGTTCGGCGTCCCCGAATTAGCCATGAAGCGAACCGATTCGCAGGCCCTGGTGATCTCCCCTTATTCCAGCTTCCTGGCGGCGGGGGTTGACCCCGCCACGGCGGTAGCGAACCTGCGTTGCATGCAGGAGTTCGGCTGGTTCGCCCGGTACGGATTTTATGAAGCCATCGATTATACCCGTGCCGGTGGCGAGGCGGTGCGGATGTGGATGGCCCATCATCAGGGCATGAGCCTGCTGGCCATCGTGAACCTTCTGTTCGACAATCCCCTGCGGCAATACTTTCACGCGGAACCGCAGGTGCTGGCAACCGAGCTCTTGCTGCACGAGCGGGTGCCGGCGTCGGCGCTGGCGGAAGTGGACGTGGTGCCACTGCCCCAGGATGGCGCAGCGGCGCATTCAGCGCCAAGGCCGGGCTCCCCCGCCGCGGCTATCACAGGGTAAAGTCCACCTCAAGGCAGCCCTACCCCATGCGTATTGGCGCGGCACCAGTGCGACGCGCGCTTCCGTTTTCAGACATCTAACAGAGTGCGTTCATCCTGGCGCGCGCCGAACCAGCGCGGCTCCTCTCCTTCCGCTGGCGCGAGGCGCGTCTGATTAGATTCAGCACTTTAAAGGGTAGAGTAGGAGAGAGGGCGACAACTTGCGGTGCGACCCACTCTCCCCTCGTCGAACCGGACAAGCGGATTTCCCGACATCCGGCTCTCCTGAAAACGTATTGCCGCAGGCATTCACAGGCAGTTG
>Ga0210402_10003325_pt1 | contig 15143 bp, 16 predicted proteins | sample IncBWC7MmetaG_FD_161055 | JGI IMG/M metagenome (GOLD analysis project Ga0210402, IMG submission 161055) | Forest soil microbial communities from Barre Woods Harvard Forest LTER site, Petersham, Massachusetts, United States - Inc-BW-C-7-M | ecosystem: Environmental > Terrestrial > Soil >...
GGCAACTTGCTCCACGTAAAAAACTGCTAAAGAGCTGTAGAGTATCCCAGAAGAATTTCTGAGACCCTCCGAGCACTTTGGCACGGAGGGTTTTTCGTTTTGCCTCCCTGCTGCCCTAAACGAATTCACCGTGTATCTGACATTGACTGGGTGCAGGAATGTCCGAACTTTTTGAATTGCGATGTAAGGCGTGCGGGAAAACGTGGGGAAATGCGCCGCGTTCCTTTTGTGAAGATTGCTTCTCGCCGTTGGAAGTCACCTACGACTACGACTCTCTGAAGAAGAAAGTTCGCCGTGAGGATCTGGCTGGCCGGACCTTTAACATGTGGCGGTATGCAGAATTGTTGCCGCTGCCCGAAGGGCCTACGCCCGTTAGCGCGGTCGGCGGGACGCCTTTGGTTGCCTCGCGGAAACTCGGGGAACTCTGGGGCGTCAAGAATGTCTTTTTCAAGAATGATGCCGTGTGCTTCCCTTCTCTGTCGTTCAAAGACCGCGTCGTGGGAACGGCGCTGGTAGCGGCGAGACGGTTTGGTTTTGAAACTGTGGGGTGCTCTTCCACCGGGAATTTGGCGAATGCAGTTGCGGCGCAGGCGGCGCAGCAGGGATTCGACGCATGCGTGTTTATTCCCGCCGATCTTGAGCCCGCCAAGGTGCTTAATACGGCGGTATACGGGGCGCGGATCGTTCGAATCAACGGAAACTACGACCACGTGAACCGGCTGTGCGCGCAAATCGCGGACCGGTTTCAGTGGGGCCTGGTGAACGTCAACCTGCGCCCCTACTATTCGGAAGGTTCGAAGACGCACGGTTATGAGATAGCGGAGCAACTTGGCTGGCGCTTGCCCGACAACGTAGTGGTGCCCATGGCAGGCGGATCGCTGATTACAAAGATCGCCAAGGCCTTCAAGGAGTTGGTGATGCTGGGCTGGGTCGAAGCGAGGCCCGTGAAGTTCTTTGGGGCACAGGCGACCGGCTGTTCACCCATTGCCGATGGCGTGAAGCGCAACCTCGCGCGGTTCGAACCACAGAAACCGAACACGATCGCGCGGTCGCTGGCCATTGGCAATCCCGCGGACGGACCGTTTGCGATCAAGCTAATTCGCGAGAGCGGGGGCTGGGCGGAAGACATTTCTGACCCTGAAATTGTCGCCGCCATCAAGTTGCTCGCGGAAACCGAAGGCATCTTTACGGAGACGGCCGGAGGCGTGACGGCAGGCGTGACGCAAAAACTCATCCGCCAAGGGCGAATTAGAGCGGACGAGACTACCGTGGTTTGCATTACTGGAAATGGGCTGAAGACGACCGACGCTATCGCCGCGGAATTTCCCGTTACACAGGCTATCGCGCCACGCCTCGACGCTTTCGAGGCTTACCTCGACAACCAATTCACTGTCGCCGCTACGGCGGCCAAGTAAGGAGACGCAGAAAACATGCCAGTCACGATTGAAATTCCTACGGCGTTCCGCCGCTTCACGGACGGGACGCCAAAGATTGATTGTAGTGCGGCAACGATTGCCGAAGCGTTGAACGATCTGACCACACGCTTTCCTGCGCTTTCACACCATGTTCGCGACGAAGATGGACAGATACGGCAATTTCTCAACGTCTATTTGAATGAAGAGGATATCCGCTTTCTTGGCGGCGAAGGCTGTTCGCTGAAGGAAGGCGACCGCGTGCTGCTAGTCCCATCGATCGCGGGAGGCTAGCAAGTAAGGCGCGAGTTCCCGGAGTCCTGCCAAAATACTGGGTTTACGGCCAGCCTACGTCCGATCTGGCTTTTAATCTGTTCAAACTCGGCTATCATCTAGGGAGCCTGGAGAGGCCCATGAGCTACTACGCGCTTTTTTATAGGGAAGTAGTGTCAGACTTCATAACGCAGCGAGCTTTCTATCGCGAAGAGCATTTGGGTCTTGCACGAGAAGCGCACGCCCGAGGTGAGCTTGTTCTGGCCGGGGCGCTCGCTGACCCGCCTGATGGGGCGCTTCTTGTTTTCCGCGCGGGTGATCCCACACCAGCGCAAGAATTTGTCCGCAAAGATCCTTACGTCCGCAACGGTTTGGTGAAGCGATGGGAGATTCGCCCGTGGACTGTGGTCATCGGGAACCAGTAGGAGCCGCCCAGGGATGATCGCGCGTCTGTGGTCCGCACGAACAACAACGATTCAGTCCACCAGTTATCTGGAACATTTTTGGCAAAGCGTGGTACCGTCACTCCGCAAATTCGATGGGTACGTCGCCGCCAGCGTCCTTGTCAGGCCCTATCGAGATTCCGTCGAGATTCTAGTCACGACCGTCTGGCAGTCCTATCAAGCTATTGATGCCTTTGCCGGGGCCGATCGAGAGACCGCCGTGGTGGCCACCGAGGCTGCTGCCTTCTTGACAGACTATGACCGCCGGGTGCGGCACTATGAAGTCGCCCAAATGGATGGAGTCACTTTCAGGCAATCCTAATTAGTTCAGTCCGGCAGGAAACATTTTCGAAAGAACCTTCGTTACTTACTCCAGAACCCATGGAGGTGTGTCAATGCGGACCCCATTCCTGCTGACTACCCTGCTGACGCTGTCTGTCGCATCGGGGGCAGCCCAAACCAAGCTTGACGTCAAAGACATTGAGAATCATCCATTTACGGCAGATTTTTATTCCGGTGGAAAGCTCCGGATGTACCTACGCTCCGGGGACTTCCGGATTGTAGGAGGGTCGGACAACAAAATCACGGTCCGAATCAACGGGGGAAACGCCTACAGAGCCACCGACCTGAGGGTTCAGCTAGAGGGATCAAACAATCTTGCGAACCTGACAGTCAGCGGCGGCCCCAAAAACGACCTAGAGGTCACTATTGAGGTGCCAAGGAAGACCGGACTTTTCGTCCGAATGCCTGCAGGTAACCTGGAACTTCGACATGTCACTGGAGATAAAGACGCAGAGCTGCACGCGGGCGAGCTAATCATCGAGGTCGGGGAGGTCAGTGATTATTCGCGTGTGGACGCCTCGGTGTATTCTGGCGGTCTCGAAGCCAGCCCCTTTGGTGAGTCCCACGGAGGACTGTTCCGCTCCTTTCACAAAGAAGGAAATGGAAGATACCACTTGCACGCTCATGTCGGGGCCGGCGACTTGACCTTGAAATAGCGCCCTGCGGCGCCAACATCTGGTGAGGGACACCGCAACATTTGGCGCTTCCGAGTGTTCATAAAGGTATGAGGCTAAGGTTAGCCATTTACGGTGCTGCTTCCCTACTGCTTCTCGCGTTCTACGCGCCGGCGCGAGCTGTCACCTCTCTCATCGCCGGCTTGCGCGATCGCTGAGATAGCTCCACGTCCTGACTATTCAAACCTTCAGCCAAAACCTGAGCAATATCGGCATTGCTTCCGTCCCCTCAGTCAGGGCAGACTAGGCCGCAGTTTGCGGCATTCCGCGCGCGGTTAAAAGAAATCGGAATTGGAGATTGTAAACGATGCCGGATTCGGCAAGTGCCCCTCGAACTGCGCCGAGTGACTTCGAACTTTCCAAGAGTCTTTCTCCAGTAGTCGCCCTGCTGGCGATCTCCGTCTTCATCAACTATATCGACCGGGGCAGTCTCTCGATCGCCGCGCCGACGCTGAAGGACGAACTCGGGCTCTCACCGTGGCAGCTCGGCATTTTGCTTTCTTCATTTTTCTGGACCTATCTGGGTTTTCAAATCGTTTCCGGTTGGATGGTCGACCGTTTCAACGTGAATTGGGTCCTCGCTTCGGGTTTCTTGATTTGGTCCATCGCCACGGCAGCCACCAGTCTCTTTCACGGTTTCCTGACGATTTTGGCCATGAGACTCGTTCTCGGAATGGGCGAGTCCGTAGCTTTCCCTTCGTACAGCAAAATCCTCGCCAAGCATTTCCCGGAAGCGGTGCGAGGACGGGCCAACGCCTTCGTCGCCGCAGGCATCGCCGGGGGCCCTGCGTTTGGAACATTTTTCGGCGCGATGCTCATCGCGCGGTATGGCTGGCGGCCATTCTTTATTGGTCTCGGTCTGCTCAGTCTCTTGTGGCTATTCCCATGGATAATTTGGATGCCCAAGGGCCCCGGCTTGCCAGTTTCACCTCACGCGCAAACTCCCGGCATGGCGGAAATTCTCAAACAGCGTTCAGCCTGGGGAACGTTCGGCGGGCTTTTTGCCTACAATTATCTTTCCTATTTTCTACTTACCTGGCTGCCGACTTATCTTGTTCGCGAACGTCATTTCTCGACGCAAAAAATGGGCAGAGTCGGAGGGGAGGCCTACCTCATCCTGGCTGTTTCAGCACTGATCGCGGGCTGGATTTCAGACTTCTGGATCGCGGGGGGCGGCAATCCGACTCGAGTACGCAAGTCATTTACAGCATTTGGGCTAGCGTTAAGCTCCGCCTTTTGTATTGCTGTCGTTGCTTTTGCGTTCAATCCGCGGCTCGCTACCTTTTTTCTCTTCGCGACTTGCGCTGCTGCGGGACTATGCACTTCAAATCTTTGGGCGATTACACAGACCCTTGCTGGACCACTCGCCGCAGGCAAATGGACAGGGCTCCAAAACTTCGCTGGGAATTTTGCAGGGATTGTTTCGCCAGTGCTTACGGGGTTCGTCGTGCAGCGAACCGGGCATTTCTTCTGGGCGTTTGCCGCGACGGCGGTTGTTTTGCTGGGAGGGGCGCTATCGTGGGCATTTGTCGTCGGGCCGGTTGAGCCGGTGCAGTGGCAGTCAAAACGTTTCGTGTCCGAGCCGGATACCCCTGCCGACTGAAAATTACGATGCCCGCCCTAGGGTCTTTGCCATCTCCCCGTCTCCGCGGAACGGAAGACCGCTTCAATCACGGCCATGTTGCCAATGGCGTCCTCGACGGAAACCGGAACTTCGCCGTCTCCGCGCACGGCGCGCGAAAAAACATCTCCCTGAATAGTGTACTGATCACAAGTAGGAAAACTTTCGGTAATGACCCCGCCTCCGAAGACATCGCGGCCGTCGTCGATAAAGATGCGGCAAGGGCGGTCATTAGGGGCGTTGAATGGTATTTCGATTTCGATACGGCCCTTCGTCCCGAGGAATTGCATTCGCTGGTAAGGAACGAGCTGCGTGCTGCATGTGAAGACGCACTGGCCTGAGGGAAAATCGAGAATCACAGAAGCCAGGCGATCGGTGTTGAATTCGGGATCGCGTTCCAGGAGCCCAATGACACGCGATGGTTCTTCGCCGAAGATAAAGCGAGACGTGGTGATGGGATAGCAGCCGATGTCATACATGCCGCCTCCGCCCCAGTCCAGGACATTTCGAATGTTCGCCGCGTCGCGATTGAAATAGCTAAAGACTCCTACGATGGAGCGCAAATCGCCAATTCTGCCGGAACGAATCAAATCTCTCGTTCGCAGCCATTGCGCGTGCGTACGTACCATAAAGGCTTCACCTATTTTTACACCGGTACGGTTGCGCGCCTCGATGAGTAGTTTGGCTTCGTCAACGGTGAGGCTCATTGGTTTCTCACAAAGGACGTGCTTACCGGCTTCCGCGGCTTTGATGGACCACGGGACGTGCAGGTGATTCGGTAACGGAATGTAGATGGCTTCGATGTCGGGGTCCGCCAGAAGGTCTTCATAGGACCAATAGGCTTTGGGTATACGCAGCTTGCGCGCTACGCTTTCGGCTTTCTTTCCGTCGCGGGAAGCGATCGCGGTGATCTCGCTCCACTGCCCCATTTGCATTCCAGGAATCACTTTATTCACGCCAATTTTCGCGGTGCTCAGAACGCCCCATTTCACCTTTTTATGGCCCATCGCTATTCTCCGCAGTTCTCTCTTCTATCACGCATCGTGGCAACAACCAAATGCGCGAGTTCAGGCCCCATTTGTCATACTGCCACGGACCGGGTATAAGAATTGCCATGTTTCAAACGGCCTTTCTGTCTTTTCTTGCAGGACCCAACGATTTTTCGGACGCCCAATGGCAATGGACGATTTACTCACTCGGCGTGGGGTTCATCCTGCTGGGAATCGGAATTGGTGCGCTGGCACTGTTCTTCATTCGAAGGCGAACGGCGGGTCAGTTGCCGTTGTACTTCGGCTTTTTCGTTATTTTTTATGCTGTCAGGATGTTTCTCCGTGAGAAGGCGCTGCTATCTGTCTTTGCGATTTCGCCCGGGGTCGCCAATCACCTGATTCGAATCATCACTTACACCATCGCCTTGCCCGCTTTGTTCTTCTTTGTCCAGATTGTCGAGAAGCGCTGGAAGATTCTCTTCCAGTGGGTTCTCGGCGTGCACGTGGCATTTTCGGTCGTGGCGATTGTTTGCGAGGCGGCCGGATACGCACCTCAAGCCGTAGACCACACCAACAGCATCCTGGTGATGTTTTTTTGGCTGATCCTGATGGTCTTTCTTTTTCAGCCGCTTTCAACGGGCCAACTGCCGCACGAACTGCGAGTTGTCAGGATGGGTCTCGTTATTTTCGGCATTCTCGTTATTCACGCCAACCTTGCCGGTTTTCATCTGTTACCTGGACGGGACGTCGAACCGCTCGGCTTTCTTGCCTTTGTGTGCAGCCTGGGCTATCTCGTGGCTCACCGCATTTTCACCAAGGAGGAGAGTCTCTTCGCCATTCAGAAAGAGCTCGAAATTGCGGAGCAAATCCAAACATCGATTCTGCCGCGCGAGGTTCCTACACTTCCCGGCTTTAACATCGCCGCGCGTTATTTTCCGATGAGCGCAGTTGCTGGCGATTTCTATGATTTCCTCATCCCTAAACCGAACCAACTCGGTATTCTCATCGCCGACGTCACCGGCCATGGTGTTCCTGCGGCACTCATTGCGTCAATGCTGAAAGTCGCTTTTGCCAGTCAGACCCCTCACGCGCAGGATCCGGCCCGCGTCCTCGGCGGCCTGAATCACGCTCTCTGCGGAAAATTTGAAGAACATTTCGTAACCGCGGCTTACATTTATGCAGATCTCGACGCAAGAACAATCCGCTACGCCGGGGCGGGACACCCGCCACTGCTTGCATCCAACCGTTCGAACGGATTGGCACGATCCATCGAACAGAACGGCTTCTTCCTGGGTATGTTTCCAGAAGCCAGTTATTCGTCGATCGAGTTCCCGATGAATTCAGGCGACCGATACGTGCTCTATACCGATGGCCTGCCAGAATCCAAAAATGCGATAGGCGACGAGTTCGGCATTGCCCGCTGCAAAAAATACCTCGACTCACATCCTAATCTTGCGGCGGGGGCTCTCGCCGACGGGCTACTCAACGAAATTGGGCGCTGGGCCGAGCGTTCGTCCGGTCAGTCGCAAGAAGATGACATGACCCTGCTCGTCCTGGACTGTCAGTAGCAATCTTAACAATCAGAACTGCAACTTCTGGCTTGCTTGAGAGTCCGTCGGAATGCGCGCGTCGCTGTTAGAGCAAACTCAACTGGCCGCTCTCCAAAGCGAGCAGCTTTTTCTTCACCGGAAGGCCGCCTCCAAATCCGGTCAAATCGCCTTTGCTGCCAATGACGCGATGGCACGGAATGATGATGGGAATGGGATTGGAGCCGTTCGCAAGGCCGACGGCTCGGGCTGCTTCAGGGCTGCCGATGCGGCGGGCCAATTGGCCGTAGCTAACGGTCTCGCCGTAGGGAATCTTCTGAAGGTTGCGCCACACAAGAAGTTGAAACTCCGTACCCTCAAGAACAAGCGGCAGATCGAAGTCTTTTAGTCTTCCTTCAAAATAGGCTTGAAGCTGGCGGATCACCGCTTTGAATGGCGTTACATCCTCTACCCAATCGAGTCGAGGGGACTTTGGCCGACGGCCGGTTGCGAAGTGTACAAGACGCAGACCGTGCTCGTCACCCGCAAGCAAAAGCGGCCCGACGGGGCTTTTTATCGTCGTGTAAGAGAGAGTACCCACTTTGTCTCTATTTCTACGGCGCTGCTGTTCCGCTTGAGGTTGCCATGGCGTACGGACTTTGAGCGCGATACCTTTTCTCGAATTCTTCGCGCGTGCACATCGAACGAACGTCTGTAATGCGATCCACGGCGAGGACTCCATCGAGATGATCGATTTCGTGCTGCAATAATTCGGAGAGATTACGTTCTTCGCCGGCCTGGATTTCGTGCCACTCCCCTTGCAAATCTTGATACCGCACCACAATCTCGCGATGCCGCTCCACTTGCATAAAAATGGAGAGGAAGCTCAAGCAAGCGTCCCAGACCACGATTTTTTCTTCGCTGTGTTCGGTAATTTCAGGATTGACGAGCGGCCAGGGTTCAGCTCCCGGCAATTGCAGGAAAATGACTCGCAGGAGCGCGCCAATTTGTGGAGCTGCAATTGCGCGGCCATATCCCGTCGTGCTCTTCCAGTACGCGAGAGTGTCGGAGAGATCCTCGACCAGAGCGCGAATTTCTGGTGCTGCGGCATCCTCGACGCGCTTCGCAATCTCCCGTAGACCGGGGTCGCCAAGTTGCAGAACGGTGCGAATCGGCATTGCATTCCTCGTACGCTGGCAGGACAGGTCCATCATAGCGCGACAGGCTGCGGTGGTGCGACTAAGCCCTGCCAGAAGTGGCAGCAGGCCGTATCCTACGCGCAGCTAACTCGAGATTCAAACAGTCCAGGGCAACTAATATACTTGTAGACAAAAGATTTATGGTGATAGAGTTCTCCGGTCTGCGGGGCTTAAGGCGCCGTTTGTGCACGGCTTTTTGCAGCAGCAAGCGACAGCTATGGGGGCACCATGAAACACCAGAAGGGTTTCTCGCTGATTGAGCTGCTCATTGTCGTGGCCATCATTCTAATTGTGTCTGCAATCGCCATCCCCAGCTACCTAAGATCGCGGATGCAGGCCAATGAAGCTGCGGCGGTCAGCTCTCTCCGCACAATCAACACTTCTGCAGTGACTTATTCCGCGACCTACTCCAGTGTCGGATTTCCCCCAACTCTGGGGAGCATGGGGGGAGCGAGTCCATGCACGCCAAGCGCAGCTACTGCTTGCATGCTGGACGATATACTTTCCCAAGGAACAAAGAACGGCTATAGCTTTGTATGGACAAGTGATGGCTTGACCCCATCGGCTTCCTACACCGTAAGCGCGGCGCCAGTCAGCATTGGTGGGTCGGGCCAACGGATGTTTTGTACCGATCTAGCGGGCGAGATCCGATTTGAGCCCTCTGGTGCTGGTTGCAGTACAGCAAGCAGCGCAGTCCAGTAAGATAAGGTAGGATTCCGTCGCAGACTATGGCAGCTGAGCCAGAAATGCTCAAGACAGCAGAAGTGATTCCCATCGAGCAGAAGCAGGAGCCTCGCTCGAAAGGGATCAGCACGCCGCGAAAGAAAAAACCGAAAGAACTTGCTGTTATCACCGAGTGCTGCACTGGGTGCGCAGGCTCACCTGCCTGTGTGGAGTACTGCCCTGTTGAGGATTGCATGTTCTGGGTGCCTGATGAGGATCACCCGCCGTTCGGGCGCATCCAGGTGGACTCCGTTTTGTGCATTGGATGCAAGAAGTGCACCAGCAAAGGTCCCGACGGAGCTTTCCTGGATGGATGTCCGTGGGATGCGATCGTGATGCTGGACATTGCTGAAGTGGAGAAAGTTGTCGGAGTAATGAATTTCTAGACCGCAAGTTTACGGTTGATGCGCCGCTCTTCCCTGAATCGCCTGCTCCGCAAGAACAGCCTGCTGCTTGACTCGATCAGGAATCTCGGGCAAGTCACGTTGGTAGATACGGATGGCCGGCAAATCCTCAGGCTGGCCTATCAGGTAAAGGGCTCTTAGCGCTTCCCAAACCTGTTCCGCGCCAGGATCCACCGTGGCCAATTCCGCGCCCAGAACCACATCCGCTCCGGTGGCCGCCGATAATGTCCGGATACGCCCATTGATGGGCGAACGTACTTCCGTAAGCTGCTCCCCATTCTTCAGTTTCGCAATTAGCCCGCCCTGATGGATCGCTGTTCCGACGCGGTCGGCGTCGATTACTTTGCCAGCGACAGGCGCCGTTATCCTTGCAGGCCGCAACAGGGCGACAATTTCTGGACGCCCCGTCGCATCCCCAAAACGAACCAAAGACATCGCGGCGTTCCCTCTCACCATGGGCGAAGAATCCTCAAGCATTTTTCGGAGCACATCGTGGAAGCCGGCCTGTGTAGTGTCCTGACCCATGACCCAGGCGTCGGTGTTGCGGACTTCTTCCACGGGAGACGAGGCCAGGCGAACCAGGTCGGGATACCAGCGTGCCGCGCTTGCGTCGTGCGCTGTTAAGCGCTCGCCTAATTGAACCAGCGCATGCTGGATGTGTCTCGGATGCTTTTGGTCGTTGAGGAATTCGGTGAGTTGCTTGTCCGACAGGTGGCGGCCGAACCAGGTATTCCACCAGAACAGGAATGGCATCAGAACGATCAACCAGGCGATAGCGAAGAACAACACCCGATTCCGTGTGGACATGCGGTGCCGCGCAGGGATAGTCAAATCGGAAGGATTAGCTGGAGCTAGAGCCTCTATTGGTCTAACAGAAGGCGCGGAGGGAAGTTGACTGGCCGCCATGGATTTGTTTGAACCTTAACCTGCCTTGGCAGCCGGGGACTCCTTCGGCGCAACTGCTTTTTTCTTATGCAAGAAACCCAGCCAGCCGTGAGCTTCCATCTCCAATAGAACGTTCAGGAAGAAAACACCCGAGAGCGTCAAGAGAATAAGGCTCATGAACAACCCGTCTACGGTTGTGAGCGACCTCGTGATGACAATCCACACAATCCCCGCGAGAGGGATCAGAGCCAGCAAGATGGACAGCAGGAGCACCACGAACAGCAAGACACCTCCTATGGAATCTCAGGAGCAGGCCGGGCCGAAGCGTCTGGCCCGCTCCCCATCCGCACTTTCGCAGAGCTAAGGCTTGAAACTCACGTCCACAGTCTTGCTGTCCTTGGCAGCAAGCGTGACCTTCTCATCCTGCTCTCCCAGCTTTTCATGAACGAATGCAATCGTGTAATCGCCGGGAGGCAGACCTTTGATCTCAAACTTGCCGTCCGGGCCGCTTACCGCATAGAACGGGTTCTTCACCACGTTTACGAACATCCTCATCCACGGATGCTGGTTGCACTTTACCGGCAGCATGGTTTCTTCCCTGGCAAAATTCTTTTCAATAGGAGGGGCCTGCGTGGCCTGAGACTCGTTCCATTCGCGATTGTCTTTTGGAGTAGGGTGAATGTTATGGGTGGTGGGGTCGCCGTTGACGATCTTTATCGTCTGCCCGGCCATAACTCCAAGCACGTGCGGCTTGTACTTGCAGCCCACCTGCGTTAGCGTTACTTCCTCTTTAGGAACGTCGAACGTGCGATTGCCAAGGCCTTCCTTGACGTAGATGAAGACGTTGGCAAGTTTGCCGTCGTTGACCACCACGTTTTCCGCCGTGTTCGACCCCGCGCAATTCGGATCCTGGCTCATGTCGATCTTGGCCGCTTTCGGCGCCGGTCCATCGAACTTCACCGTGCCGCTTAACCCGGCTGCAGTGGCGGGATCGATCGGGCTAGCTGCTGGCGCAGGAGTTGCTGCGGCGGGAGTCGCCGGTTGTTCTTCCGCTGATTCCTTCTTACCACACCCCGCCAGAAGCGCAAGGCCGGGCAAAATGCAGATGGCCAGCCATTTCTTGGTATTCATGTTGTACCTGCCCCTCACTTGAAATTTAGAATCCCAGACAAATTCTACTCGCGGCCGCGTCCCCTAGCTGTATTCTCCCCGGTTGAATCACCACTACTGGAAGCTCGCGCGTGTCCCATCGAAGCACTGACTCGCCGCTGCTCTTCGGCGGTGAGTTGGAAGATGTAATCCACCAGCAGCTTCGTATGATCCTTATCATAACCCCGGAATGACGGCGGTGTAGGCCCGGAGAAAACCCAGTGATTGTTGTCACGCTTAAATAGCCCGGAAGGCATGGCGGTGCCGGGGCTGATAGCCTGTGGATCAATGATCCAGCGCTCGACCCAATCGGCCTTCAGGCGGCCTTTGGCCTGAAGAAAGTTTGGCGCTGTGGCGTTGCGGTCATGCGCCGGGTCACCCGTTGCGTGGCACTTCAGGCACGGCGCGGCGGGACTGCTGAACAGGCTGCGCGCCATGTCTGTTTCCTTGGCTGTCAGCACCGGCACTTCATCCGGAATGTAGGGGAAGGGCTGGCGCGATAGCGCCTGGAAGAAGCGCACAAGTTTGCCCAGCTCGTTTTCTGAGAACGAGAAGGTCGGCATACGCACCTGGAGATAGAACCGCACGCCGTTGCGGTTCGTGTCGGTTTCGGTGAGCGACGGATTACGTAGAAAGCGCAGCAGCCATTCAGGGTCGACGCGGGCGCCTTCGGTCAGAAGCTTGGGCGGAAGCTGCTCTTGCGCATCCTGATATCGCGACAAACTCATCAGCGAAGTCTTCTGTCCGGGAATGAACTGGTGGCATCCCATGCAGTTATATTTGCGAACGACCCACCAGCCCTCTTGAATATCGCGGCGGTAGTCCAGCGGGCGGTACTGATAGCTAGCTGGTAAGCCACTTTCCTGGCTGCCCATAAGAAATGTCGTGAGCGATTGAACCTGTTCTTTAGTCAGGTGCAGATTCGGCATTCGCAACTTTTCTGTTTCGGGTTTGATTTTGCCGAGGTCCCAAATGTTCGGCTCAGCGAGCTTGTGTTCGAAAAAACCCTTATGGTCGTACCACGGAGCTTTTGCAGGCCCTTCGGGCAGGCGCGGGAGATCTTCTGCATCCGTGATGGGTTCGTGGCCACCACGCTGCGCCGTCTCCGTGAGAAGCGCAAAGTCGAGCCGCTCGATTGGCTTGCTGCCCTCGGTGGTGAGCTCCGTGCCGATGCGGCCCTCTTCCTCAAGTCCGGAAATCTCGTGGCAGCCCGCGCAGCCAAAGAGGCGAACCCACTTCTTACCCTCCTCCTTGAGGTTTGGATCCTCGATGAAAGCCGCATCCGGATAAGCCGCCTGCTCTTGCTGCTTCAACGTAACGAGATAACTGGCCACATCCTCCGCATCTGGGGGAGAAAGACGCAGGCTGGGCATGACCGTCATGTTCTGCACTTGAAGCTCGTGCCCGTCGTTCGGGCACCGGCTATGATCTAGATCAAATACGTAAGGAAGTCCCTTCTTAGCGTAGTCCTCGGGGCCAATGTCTTTCTTCTCGTACATGCAATAAGGGCGAGTGCGTTCACGCGCATTGTGAACCCATCGCACGAGGTAATCGTAGTTGTCCTTCTCTCCGACGCGGGAAAGGTTCGCCGCAAACGTCCCTCCCTGCATTTGGCTACCTTCGCCAATCGAATGGCAACCGAGGCAGCCGCGGGTCTCGACCAGCTCTTTCCCGTGCGTCGCGTTTCCAAGCCTATGCTTAGGCAATGAATCCGTTAGGCCCGATTGCCAAATGTAGGCGGATATCGCTTTCACCTGGGCGTCATTCAGCCGGAAGTTCGGCATCTTGGTTGTTGGGCGGAAGTCGGTGGGCTTCTTCAGCCAGATGGGGATCCAATTCTTGTTCAGCTTCAGGCGCACGTCCTTGAGATTGGGGCCAACTTTTTTTAGGTCTTGCAGCAGGCTCTTAGAAGTGCGGTCAAGCTGCACGATTCGAAGGTCCGATTTGCTATTGTCGACTTTGAGAGCGACAGCCTGGTCGTTCAAATGATTCGCTTCCTCGTTGCTCGCGGCCGCGTCCGCCTGTTTCATCAAGTCGGCTGATCGCTTCAGATTTTCTTTCTTGTCCTGCTCCAACTGCTTGACCTGTTGCGCGATAGAAAGCAAATCCTCTGGTTCCTTGTCGTAGCCTTCGTAGCGATGGCAGCCGACGCATCCGCGCTGCCGGTAAAGGTCTTTCCCCTCGCTAAGCGTCCATCCCACATCGTTAACGACCAGCATCATGTCCGCGGCATGACACGTCTGGCAGCCTGCTTCCACATTTCCCTTCGGAAACAGCGGCCAGAGCCAATGTTCGTAGGTGCCGTGCGCTTTCTCGATGCTCGTCGTCGCACGGCCATTGCCTTGATGGCAGGGCGTGCAGCCAAACTTTTCAGGATCGTGGGTCTTCAAGAGTTCAGGACCACCATGGCTAGTAAACGCCAGAGCGTATTCGTCCGCCTTCTTGCCCTTCAGCGACATCGATGCAACGGTCAATTTGACTGGTTCACGAATGCCCATGTGGCACGACTCACAGCGGTCCACAATATTCGCTTCAGGCACGTTGATCTGCATGATCTTCGGCGTCCACGCCTCGGTCTTGTTCTGTAAACCAGCGAGTTGCGGCGGCGTGAGGCTCACCATGTGATCGGTGACGTAGGTATCCAGCAATAATTTCTTTTCGTTGACCGGCTTGATCAGTTCACCGAGTTCCGCGCTCAGCTTCGTGCGCTCGTCCTTGGCCTCGTTGTAAGCTTCCTCAAGTTGCGGGTAGTTGTATTGCTTCCTGCTACCGTCGGAAAACTTAACCGTGACCAATTCCTGTTTGTACGCATCAAGCTTTTTCTGCTTGCCCTGCTTTGTGGATGCGCTAGTGTCCGTTTCGATGTCGTAGGTCGCCGCATTCACGTACGCGCGGCGATCGGTAAAGCTAGTCTGAATGTCTAGAATCCTGACGCTCAACTCGCGCAACTTTTCGTTGATTTCCTTGATACGCGGGGCCGCATCCTTGGTGGCATCCTCATAATTTTGCTTAAGTTTCTGATAATCAGGGTTGCTCTCGACCTCTTTTTCGGAACTATTCGATTGCGAATGCGCATTCTTCAAAAACTCGGAGTAGCGGACTTTCCACTCATTCTGGAAGGTCTTCCACGGGCGCTGTCCAAAATCTTCGTCCCACAGCGCCCAGAAAAGCGTGACCGTGAGGGCCAGCATGGCCACGACATAATGCGGCGCGAGCGATTTGCTGACTATCGGATCGTCTTCGGGGATGGGCTTATCAGGCACCACTTCCTCCTAAACGTTGAACCACGGCGTAATCCACACATATTTAATGTGGAACGCCAGCCGCAACAGCATCTTGATGGGCAACCCAATCATGGTGATGAAGAAAACCATAAGGATGGAGTACTGCAGCAAACTCATTCGCTTGTAATTCTTCGGGTTGTACCGCCGGAAGAGCGCGTGCACCACAAGTCCGCCTACAACAAAAAACCCGCCTACGACAGCCGCGCCAAAAATGCCCTT
>Ga0210402_10003326_pt1 | contig 15142 bp, 21 predicted proteins | sample IncBWC7MmetaG_FD_161055 | JGI IMG/M metagenome (GOLD analysis project Ga0210402, IMG submission 161055) | Forest soil microbial communities from Barre Woods Harvard Forest LTER site, Petersham, Massachusetts, United States - Inc-BW-C-7-M | ecosystem: Environmental > Terrestrial > Soil >...
TTACCAGAGCGGGGCACATTCCTTGAGAGGGCTGCCAAGGAGCATGCTTTTGCAGTTGGCTCTCGACCCTATGTATCTGTATGCTGTCGATCGGCCTCTTATACGCGACCTAGGGGGCCCGAAGACCCCCTAGGAAGTGAAGATGGTGAAGATGGGTTAGGCCCCCTGGCCAGTTAGCTGCTGACCAGGAGGCCGCGTTCAGCAGCTATAGGTACCGTAGTGGTTGAGGCCCCAAGGCACCCAGGTGAACCATATCCACTGGCAACGGTGGTTGGTCACTTCGTAGAGTGCGTAGCTCGTACTGAAGGCGGTAATAGCACCGGCTGCGGGGAACTTCTCAGCAACCGCCTTGATTTGGCTTAGGACGGGGGCACCACCGGCTAGGGCGTACATGCCAGCGGGGGTGAGGGTAACGACGGCCCCAGTAGGGTACCAGGCAACATTGAAGAGGGTGTTGGCCGAAGCGGGCGTCGGGTTGGATATGACGTTGGTGGCGACGATGCCACCGGCCAGGCTAGTCGTGATGACTATTGGTGCCACAGCCTTCCTTAGTAGGGATATTCCTTTCTGTATAAATGAGGGCATCTTTGCCCATGCTGTTTGCATACTTGAAACCCTACCACACCCGCCTACGCGAACCCTGCATTACCGTAAAGTGGTTATGACAACACTGTCAGTCCTCGGGTAGCTCCAGGGCAAACAGGTCCTTTAGGTGTGGAGTTGACGCCCTTCGGCGCGGTAATCACGCCTCATGTTGAAAGCGTGCTTGATGTCCAAGGCCTTGTCCATATCGATATCATGCAGGCCTACGTTGTAGAACAGACCAAGAAGGACATCGGCAAACTCGATGGGCACCCCTTGGGGGACACCGTCCGGGGTCCAGTGGATTTCGAAGTCCTTGTACAGCCGCCAGGCCTCGAACGCCTCGGCCACTTCGGCCATCAGGTGAGCTAGCTCCTCGGGGAAGCTGTTCCACAGATGGTCGTCCCAGTGAGCTTCCTCGGCCTCTTCTATGGCCATCATGACCAGGTCAGAAAGGTTGGCGGTCACGGGCGCTCTATCCCGGCCACAAAGGTGGACTTATCAGCCAGGACACCCACCATGCCCACTTCTGTCTTCTGGGACAGGATACGGGCCAAGGCCCGGTCTATGTGGACCCCACGCTGAGGGTCGGGCAGGCCCAGGGATTCCCCGATCTCCTGGACCATCTTGTGTACTTGCTCCCCTGACTCGCGGGCCACCTCGAACCCGGCCTTGGCATGCTTGGGTACCGCCCCCTCCATGTTGCCGCCATGGTCCATCCTTTCGCCCCAGGTGAGCTTGCGCCCTTCACGCACATACGGGTAGCTGACCATGTGCGACGGCCCCAGGGCCGAGAACCGGTGGATAAACAGGCACTCGGTCAGACCATCACGGTCACCGGCCTCCCAGGCCCGCTGAAAGTCACCGGGCTCGATCTTGTCGTCCTGGGCGTCCATGTAGGCCTTTTGCTCTTCGAGGGAGGCGTCCTTCAATTCAGGAGGCACCATCTCGTACTTGAACCGGGCATCGCTGACCAGGACCACCTCATCGGCTCTGGTCATAGCTGCCGCCCAGTAGACACACCCACGGGCCGCCGTGGCCCCATGGCCCACATAGACGAGCATCTTTACATCACCATCGCGCACTATGGCCACAAAGCCCCGGAGGTCGGACATCTCCTCGTCGGGGTCATCGCCAAACTTGGCTACCTGTTCGAGCTTTTGGCGTCGGGCGATCTCGGCCACCCGGTCAATAGGCAACTCCTCAGTCATTGAGCACCCACCGATCTTTGTCAGGAGGCCAACACGCCGGGCAATAGCGCTTAGCCTTGGTGTACAGGGTTGGACGAGGGCCAACCGTACAAGGGTCGAGGAGGATACCGCACATGCTCGTCTGATGGACCGGGCTCGGTTTGTGCAAGGTCATGTCAGTGAGGTCGAGCATTACCACCTCAACGGTCACTTAGGCGGCCACCTCCTCATGGACCAGCGCCCTATGCGCCGCCCCAACAGTAGCGCGGGTACTGTCAGGGCAGCACAAACCAGGATTGTCTCCTGGGCATGGCTCATCATTAGTTCTGGCTCAGGTCAACTGGTTGCTTGTCCTTGCGGACCAGTCGGTAAATGACATAAGGAAGGGCAACAATGCCACCGAAGATGGCACACAGGGTCGTGGTCCAAGCGGCGGCGAAGACATCTGTGAAGAGGGTGATCATCTAGTTCACCTCCCCGTGCTCGCGCTGCCAGCGCAGATAGGCCTCGTCTGGGGCCTGTGGGGGCACGTAGTAGGCGTTGGGCCTCGGGGCCTTACCGATGGGCAGCAGGATGCAAGCCAGGGCCACAGGGCACAGGAGCCACCCCAGGAAGAAGGTGAAGATACCGAACAGGAACCACCAGCCTGCCCACAAGCAGCACCAGATGATCCAGAACAGGCGCAGGTTCGAAACATTGCGCGGCGGCGGTTGGGGCTCGTACTGGATAGGCATTATCGCCACCCAAAGCGGGTAAAGCTTGTGTGCATGACGGGACCTTTCCGTTGTGCTCGCCCCGGTACAGTGGCGACTGTGCCGGGGCACCTTTTATGGTGCAGTTTTAGACAGGGGGAATTGTAGCAGCCTGGCGGACGCTCAGGTATTCAATGGCACAAGGGACGCAATAGAAGCGAGGACCGGGGGCGCGCTCACCTGGGTATGACTCGGCAAACTCCAGGCCCACCTCGGCCCCATTGAGGCAGGTACCCCCTCGGGGGATATAGCCGAGGACCAGGTTGCCGTGGACGACCAGGCGCTCCTGCTGCTCAGGGCCAAGAGCATTGAAGCAGGACATCCCATAGAGCCCTCGGGCCACGGGCATGTCGTCGGCCCACTCATGGCAATGGGCGCAGTAGCGCTGTTCGATGTCGGTGGGATGGTGAGAGACTGTCTTGCACTGGGGACAGATGAAGGTATCAGCCATTAGGCTCCTCGTCCTCTTCGGGCTCCATGATGGTCACCTTGCACTTGCCCGCCTTACCCCGCCATTCATGGGCCATCTCACCATCGGCGGCGAAGTGGAGCGGGAAGCCGCGATCGGTCGGGTGCGGGCCCCGGCCCCATACCTCACAAGGCAAATGGTGACGGCATTCCGCTTCACAGTACAAAGTGCAGAGGTAGAGAGCACGAGGCATCAACGAAGCTCGGAGTGAACGGCCATGAACCGGCGCGCTCGGGCGATGGTATGGATGGTCCAGGTCCCCGCCTCCAGAGCTTCGACTGTCTCTTCGATCACGGCCATGGCCTCGAACAAGACCGGGCAGACAGCGCAGGTAGCCTCATCAGCCAGGCTGAACTGGTCAGCCATTCTTGCGGTCGTAGAGCTTGGTCACCCCGACCGGGGCATGCCCGGCCAGATGAGCCAGGACCAGGTCCTTGGCGTGGGTAACCTGGGTGCGCTCCACCAGCCAGACAGCCAGAGTACCATCGGTCACCAGATCCTGATAACCATCAGGGCAGTTCTCGGGGTCGTCCACCTTGTAGGCCCCGGCCGCCGGGATGAGGCGCTCATTGCGGCTGATGTAAGCCAGCCGGACATAGCAGTCATAAGTCTTGGGAACTGTGCTCATGGCCCCACTATACCATCTGTCAACCAAGAGTACCTGTAGCCCTAAGACGGGGGCTCCTCGTCCTTGTCGTCCTCTCTGGACCGCAGAGCCGTACCGCCCATGTAGGTAGCCAGGGCCCCTACTGCCGCCCCCAGGACGGTTGAGAGCAGCGAGGCTTCCTCAACCGACAGGTTGCGACTGGTCACCTCGGTGCCTATGGCCAGGGCCACCACGGCTATGGACAGGCCCGCGGCCAGGATGATGGCAGCCAGGCCCCGAGGGTCATGGGTGAGCTTCATGGGCTCGGGTCGCTGGGAGGTGGCTCAGTAGGAGATGAGGTGGGCGGGCTGGGAGGAAGGGTAGGTTGCCTGTTCGTATGCCACCAGGCAAAGACGGCCTCGACCGGGATGATCCCGATCAGGACGAGCCCGGCCGTCCACTCGATGACATCGGCGGCATGACTGAAGGTGGCGTTGAGGATAACAACAACACCCAGGGTCAGAACGACAGCTTGGCGTATCCGGGTCGGCCACCCGTTCAGAGGCGAGTTGTTGTTTAGGGGCCTCGCCATAGCGCCAACAGACTGCCGTCGTCAGCAATGACAGCCGAGGCGGGGATCTTGGCCACGGCGTTAGCCGGTAACCCCCGCCAGTAGGAACCAGAGCCGCCATAGATAAGCTGATAAACCTTCCCGTCAGGCTCCTTGATGACCATGTCGTCATCATCTGTCCAGGCAGGCGTGGTGGGCATGGCCTGGACTATGACCTTGGCCCCCTGGGCCTTGGCCAGGTCGTAGCGCTTCTGGCGGTCGGACAGGCCGTTGGTCCCGCCATTGATCTTCTTGGTGGCCGCCACCACATCGCCTGTATCGGAGATTTTGTTGAGGCCGTTGGCGTACCACCACCAGGCACTGATGCGAAAGGAAGCCCCGAAAGGGTCAGCCGCTAACTGGGGCTGGTCCACCAGCGGGATGCCCATGGCCTTTTGGGCTTCGGTGTAGTTATACCTCCCGGTTATCTGGATGGGGCCTCGGCCTTTGTACTTGGTCCCATCGCCGGGGTAGATATTGCCGAGGTCCTTGCGGCCTTCATAGGCCGCCCCGCTGGCGATCTCTTCGAAATAAACCAGCGACCCCGACTCATGGCCCGCCTGAGCCAGCCACATGCGCGAGCGCATCTCGGAGGTGATGTCAAACTCGACCATGGCCTGTTCCATAGGGCCGAGGTAATCAGAGGCCTTGGACTTGGACAGGCCCGGCATCGAGGCCATAAGGGTGTCAACGTTCATGGGCGTCTACGGGTCACGGTTCTGGCGATCACGGCTAAACAACCTCCTACGATGAAGCAAAGTACCGCCACCACCACATGGGCAGTGGCGAGGCCCACTACTAGTTGGCACCAACCTTCCACAGGGACAACAGGCTACCGTCGTCAGAGATGATGGAACTGGTCGGTACGCGCTTGACAGCGTTGTCCGGGAGAGTGCGCCAGTAGGAACCGCTGCCGCCATAAACGAGTTGATAAACTTTCTTGTCGGGTTCTTGGATGATCATGTCGTCCTCCAGGGTTATGGTGGGAGTGGGGGTAGGAGTCGGTGGTGTGGGGGTCGGGCCTTGGCCCTTGGCCATGGCAATGACATCAGCCATCGGGTAATTGCCGGTCCCGTAGTCGCAATCAACATGGCCGCCCCCGGCTGCGCCCAGGTTGATGTGCTGACAGACCCCTTTGGACCGCCCGTCCTGGGCCTGGGCTGAGGTCAGGGCCACAATGGGGATGCCATAAAAGGCCGCCTCTTCTGCGATCCAGGCCGCCGTGTTCTTCAGCATGTTCATGTGGTTATTGACCCACTCGGACCGGGTCCATTTGGCAAAAGCACACTGTTCGGCAGCAATTGAATAACTGTTAGCGTTGCCCTGTGTCCATGCTTTTTTATCCCGCTTTACATATTCGCCAATGGTGCCCAAGGTGTCGTCAATTCCGACATGGGAACTAACCCCGGTGGATGATTTCGCGAAAAAAGCACCGAGGTCCTGGTAGGTCCTAGCCCCTTCAGTGGTATGAAGGACGATCAGGCGCACCGAGGCAGACCGGGTCGAGTAGTTCGGGCTGGGTAGCCATACACGCTTCAGGGCCATTAGCGCCTACCCTCGCGCCCACCCGGCGGGTCGTCCTCCAGGGGAGCCGCCCCCGGAGTGCCATCATTGGCCAGGGACTCGGACGGCTCTTCGGCGGGCTCGGGCGTAGGCTCAGGTTCGATATCTTCTTGCGGCTCGGTGTCGGTCATGTCGCCTCCTCTGCCCCTTCCCTGGTCTAGGGATGGGCATCACTGAAGCTGACATCGACCGGCTCTCCTTCAGGTGTGGTACCTGCGGTTGCATCGCTAAAACCGATACCAGCCACCGGCTCGGCTTTGGGGGTCACCCCCGAGACTGAGTCGTTGAACCCGAAATCGACCGGCTCCCCCTTGGCCTTGGCCGCCCTGGAGGCATCGCTATAGCCCAGGTCGATGAAATCTCCCTTGACCGAAACCCCGACCAGGGCCGGGTCGTCAAAGCTCATGTCCAAGAACTCGGACTCGGGGGTGGTCCCAAGGACCCCATCGCTGAAGCCCCAGGCCGGGAACTCCTCGTCCGGGGTAAGCGGCGGGACCGGCGGCTCGTCGGGGTACAGGACCAGTTTGCCTGGGCGCGACAGGCCGATGGCCCAGGACACCAGGTTCTGATAGGGAGTGACCAGGACTATCTCGACCTGGAGGACCGGAGTAGTCTTGAGCACCAGGCCAAAGGCGGGGCTGATGGCATGCACCACCCCGAACTGGGGGGTTACCGATAGCACCAGGCCCTGGGCCGAGGTACCAGTCAGGGTGAGCCCCATAGAAGGCCGCAGGAGGCCCCCAGGGCCCACCACAAGCCCCATAGCCACCTGGAGGCGAGGTACGGTCACCCCAGCCGTTACCGAGGCTCCTGGGGCCGTACCGAGGCCTATGGCGGCCTGAAGGCTGGGCAGGACGGTCCCGACACTGTTACGGGCTCCTGAGCCCATGCCCAGAGCCAAGGGGGTCTTGGCGGTGACAATGGCCCCTACGGCCAGGGAAGCGGGCTTAGCTATGGCCAGGCCCATGGCCGGGGTTATGGTGACCGACAGAGGAGCGGCACCGATCCCGGCGTAGATGATCCCGGCGTAGCTACCTTGGCCGTAGGGCATCGGTTAGGGAGCGATCTGGATGGCCATTATGCCGTGCTGGAACACGTAATAGCCACCTTGCAATGTCATACCCGCGAACGAACCCGTGGCCAGGCCCATATAGACCCCGGTGTAGACCGGTTGGTTGGCGGTACAAACCAAGATGCCCCAGACCATAAGGCCGATACTGGGGCAATAGGCGGTGTTGTTGTCGATGGCTTCGGTACTGGTTATCAAGGTGGTCCCCGTCGCCCCGCTCCAGGCAAAACCAGTACTGCTAGTGCTCAACAAAGGCTCGGCTGTCCCCGAAAACCCAGCCGGGATGTTGATGCCAAACTTGCCCATCACCATCCATGTCCCCGGCGTAAGCGTCACCGTGTCGGTGGTGAAAATATTGAGAGAACCGACCACGGCGGGAGAAGTGCCATCGCCATACTGGAGCACCGCACCATGGGTGGTAGGGGCCCAGGCCGAACCGTTCCAGTACATTCCTTGGCCTGTGACCGGTTGGCCCGATATATGCCAGTGGCCATCGTTGAACCAGGACAGGAACGAGCCTGGGGTCAAACCTGGGCTAGTAGTCTGGATGAGGTAACCTTCGATACCGACCACGGCTGGGTTGGGGTAGGTATTAGCGAGATCGCCCCCTGCATTACCTGTGCTAGGGCCAGTCGCGCCCTGGGCTCCCTGAAGGCCTTGGGTACCCTGAAACCCTTGATGACCCTGGGTACCTTGGATGCCTTGGTTACCCTGAGCCCCTTGTGCCCCCGTCCCCTGAGCACCCTGGGCTCCTGGTGGCCCCTGAGGCCCAGCACCACCAGCACCCTGAGCACCTGGTGAGCCCTGGGTACCCTGAGGGCCCTGGGGACCACCACTGCTCCCCTGAGTGCCCGGTGCTCCTTGAGGGCCTTGGGCTCCCTGACTGCCAGAGCCCTGTGCTCCTTGCGACCCCTGAGGGCCGGTCGGGCCAGGCCCTGACAGGACCACGTACTGGCCCAGGGAAGCGTCCCAGTAGCGCAAGACGGGCATCAGCCCACCTTTACTGCTGTGATGCCCGACAGGTTGCCGAACCCGTAACTAGAGGTGTTAGCCGCGATAAACCCGGTGGCGTTACTGAAATAACAGTTGAAGTACATCGGGGACGCACTCCCTAGCGAGACTACTCTTGTAATTGTGACCGTATACCGGTAATTCGCCGTAGCCGGGTTCATTGATATAGCAAAAAGCGCTCCCACATTGGTGGCATTACCTGTACCGCACCAAAAGGTGCATTCACCAGCAATGGCAGTTGCCCAGAAGCAAGCCTGGGCGGTTACCAACCACAACCCGGCAGCCAATGAGGCGGTAGAGGCAATGAGAGTGTTAGAAGTGGCGGCGACACTTATCTGAGTGCCGACCCATGCTTCGGCCCAAGGGAGGGTGACCTTCAAGGTCACGTCCCCGGCGATCGGGGTCCCACCGGTCCCGGTCCCAGGCTTAGTGCTGGTGGCGGTTATCCCGTTAGCGGGGATGTTCTGGATGTCCTGGACCACAGGGAAGTTCACCCAGCTTGGGCCACCGGACCAGTAGCACAAGGCATCCCACGCCGCCGGGGTCGCCGCCATCCCCAACGCCTGACCGGCGATCTTGGCCACAGTCGGGTTGGGGTAGGTCCCCGAAAGGTCACCCCCAGCCGGTCCGGCAGGCCCTGCCCCCTGTGGTCCTTGCGGTCCCTGTGACCCCTGAGCACCCACCCCGGCCGAGTCATAGACCGAGAGCACGCATGGCCCCATTGGGACACCAGCGGCCATTGTCCCATTGTCGATATAAAGAATGGAGCTAACCCCCGATGGCGCGACGTAACCGGCAAAGTCCCATTGATAGACCTGACCAGGCGTCAACCCGGTTACCTCGGATTCGTAAAGGCACACATTCCCGAGATAGGTCAAATTGGCCGGTGCCACTGCCGTGGAGATGTCCAGGAACCGTAGGAAGGGTGTCGCCGGGGTCGAGGTGCCATGGGTCACAAAGCCCAGAAGGCAGTTGATCTCCCCGGCACTGGGCTGAAAGGTCCGTAAATGCCCTGAGGCCCTGACGATCACATTCCCACTTTGAGGAGCAGTGAACCTGATGGTCAGGTTGATAGCGTCAAAAGCACCGACTGAGTTAGGGAGGTTGTAACTAGCCAAAGAACTGGGCGCGAACCTGACGTAAGCCAGAGGAGAAGAAGCCGCTGCCGGTGGGCCTTGGGGGCCCGTACCGGACAGGGCCACGAACTGGCCCAGGGTCGGGTCCCAGTAGCGGAGTACGGCCACGAACTACGTCGCGGGCGGGGGCGGTGCTATGTAGAACAGGTCAGCTATGGTCTTCCACTGGGCTTGCACCTGGGACAAGATCGTCTCGTCGGTGATGCAGGTCTGGTCGAGGAAGGCCACCCCATTGGTCGAGGTCGCGGTAGCAGTCTCAACTAGACCAGGGAACGAAGCGATCGAGGACACCATTGCATTGCTAGTGATGTTATTGCCCTTCAACTGCTCATTGGCCATCCAGGCCATGGCGGGGTCGGAGTTAGTGGCAAAGGTCTGAGACTGTTCGTACAAACAGGACTGGACCCGTGAACGAAAATTATTGTCAGCGGCCAAGCGCTGCACCATGTCGTAGGTCATTTATAGATCAGGTTCCTTTCTCCGTTCTTACGAGTTCCCATAAGACAGGGCGGTCATGAGCGCCGCCGTGGAGTAGTTGACACCGTTGCGGACAACTACCACATTGGGGCCATTGGTTTGAATGCAGAGGTATAGGTTCTGCGCCGCACCACCAGCAGCAATAAAACCCCAACACGTAACGCTGACGTTGTAATTATTTTGAGGCAGGTGAAAGTAAGCATTACAGGGCCACCCGTTGAACCCAAACGCAGTAGTCGAACCAAAGCCTATTTCGACTATGGTCCCGATAGGACCTTCGACGGTCACCGTAGCAATGACCAGATAGATCAACCCGGCTTGCAGACTGAAATGAGGAGAGGCCAGGTTGCCGATGACACTGAACCCAGTCGGAGCAGTCCAACTCGCGCTGGGGTTGTTCATAAACATGGCGTCATTGCTGATGTTCCCGGCAAATGCGCCCGGCACCATCTGGCCCCCGCTATACCGGTAACCCTGGCCCGTACCTAGCGCACCACTAACAGGTACACCCCAAATCCCACGCACCTGGTAAGAGACAGCCGTGTTCACTCCCGAAGGCCAGTTCACCTGGACTATGTCGCCACCCAGGATTATGGGTACCCACTGGTTGGCAGGACCGCCTGTCCCACTGGGGTTGTAGAACAGGAATGTAGCGGCAGCCGGTGCAGCCGCGGCTACCGGGATACCCTGTATCCCCGTCACCTTGAGGTTGATGGCCCCACCCGGCCCGCCCGAGGTCGTCAATGTCCCATCTTGGGATATCGAATAGGGGGCCCAGTTCCCATTGCCGTCACCGGCCATGATCTGAGCAGCGCCTGGGGCATTGTTCCAAACCCCGTGGCCCTGGATCTGAGTAACCAGCGGGTTCGGGTATGAACCACCAAGGTCGCCCCCGGCCGGGCCACTAGGAAGCGAAGTCAGGCTGGTACTGGTATCTATCCACAACAACCCTCCAGGAGGGACTGGAGCAGGAGGGGTGGTCTGACTGGGAGCGGTGCTAGCAACCAGGGCAAAGGGAGTGTCGTGGCCCGGTGCCCAGCCTCCCGAGCCATCCCCGACCAGAGCCTGAGACACCAAAGGAGCCGCGGTGTTGCTGATGGCATGGCCAGTGAGCTTGGCTACGGTCGGGCTGGGATAAGTACCCGAAAGGTCCCCACTGGCAGTACCCGTCAAGGAACCAGCCGCTCCCTGAGTGCCTTGGGTACCCTGAGGGCCCTGGGTACCAACCGCTCCCTGTGCGCCTTGGGCTCCCGCTATGGTCGTCGGTGCCCAGGTCGCACCATTCCAGGCCAAAGCTTGCCCAGAAGTTGGGGTAGCTCCCGACAAAGGACGGCCCATGAGGCCGGTGACCTGGTTGCCCATGACCCCGCCAGAGACGGTGATGTTGTTGGACAGGTCACCACCAAGGTATTGGAGCGCCCACTGCCCGGTGTTGTTGATCGAGAGCACGCCACCAGTGCTCGTGCTCCCCCAGGAATTGATGGCAGTTCCTCGTAAGGCAACTACTTGCGGGTTCGGGTAGGCCCCGGACAGGTCGCCACCGGCCGCCCCTAATGGACCGGTAGCTCCTTGGGCACCCTGGCCTCCCTGGGGCCCCTGGGAACCCTGAGCCCCGGCACCACCCTGAGGCCCGGTCCCGCCCGTACTACCCTGGACACCTTGGGTACCGGCAGTACCTTGTGCCCCGGCTGGGCCTTGGCTACCTGCTGAGCCTTGGGCCCCGGCCGTTCCTTGCGCACCTGCAGCACCCTGAGCGCCCTGAGGGCCAACCGCCGTAGACGGTGCCCACATGGTGCCGTTCCAAGCCATTACCTGGCCGTTGGAAGGAGCCTGCGAGCCTATTCCTCGACCCTGCCAACCGGTAACCGTAATGGCCGGATATGTACCAGAGATGTCACCACTAGCTGGGGTATGGCCGATGGTTACCCGGCCAAAGCCCAGGGAGGTATCCAAGCTCTGAGTGATACCTGGCCCGGCAATGACCTGCTGAATAGGCTGGTTTGTCGGCTGCCAGGAAACCCCGTTCCACTGCAGGTAGTTGTTGGTCGCAGCCCCGCCCCCAACGGTGGTGTCCCAGTAGCTGCTGGAGTTGTTCCAAGCCAAGAGTGAACTGGTCTGCGGATTAGATGAGGACACTGCATGGCCCTGCAATGCCACCACTTTGGGGTTCGGGTAAGTCCCGCTGAGGTCGCCACCAGCCGGACCTGTGCTCGGCCCTGTCGTGCCCTGGGTACCTTGATTGCCCTGAGAGCCTTGAGAACCGACAGCACCCTGGGTACCGGGAGTACCTGCTACCCCCTGAGTACCTTGGGGGCCCGCTGCACCAGCCGACCCCTGGGCACCATTAGCACCTTGAGGACCGGCTGCTCCTTGGGTACCTGTCGAACCCTGCGTGCCCGTAGCACCTTGAGGACCAGTGACACTGGCTCCCTGAGGACCTTGAGCACCGACAGTTCCCTGAGCCCCTGGAGTACCAGCTACTCCCTGTGTGCCGGTCGCGCCTTGGGGACCAGCACCACCAACTGGGCCCTGGGTACCGGTCGCCCCCTGTGGGCCTGCCGCCCCCTGAGCCCCAGTAACGCTGGCCCCTTGAGGTCCCTGAGGCCCCTGTGTGCCTTGTGGGCCCGCTCCAATGGCTCCCTGCGCCCCAACTGCCCCTTGGGTACCGGTAGCCCCCTGAGGGCCTTGAGAGCCCGTTACAGAGGCTCCTTGTTCCCCCTGTGGCCCGGCGGGGCCTTGAGCACCCGGCCCTCCTTGGTTACCTTGGGTACCAGCCGTACCTTGGGCACCGGCTGTACCCTGCGCACCGGTAGCCCCCTGGGCTCCTTGGGCACCGGTAACGCTGGTACCTTGAGCACCTTGAGGACCCTGAGGCCCAGCACCACCGGTCAGGCCCTGCGTACCCTGAGGCCCCTGACCACCATTGGCCCCGGCTGTCCCCTGGGTACCAGTTGCGCCTTGGGTACCCTGGGGACCTTGCGGCCCGGTGACACTGGCACCTTGGTTGCCCTGCGAGCCTTGGGCACCTGGTGCCCCGGCCGTACCTTGAGGACCTGATGACCCGGTGAGCCCTTGGTTACCCTGGGCACCTTGGTTACCCTGGGCACCTTGGGTGCCTACCGCGCCTTGGCTGCCTGGCGTACCTTGGGCACCAGTTACACCTTGGGGACCTTGGAAACCCTGAGGGCCAGTGATGTTGCCCGCATCAGTCCAGGAATTCCCGTCCCATACCCACAGGTGACCGGTGTCGGCCGTGATGTAACCATCGCCCGGAGTATTGCCCGTCATCGGGAGGTCGCCCGAAGAGGGGACCGACCCGAGGATGGTCACCCCGGTCCCGGCATTACCCTGGACGCCCTGGTTACCCTGCGGCCCTTGGGTACCAGTACTGCCCTGGACGCCTTGGTTGCCTTGCGGGCCTTGGGCACCCTGGGTACCTGGAGGGCCTTGGGTACCGGTGGCACCGGCTCCTTGAGCGCCTTGTTCGCCCTGAGGGCCTTGTGTGCCCGTCCCAGGCGTCCCCTGGGTTCCAGGGGTACCTTGGGCCCCCTGAGAGCCTGACGGCCCCTGAGCGCCTGTTACCGAGGCTCCCTGGGTGCCTTGGGTACCAACCATGCCCTGGGTACCTTGAGGGCCCTGGGCACCTGCAGTACCGCTGGTCCCCTGGGAACCCTGAGCACCCGGAGGCCCAGCCGCTCCTTGAGCGCCGTCTGCCCCCTGGGTCCCGGCCGCACCCTGGGTGCCTTGGGTACCGGTCAGGCCCTGAGGCCCTGGCCCGCCTGCTATGCCCTGGCTGCCCTGGCTACCTTGGGGCCCGGCCCCGCCCTGAGCACCAGGGGTACCTTGAGAGCCTTGGGTACCGACCGTACCCTGAAGACCAGTTGCGCCTTGGGGACCGGTAACGCTAGCGCCCTGGGCACCTTGAGCGCCTTGGGGCCCTTGGGTACCGGCACCGCCGCTCCCACCTCCACCTTCGAGGGCCAAAGGCCAGGTGACCCCCGCCATCCACACCGGGGACACGGGGACAGAATGCGCCCAAGACGATGTCGGCAAAGCGGGAGGGTTCAACCCGTCGTAACCACTCCCGGCCACTGTCTCTACATAACCGCCAGGAGATACCTGAACTTGAACAGGGGCGGTTATGTAGTTGAAGTAACTATTGATCGGGATACAAATGGATACGAAGTAAATCTTGCTCGTCTCTACCTGGATAGCGCCCCCGTCCAGAGGGACCTCGTTCCATTGCCCGGCTGTAAAGGTAATGGGAGTAGCCGTACCAAGCAGGGTAGAAGTGGCCCAGTCCCAAATCTGGAGAGCGAACCCGTTGGCCAAGACCCCGGTGTTCTCGGGGTCAGAGAAGGCCATTAGGGAGGCCACCGTCCCCGCCTGGGTGAACTGGTACTGGATACCGACGTTGTAGGCGCTATCCGAACACAGATAGGACCCATCCGGCGCATCCTGGATCGAATCGTTTACACCGGTAGGGCTCTGCTTGGGGCCGAACATCTCGTCGGCGGTGGTGTCGATCCAAAAGTCGCCTACGCTGCCATCACTATCAGCGGGAGCGCGAGTGGCGGTCAGGATGACCCAGCTACTACCACTACCATCAGCGCCCTGAGGGCCTTGGACGCCTTGAGGTCCCTGGGGGCCCTGAGCACCATCACCCCCGCCACCTGTGCCACTACCTTGTGGGCCCTGGGGACCTTGGGTACCTTGAGCCCCTTGAGCGCCCTGCGCCCCAATCGTGCTCGTACCCTGAGCCCCCTGCGCGCCTTGTGCGCCTTGGGAGCCTGTCCCACCTGTGGCCCCTTGGGTACCCGGTGTGCCCTGGGGACCGGTGACGCTAGTCCCTTGCGACCCCTGAGTACCGGGCGTGCCTTGAGGTCCAGAAGGCCCGATTATTCCCTGAGCACCCTGAGGCCCCTGTACGCCTGCTGGGCCCTGGTTACCCGCCCCACCCTGGTTACCCTGGCTCCCCTGAGGCCCAGCCGCTCCTACAGCCCCTTGGGCACCAGTCGCGCCCTGCGGCCCCTGGGTGCCAGCCCCTCCTGACCCGCCACCGGAGTCGCCCTGTGGGCCTTGGGGGCCTTGGGCACCCTGGGTACCTTGGGTGCCTGCTCCCTGGATGCCCTGTGGGCCTTGGGTACCTGGAGCGCCTGGCCCCCCTTGAATGCCGGGGGCTCCCTGGGCTCCGGGGGCACCTTGGGTACCTGCCCCTTGCGGGCCCTGGGTACCCGTATCACCCTGGGTACCCTGTTCACCCTGAGGACCGCCGAAGTCACCTTGCGCGCCTTGGTCACCTTGGGGGCCTTGGGCTCCCTGTGGACCGCCGGACGGGCCCTGAGGGCCCTGTATGCCCTGAACCCCTTGGGGGCCATGGGCGCTGACCCACTGGGTACCGTCCCAGAACTTGAGCGTGCTCATCTATCTCTTAGAACCAGGCGAAGAACCCACTAGGTAGGGTGTAAGTGAGGCTCACACCCCCGTTGCCGCCCCCCGATGTCCCCTAGGCGGTACGGGTGACATAGCTGCCATTGACGGCCGATGACCCGCCACCGCCCCCTCCCGCCCCGTTGTACCCCGGTGATGAGTTCATGGCATTACCCCCACCACCACCACCGAAAAAGCCACCCCCGCCCCCACCCGATCCCCCAATAACGCTGCCCAGGTTGCCGATCTGGGTCCCGGACCCCCCAG
>Ga0210402_10003327_pt1 | contig 15141 bp, 12 predicted proteins | sample IncBWC7MmetaG_FD_161055 | JGI IMG/M metagenome (GOLD analysis project Ga0210402, IMG submission 161055) | Forest soil microbial communities from Barre Woods Harvard Forest LTER site, Petersham, Massachusetts, United States - Inc-BW-C-7-M | ecosystem: Environmental > Terrestrial > Soil >...
GAGAGACATTGACTGAAGGCGTCGAGACTCACCGCATCGAAGGCGAGACAGTGCGCGTGTACAGCGTCGCCAAAACCATCGCCGATACCTTCAAGTACCGCAACAAGATCGGTCTGGACGTGGCTCTCGAGGCGCTGCGCGAGGCCTGGCGGGCGCGGCGCTTAACCATGGATAAGATGTACCGATACGCCCGAATCTGCCGAGTAGAGCGTGTGATGCGGCCCTACCTCGAGGCGCTCGTCGCGTGACGGATGCGCCAAAGGGTCTGCCGGTATCTGTTCAGGTACGCCTAGTTCAGCACGCTAAGGCGACCGGTATCGATCCGAATGTAGTGCTGGCACGATTTGCCGCCGAGCGGTTCCTCTATCGACTTTCATGCTCGAGCTACGCCGACCGCTTCCTGCTCAAGGGTGCACTGCTGATGCTGGTTTGGCTCGGTGAAACGATTCGTCCGACGCGGGATGCCGATCTGCTGGGCTTCGGCGAAGTCTCGCAGGAATCGCTGGCGAAAATATTTACGGATGTCTATAAAGTCGACGTTGAACCCGACGGACTGGAGCATCTGTCGTCATCGATAAGAATCGCGCCGATCCGTCAGGAGGACGCATACAGTGGATTGCGCGCGACGATTCAGGCGTCCGACGCCGCTGCAGAGCCTTCCGCACCAACGGACATTTCTCACGCCGCATAGGCGCCGCCGCGCACAGCGGCGACGAATACAATCGCGATCTGCCGGCTGAGGGATTCGACCGGGCGCAATAACTAACTGTTTCGTAAGCATTTATCAAGGCAATTGAGCCGAGTTACCCGAAAAGTTACCCCGGGCGAGGGGTGGATATTATTCGACGGCGTTGGACTCCCGCGGACTCGGGACAAAGCCCACCGGGCACTGAATCGTCGCCTTGAAACAGTCATTCTCAGCGGCGAGGATCGCAAGTTCTACGAACTTTCTCCTACTGCGAATCGAGCGCTGCGATGGCTCCGACGAGATGATAGAAAGTGCTCGCTGGTGAGGGAGAATCGACGAGGACCCCGCTCGGCAGCTGCTGGTCGAACCAGAGTCCCGCTAAGGGCGTGTTGAGATAAGGAAGAAAACTGCTCGCAGCCGCGTGAGCCATCGAATAATACTGCGACTCGCCAGTCAGAGTGGCGGCAAGTAGGGCCGCTTTGAGGCGTTCAGTTTGCGGCCAGAATCGTGCGCTGGCGTCCATGACCTTAAAGTCATCGTACAGCGCATTGATAGCAACTCCGTTGCGCACTCCGAGGTCATCGCCGATTGCAATTAGCCTAAGGGCCGCGGATCGCAGCGGCGCAGGATGTATGGGTTCGCACCGCATCAGAAGCCATGCCCATTCGAACTGATGCCCAGGCTCAATGGTCCGGCCGGCGACGCCGGGCACCGGTTCCCAAGTCGCAAGATAACATTCACCAAGCGCGCCGCTGTCTTTTCGGATAAAGCGAGATAGCGCGAGATCCACCAAACGTCGCACCCAATTGGCCCATCCCGGGTCGCTGCCGATCTCGGCCCACGCCAGGCAGGCTTCAAGCAAGTGCATGTGGGGATTTGATTCGCGCAAGGTTTTTGATTGCTCGTCAGATAAAAATGCTCCATCGCCTGCGCCCAAACGGCTGTCAATAAGTTGGCGCAACTGAAGCGCTTGTTGCTCTAAGCGGTCGCGAGAGTCGAGCGCGACCGCCGCTGCCGCCAGCCCCAGCAACGCACATGCCTGGTCATAAAGTAGGGCGCGGTTGTCGAGTGCTGCTCCATCCACATCTACCAGGGTGCGGAATAGCCCGTCGGTGCGTTGGTAGTGCTTGGTGAAATAATCCAAACCGCGGCCGACGATGCGGGTCGCATCGACATCCCAACCGAGAGTCTGTGCCCTAGCAAATGCATACACCTGCCGGGGTTGGGTTCTAGCCCGTCTTGGATTCGCGATGGCACCGCCGTTGCGATCCAGAGCCTCGATGAATCCGCCGGTGGACGGATCGATGCCGCATCGCGCCCACAAGGGATATGCGGCATGCACCAGCCAATTGACAAGGCGTCCTCGCAGTGCATGCAGCGTGGAGGTCAAATCTGAGCAGCCAAGAGTCGAGCAGCGCCCCTCACTCCGGACGAATCACCCCAGCGGGCGGGCGCGATTTTTGCGCTCCAGCTGTCTGAGAAGACATAGGAGCCTATGATCGCTGGCAGCGCGATGTAGATTTCAGGGACATTTGATAGACCGCCGCCGAGAACGATGACGTCTGGTTCAATGATGTTGCAGACAGTTGCGAGTCCGCGGCCCAATCGATCCAGGTACCGCCCAAGGGTCGCGTTGGCGTCTCCGGCGCGCATTAGGCTGATGATATCCTCGCCGCTTCGAACAGCGCCGTAAATTTGATGATAATCGCGCTCCAGTCCGCTCCCTGAAATCCAGGTTTCCAAGCAGCCGCGCTGCCCGCACCACGATCGTAGGGCGAATTCTCGCAAGAAACGCGCCAGTGCTATCGAGCGCGGCCACTTCGATCTTCGTCCCCTGAAATCCACCCCAATTTGAATCATTTGAACCCTTGTCTTCGCCTGTTCAGATCGCCATTTTCCTCTTTATCACATGTGAAATTATTTTTATTGATAAAAGTATAGGAGTCAACTAGGATGGCCCTCCGAGGGTGGCGGCTAGATAAAAAAGTCAACCAGGGGAGACCTACAATGAAGAATTCGGGCACACGTCAGTGGCTGCGCGGAAGCCTTCTGACCGGATCGTTGCTAATGGCATGCGCCCTGTCAGGGCAGTACGTACTCGCGCAAACGGCGGCAGGGAATGCGCCAGCGAAATCCGCCGTATCAGAGGTAACTCCTGTTGGACTATCGACGGATCTCACTGAGATAGTGGTCACGGGCACCTACACACCGCAGCCAATCATGGATACTTCTTATGCGGTGACGGTCGTGAGCCAGGAAGCTCTCAAGGACTCGCCGGCACTCGGCTTAGCCGCGCTGCTCTCCTCGGTTCCCGGCTTCTACGGCGAGGGCAGCGGTGGAGAGTTCAATCTCAATATTTCTGCCCGCGGCGTGCGGGGCGGATTCTTGGAGTACCTCAGCCTCCAGGAAGACGGATTGCCGATACTCTATAACGGATTTCTCGAAGAGATGGAGCTTCGCAAGGATCTAACTTACGGCCAATTGGAAATTACGCGTGGCGGTCCTTCTGGTGTACTCACCTCCAATGGCGCGGCAGCCATTGTCAACTTCCTGTCTCGCAAGGCGACCAATACTCCGGAAGGCGAAGTGGCAGTCTCCTATACGAGTTATGGCGAGGCTCGAACCGATGTCTATTACGGCGGACCGATTGGCAACTCCGGAAATACCTGGGGCACCATCGGCGGGTACTATCGAAAGGGCGACGGCCCAAAGAGTGTGGGCTACGACGTCAACAATGGCGGCCAATTCCGCACCACCCTCACGCACAATTTTGACGACCACACATCGGTAACGATCACCTATAAGCACATCGACGATCACACGCAGTTCTACCTGCCCCAGCCGGTGGCGATCTATCAAGACGGAAATGCGCAACGCATCACCACGATTCCGGGGTTCGATGCTGGAACCGCCTATCTGCAGGGGCCGCAAACCCAGATCATCAATGTCAAATCGCCTAACGGTGACAACCAGGTCATTAGTCTGCAGGACGGGATATGGGAGCGCTCCAATACCGAAACCATTATAGTCTCGCACGACTGGCAGAACGGCTTAAGGTTCACCGACACATTGCGAATCGCCAGCATCGACACGATCGATAACGACTTGCGCAATTTGGGGGGCAATAGCCAGATCGAAAGCGCGACATCGTTCCTTGCGACGAATCCCCTCGTAACTAATTTAATTTCGACCTTTGCACCGCAAGGTGCGGTGGGAGCGGAGTTGGTTCGGGTTGCTACCGGCGCGGTGGTCACCAATCCGGCAGCCATGAACGGTAATGGCCTGGTCGTGCAGATGGGCGCTAATCAATTTTCCCAGAGCACCAATCAAGTCATCAACCAAGCTCAACTGACCTATCACACGGATAAGAACGATGCCACGCTGGCGTTACTGACGTGGAACACCAATATGGACGTCTCGCAGAATGGCGTGGATTTTCTCATGGATGTCACCAATCAGGCGAATCTGCTAGATGTGGCGGCGATCAACGCGGCGGGTCAGGTCGTAGGTCACCTGACCAACAACGGCGTCGTGCAGTACGACACGGGCTACGCCAACGGAACCGTGAGCATCAAAGACGACTCCATCATATTTAACGATCAGTATCAGCCGATCGATCCTTTGCGCCTCGACGCCGGTGTGCGTTTCGAACAGGTCCACTACAAATCGACGTCTGAAAATGTTGCCAGCAATGTACCGTTGAGCGGGGCGCTGAGCCCCAACGTTCTGGCCGATCAATTCGCCGCAAGCTACGGAACGGGCACTTACACCAACGGTAGAAGCGATTTTAGCGGTACCGCGTGGACTGTGGGCGCCAATTATCGTCTAAACGATAACTTCGCGGTTTATGGGCGCTACTCAGACGCGCTCGACTCGGGCATTGCAAACTTTGCGGTTTTCTGCCCCGGCTCAGGCTGTTTGCCCACGTCGATGACCCGGCTTGATTTTGGCGAGGTGGGTATCCGCTACGCGACCTCAGGGTTTTACGCGGAGGTGGTGGGATTCCGCTCGACCAACAAAAATATCTCGGAAGTCACCAGCAATACGGGTGCGCAGATCTTCCTAAGCGATCAGGCGACGGGCGTAGAGTTCGACGCGAAGTGGCATCCCATCAATATTTTCACCGTGGATCTCACCGGCGTATGGCAGAATTCCCACCTGACCTCGGTGGGCGGCGAGTCCGCGCTTGACGGGAATCAAATCGATCGTTTGCCGAAAGTCCAAATTCATTTGACTCCCACTGTGTCGACACCCGACGGTCGGGGCTCAGCCTACGTTGCTGTCAATTACATTGGAAAGCGTTGGGGTGATCTTGCCAACACTCTGCAAATTGATGCGTACACGGATTTCGGCGCAGGCGTAAGCTACAAAATCACGCCGAAGATGACAGTCTCTTTGCAGGGCACCAACCTGACCAATAAGTTTTCAATTACCGAAGGCAATCCGCGCGGCAACTCCGTAATTGCAGGCAGCAATCCCTATGGTTTTGCTCGCGCCAACTTGCCAAGAACGGGCATAGCCATGTTGGATGTGAAGTTCTAAGAATTGCAAGGTGCGGCCAATGAGGAGCGCTCGACGTCGAGCACTCCTCACTCGCCGGTGCCCGCCAGCAATTCAGATGTGGCGTCCATGCAGGCATCAGATTGCTTGCCGCGCGTGCCTCATACTTGGCGGGATCGCAGGAACCGGTAAGTGAATACAATAGATCTCGCGATAATCGCCCTGTACTTCTTGGGCATGATCGGCATCGGTGTGTACCACTCGCGCGCCGCATCTGGCAGCGTCCGCTCGTATTTTCTCGGCGCAAATCGTCAAGCGTGGTGGATGCTTGCAGCTTCCGGCGCCTCCTCCAATTTCGACGTCGCCGGCACCATGTTTCTAGTGTCGCTTTTCTATGTGGCTGGTTTTCGCGGATTTTGGATGTTATGGAGCTGGTCGTTTTTCAACGCGGCGTTCTTGATGTCGTACATGGCGATGTGGATACGGCGCACTGGGGTGGTCACAGCCGTGGAATTGATGAAAAGCCGCTTCGGCGAGGACCAAGGCGGCCGCATGGCCCGAATGGCAGGCGCCATTCTAATGGTGACGTTTCTGGTCTTCAGTATCGGATATGCCTACGCGGGCTTGAGTAAATTCATGCCTGTGTTGATTCCCGGCGTCGAGCCGGCGACCGCGAAGATGTTTGCCGTGCTCGTGATGGCGCTCACGACCCTGTATGTGACCATGGGCGGGTTTGCCGGTGTGGTACTAGCCGATGTGATTCAGCTTGTTTTCTCGAGCAGCGCGGGCATCGCCATCGGCGTGCTTGTGTTCCTCAAGCTGGACGCAGGTGCCGTAAATGCCCTGCATACGAATTTCTCACTTAACGCGTCGCCGAAATCCACCATGATCTTTCCGGCCGGCTACGAAAGTTGGAACAGTTTTGGCTATTTATGTATCTATCTCGCTGTATCGGGATTGCTGCTCAACATGAGCGGCGCCGGGGGGCACTACGGCGAACAGCGATTCCTGGCAACGCGCTCGAGCATAGACGCGGCGAAGGCCGGATGCGCATGGGGATTCTTCAGTATTCCTCGCTGGGCGATGATCGCAGGTTTTGTATTTCTGGCCGCATCAGGATTAGTAGGGAGCGCCGATCCAGAGAAGATCCTGCCCGTAGTGATCGTACAGATGATTCCTGCCGGACTCCGCGGGTTGTTGATTGCGGCGCTGTTGGCCGCATTCATGGCCTCGTTCAGCTCGACCGTCAATGCCGCAGCATCCATCGTTGTACGCGACTTGGTTCAGCCCGCCAAACCGAATCTATCCGTCAAAGCCTTGATCCGGGTCAGCTACGTGGCCACGTTGTTGGTCGTCGCTGTAGGCATCGCCATTGGAACGCAGGCTGATTCCATCAAAAGCATTTGGGTGTGGATGCTTGCCGGCGTCATTGGCGCGACCTTGATCCCCAACGTCCTGCGTTGGCATTGGTGGCGCTTCAATGGGTGGGGATATGCCGCCGGAATCTTTGGCGGTCTTGGCGCGGCGACTGTATTCGGTATCGGCCAGACATTGCATTGGTTCGGCGTACTGGGGCTACCTGAATACATCTATGCGCCCTTCATATGGGGAGCGAGCCTGGCGGGATGCTTGCTGGGATCGCTGCTCACGCCGACGACGCCAAACGACGTACTTAAGACCTTTTATACTCGTGTGAGGCCGTTCGGTCTTTGGCAACCCGTTCGAGCCCAGTGCTCAATTACTCCGCAAATCGCTTCGCTACCTCTGGTGCTGATCAATGTCGTTGCCGGGATAATTGCATTGGTGTCCTCGTTCATGTCGGTATTCTTCCTGATCGGCCACTATTTCGATTACTTTGGCACAGCTATTGGCATCGTACTGTCGTGTGCCATCATCCTCTATCATAGTTGGTACAGAAAATTGCCAACCATGTGCCCGGATTAGCGATCGCGCGCAACGTTATCGACCACCGAGCCTATTGAATGCGCACTCATCATTTGCTGCAGCTCGTGCCGAATCGGGTCGCTGCAATGCTTGACAGATTGGTACGGCAAATCTGGACGCGGGCCAGACCGGTGACGCTGGAGGGGACGGACTCGACCGCTGGTCATCTTGTTGCGACAGAGGCGATTGAGAGAAGCCGATCGAACCATGATTCGGTCGTGGTACCCCCCACATCCTCAAGTTGGGAGGGCTATCGGTGCGAAAGGTTTGTTTCAGCCGGGCGCGATTGCATACTTGTGCGGCCGGAGTTGCCCATGGATGACAACCCATGGATCTGGCGTACAGAGTTCTTTGGCGAGTTTCACGCGCTCGACCTGGCCTTGCTCAAGGCCGGATTTCACCTTGCGTACATCAATATGCAGGACATGTATGGAGCACCGATCGCGATGCGCCACATGGACAGCTTTTACGCTCAGATGACCGGCACCTTTGGACTCTCGAACCGGTGTGTATTGGAGGGATTCAGCCGAGGCGCCCTATTTGCGTTGAATTGGGCGGCGCTCAACCCGCAGTCTGTAGCCGGTATATATCTCGACGCCCCGGTATGCGATTTCAAAAGCTGGCCGGGGGGAAAGGGTCGAGCCCGGGGTTCGCTGGAGGACTGGCGGAGGTTGAAGCAGGTGTATGGATTTACCGAAGAACAGGCGCTGGCACACGGGTCGAATCCGGTGGATAGATTGATGCCTATCGCCGCCGCGGGCATCTCTATCATTGCGGTCTACGGCGCAGCCGATGTAGATTTACCGCCGGAAGAGAACATCCTCCTCCTGCAAAGCCGGTACCGAGCGCTCGGCGGCGAAATTGCCGTCATCGCGAAACCAGGCGTCGGCCATCATCCGCATAGTCTGGCGGATCCGACTCCACTGTTTGATTTTGTTTTGTCTCGCATCGGTCGGGATTAATACGCGAAATTCGAGGATTCAGCTTGAAGCACAAAAAAAAGAATGATGCGGCTGCAAAAGGGCGGCGCGCCGATGCGGACCAGGAATCAGGAAGGCGCTATCGCGCCCCTGCATTGGAAAAGGGGCTGGATATCTTGGAACTTCTGGCCAGTGAAGCAATGCCGATTCCAGCTTCCGCAATCGTGCAGAGATTGGGCCGATCGACCGGCGAATTGTTCCGAATGATTCAAGTGTTGGAATATCGCGGGTTCATCGAACAGTCGAAGGACACCGACGGCTACCATTTGACCGGCAAGTTATTCGCGCTTGGTCTCGATCAACCTCGCGTCAAGACACTAATCGAAATATCGCTGCCGGTGATGCGCCAGTTGTCGCGCAACACGGGCCAGTCGTGCCACCTTGCATTGCCGTTCAATGGGCAGATCATCGTCGTGGCCCGCATGGAAAGTAGCGAACGACTTGGTTTCACGGTCCGAGTTGGGTATTCAAGGGCGTTGCAGTTGACGGTTTCCGGCGTGATCTTGTACGCGTTTCAGAGCGATGCCGTGCGCCAGCAGTGGGAACGGCTGCTCCAACCGCCGCTGACGAAAGATGAGGTTCTAAAATTCAGGCGCCGCGCCGAAGAGGTTAGGCTACGCGGCTTTGAGCGGGCGCCCAGTGAATTTGTAGCCGGAATCGTCGACATTTCGGCACCGATCATGCGCGGAGAAGTGGCTGTTGCGGCACTCACGGTTCCGTTCGTTCACACCACACCTCAGGTCATGAGCGAGGATGATGCGGCAACTTGCATCAAGGCCTCGGCAAAGGAAATTTCAGGCGAACTTCTGTACGGCGACTAATGGACGGCGATTGAGACGGCCGATTGCGTTAAGTAATATCTATCTGTACTCATGAAATGATTTTCATATGTGATATCATGTAATGCTCAAATTTGACGCAAAAAGTAGCCTTGGCGCGCCTTCTCGCGGGGCCAACAATCGACGTCGGAGCGGACAAGGGCAACCGAGAGGGGATTGTGGGTCAAACACTACAGCGACGCCGCATAGGTCGAACCCAACTTCATGTGTCGGAGTTGGGCCTGGGAGCTGCCTCATTGGGGAATCTCTATGATGTGGTCTCGGACGAAGAGGCGAGAGCGACGCTTGCAACTGCCAGCGCGGCAGGCGTCACCTATGTCGATACAGCTCCTTTCTACGGTCTCGGACTAAGTGAGCGGCGAGTCGGTGATGCCCTGCGCGGTAATCGCAATATGGTTATTTCGACCAAGGTTGGACGATTGCTGCGTCCCGCCAGAGAGGTAGTTGACGATCGAGAGCGCTGGGGCTTCCGATCGGCGATGCCGTTCTATCCTGAGTATGACTATACGTTCGACGGCGTCATGAAGTCGTGGCACGCAAGCTTGCAGAGACTCGGAATGGCGCGCGTTGACATGTTGTATGTGCATGATATTGGCAAGGCTACTCACGGCAGTTCGCATACCGAACGGTTTCGAGAGTTAACGGAAGGAGGAGGGCTGCAGGCGTTATCGAAACTGCGCGCGGATGGCGCCATCAGCGCGGTGGGTATTGGCGTCAACGAAATAGCGGTGTGTCTCAACGTATTGCGGGAGTTCGATCTTGACGCAGTGCTGCTCGCGGGCCGCTACACGCTGCTCGAGCAGGATCCGCTGGATGAATTGTTTCCGCAGTGCGCGACTCGCGGCACTTCGATCGTGATTGGTGGTCCGTATAATTCCGGGATATTAGCCACCGGGACCCGCAGCGGGATGCCGCTGCATTTCAACTATGAGCGCCCACCCGACTCGATCATTGAGCGCGTACGCCGGATTGAATCGATCTGCGATCGCTATGATGTGCCGTTGGCGGCCGCAGCCCTACAATTTCCGTCGGCGCATCCGCAAGTCGCGAGCGTTATTCCGGGTGTTGGTCACGCGTCGCGGGTCACACAGACATTGGAGCTGTATGGTCGCGCCATACCCGAGGAGTTTTGGGCGGAGCTTAAAGATACCGGATTGATCAGAAGCGACGCCCCCACACCATCTCAGAGACTTCGACATGTCGCGCATTGACCTACACGTCAACCCTTGGGATTCCATCCGAGGCGACTACGGCTGGCAACGCGATGCGCACGTATCGGGTGGGTAGCCTCGGATGATGTCTGCAGTGATCCTTTTGCATGCCGACGACAACGTGGTGGTCTGCCGCCGTACGGTGGTTGCCGGCGAGCGCATATCGATCGAAGGATCGGCAGATATCATCGCACGCAGCAATGTTGAAATTGGCCATAAACTGGCTCGATTCGCGCTGCCCCGGTTATCGAAAGTCGTCAAGTATGGAGCCCCGATCGGCTCGATGACCGAATCGGCTGAGCCTGGAGATTGGGTGCATTTGCACAACATGAAAAGTGACTACATGAGCGCCCATACACGCACCGTCACCGGAGACGAACAATGATTGCAAGCGGCTTCTTGCGCAACGATGGGCGGAAAGGAATCCGCAATGTGCTCATCGTGACCTATCTCGTCGAGTGTGCTCACCATGTGGCGCGCCGAATCGTCGAATTGTCCGGCGATTCTCAGGTCCACTTGGTCGGGTTTCCCGGCTGCTATCCTAATGACTACGCTCTGCGCATGATGAAGGCCCTGACGACGCATCCCAACGTGGGCGGTGTATTGCTGCTGTCCTTGGGATGCGAAGGGTTCAATCGAGAAGATCTAGCGAAACATGTTGCGGTTAGTGGCCGTACGGTCGAGACGGTCGTGATTCAACAATCGGGAGGCACCCGCAGTGCGATCGAGCACGGACTGGCCGCGGCGCGGCGCATCAAGACGCAAATGGATGAGGCGGTGGTACGAACGCCGTTTGATTTCTCGGATCTCGTGGTGGGTACCATTTGCGGCGGTTCGGACGGCACCAGCGGCATTACGGCAAATCCTGCCGTAGGGCGCGCATTTGACCGGCTCGTCAATGCGGGCGCTACGTGTATTTTCGAGGAAACAGGCGAAATGATTGGATGCGAGGGCCCCATGGGCGACCGGGCAAAGTCGCCGGAGATTGCTGCGGCGATACGCGCCTCGATTGCGAAAGCGGACTCCTATTACCGCGCGATGGGCTTTGGCAGCTTCGCTCCGGGCAACGCGGAAGGAGGCTTAAGTTCTCAGGAAGAGAAATCCGCAGGCGCCTATGTGAAATCCGGTCACATGCCGATTGCAGGCGTCATCAAACCCGCGGAACTTCCTCAATCTCCGGGTCTGTATCTTCTTGATGTCGTGCCAGACGGAGCACCAAAGTTTGGCTTCCCCAACATTTCAGATAATGCCGAGATCGTCGAACTCATGGCATGCGGGGCTCATTTGACGTTGTTCACGACAGGTCGCGGCTCCGTGGTCGGTTCAGCAATCGCCCCCGTGATCAAGGTAACGGGTAATCCGGAGACTTTTCGGCGCATGTCCGAAGACATGGACATCAACGCCGGGCGGATACTCGAAGGTCTTGCGGATCTCGACCAGGTTGCCGACGAAATCGTCGCGTTGGTCAAGACCACTGCGGAGGGAACGGAGACCAAGTCCGAGGAATTGGGACATCGGGAATTCATTCTGACCTACAAGACGTTCGAGCAGGCCGGACCCAGTTGTTTGCCCCGCGCAGCACATTCGCATTGAACTCGCGACTTGATATGCGCCAGAGGCTCGCCGGAAGGACCGCCTTGGTGACCGCGGCGGCGCAGGGCATCGGCCGCGCCACGGCCGAGATGTTCGCCGCCCATGGCGCTGATGTGCTGGCAACCGATACTAACACCGAAGCGCTGGCGCAATTGCAGCAGTGCCGCACCGCCAAGCTGAATGTCCTGCTCCCCGAGGAGATTGGCAGGGTCGTCGCTGGCGCCGGAGATATCGATATTCTCTTCAATTGCGCCGGCTTTGTTGCCAACGGTTCGGTGCTCGACTGCACCGATGGGCAATGGGCACGGTCCTTTGATATGAACGTCACCTCGATGTTTCATCTGATCCGCGCCGTGCTGCCGCGGATGCTTGGACGCCGCCGCGGATCCATCATTAACGTGGCATCGGTTGCCAGCTCCATCAAGGGAGTGCCCAATCGGTGCGCCTATAGCACAACAAAAGCCGCGGTCATCGGACTCACCAAGTCGGTCGCGATGGATTTCATCACCAGCGGTGTTCGCTGTAATGCAATTTGCCCGGGCACGGTGGATACTCCATCGCTGCACCAACGCCTCGAGGCGAGCGGAGACTACGCGGCGAGCCTGCAAGCGTTCATCGCTCGCCAACCGATGGGGCGCCTAGGCAAACCCGCCGAGATCGCCTCGCTGGCACTGTATCTTGCGTCGGACGAAAGTGAATTCACGACCGGACAGTGTCATGTCATTGACGGCGGTTGGTCGAACTAGACGATCAGGTATTCATGACCCACGCGACGAATGTGGTTTCCACTAAGCGAACTTTCGCAGCGGCATTTGCATTGGTTACGAGCCTATTTTTCTTATGGGCCATTGCGCACAACCTTAATGACATTCTGATCAAGCAGTTCGAGAAGGCCTTGCAGCTCTCCCGCATGCAAGCGAGCTTCATTCAAGTTGCCTTCTATATCGCGTACTTCATCTTCGCGCTGCCGGCAGGGTATGCGATGAAACGGATTGGCCTCAAAAGATCGATGGTGATGGGCCTCGCCTTCTACGGAGTTGGTGCAATCGCGTTCTATCCGGCTGCGGAGATTGGAACATTTGCGACATTTCTAACGGCGCTCTTTGTCATTGCGGGTGGGATCGTCTGCCTGGAGATCGCCGCCGGCGCCTTCATCGTGCTGGGCGGGGCGCCAGAGCGGTCCGCATTCCGTATCAACCTTGCGCAGGCCTTCAACGGGCTGGGCGCGGTGATCGCGCCCATCATCGGCGGCATGTTCATATTTTCAGGTCACGAGCGTTCGACCGCTCAAATGGCGCAAATGTCCGCCGCCAGCCTCGCCGGATTCCGCGCCGCCGAGTTGCACCAGGTACAAGCGCCATACCTACTCATCGGCATCGTCGCCTTCGCGATTGCGATACTCATCGCAATGACGCGATTTCCCGCCGAAAATCGTTCCAACGCGGCGCATCCCGTGTCATATGGCGCCTTGTTTCGTCAGCGGGCATTCACGGCCGCGGTTGCAGCGCAATTTGCCTATGTCGGTGCGCAGGTCGCGGTGTGGAGCTTCTTTATCGACTTCGTCAAAGACACGCGGCCTGAAATCGAGGAACGCACGGCGGCGTACTTGTTGTCGGCCAGTCTTTTTCTTTTCATGATGGGCCGATTTACCGGCTCCCTGCTGTTGCGGTCTGTCAAGGCGCCGATCGCCCTAATCGCCTACGGTGTATTGGCGTGTTGCGCAACCTGCGGAGCCGTGGCTACGGCAGGATATTTTTCGATCGCGTGCCTAATGGCCATCAGCTTCTTCATGTCCATCATGTACCCGACGATCTTCGCTCTAGGTATCGCCGCGGCGCGCGAGCAGAGTCAGATCGGAGCGGCGGTGATGGTCATGACAATTGTGGGCGGTGCTGTCATTCCGCCCGCGCTGGGATTTCTTGCAGACCATTTTGGCCTGCATCCCGCCTACCTCGTGGTGCTGGTGTGTTTTGCTGTTGTGATTGTATTCGCGGAGTTCGAGCGAGGAGCGGCAACGGCGCAGACAATTGTGCAATCGGCATAACGTCGAAGTCGCCGCAGACCATCTACCGGAGGAGACTGGCCATGATCGATGAAATTCTCCTTGTCCATCACAGCCATCTGGATGCCGGCTACACGCATTCGCAACCCATCCTTTGGGAGTTGCAGCAAGAGTACCTGACGCAGGTCGTCACCTGGCTCGAGGACACGGTCAGCGACTTCGAGGCGGGCGCTGCCCCAAAATGGACTTGCGAGGCGACTGAACCGGTGCTGCGTTGGATCGACCGGTCGCCGCAGGATCTGATCGATAGGTTTTTTGCGCTGTGTCGGACCGGTCGTATCGGGCTGACCGCGTTGCGCTGGCATACGACCGCGCTTGCCGATGAGGCGAGTTTGAGGCGCCTGCTCGACGGCAAGCGCAAGCTGGAGGCCATCAGCGGTCTGCCGATACAGGTGGCATGCCAGTTCGATGTCACGGGTGTTCCGTGGCGGCTGGCCGACGAACTGCTCGACCACGGTGTCGATTTCTTCGTCATGGCAACGAATATTCACTTGGGGCGGGCCGTCAAGCCGCGGCCTGGTCTCTTCCTCTGGGAAGCGCCATCAGGGCGACATCTGCGCGTGCTGAACGGCAATCATTACACGATGTTCGATCAGCTTTTATACGCTTGGGACGACTCCGTCGAGCGCATGAAGGAGGGCTGGACTGAATACGAGGCCTTTCTGCAAAGTCAGGCTTATCCGCACGATTTCATCGTCCTGAGTTCGACCTGTTCACCGATCATGTGGGACAACGCGCCGCCTAATCCGTTCATGCCGGGCCTGATCGAACGATGGAGCCGCGAGCAGGGCCGTCCATCGGTCAGTTACGCCACGCTGGGTGACGTCCGAGAGCGGGCAGCACGGATCGTCGATTGCGACTTGCCGGTATTGCGCGGGGACTGGACCGATTTCTGGAACTTCGGCTGCGCCAGCGCGCCAATTGCCACGGGACTGAGCCGCCGCGCGAAACCACTAATGCAGGCGGCGGCGCTCGTGGCCAAGACCGAAAGCGAACTTCGCGCTCTGGTGCAGGCCGCCGATGCCATCGATCTCTATGACGAGCACACCTTTGGCTACCACGATTCGCGCCACTCGCATCCGCAGGCTCAGACGACGGAGTTGTTGAAGCAAGCGCTGGCGCACGAGGGGCATGAACTGGTCAGCTTCGCATTGATGAGCGCCCTGGATAATCTCGCAGGCAATCCGACCGAGGATCGGGGCGGTGACCGCGTACTGATAGTCAACACATCGGACGCGGCGGTTGATGTCGCGTTACCCGCGCGTGACGGCTTCTTCGCTATTCCGTTCCGTGCCGACGAGAGGACCTATCGGGCCAGCCGAAT
>Ga0210402_10003328_pt1 | contig 15136 bp, 14 predicted proteins | sample IncBWC7MmetaG_FD_161055 | JGI IMG/M metagenome (GOLD analysis project Ga0210402, IMG submission 161055) | Forest soil microbial communities from Barre Woods Harvard Forest LTER site, Petersham, Massachusetts, United States - Inc-BW-C-7-M | ecosystem: Environmental > Terrestrial > Soil >...
CGTTGGTGTGGGTATGCGGAGCGAATCCGATCGCGGCTCAGGATTGGCCAATGCGACAGCCAATCAGGGTCATTTCGCCGGCCAGCGCAGGCAGCGCCTCCGACATCATGGCGCGGATTGTGTTCGAGCAGGTGGGACAGCAGCTCGGACAGACCGTGGTGGTCGAGAATCATGGCGGAGCGGGAACGACGACCGGCATGGCGGCGGTCGCGAAATCGCCCCCCGACGGCTACACGATCCTCGTCAACTCGACTTCTTATGTTGTGGTCGCGTCAACCTACGCCAAGCTGCCGTACAACCCCTATGAGGACATGGTCGGGATTGCGCTTCTCGCACATTTTCCGTTTGTGGTGGCAACTTCCCGGACATACAAGAATTTGGCGGATTTGGTCGCAGCTGGTCGGCTCCAGCCCTCTCCTCTGACCAGCGCGTCGCTCGGCATAGGAAGCTCAGGCCATCTGGCGATCGAACGACTCCTGCACGCCGCCAAATTCCAGGCCACGGTCGTGCCGTTCCGTGGAGCGCCAGAGGCGGTGGCGGAGCTCGCCGCCGGCCGGCTCGATATGTACGCGGGCGTGCTTCCGAATGTGCTGGAGCTGGCAAAAGCCGGAGAGATCAATCTGGTGGGGGTGATGTCGCGCAAACGCTCGGCGCTCATCCCCGATGTGCCAACCACGATCGAGGCCGGTTATCCCGACTCGGACTATAACTTCTGGATGGGCTCTTATCTGCCGGCGAAGACGCCGCGACCGATCATCGAGCGGCTCAATGCCGAGGTGGCCAAGGCTCTGCAGGACGAGGGGCTCAAGACAAAGATCCGGCAGCTCGGCGGCGAGGTTGAAACCATGTCGGTAGACCAATTCAACGCTTTCATTGCGAAGGAACGCGCGATCAATGCCGGCATAGTAAAGTTGATAGGATACCAGCCGCGCTAACCCGCCCGGTTACAGCAGGTCATGATCCATCCGCAATTCTCGGAGGCGGCATCACATATCTCGGCCGCAGGCATTAGTGATGCTCTTGTAGAGCTTGTGAACATTGCAAGCCCGACCGGCCAGGAGGCAGCTGTCGCGGGTTATCTTGTAGACCGAATGCAGAAGGCTGGTCTCGACGCAGAATTTCAGTTCGTAGACCCGGGACGGCCGAATGCCGTTGGTCATCTTCGGGGGCAGGGTACAGGCCTGAATCTGCTCTTCACCGGCCATATGGATACTTCGTATTCCGGCGAGGAGCAGCATCTTGCGGGCGAGGGATTCAAGCCGCGCGCGGTCGTGCGTGACGGCTGGGTGTGGGGCCTCGGCGCCCATAACATGAAAAGCGGGCTCGCGTGCGCCCTGATCGCGATCGAGGCCATCGTGAAAGCCGGCATTCGGTTGCAGGGCGATATCTCGCTCGGTGCGGTCGTGGGAGAGATTGAGAAGACTGCCGTCGAAGAGTTTTCAGGGGCTGAGTATTCCGGCTACGGCATAGGTACGCGCCACCTCGTGACACACGGAGTGACCGCGGATTTTGCCCTTCTGGCGGAGCCGACCGGGTTGCGGATCGCCACAGCTAACATGGGCTGCATATGGCTGCGGCTCACGGTGTCAGGGACAGTGGCTCACTCGGCCATGACCCACAGGTCCGAAGTGGTGAATGCCATATCGGTGATGCATGAGTTGCAGTCTGATATCGCCCAATGGGCGAGGGACTACCAAGCGGCGCACGAATACATGGGCGAGAATCCCAACGTGACGATTGCGGCGATCCGCGGGGGCGCGCCTTGGCGATTGTCACGAAACCCCTATGAGTGCAGCTTGTATTTGGACGTGCGGACCGTGCCGGGGCAAACTTTCGAGGCTGTCAAGCGAGAGCTGCGCGCCATTTTGCGGCGATTCGCTGATCGGATCGGTCATCCCGAACCCAAAATGCACGTCTATGTGACTGATCCGCCGAACGTGGTTGAGGAACACGTCCCGATCGTTCAAGCTCTCGAGGCCGCGCAGACCCTGGTAGCGGGTGAGAGCGCCCCGCCTATCATCCGCCGCCCTGGAGCCGATGCTGTTCACCTCACCGCGTATGGAGTGCCATGCGTGGCCATGGGGCCCGGCGGCCGCATGCATCCGCAAGCAAAGGGAGCATCCATGCACGCGTTTGGAGAGCACGTCCTGCTGGAGGACTGCGTTTCCGCCGCGCGCACTTACCTCGCCTTGGCCCTCGACCTTTGCAATCGGAAAGCCTGAACGGGTATTGCCTTGGCGGGTAGGGTGGGCAAAATCGCCTGGACGAGCGGCGACAGATGCGTCGTGGCTTCGGGCGATTTTGCCCACGCGCTAGGCCATCCGCGTGGGCACGGCGCGCGGCCTTTTGCAGGCGCGGAGTTATGGAGCGGGCGCGCCTTTGCCCACCCTACATCACCGTAGTCTTAATGGCAGCGAATATGGGTCGCAGAACCGTGACGCGCCGTACTGCACTCGCAAGTCTCGTCATTGCACTTCTGGGAGGCCTCCTCGCTCATAGCAATGCAGCGGCGCAACAGTATCCGACGCGGCCGATCACCTTGGTTGTGCCCTTCGCACCGGGCGGACTCTCTGATGTGCCGGCGCGCGTGCTGGCTGCCGAGATGCAGATGCGGATCGGGCATTCCGTCGTGGTGGAGAACAAGCCAGGTGCTTCCGGCGTCACGGGTGCGACGTATGTCTGGCGCGCCGACCCGGACGGCTACACGCTGCTCGTCAATGCGCTCGCGGACGTGCAGAACCTGCATTATCTCGCGGTGCCTTACGACCCCATCAAGGATTTTGCGCTGATCGGGATGATAACCGATGGCCCTCCCTTGGTCCTGATCGTCAATGTCAATGCGCCGTACAGGTCCATAGACGAGCTCATCGCTTACGCGAAGAACAATCCGGATATGGTGAGCTTCGGAACCTCGGGACCGGCGACCTCGCCGGCAATCGCGGTCACCCAGCTCAACAACTTTGCGCACACGCATATCGTCCAGGTTCCGTATCGAGGGTCGGCGCCAGCTGCGGCCGCAGTCGCAGCAAACGAGGTGCAGGGCAGCTTTGTGTTCTATCCAAATGCGCGTTCTCTTTCCGACAGCGGGCTTGCGCGCGCACTGGCGGTGACGAGTCCCCATCGGATTGCAAGCTGGACCGAAATCCCGACCATGGAGGAGCTCGGGTATCCGGGGTTCCATCACGCCGGATTCGTTGGGCTGGCTGCACCGCCCAATACGCCACGGCCAATCATCGAGTACCTCAACAGAGAGCTCAACGAGGTCATCCACTCTTCCTCTTTCAAAAGCAAAATCGAGCCGCTCGGCATGACGGTACCGGCGATTAACACGCCGGAGACATTCACCGCGTTCATGCACAAGGAGCTGGAGCGGCAGCGAGAGCTGGCGAAGCTTTCAGGCCATCAGACCCAGATCAAGTGAGGATAGGGTGAGGATAAGTCCCACTCGTTGACAGCCCTTCTGGCCGCCTATACCGTCGGTGTAATTCAAGACTGATAAAAACAACCAGCTTCCAGGGAACGTTCAGGAGGGGTCTTGGCACCGCTCCTCGATGTCAGAGATCTGCACACCGAGTTTCGGACCGGTGCGGGAGTAGTGCGCGCCGTCGACGGCGTGTCGTACACCGTCGAGCAGGGCGAAACCGTTGCGATCGTCGGCGAGAGCGGCTCGGGCAAATCGGTCGGGGCGCTGTCGATTCTGCGGCTGATTCCGGATCCGCCCGGGCGGATCACGCGCGGCCAGGTTCTCTTTCTCGGCCGCGACCTCATGTCGCTCCCGGACGCCCAAATGCGTGCAGTGCGGGGCGGCGACATCGGCATGGTGTTCCAGGAGCCGATGACGTCGTTGAATCCGGTTCTCAGCATCGGTCGGCAGATCACGGAGACGGTCGAGCAGCACCGCGGAGCTGATCGTGCTGCCGCGCACAGGCGCGCCATCGAGCTCCTCGGGCTGGTCGGCCTCGCCGATCCGGCCCGCCGCCTCAAACAGTATCCGCACGAGCTCTCGGGCGGCATGCGCCAGCGCGTCATGATCGCCATCGCGATCGCCTGCGATCCCAAGCTCATCATCGCAGACGAGCCGACGACCGCCCTCGACGTGACCATCCAGGCGCAGATCCTGGAGCTGATGAACGGCCTCACACGCAGGCTCAACGCGGCGCTCATCATCATCACGCACAATCTCGGGGTGGTGGCGCGCTATGCCAAACGGGTCAACGTGATGTATGCCGGGCGCATCGTGGAGAGCGGCCCGGCAACGGCGATCTATCACAATCCGCGCCATCCCTACACGATGGCCTTGCTGCAGTCGGTGCCGCGGCTCGATCGGCCGCGGCGGGCGCGCCTCGACCCGGTGGACGGGCAGCCCCCCGATCTCACGCGCCTCGATGAGGGCTGCGCCTTCCGGCCGCGATGCCGCTTCGCCATCGATGCCTGTACCAAGACGCGGCCGCCGCTCGAGCCGGTAGCACCCGCAGGGCACCGGTCTGCCTGCCTGCGCGCCGGCGAGATCAGCGCCGCGGTCGGAGCCGTGGCATGACGCTGCCTGCAACCGATGCCCCGACGCTGCTCGAAGTGAGGGGCCTGCGCAAGCTCTTCCCGGTCACCGAGGGCATCCTCGCGCGCCGCAGGGTAGGCGAGGTGAAGGCGGTCGACGGCGTCGATTTCACCCTTCGCCGCGGGGAGACGCTGGGGCTCGTGGGCGAGAGTGGCTGCGGCAAGACGACAACCGGGCGATGCATCCTGCTGCTCGAGCGGCCGACCAGCGGCGATATCTTCTATGACGGCATCGATCTCGCCAAGCTCACGCACAAGGAGCTGCTGGCGCTGCGGCGGCGCATCCAGGTGATCTTCCAGGATCCCTACAGCTCGCTTAATCCGCGCATGAAGGTCGGCGACATCATCGCCGAGCCGATGAAGGTGCACGCCGTCGTCCCCGATGCGGCGCGCCGCGCGGCACGGGTGCGCGAGCTGCTCGCGATCTGCGGCCTCCATCCGAATTTTGCCGACCGCTACCCGCACGAGATGTCGGGTGGCCAGCGCCAGCGGGTCGGAATCGCGCGTGCGCTCGCGCTCGATCCTGAATTCATCATCTGTGACGAGGCGGTGTCCGCGCTCGATGTCTCGATCCAGGCACAGATCATCAACCTGCTCGAGGATCTGCGGGCGCGCTTCGGCCTCACCTACCTGTTCATCGCCCACGACCTCTCGGTGGTGCGGCATCTCTGTCAGCGGGTTGCGGTGATGTATCTCGGGCGTATTGTCGAGCTCGCCGATTGCGACGAGCTGTTCGACAATGCGCTGCATCCCTACACGCGGGCGCTACTCGAGGCCGTGCCGGTGCCGGATCCCAGCGTCGAGGCCGGCCGCAAGTTTCGACCGGTGAAAGGAGAGGTGCCGAGCCCGATCAATCCGCCGGCGGGTTGCGTGTTTCACCCGCGCTGTCCCATCGCCGTCGAGAGCTGCAGCCGGGTGCGTCCGGAGTTGCGGGAGGCTCGCCCCGGCCATTGGGTCGCCTGCAGCGAGGTGCGTTAACCCAACAAGAGGGGAGGAACCCATGACCAGGACATCAGCATTTGCGGCAGCCGCCAGTCTCGGCGCGGTTTTTTGTATCGCGAGCATGGCCGCTTCCCCCGCTGGCGAAGCCCCGAAGCGCGGGGGCACGCTCACGTACATGATTCCGGCCGACGCCCCACCGACCCTGGATGGTCACCGCGAGACCACCTTTGCGACGATGCACGCGGCTGCGCCGTTCTACAGCGTGCTGATCAGAGTCAATCCGGACAATCCGTCCTCGACCACCGATTTCGCCTGCGACCTGTGCACCGAAATGCCGAAACCCACGGACGAGGGAAAGACCTACACCTTCAAGATTCGGGAGGGGGTGAAGTTTCACGACGGCACGCCGCTGACTGCCGCAGACGTTGCGGCGAGCTGGCAGGAGATCATCCGGCCTCGCGACGGCGTATCGAGCGCGCGCGAGAGCTATTTCATCATGGTCGAGAAGGTCGAGGCGACCGATCCGACCAGTGTGGTGTTCCGGCTGAAATTCGCGACCAACGCATTCCTGCCGGCGCTCGCCGACCCTTTCGCCTGGATCTACAAGAAAGAGATCCTCGACAAGGATCCGCACTGGTTCGAGAAGAACATCATGGGCTCCGGCCCGTTCAAGTTCGCCGCCTACGACATCGGCCAGTCGATCAAGGGCGTACGCAATCCCGACTATTATCACCAGGGGCAACCCTATCTCGACGGGTTCATCGCCATCTTTGCAGCCAAGCAGGCCGTGCGAGTCGATGCGATCCGTGCTGATCGCGCTGCCATGGAGTTCCGCGGCCTGCCGCCTTCGGCGCGGGATGAGCTCGTGCGCGAGCTCGGCGACAGGATCACGGTGCAGACGAGCGACTGGAACTGCGGCAACCTGATCACTCCCAACCACAAGCGCAGGCCGTTCGACGACGTCCGGGTGCGCCGGGCGCTGGCTTTGGCGATCGACAGCTGGCACGGGGCGCCAGCGCTCGCCAAGATCGCGACCGTGCACACGGTGGGCGGCATCGTGTTCCCGGACTCGCCGCTGGCCGCATCAAAGCAGGAGCTCGAGCAGCTCGCCGGGTTCTGGCCGGATATAGGCAAATCGCGCGAGGAGGCGCGGCGCCTGCTCAAGGAGGCGGGGGCCGAGGGTCTCAAATTCGAGCTGATGAACCGCAACGTCGACCAGCCATATAAATATGTCGCGACCTGGGTGATCGACGAGTGGAGCAAGATCGGGCTGCAGGTCACGCAACGCGTGCTGCCGACCGGTCCGTTCTTCGACGCGCTGCGTCACGGCACCTTTGACGTGACGGTGGACTTCAACTGTCAGGCCGTGGTGAATCCGCTCATGGACATCGGCAAGTTCCTGCCGCATTCGGTCTATGGCGAGAACTATGGCGGCTACGATGATCAGAAGGAGGTCGACCTCTATCAGGCGATCCTGCACGAGACCGACTCGACCAAGCAGCGAGCGATGATTCGCGAGTTCGAGAAATACGTCCTCGACACGCAGACGCACATGATCATGACGCCGTGGTGGTATCGCATCGTCCCGGCCCGCTCCTATGTGAAGGGCTGGAAGATCAGCCCCAGTCACTACGTCAATCAGGATCTGGCCAACATCTGGCTGGACAAATAGCCCGCCACTCGTATGTACAGATACATCGCGAACCGGGTGCTGCTTGCGATCCCGACCCTGGTCGGCGCCGCGGCGCTCGTGTTCGTGCTGATGCGACTCATCCCCGGAGACATCTGCGTGGTCCGTCTTGGCTCCGGGGGGGGCAACGTCGATCCGCGCGCCGTCGCGGCTTGTCACGCCGAGCTCGGACTCGAGCGCCCGGTGATCCTCCAGTTTGTAGACTTTGTCTGGAACTTCTCTCGCCTCGACTTCGGCATCTCGATGTGGTCGGGCAAGCCCGTCGCGGAAGAGATCGCAGCGCGGCTGCCGATCTCGCTCGAGATCGCGGTGATGGCAACAGTGTTCGCCATCCTCATCGCGATCCCGCTCGGTACCATCTCCGCGCTGAAGCAGAACAGCTGGATCGATCATGTGGTGCGCACGGTCGCAATAGCGGGAATCGCAACGCCGTCGTTCTGGCTCGGGATCGTCTCCATCCTCGCAGTGCTCGAGATATCGAACGCGGTCTTCGGCGCGCCATGGATGCCCCCGATCGACTATGTCCCATTCTGGGAGGATCCGCTGCGCAATCTGTCGATGGCGATCCTGCCCGCCTTGACCGTGGGCTACCGTTACGCCGCCGTCAGCATGCGGATGACCCGCTCGGCGATGCTCGAGGTGCTGCGCGAGGATTATATCCGCACCGCCCGCGCGAAAGGCCTGCTCGAACGGCTCGTCATCAACCGGCACGCGCTCAAGAACGCGCTGCTGCCGGTCGTTACCCTGATCGGGATCGAGTTCGCGTTTCTGATCGGCGGGCTCGTCGTCACCGAGCAGGTGTTCAACCTCAATGGGGTAGGGCGCCTGTTCGTGCTCGCCGTGCAGAACCAGGACTATACGTTGACGCAGGCCCTGGTCATGCTCACGGTCGCAATCTTCGTGTTCGCCAATCTCGCCGTGGATCTGCTCTATGCGTGGCTCGATCCGCGCATCCGCTTGGCCTGACGGGGATCTGCCGTGGTCGATCTCGCACCCTCCTATGCTGCGAGCGCCGCCGAGGCGGCGGACAGCCCGCGTTCGTGGCGCGCCGGCATCATCCGTTTCTGCCGGCGGGAGCCGCTCGGCACCGTGGGCCTGGTGCTGGTGCTGGTGATGGCGCTGGCCGGACTCTCTGCCGAGTGGATTGCGCCCTACAGCCCCACCTCGAATGATTTCGCCGCCATGACGGAGCCCCCCGGCTGGGCGCATCTCATGGGCACCGACCAGTTCGGCCGTGACCTGTTCTCCCGCATCATATTCGGCGCGCGCACGGCCCTGATCGTGGGCTTCTCCTGCGCGATGATCGGGGGGATCACCGGGCTCGTGCTCGGCGTGGGGAGCGCCTATTTCGGCGGGCGTCTCGATCTCTTGCTGCAGCGCGTGTTCGACGTGGTGATGGCCTTCCCGCTGATCGTCCTGGCGCTCGCCGTGATCGCCATCTTCGGCGGGGGCGTCCATAACGTGATCGTGGCGATCACCATTCCGCTCATCCCGCGTTGCGCCAGGGTGGTGCGGTCGAGCGCGCTGGCGATCCGCGAAGTGCCTTATATCGATGCGGCACGCGCCTGCGGTTTTGGTCACACCCGGATCATTCTTCGCCACATGGTGCCGAACGTGATGGCGCCGTTCCTGATCATGCTGACCGCATTCGTCGGCCAGGCGATCCTGGCGGAGGCGTCGTTGTCCTACCTCGGTCTCGGCGTGCAGGAACCCACCCCGGCCTGGGGGCTGATGCTTCAGGGAGGCGCCGAGGAATTTGCCTCGACGGCGCCGTGGATCGCCATCTTTCCCGGCCTTGCGATCACGCTCGCCGTGTTTGGATTCAGTCTCTTCGGCGACGCGCTTCGCGATGCCATGGATCCCAAGCTGCGCGAGCGCTGAACATCATCATTGCGCGCTTGCCCCGGCGGCCCGATGATGTAGGGGCGGGTTTCAAACCCGCCCTACCTGGCCATGAGTCGCGCATCGCAACCTGCTCTACGTCGCCACACTGTTGATGGCGAAGTCGGACGATGACCATCGAGAGAGACGTGTCTTTGCACCCCGGGGCGGGCACGGTATCCTGCGCAGATCTTGGAGGAGCATGCCCATGACGCAATCGTCCGCTGAGGCTTCGGTGATCAAAGCATACTGGCAGCCCGGCTGCACCAGCTGCCTTCGGATGAAGGAGTTCCTGAGCAAGCACGGCGTTCCCTTTGTGTCGGTCAACGTGCTGGAGGACAAAAATGCCTTTGACGAGCTGGAGACGCTGGGCATCCGCTCGGTACCCATCGTGCGGCGTGGCCAGGATTGGGCGAACGGCCAGGTCTTGGGCGATGTGGCACGCGTCGCCGGCATCGCCTGGGGCGGGGCGCAGGTCCTGCCTGCAGCCGAGCTCGCCGCGCGGCTTATCGAGATCCAATCAACGGCGCAGCGGCTCTTCGCGCAAATCCCCGACGACAAGCTCGGCTGCATGCTGCCGCATCGGCCGCGCAGCTACGCGCAGCTCGCCTATCACATCTTCAACATCGCGGACGCTTTTCTAGAGCATGAGGTGCAAGGACTTGCTCTCAGGGAAGGCGCCTACAGCCGCGTGCCGCCGCCGGAGATGGACAGCAAGGCCAAGATACTTGCCTATGGACAAGACGTGCTGGAGCGCTTCCGCGCCTGGCGCGATGGCCCAGGCCGGACGACGGATTTTGCGCGCAAGGCCCACGTCTACTACGGCGACGTGACGCTGCACGATTATCTGGAGCGCACCGCCTGGCATTCGGGTCAGCACGTGCGCCAGCTGGTGATGGTGCTCGAGCTGCTGGGCATTGCGCCGGACAGGCCGCCGACCCCGGCGACCTTCGCGGGCCTGCCCATGCCCGACAAGGTCTGGGATGACGAGCGGTTGTCTGTATAGGATTGCGCTCGCAGTCGGGCTGGTCGCAGGCGCAGCACCGCTTTCTGCCGAGACCTACATCGATCCGCTTGATCTCACCGCGGCAGGATTCGCCGCGCTGGTGAAGGCGGACGCGGTCAAATGGGAGCGCATCGTGCGCGACACCGGCGCGAGGTTGAACTGAAAAGAAAGGAGAGCTCGGAATGAGCTTGGTGAAATTGACCTTCGGATGCGGCCCCAGCGACAGGGTCGCCGCGATATTCGATGGTCGCGTGCGCATCGAAGGGGTAGAGCTGGCCTCCTTTCCGATCGGGCCGGAAGAGGCATTCCATCGCGCTTTTGCGGGTCAGGATTTTGATCTTACTGAGCTCTCAGCCAGCTCGCTGATCCTGACAACCGCGCGAAGCGAGGCGAAATATTTCGCGCTGCCGATATTTCTCTCGCGCCTGTTTCGCCACTCCGCCTTCTACATCCGCACGGACCGAGGGATTCGCTCGCCGCAAGAGCTGCGCGGCAAGCTCATCGGTGTGCCGGAATATCAGATGACCGCCGCGCTTTGGGCGCGCGGCATTCTTACCGACGAGTACGGTGTGAAAGCGGACGAGATCAGGTGGCGCAACGGGGGCCTCAACAAAGCGGGGCGGGCGGAACGAACCCCGATCAGCTTGCCGTCGCGTTTCGAGCTGCAATCGATTCCCTCGGACCGGACACTGTCCGACATGCTCGCCGCCGGCGAGCTCGACGGCATTGTCACCGCCCGGATACCCGGCTGCTATGCAGCGGGCGCGCCCAATGTGGACCGGCTGTTCCCCGATTTCCGTTCCGCGGAGGAGGATTATTATCGCAAGACCCAGATGTTTCCCATCATGCATCTTCTCGCCATTCGAAAAAGCCTGGTGGCTGCCCATCCCTGGCTGGCGATGAGTGTGGTCAAGGCGTTTTATGAGGCGAAGCAACTCGCGCTCGCCGAAATGCATGAAGTCGCCGTGCTGCCGGTGATGCTGCCGTGGCTCTCGGACGATCTCAAGCGCGCGCAGGCGGTCATGGGAGCGGATGTGTGGCGCTATGGGATCGCTGAGAATCGCAAGGAGCTCGACGCGATGCTGCGTTATTCTGTCGAGCAAGGGCTTTCCAGCCGGCGGGTAGGGCTCGAGGAACTGTTTGCACCAGGCACGCTGCAGCGGTTTCAAGGGAAGGACTGACGTGGGTTTTGTAGGGTGGGTTAGCGGTACAAGCCGGCTGTTTGCAGCCGACTTGTACCGCGTAACCCACCATGCTTACGGCGAGACACCCCGCCGAAGGTGGGTTACGCCACGCAAGCCGGGCAAGCCGACTTGCGTGGCTAACCCACCCTACAGAACGCGGCAATCCGCATCGAAACACCTGTAACTGAGTCATAGCAAATGAACAAGGAAATGAGCGAAACCCTGGTGCGCACCGGCCCGGGTACCCCCATGGGCAATCTCATGCGCCGTTACTGGGTGCCGGTTCTGCTGTCGCGCGAGATTGCCGAGGCGGACGGGCCGCAGCAGCGCGTGCAGATCCTCGGCGAGAAGCTTCTGGCGTTCCGCGATACCGCGGGAGAGGTCGGCCTTATCGACGAGTTCTGCTCGCACCGCGGCACGTCGCTCTATTTCGGCCGCAACGAGGAGAACGGCCTCCGCTGCGCCTATCATGGGCTGAAATTCAATCGGCATGGGGAATGCGTGGACGTGCCGTCCGCGCCGCAGGCCTGCAAGAGCATGGGCCTCAAGGCCTATCCGTGCATCGAGCGCGCGGGCATCGTGTGGGCCTATATGGGCCCGCGGGAGAAGCAACCCGCTCCTCCGCAAGTCGAGTGGTGCACCCTGCCGGCTGCTCACGTCTTCGTTTCCAAGCGCCTGCAGGAGTGCAGCTATCTGCAGGCCATGGAGGGCGGGATCGACACCAGCCATGTCTCCTACGTGCACCGTTTCGAGGTGGACGACGATCCGATGCACCAGGGCACCAAGGCCAACGACTACATCAAGGCCGACGGCAATGTGATCTTCGAGATCGAGAAATCGGATTTCGGCTTGACCCTCTACGGCCGCCGCAATGGCGAACCGGATTCCTGGTATTGGCGCGTTACCCAGTGGCTGTTTCCGTGGTTCACGCTGATACCGCCGTTCGGCGAGCACGCGCTCGGAGGCCATGTGTGGGTCCCGATCGATGACGCAAACTGTTGGGCATGGAGCATCAATTTCCATCCGCAGAAGGAGCTCTCCGCAGAGGAGCGCCGCAACATGGAGCAGGGGAGGGGTATCCACTGCGAGTACGAGCCCGGCACCTTCCGGCCCAAGGCGAACAAGGACAATGATTATCTGCTCGACCGCAAGGCGCAGAAGGAGAACCGCGCCTACAGCGGCGTGTTCGGCTTCGCGATGCAGGATGCCTCGCTGCAGGAAAGCATGGGACCCATTCAGGATCACGAGAGGGAGAAGCTCCTGCCGACCGACCGCGCAATCGTGATGGCGCGGCGCATGCTGTACGAGGCCGCTACAGCAATGCAGGCGGGTGCGGAGCCGCCGGCGCTGGATGCAAACAAGCAGCGGGTGCGCGCCGCCGGGGTGCTCCTGGACCGCAATGTCAAGCCGCAGGAATGGGCCAAGCTGCACCTGGCAGACGGTTTGAACCAACCGGTGTATTCAATCTGAACCGGCTAGCAGACAAGATTGCGTTGATCACCGGAGGCGGCTCGGGCATCGGCGCCGCCACGGGTGCGCTGTTCTGCTCCGAGGGGGCAGGGGTGATGCTCGTCGACATGAACGCGGAGGGACTTGCCGGAACCTCGCTGAAAATTCGGGAGCAGAGCTCCGCTGCCAGGGTGGCGACTTTCGTGGCCGACGTGGCTGATGCGAGGGCGGCCACGCGCGCGGTCGAGCACGCGCTTGACGCATTCGGCAAACTCGATGTGCTCGTGAACAACGCGGCCATGCGCAATTATTCTGCGATCGCGCAGGCCGAGCCGGCCGAGTGGCAGGCGGTCGTGGGCGTCAATCTGATCGGCGTCGCCAACTACTGCAAGGCGGCGTTGCCGTCGCTGCGGCGCGCGAAGGGCGCGAGCATCGTCAACGTATCATCATGCTATGCCGTCGCTGGTCGCAAGGGCATGGGCCTTTACGATGCCACCAAGGCGGGGATCCTGGCGATGACGCGCACCCTCGCGCACGAGCTGTCAGCCGATGGCGTGCGGGTAAACGCTGTCTGCCCAGGGCCTACGCTGACCGAGTTCCATGTCGGGCGAGCGCAAGCGGCGGGCAAGGATGTGGAAACGCTCAAGACCGAGCGTGCCAGCGTCTCGCTTCTGGGTCGCTGGGCATCGCCGCAGGAGATTGCATGGCCGATACTGTGGCTCGCAAGCGACGAGGCCTCGTTCATCACCGGCAGTACGCTGATGGTCGATGGCGGGCTGTCCATCATGTAGCCATGCGGGTAGGCACGCTTTTCGTCGTCATGCGCCGGCTTGTCCCGCGCATCCACGTCTGTGGTTTGGTGGCCAAGGCGTGGATGGCCGGGACAAGCCCGGCCATGACGTGAAACATTAGAACACGGAGAATGACACGTGAGGTGGATCGTCTTTTTGCTGGCGCTCATGGCCGCTGCACCGGCTGCCGCACAGAGTTGGCCGAGCCGGCCGATCCGCGTCATCGTGCCTTATCCCGCAGGCGGACCGGCCGACATCATGGGACGCCTCGCAGCCCAGCTGCTTCAGGAGAGGCTCGGTGCGACGGTTGTGGTCGAGAACCGCAGCGGGGCTAATGGCACCATCGCGGGCGAGTCGGTGTGGCACGCGGCGCCGGATGGCTACACGTTGCTGGCAGCGCCCAACGTTCACGTCCTGGCGCGCCACGTGCTGCGCGCGGTGCCCTATGACCCAGTGCAGGACTTCCAGCCGATTGCCCGCTATGGCGAGGCCCCGCTGCTCGTTCTTGCAAATCCGTCCGCAGTACCCGGAAAAACCATCGCGGAGGCGCTTCCGGCAATCCGCGTCAAGCCCGAGAAGTTCAGCTTCGGCCTCTCTGCCCTGGGCGCGACCAATCACCTCGCCGTGCTCGAGTTCAACCGGCTCACCGGGCTCAATCTGCTGATCGTACCCTATCGCGGCTCGGCGCCGGCGCTCTCAGACCTTTTGGGCGGCCAGGTGCAACTCATGATCGATCCGATCATCGCGGCGCTTCCAAATGTCCAGGCAGGCCTGCTGCGAGCGCTGGCGGTGACGAGCGCGAAGCGCACCTCCGCGGCTCCCGACGTTCCCACCGCTTCCGAGAGCGGCCTGCCGGGGCTTGAATTCTCCTCGTGGTATGGGCTGTGGGGACCCAAGGCCCTGCCGCCCGCGATCGTTGCGCGCGTGAACGCCGTGCTCACAGAAGCGGTGCGCGACCCGGCCGTAGTGGCGCGCCTGAGCGCTCTCGGTTTTGAGACGGCTGCGGGAACGCCGGAGGAATTCGCCCGCTACATCGAAGCCGACGTCGCGCGCGGGGCGGCGCTGTTGCGCGCCGCCAACTTCGAGCCTCTGTGACACGCCCACGCATTGTTGACGTAGCCCGGATGAGCGGCGCGGCGCAATTCTGCATCGCTCGCCGTTTACCCGGGCGCGCCGCGATATCCGGGTATGCACCCCGCATGTCGCCATCGGCACGCGCCTTTGGCGCGATGGCGCTGGCTCATGCGGGCTACAACGAAAAGCCGTAGAGGCGCGCCGGATTATCCACCAGAATTTTCCCGCGCACGGCTTCCTCAGGAACCCAGTCGAGCAGCATGTCGAGCATCCATGCATCATCGGGTTTGGGCACGCCGGGGGTCGGGTGCGGCCAGTTTGTCGCCCACAGCATGCGATCGGGCGCGATCTTGACCAGCGCCTTTGCCAGAGCTCCGACATCGTCGTAGTTGGGCGCGCCGACCTTCGAAACCTCGTATGGCGCCGAAAGCTTCACCCAGGCGCCGCGACCCACCAGACGCTCGAGCGCGCGAAAGCTCGGATGCTCGACCGGCACCGGTTCAAGAAACTTGCCGACATGATCGATCACCAGATCGCAAGGCAGGCGCGCGAGCACCGTCTCGTA
>Ga0210402_10003330_pt1 | contig 15134 bp, 13 predicted proteins | sample IncBWC7MmetaG_FD_161055 | JGI IMG/M metagenome (GOLD analysis project Ga0210402, IMG submission 161055) | Forest soil microbial communities from Barre Woods Harvard Forest LTER site, Petersham, Massachusetts, United States - Inc-BW-C-7-M | ecosystem: Environmental > Terrestrial > Soil >...
CGCCCTTAATATCCTTGATGAGTCTACTTACCTCTAGGAACTCTCTGGCGACATCCGGAGGTAGTTCACTGATCCTCTTGTTAGGGGCTTTCTCAGCTTCCTGTTTGAAATGTTCACGTAGAGTTTTTAGCTCGTCAACGATCTTTTTAGAGTTTTCATCGTGCTTCTCAGCTGCATCAGCGATAGCTCTACCAATCTGTCTCCACACAACATGGTAGGCGCTACCAGCCGTAATATCCCCAGGATCACCCGGAATTGGTCCATTAGTCAGGAAGCTGTTGGTCAGGCTAGCCATCAGCCGGTATACATCCCTGAAAAGAACACCGCTGCAATATCAGAATTATTATCTTTAACCTGCGGTGTTCCGTGATGTATGTTAGCTGGTGCAGAAGACGCAGATTCCCTTTCTGGTCGAGGTTCGTTAGCAGCCATCCTCATGTTGTTAATGTCTTCGTGCATAGCACTAGCTAGCGGATGGCTAGCTCCCAAATTCAAGTCATCATGATGGATTGGGGTGTGACCACGATTAGGATGACGAACATGGTGTGGTTGTGAGTGGTGCGGGTGCTGTGAATGGTGAGTGGGATGACTGTGAGTAGTTTTATGATTAGGTTGATGAGTGTGATGACGGGGTTGATGTTGTCTAAAGTGACCTGCGTGATGGGCGTGTCTACCTGAGTGTGCAGGATGATGGACAGCGTGGTGTCTATTATGGCCGTGACGTTGTGTGTTGTGTGGTTGATGGCTGTGACTAGCTACGTGACGTGATGTTTTACTTGAATGGCGTTGATGGTGTTTAGGAGTATGTTGCGGTTTATCACTTGTATCAGCTTTTAAGGACTCACTAGCAGGCGGGCGAGATACTTTGTCGTCAGAAGTTTGATCTGCTGTGACTGGCTCTGTTTTACCTAAAAAATCTTTAAAAGGTCTATTCTCAGCAGTAGTACGTATTCCTGTAGAAGGTAGAGGAACTGGTTTTCCTTCAACAACATCTTGGAAAGTCCTACTTTGTATACCAGTCCTTAAAGGACTCACATTAGGATCAGCTGGAGTCAAACTTCTGGTAGCTTGTGTTAATCTGGTAGCTTCTTTTGTTGGATCAACTATATAACCTCTCATCGTAGGGTCGGCAAGGGATTCGTCAAGCGTACGAACTTTGGACCAATCATAATCTGTTGTAGTCGTTGGAACGCCAGGGCCTGCTAGAACTCCTCCTCCCTGCGGATACTCCAGAGCGATTCGTCTTTGAATATCCTGGAGGGAACCCACGCCTCTATTTTTGCTGGGGTCCATACCAAAATAGTCCATCTGCGCTCTACTGTACCCGTGTTCCCAATCACCCTGCGATCCCTGTGGAGCACCAGGGCGTTTATCAATATGCATAATATCCCCACGATTATCTCCACCAAAATTGCCACCATACCTAATTGGACTCCCTGGATAAAAACGTTCATTAACTATTCTAGCATTATTAGCCAATTCTTGATACAAAGGCGCTGCTTCACCAATAGGCACTCTGCCTGAAGCTGCCGTATTGCTCGACCTAGCCCTCCCACCAGGATCATTAGCATACTCTTTTCCAGTCTTTTTATCATAAATTATCATATCCAAAGCCCATCCAGGGCCATGGTTAGCTACACTTCCACTTGTTCTAGTACCACTAGAAGGACCGTACACTCTTACACCTAAACCAGGATGGTCTCTCTCAAATATTCTCGCAGCCTCTGCAGTAACATGCAGTTCATCTTTACGAACTCCGTCTAGTCTTGCTCCTACTTGGTTGCGCTCTTTCCAAAAACCTAAAGCTTGATCAGCACTAATTCCAGTCCCTCTAGCACCCCCTCCCATAGGAGCGTTAGCTGGTGTGAGACTACGAGTTTGTCCTCCTGCCGCTGCTAATCTAGCTATTGCTGCCGGGCTATGCTCAGGATCATCACGTCCACCAACGTTAGGAGGACGCTGAAATGCTGGAGAGTTTTTAGAACGTCCCACTGTATCAAGTAATCGCGGCGGTCGAGGTGTCTTGCTAAAAAACTCATCTAATGTTTTATGATTAGCTCCTGCACTAAAACCAAGAACATCATATGATCCTGGATTAGCTTTTACCCACTGAGCAGCTTTATCAGCTTCAGTATAATCAAAATATTTAACGGTCTGCCCTCGACTCGCAGCTACTTGTTCTACGGCTTTAGTATCAATCTCACCACGTAATCCTCTAAACGCAATTAGAGTACCACCGCTACCACCAGCAGGTATTGTTCCGCCACCTGCTTGTCTAGCAGCCTTCACAGCTTGGGTAATTCTCTGACCTTCATCAGCTGTTCTGTGCGGGCCACGATTCTTTGGGTCATAACCAGGATTTACTTCTCCATGTCCACCTACTGGAGTAGTCGCATAACGTTGTCCTACAAAGTTTACACCAGACTGTACTTGTCCTGGAGTCACATCCTTCTCATTCCTAGCAATTACTTCCATCTGTGTAACGTCTTCATTCCTTAAATTAGCAAAAGGGCCTTCCTTCGGCTTAAATTCATTACTACTAAAACCTTTATAACCGGTATAACCAAACTCTTTTTCAACATCGAAAACATTCCCTGCACGATCCATTATGAATGGAGTACCAACTCCTCCACCTCGTGCCCTCCAGCCTTCTACCACCTGTGCAGGAGTCTGATATTTTCCACCTTTAAATTGGTCTTCTGTGTAATGTGAAAGAAAATAGGATGCTGGCTTTCCAGACTGAGCCATCCTAGTTTCTGGGTATGGTTGCCCACTTGGCATCATCACAGGTGCTGCTGGTGCTGCTGGAGTGCCTCCTCCTGGGGTGCCTCCCCCTCCACCGGTTGGAGGTTGGTATGCTGGCATCTGCATCCAGGGAGGAGTTACAGCACCTTTACCACCAGCTGCCTCTTGTGGTACTTTCCCAGTACGACGATACTCAATAGCCCACGCTGCCGCTGTTCTAATGTGCTCCTGAGACATCGGATAATGACCGGGACCTTCCCCTGCAGCTATAGCTGGCCCCAGCTTAGCCATAAATTCTGGATTATTTAATAATTCCTTTGTAAGAACTGTATTACTTGGAATACCTGGAATACTATTTCGGCCACCGTTTGACCACCTAGAAATCATGTGGCCAACAGTGTCCCCAGCGTACACACGAGAAACAGTAGCTAGGTTTGCAGCCATCCCATGAACAGGATCATCAAATCTTGCGATCTTACCACTAGAAATAGTATCGTTTACTGTTGAACCAAATGCTCTGGCATCTACATTTATCCCTTGTGCTCCAGGATTATTATAACGGACATTGGCAACCTTTTCTCCAGTATCCCCTGACTGTCTTTGATAATCAAACTTAAAAGAACTACCACCACCTGCGTCCAAAGCCGATAGAGTTTCTCTTAGTGTAGTTAAAGGCTTCGATAAATCACCAGTTTCTGAACCATGAATGTCCATGGGGAGAATAACACCAGGAGTATCTGGCGTCGTTCCTCCAGGTGTTGTTGTTCCTCCTCCAGATGTTCCACCTCTACCGCCCCTGCGACCTCGACCTCCGTCCCCTAGACCTCCACCTCCAAAACCGCCTCCAGGGCCTCCTCCACCTCTACCTCCAGGGAATCCTGCACCAAACCCACTACCTGGAAGTCCAGGAGTTAAACCTAATCCACCTAATGTTGACAAAGAAGATGCCAAAGAAGATAACTGCATTCCACCACTAGCAATTCCACCAACCCCACCGCCACCGTCACCTATCCCCCTGGTCTTTCCGCCTGTCAACGCTTGTAGTATTCCGCCTAACAGATCAGTCTGTCTTCTCATCAACCCAATAACAACATCACCTCTGTTGCCACTGCCACCACTAAATCCTGTATTAAGGTCTTTCAATGGGACGACTGCTTCTGGGCCTGCCTCACCAAGAAGCCCAACAGTCGGTCGATCAACAATCCCGCCCTTGGCAAAGGGAGTGATATCGCCAAGACCACCGCCACCAAGATACCCTAAACCAAGTCCTCCTCCCCCTCCTTGATCAGAAGAAATAACGCCTGCACCAGGATCACCAGTGAAGCTTCCTGGTTCACGTAAGGAAAGTGGTCCAGCAGAAAACACTTCCCCAGTAGACTGAGAACCCAAAGTTAACGGAGTCATTAGAGGAGCCACTGGAGCCGCGCTACTCCCAGCTCTACCAGTTCTTCTAGCAGCTAACGCTCCCGACCCTGACGTAGCTGGTACAGATGATCCGGCTGGTCCTTTTGCACCAATCCTTTTGTGTTGTCCGGCTAAACGCTTATTTAAATCTTGAACTGTTCCTAAACCACTACCAAAACCACCACTACCACCACCTGTCTTAATCCTCATCCTAGGATGTGCTCTGTCCGTACGCTTATTTACATCTGTAACTTTATCAGCGTCAGGACCAAACATCTTATTTGGTGTCAGTAATTCCCTTAGCTTCTTCTCAAGCTCATCCTTTGCCTTTTTAGCAGCGTCTTCAACTAACTTGTCTAATTCATCAAGTCCCGCATCCACCATTCCTTTTATTTTATCCTGAACCTCTGGACCAAAGAGGCCCGCGTACCCTGCAATACCTGCTCCAATTGCTCCTATTCCAAGTGCTGCCCCACCTAGCGCCATCTTCTCTATATGACTAATTACACCCATTGGATGGTGTGGGTTAAGAAAATCGTGAATACGCTTTACAGTACCTCCTATAGCGCTAAGCCCACCACCAAGTTCTTTAGGAAGGTCTCTAATCACGCGGTAAGTTGATCTGATAGTCTCAGAGTTCTCCTGAATAGCTTTTACAATTATGCCAGCCCCTGGGAATAGAGCATCGGCCCCAGCCATGGCAGCTACGCCTATAGGACCTCCACCACTGAAAGCCGCCTGTGTAATAGACTTAGGGTGTTTATCGGCGTGGTGATCTACCCTGTTAGCTCGTGGATGTGGTGAATGTGAAATCCCAGTAGCTGGGGAGGTTGGAGCTGGAGCATGTCCAGTCTGAGCATGTCCAGCACCTCCTCCATGCTCAAGAATACCTTTAATTGTCTTGAGTGCGTCAACGAATTCTCTGTGTATGTCTGGAGGAAGGCTACCAAGTCTCGTCTTGGAATACTTCTCAGCATCGGCTTTCAGTTGAGCACGAAGCGCCCTGAGTTGGTCAATAACCTCCTTGGAGTGACTGTCGTTCTTGGCAGCTGCATCATCAATAGCACTGGTGATTTCCCGAAAGACAACAGTGTAAGCTCGACCTGTAGATATATCATCGCCGGACACACCTCCCCCACCGCCACCGGCCGGACCGGCGGTCAGGAACTGGTTTGTCAGGCTAGCCACTACCTAAACTCATTTTTGAGCGACTATGGACTTGAAGGAGGCAGGTCCAGGCGGTCTATCCTGTTCAATCTCTAGCTCTACCTCGTGTTTTGCCTCTTCAAGAATCCTGGCGGCAAGATTAGTCGGGACCTTAGGGATACTGAGATTACCCGTCTGGTTTATATTGGGTCTTACTGTTGCTGCAACTGGGACTTCCTTTACTATCTCCGCTGGCTCTGCATCGCTGACACTCTCGATTCTAGCTCCTGCTTGACGTTCGCTAACTCCTCCAGTTCCCTTTGGTGGCGCTTGTGCAGCCATAGCAATTTTTGAAAGGACATCTTTCTTTGCTCGCTGGGCATTAGCCTTAGATGGTTTAGAAGAAAGTATTCTAGCTCGTACAGCTGATTTATCGGTATCACTGGGAAAGAATTCAAGGATTGAAAATCGAAAGGAAACTTTCTGGTCTGCTCCACACTTACTGCACTTGCAGTCCATGATATTCTCAGGTCCAAACTTGAAAGTACTCTTAAACCCGTCAATAACGAAGATATCTTCTGGTGTGAATATCTTGTTGATCACATCCCATTTTTCCATGATGTCGAAGTTGGTATCAAGCTCCAGCATGCACAAAAGCTCTGCTTTGCGGTAGTGTCCTTCGTTCGCATCTTGAATCTGGAGGAGTCTGATTTGATCAGACGCACGGGTGTCGTCGGTCTCCTTGGGGAGACGGAAGGTCATTTGGAGGCCGCAGGGGAGATCGAGTGTCACGCCATCGGAGGGATAGTCATCTGGAATGGATGGCGACACTATCTTGGTGAGATCGAGCTTGCTCAGGTTAGCATCTTCGCAAGCAGGACAAGTCCATGGAAGGTTATAGGGGAAGTTCATATAGGAGTTGACACGGTGCCAGTAGAGAGTAAACAGGAAGTCTGGCTCGTAGAGTTCTTCTACTGTCACTCCTTTAAGAGTATTGCCAATAAGTTGTCTTAAAGCAGTTACCGATGCAGTCTTCTTGATAATGTAATAATTTTCAACTTCACTAGGACCTAATTGTCGTATCGCAACATCAGGAGGATAAAGGCGTGCTCCAGGCAAAGTTATAGGGTAGTATTGTAAATCCGACATAGTTTTCTCCAGTCTCAGTGTTACATTCGTTTTTGGCTGTTGTTGTCATAGTTGCAGCCGTTGTAGATTAACCACACTAAACCCTGCTCCTGCTTTTGGAATCGCCGGGGCTGGAGGACCTTGGGTACTAGATTGATCCTTTCTAGTTATGATCCGATTTACTGCGAAGGTTTGAGCAATCACGGTCCTGCCTGATGGCTCATAATCCAATCGCATCGGATGCATTGTTGTTGGAAAGCACTTATCGTACGTAATTCGGTATACAGCTTGCGACTTAATGTTTTGTAGTATGACTATAATAGGCTTGAAGTAGCCGTTAGTTCCTTCAGGATAGTTATACGTTCCATCGTCTAGTCCGGTATTAGGATCATAGTTTCTTATCAGTCTCTTCCAAGCAAGTATGTATTCTATAGGGGTTTGATTTTCGTCGTTGTAAAACATCAAATTCAACATAGACGCATCGAAAAAGTTCGCTGAGACGTGGTGCCTTCCACCTATTGGATATTGCTCTGGAGTCGTATTATCAAACCCGCACTCTATGTTTTGTACAATGGGAGTAGCAATATTTGTACCAGAGTTGGGGGCTGTAAGCTTAGGCAGGGTCACATCAAATTTCCAAATCCGGTGAGGTTCCGGAATTGGCTGTCCCTGATAAGTACCCCAAACCTTCTGGCCATCTGTACCAGGAGTCCCTGTAAGACTCTCAACAGTAGGCGGTTTTAGTGGGGTGGGAGTAGTAACCTCTACATCAGCAGCGACTACCTGGGTGGCAGGCACAATGGCCATGACGTGTTACCCTACGCCAAGTCCTTGCTGTGCAATGGCGTCGATATCGGCATAGTCGAACGACCAAGTGATGTCTGGGGCAAGTGCCCTGCTGTCGGCCATCTGGAGAGCTAGAGCGGGGTTAGCGATCGGAAACAACCCATACAGGAAGTTGGCTACCACAGGGTTGTTCGGGTTATCATACATCTGGATTTTGGCAGTAGACTGAATGTCCACCTTGTTCGAGCCAACACCAGTGATCCAGTTGTATGCGAGCTTCATCCAGGAAGCGATCGACACTCGTATGACCGAATCAGTACCTTCGACGAGGGTACATCTCCAGGTATGCGAGAACTTGATCCTGCCTGAATACACAAGCGTGAACCCAGCTAAATCCACAGGGACTTGGTCAAGAGATATTCCCGGCAACTCAGTTGCTGTACACCTAAGGCTAAGCATCTGAGACGTGATGCCTCCCTTAGGAGCTGCTACTGTCATCTGAAATTGATACCCTTTTAAAGGGTCAACAAGCCCTTGGACATCATTGATAGTAACAGGACCTGCCATGGTCTAATTCCTCTTCTGTGTTTTTAGGTAGATGGTGCCGGTACCACAAGCACTCCAGGGCGTAGAGAAACCAATCTACCCTGCTGAAGTCGAGCCGTAACTTGCGAGTTGAAGTTAGTTATATCTGAACCGTTAGGGACAAATAGATTCATCCCAGGAACAATCTCAGTGTCTGGAGTGACCATCTGATTTGCTATTGAGATTATCCACCAGAAATCATGAGACCCAAAAGCATCCCAGGAAATAAGGTCAGGAACTCCTTGCAGTGCAGCGTCTATTCTTAAAGCTGTACCATCGGAGTTCCTGAGATAGTATGGGAAATCTGTCCATAGAAATGTATAAGGGTCGAGAATATCTTTTCCATTAGGATCAGTAACGACCCTGAAAAAGTTATCTATTGAGTAGGGTCGATCAATATTATTTGCCATTACGCCTGTGCAATGCTCAGGTTAAAGCCGCGCTGGATTACAGTGAAGTTGACTCCAGTTGCTGTGATGATATTCTGCAGCTGGATGAACTCCGCGTCCTTCTGAGGCTGCAGATACACGTCCACATTCAACTGGTTCTGGTCGATGATCTGTGGAGTGTTGTTGGTAGTGTCACAGACGACCTTGAAGGTGTAGACACCGTTCTGCGCCTGAACAGTAGCTAAGTACTGATTAAGCGCAGTCTCAATGTCGAGTCGAGTGTACTGGTTGTTCAGCTCGAACAGCTTGTATTTCAAGAACTGCTTTGCTGCACGTTCGAAGGTGATGATCAAGCGACGAACGTTAATGCGATCAAGTGCAGAAGGCTTACTCTGTTGAGTCTTCTGGCCGAAGATGACAATGCCATCTCCAGGTGAGAAGATGATGGGATTGATGTTGACGGGGTTACCGTAGAGAGCTTCGATCTCGCCTTGCTGATCGTAACGGACCGTCACGTCAAGAGGAGGCAACGTCTCAGAACGCAGAACCGCGCGATTGTAGCCGGCAGGGGCGTACCAAGGATATGTCACCCAGTCTGTACGGGCAAAGACCTGTGCAGCAAACCCCGAAGGCGGAATAGGTAGATTGGGGATGTCATTGTAGCTGTCATAAATCTTAAGCCACGGAGAATACAGAGCCGTGAAGCTGGACTCAATATTCTGGTAGTTCAATCTCCAATCCGAAGCCATTGTGATTGGAGAAATCTCAGTCCTGTCGAAGGGGATATCAAAGATCGCAAAGCAGTCACGACGCTTCTCAGCCAATGCTTGGATAGACTCCTGCACCGACCAGTCATCATCAGAGACATAACCGCCATTGATCAGGATATTGATATCGACGACTGCTTGGTTTGCATACAACTGCCAAGCTTGGATAACGTTACCTGACGAGACAGTCAGACCATCGTCACCCTGGGTGAGAAACACAGGGTAGTTGGTAAACCCAGGCATAACCGTGTTTGGGATATCAACGTTGTCGAGAACTCGGATAAAATTCGACATGTTGTTGATTCTGGTCTCTAGATACATATTGTTTCCATAACCATCTTTTTGGTTAGGAACTCTAGAGACCTCCCAAACTTCCTTGGTAATGTGCACGCCACTTTCAGTTTCCTGAACGATGATTCTGAAAGCTGTAGGGTCCCAAGCAACTGGCTGGATTTGGATACTAACATCGTTTGCCCAAATCCCAGGGTTTTCAGCATAGATCATAAAGCAGGTGTTGTTCGTATCAGAGCCGTTAAATTCAGCCTGTATGATAATGCCTGTCCCCGGAGCCACAGTGAAGGTAACTTCAAACGCTCCTACAGCAGGCTCTAGGATACCAGTCGCGATTCCAGGTCCGGTGACGTTTCCTAGACTGTCGACCGTGCATGGAATGATAGTCTGACCCACATGAACATTCAGGAGAGTTACGACAGGGTTAGGGTCCAGTGTAGCAGCAAAGGTTGGGTTAGCATTGTCGCCAACTCCAATTTGCATTATTTTACGAACTGGGAAGGCGTCTGGTGTCTCACTGGTAACACCTTCGCCCAACTTCGTAGTAGGACTTTCGGAAATATAGGTAGCAGTGATTTCAGTATTAGCAGCTGGGGGAGTAGCAAAGGTCACGTTAATCACGCCAGACCTATAATCGATATGGCCTACAGTAATGCCAACACCGTAGATATCGCCACCACCGTCGTGTGGGTTATATCTGGCAGAGATGACAGCATTCAGAAGCGGTGCTGCTGAAAACGTAATGCTAAGTTGTCCAGTCTGAGAATTAAGGAAGCCGGAAAGCAATCCTGGACCCGTGACGTTGCCAAGAGCGTCAACCTGGACATTGATCTGGGTCGTTCCATTCATGATGGAGATCAGAGATGTGATCGGGGTGCCAGGAAGGAACGTCGTAAACGTTACCTTGGTGCCATCACCCAATCCAACCTGTTGATCTTCATAAACCTCAACAGGGACATCCCCAGAACCAAAGTTCAAACTGGACAGTTGCTTGATTGGAATATTGAACAGTATGCCAGCAAATATTCTGCTGGAACCGTTACCAATAGCAAACTTCTCAACGTTAAGCTCATCTAAACCCTTTTGATTAACGAGAAGACCAGCATATCGACCCTCCACACAAATTCGTGTAAAGTATAGCTGAGTCATCTCTTCAAGGGCACAGATGGAACAGTACATCGCGTACCCATAGTTGGTATTCGGCTTACCATTAATCGTGGTAAGACCTCCGACATTGGTGAAAAGAGCACGTTTGTTGACAGGTCCTCGCTCTGCCTGTCCAACAATAGCTCCTACCGAAGTCGCCTGATTTTGCACAATGGCCGAAAGGTCAACGTCTCTCGCATATACGCCCGGTGCGATATAAACGGCCAAATTAACCTCCTACTATAGGAGCTACCATGACACACTCTGTTGAGTGGAGTATTTAGCGTTGCTGTAATGTTACGTAATCAGTTGTTAAAATATTTAGGACCGTTGCTCCCCTGACGCATGACGCGCAGGAGCAATCTCGCCTTTAGCAACAGATTTCTGGTAAGGCATCCATTCACAATATCGTCCCTTCGGAGTTGGGAAGTCATCACCATCTTGAATAAGGACGACGCTAGTCATTCCATAGGTATTGCCATTAGGAGTCGAAACTGTGAGATTGACCAGTCGGTCACTCCACACATAAGCTACCATCGCCGCTCGAACTTGATCGTTCGGTTCATTCAGGCTAAGCTCTGAAGCTTCTGGGTGATACCAAACAATTCGGCCAATAGTCGGATGGATCATTTGTTTGTAGCCTGCTTAACCAATGCAGCTGTACCTAGCTTAACTCCCTTGGGGAGCTTAGCAGTGTCAACTGCTGTAGGAACCGTTGTGTGTTTCTTGGGAGGAATCCAGTACGTCTGTCCATCCTTACCCTTGATAGACTTCTGTACATCACTCCGGTTATAGAGCGTCGTGCCAGCCATTACCTTCTCCTGCTTTGCTCATCTGGCTCTAATGGAGTATTAGAGTCGATCACAATCCCATCTATCTGAGTGGTTGGTGGATTAACCGGTGTGTGGTAACCCAGGTTAATCTCGTTAACCCTGATCGCAGGCTTTGACTCACCTAGAAGGCATCTACACTCGAACGGCAGCAACACAGAAAAAAGCGGACCAGTACCGCTTATTCTATCCTTCATATTAGGTGTTTTCTCGTACTTGGGATTACCTAACTCAATCCTATACGGAGCTATGATATTTAAAACAGCAGAAGGATATTCGTAGCCTCTAGACTTTTCCCGGATACCCTTTCTATATAACCCATCAAACAGAAACTCCATGTTCTCCATATTGGAATCGTATATTCTCAAGGTATAAAGTAAGATAGCCGGAACAACTTTGACCTCAAAATCACTCTGGGCAGTCTCCCAATGAGGATGAGTGCTCAGCCCTGGATTCCATGGGCGAATAGCGTGTTCATAGGTCCGGTGAACAACCTCTCCCGTGTACCTGGAGAAGAAGGCAAACGGGATAAGTAAGTTAGGTGCTTTGTCAGAACCTTCCGTCATTTTAAATTTTTGTATCGCCATAGCTAGATCATCGGAGGGCGAGTAGATTAATCTGCTAGGATCAGTCCAGTAATTAGGAGCAATGAAATTCAGTAGTTCAAACAATCTAGCTTCTATCTGTTTGTTGATTTCTGACAGTGTAGAGAGGCTAGCTAGGTTAGTAGCATCAACAGGAAGATTTGTGTCAAGCAACGGTCTAAGAGGTGGTTTATCAACTTGAATTTTGGTAGTATACATTAGGGATCGTTGCCCATCGTGACAGTCGACTTGACCGTAATTGAAATAGAAGCCTGTGTAGCGATCACTTCTCGGACTGGTGCGAGTTTAGCTGTTCTTGCATAGACGTTCTCCAGATGCTTCACTTCAGTGGAAAGAACTCTCCACCAACGCTCTTGCAGACCGCCAGCAAGATTTCTAACCGCAATCTTTATGATTGAGTCGTTCGGTATGTAGTCGTATAGCTTGACCACAGCTTCAAGAGGCAATTCAGGTTCAACGCAGTAACCCAGCACATCGATAACCTGATAATATTTATTGTACAACGGGACGAGTGCAATATCTTCCTCAGGCATGTAGTCTGCTACGAAGTCACCATAGTAATTCATCTGGTTTTCTTTAGAGGGTCGTCTAATTTTTGTAACAATACCATCAGTCTCTATACTACCATCTCGCAAGACGCCTATATAAGCAATACTCCGATTAGCTAATCTACGATACTGGCCTAGGCCCATGGGCTATTTCTTTGTGCCAGTCGCACCGCCATACATCGTTCCAGCTGCAGAGTGGAAACGAGCATGGTCGAAGCGTGGGTTCTCTTGGGCGTACATGTGAGCCTGAAAGTCCGCCATCTCTTGGCGTTTCCTAGGGTCACTGATCGCACGGATAGCACTCGCTGCAGCCTGAAAGTGCTTCCGGGTCGTCATTTCCTCTACGCTGTCTTCACCAAGTTTGGTCCTGCTGATTGAACCACCAGGACCAAACCAGTAGGCTACACCTTTTGGAGCACCTTCAGAAGCATACCTTCTGGCAACGGACATACGCTTGGTTTCAAAATCACTCCGTGGACTCTTCGTCAAATCAACGGTATGAGCCTCCATTAAAGAGTTGGCTTTATACCGTCTGACTTCATAGAGAGAATGTCCGACCTTGCCTACAACATAGGTGTCCAACATCGAAGCCACTCCTATAAGGTGTAACCCTAGATCAATTACCTATTGCACCGCCATCACCAGCACCACTATCAGCACCGGCAGGAGGCTCGCCACCAAGAGAGCAGATCAATGCACCGTTGATCATCATCAGCCTGCCAGCTTGACCATGCATCTCACAGGAGTCACCCTCAGAAGGCATGGCCTCGCCCTCAGAGATAACCTTGAACAAGACCTCTTCCTTAGTCTCTTTGATCTTGCAAACAAGGCTGTCTCCGATCTTGCAAAGCTCACCCTTCTTGCCATCCTTTTCGCAAGCGTCACCTTCCTTGCCTTGCTCGGTAAAGGTTCTGTATCCACTGTAGTGTTGGATGTAGCTGGTGTTCTCGACAACGCAGCAAAGGCTTTCCCCAATCGTCTTGAGAACGCCCTTGCTGTCAGGACCGCAAGCGTCCCCTTCAATAAACACCTCGTCCAGGTCAAGATCAGTCTCATAGGACTCGTCGACCATACAGACAAAGCTATCGCCAGACTTCTTCAGCCTGCCCTTCTTCCCCTTGGCTGTGCAGGGATCGCCTTCCTTCTTTTCATCCGGGTTGCCGTCGTCTTCCACAAGCGTGTAGTCATCATATGCAACTTGCTTGGTGTAGAAGCTTTCAACAAGCTGTTTTTGTTCGGGTGCCTTCAGGGTGATCTCAGTGTAGGTGTCCTCGTCCTTCTTAACGAGAGCATGGTACATTGAGACTGGGATGGTCTCCAGAATGTTGTAGAGTGAAAAAGGAGCCGCTCCGTTGATGCTCGCTCGGATAGCTCCCTCGACAACTCGCACCCGCCAATCCTTCGGCGCAGCTTCAGCAATCTTGTTGCATACGTAGTCCAACAGCAGATTGTCCGGGCCATTGTACATAGCCTCAGGCATGACGAGATACCTAGTCTCCTGAAGCTTACCTGTCTCACGTGCCGAGACCACAGTGATATCTTCAGTCTTGACCTTAGACGTATCAATTCTGTCAAACTGAGACAGGATGTTCAACTTCTCCGCTACTGAGGTATCCTTGGCGAGGGGTCTGACTGGAATGCGGATGTGAGTGACACCCTTCTCAACATAAGACTTATGCAGAGAGGTTTCCTTATTGCTGAGGTACGCCGTAATCAAATCAGGACTGATACGCTCCTTCAGCAGAGCGTCAGCCATCGTAACACCGACCAAGCCCATAACTGGGGAGAACTGGTCTTCAAAAAACAGATTGTTAGCCATGAACCGCAAGTCTTCAGCACGAACAAACTTCAGATACTTGGTCTCAATAGCAGTAACCTTGGTCACCTTGGACGCCGAATCCTTCGGGTCAGATAGCTCTTCCTTCTCAACAATCCTATGATGGACAATGACAGGATCATCATTCCTATCAACTTCCAGCTGGATAAACATTCCCTTCGGGTAAGATACCCGATCATTCCTGGTTTCGAGAACGATGTCCGTTCCTGCATAGGCCGACAACTTCATGATTGTACTCCATCAAAAGGTCTAATCGATATGATCTTGGCCACGTCACTAAACCGCTGCTCAGTCTTTGAGGGAACGACCTGTCGGGGCTCAATTAACGTAGCACACAGACTCATCTCACTGCTGTCCTCTACGACAAGCTCAAACTTTGCTGGGCTTATCATAGTCTGGATATCCAGCAGTGCAGTGTTATGTTCGACCTGAAGTACTGTTCCACCATTCCCAATAAATATCTTGCCGTCAGGATCGGATACAAATGAGCAAGGCTCACTTTCACCTATAAGTAAGACACCTCTATCAGTAGTTACTTCAAATGTATGTAATACAACGAATCCAGGGTCATTCATCTCAGTGGTGATCATGGACCAACCCTTTTATAAAAATCAGAATTCTGAAGAGTACTAGCTACCAATAGAATATGTTTACAAAGCCCTGGGATATTATTCGGGTTCTTAGGCGGGTACCTAGGATCATCTATAGGAGTCTTACGAACGTATGGCTTAAACCTAGTCCCAAACGAACAACCATTCGACATGTTAGGCCATGCGAACGTGAAGTAATAGGACTTGCAGCTGCACCTAGTCCCAACGTTGTTTATTGGACTAGGAGGAGTTTTTCCAACATCAACACCGTAGAACGCAATCTGTACAATGTAGGCTTGGTCAGGTGTGTCACCGTGCTCGGGCTTACGGGGATGAC
>Ga0210402_10003331_pt1 | contig 15120 bp, 12 predicted proteins | sample IncBWC7MmetaG_FD_161055 | JGI IMG/M metagenome (GOLD analysis project Ga0210402, IMG submission 161055) | Forest soil microbial communities from Barre Woods Harvard Forest LTER site, Petersham, Massachusetts, United States - Inc-BW-C-7-M | ecosystem: Environmental > Terrestrial > Soil >...
CACTCACATCTGCACAGAGGACCCCGAGTTGCTTCTGGCCTAGATCGAAAAAGTCATATAGATCGCCACCCACCGTACGCGCCGGCAATGTGCGGCCGGCGACAGTGGCCCCAGACACGACTGGTGCCTGACGAGGGAACAGGTACTCTTGAACGCGTTGCGCCATTCGAAGATCGCTCTCGAACTCAAGCCGCGTGACCTCTTGCTTCTGAAACTGTTCCAGTGAAGCAGCCATTTCATTGAAACTGCCAGTCAGTTCGCCAATTTGATCATTGCTGCGCAACGGGGTCCTCCACGCGAAGTTGCCTCCGGCGATTTGCTGCGCAGCGCCGCTCAGGTCATCGATTGCCATGGCAATGTCGCGGCTAAGCCGTACGCATATCCAAAGAGCCGACGCATCAATTAGCAAGGCCACAAACGAGATCGCCGCTAGAAGCCAGACCCAGTTGGCCAATTGGCTGCCGATGGTTGCGAGGTCCCTAAATGTACGGCCATAACTAGTTCGAACTTCGTAAGCCGTCCAGTGCTCCATCGCGCCGGTCTCCCAGTTGCGGACGTTGAGGACAACCGACGCTGGTCGGGGTGATCCTGGTAGAAAATTCGCCTCAATCATTCCGAGGATCTTGTGGCTCAGCCCGCCCACATAGAATTGCCGGGGGGAGACGGCGATCACGTCGGAGCTTCCTCCCAATGACAAGCGCTTTGCCAGTTCGGATCCCAGTGGCATTCTGAAGATCGCCGCGACCCTACATGCACCCTTTTCAAGCGCCGCGATGTTGCGAATCTCGAGTTGTCCGTGGTCAACGACGACGCCAGTGAAACCGGTGTCCGGCAGCCAATTCGGGAGGTCCACATTAGTCAAGCCCTCGTCTGGCACGAGAGAGGGCGAGCCCTTGCGGAAATCCATGGCTAGATAAATCCGCGCCTGGGGAAACGCGCCCTGAGCGTACTGTACCAGCGGTTTGAGGTCGCCCGAATTAACATCTTGGACGATGCAGGTGCCGGCGCGGTCCAAAATGGCGGGCGCAATACTCCGGCTGGCCTCAACGAGTGTACTAATTTGCTTTTCGATGATATTCGTGCTCTCACGCCGGAGTACGACATTCAGAGTAGCGACCGCCAGGCACGCGACCAAGAGTGTGGAACTCAACGTGAGAGTGATGATCGCAACCATCTTCCAACGGACGAGCCGCCATGCTCGCCGGAAAGCTCGACGGGCTCGCAGCCAACTAAGGGGCCGCGCGGCGAGCGCCACGATGGCGCCACCGTTAGCGGTGCTGAGGGTGTCGTCGAAGGGTACCCTATCAGTCTCACGAAAACTCAAGGCGTCTTCTCCGTTGGGGGCTTCGGCCGTTTCGCCTGTCAGCTTTGGCAACATACAATCGCGCGACGCCGGAATCGGTTTGTCCGAAGGTTCCAGGGTAGCTGCTCTAAGATCGCTCACATTAGATCTCCTGCGAGTTGAGTAAGCATTTTGCGGCTCCCATAGGCGCCCTCCCGAATCGAGTATGTCGATCCGCTGGCCGATTGGTCGCCTTAGCGCACGAAACCGTTGACATCGATCACGGCTTGGGCGAAGGCCTGGGGGGCTTCCTGAGGTAGATTGTGCCCGACGCCGCCCGTGATCAAACGGTAGGCATATTTGCCCGAGAATTTCTTGCGGTATGATGCGGCGTCGGCGTGCGGAGCCCCGTTGGCATCCCCTTCAAGGGTGATGGCGGGAACGGTGATGACGGGACCTTCGGCGAGCCGCTTTTCCAGCTCGTCATAACGCGACTCGCCTTCGGCCAAGCCAATCCGCCAGCGGTAATTATGCATCACGATGGCCACATGATCCGGGTTGTCGAACGAGGCGGCCGAGCGATTGAAGGTTGCGTCATCGAAGTTCCACTTCGGTGATGCGGTCTGCCAGATTAGCTTCGCAAAGTCGTGCCGGTATTCCTCGTAGCCGGCGCGTCCTCGTTCTGTGGCGAAATAGAATTGATACCACCATGCGAGCTCCGCCTTTGGCGGCAAAGGCTTTTTGTTGGATTCAGGCGTCCCGATCAGATAGCCGCTCACGGAGACAATCGCTTTGCAGCGTTCCGGCCAGAGGGCGGCCATGATATCGGCTGTCCGCGCTCCCCAATCAAACCCGGCGATGGTCGCCTTTTCGATCTTGAGAGCATCCATGAGATTGACGATGTCTAAAGCGACTGCCGATTGCTGGCCGTTCCGGAACGTCTCACTGGAAAGAAAGTGAGTCGTACCGTAGCCACGCAGATACGGGACGATCACCCGGTAGCCAGCCGACGCCAACAAAGGGGTGACATCGACATAGCTATGTATGTCGTAGGGCCAGCCGTGCAGGAGGATGACCGCAGGACCATCGGCAGGGCCGGCGTCCACGTATCCGACATTCAGAAGGCCGGCGTCGATCTGCTTCAGTGGGCCAAACGACGTGTTCATCCCAGGCTTGATCTGGGGCACGCTCCCTCCGCCCGATTGCGCTCTTATGGAGCCTATTGCGACAATCGCAGCGACAGCAAAAGTTATGGCTCCGTCGCGCAAAAGGCGACGGCGAACATTACTGGAATCTTCAGAATTCGTGATCGTGCTCATTGGTGAATCTCCTTTGTTCGATTGATTGTTTGCAAGTGCCTACGCGGATCGCGACATCGCCGCGCCCGCGTATGCCTGGAGCAAAGTTGTTACAGGCCGCGCTGAGCCGCGTCTGCGGCTTGGGCCAGACCGGTCATATACGAGAAGAACGCATTCGACTGGCCGATGAATAGCCCCATGGCGGTCAGGAAATTGAGCGCGCCCATGGCCGCCCCGGCTGTCTTAGTCGGCCGGACCACCGAACATGCCGGCAGGCTGGCGCTGATGAATGGACAGGGTTCCGGCATAATCAGGTTGGTTTGAAACATCTCCCTCACCCCAGTGCCGCTCGCTCCGGTATTGGGGTCGAGGCCATTGTTGAGGTTGGGGAATGTCAGATTATTGGTTGGATCGATGAGCGGCGGTGCGTTGCCTGCCTTTTCGTGCCAGGTTTGAAAGTGCATGCTCTCGATTGGCGCCATGCTGATCACGATTTGAAGCACTTCGACGCTCGTGACTCTCTGAGCCAGTGCCAGCCGCAGGCTACCCCCGCCTTGTTCGACCGTTGGCATATGAAACGCCGCGGTGTTGGCGATCGCCTGAATGTGTTCCTCGGGGTGGAGGTCGGCGTCGGTCCTTGGAATGGCTGTGAACTGCCCCGTGTGCAGGTCCGGAACTGCTTGTTCGAAGGGCATGGGATTGACGTCCGGGTTGTTGGTGCTGCTGCGGTAGCGTGTCCACCAGCTGGTATCCAGCGTTAGCTGCATCAGGTTCGTAAGCCGCAACTTTCCGCTGGATCCCGTTGCAAAGCTGCCTGGCAGCGTCCGAAACGGTTCCAGGTCCGCGGTTGGGGCACCCTTGGAGGCCAGATACGCATTGAGAAAGTTTTGATGGCTGATCTCGTCGTCGGTGTTGTCGTGAATGTACTGCGGAAAGTTCCGATCGATCTTTCTCAGGCAATGGGTATAGGCTCGGTTCCCGCCGCCGCCCGAAACTTCGTCGTCCGGAATTCCGGCAAGCTCGTTATATTGCGTCCAAAAGTCGACCTCGAGGGCCTCTCCCGCGGCCAGGAACCGCAAAATGGCGGCATCTCCTGCCGTGAGGCTGCTGCTTGATTGCGCCAATGCTTTTGTTCCGTGCACCAGCAAGCCGGTCCCCACGGTTGCCCCAGCCGCTGTTAGTCCAGTCCTCAGAAAGCTGCGGCGATCTCCACTTCTAAACAGATTAGGCTTTTCGTTCATGTTGATCCTCTTTCACAAATTGTCCAAACTACGTTACTTCTTCATTTCCGGGGGGAAATGATCGAACATCCTCTGCACGTCCGAGTTGAGTGTTTTTATGTTCTTGTCAGATTTGTCGGATAACGTATCGGTTGCCGATCCACGCCAGATCAGTTTCTTGGTGTTGGTTTCGAACAGGTCGACGACCAGCGTGCCCACCTTGTACGTCTCCTCGGTTGTCGTTGATGTCCCGAAGCCCTCGCCGAACCCGCGCCAACGTCGCCAGCCCCAGCCGCCGCCGAAGTTGTCGTAATAAGTGTTGAGAGTGCGGTGATCCTCTGTCATCTCCATCGCCATGATGGAAACATCTCCGCCCGATTCGATTTCAGTCCAGCCTTTCGCTGCGAGTGCTGAGGCGATGTCTGCCTTAATTCGATCAACCCACAGCGGATTCTGTGCGTGGACCTTTCCCCATGAGTAAGTCTTGTAGCGATTGAACTCGACGGTCCGATCGTAGTCGGTCTTTACTTCCGCCAACGATACCGTCGCCGCAAGAATCGCGATGGCCGTCGAAAACAAACCCCGATATTTCACGCTCATAAATGCCTCCTTATCCTGTTCATCGTGACCATTTGAACTTCTATCGGTACGTGGGAGTGCAGTCGGGACGCCAACTTCGGGCTCTCGAGTTATGCGATTGAATTGAAGAAACTTGTGCGTATCGCGCGGTAGATCGGCGACGGCAAACTGTCGAAGCGAAGTCTCAGGACGGGCACTTCAGCCCTTGAGAATGGCGCGGGTGCGACATCCCGGCCGAGCCCGCCACTCAGCGTGCCAAGTCCGCCGATCTCGTTGCCCGCCGTCAGTGGTACTAAGGTCTACTAGATTTTTGGGGCCAACCCCGGCATCCTGGCAGGAAGAGGGCTGGACGGAGTCTGATGTGGATGAACTGGGCCGGCGCGTTGCGGAACGAGCCACTGGAACTCACGGTGATGGCCGGCATCGTTCCCACGTTGGCGTGGCCGGCGCACCCGGACGGCTCTGGAACTCCTCAATTGGCGCTGGTAGCACTCGACGCTGCAGCGTCATCCGCGCCGGCCTTCTTCGACTCCCTTAAAGTCTGGCATGATCGTGAGATGTCGCCGAGCTTTCCATTTATTGTCGACAATGTACCCGGGTTCATCTGCACCATGACCGCCTCCGGTGAAGTGGAATTCCTCAATCGGCCGGTGCTCGAGTACTTTGGGAAAACGCTTGAAGAGCTCAAAACCTCGGCGTTAAGGAATGAGGTTCATTCGGATGATTTGCCCGGCGTGCTTTTGGCCTGGGAGCGCTCAATCTCGACAGGGGAGCCATACGAGATCGAACACAGACTACGCCGCTTCGACGGTGTCTATCGCTGGTTCCAGGCGCGTGGGCTAGCGGAGCGACGGGGTGGCGCCGGGGAAATTGTGCGTTGGTATCTCCTGCTAACTGATATTGAGGATCGAAAGCGTTCCGAAGAAATCGCCCGGCAAAGCCATCTCACGATTCGCTCGATCATCGACAGCATACCTGGCTACGTGCACACCATGAGAGGGGATGGCTCGGTGGAGTTTGTGAATCAGCGAATCCTGGAGTTTTTTCAAAGAACAACCGACGAACTGAATGATTGGGCACCCCTTATTCATCCCGAGGACCGGGAAGCGGTGGTCTCGCAATGGTACGCTTCGATCGCGACTGGCAAACCATATGATCAGATACACCGTGTCCGCCGAGCGGATGGCGAATGGCGCTGGTTCCACTCGCGCGGTCTCCCTCTTCGCGATGCATCCGGGCAGATCGTTCGATGGTGCAACCTGCTGGTCGACATTGATGAGCGCAAGAAAGCGGAGGAGGCGTTGCGAAGTAGCCAGCGCGAACTCAGCGTAATCATCGAGACCATGCCGGGGCTCGTCTGGTGCGCATCTCCGGATGGTGAACTCTCCTACGTAAATGGGCGCATTCTTGGCTACCTCGGTGTGGAGAGAGATAGTCTGTTGGCAGGCGGATGGGCGCACTTTTTGCACCCCGACGATGTAGCGTCAGTAGTCGCCGCGTGGTCAAATTCCGTTGCTTCTGGCGAGGCCTTTGAAGTGCAAGCCAGACTTCGAGGAGGCGATGGGGCGTATCGATGGTTCCATTCACTGAGCCAACTTGGCCGGGATACGGAAGGGAATCCGGCGCGGTGGTATGGCGTGATGATCGATGTTGACGACAGAAAACGGGCGGAGGAGAAGGTCCGGGAGGCATACCTTCGTCTCGCCGAGGCCCAGCAACTGAGCAAGACGGGCAGTTTCATCACGGATTTGCTGGTGGACGACCATAACTGGTCGGAGGAGGCCTTCCGTATCTTCGACTTCGACCCTAAGGTCAAGGTCTCAGTGCAGATGATCCGGGACATGGTCCATCCTGACGATCTGCCTTCATTCGATACCGTCATCGCGCAAGGCATGAAGGGCATTGACGTCGATTTCGTATTCCGGATTGTCACCTCTCAAGGCGCCATCAAGCACATCCGCGGAGTCGCGCGTGTGATGGAACATGTCGCGGGGCGACCCTTGTTTGTCGGCGCTTTACAGGACGTAACACAAAGCAAGGTTGAGGAAGAACAGGTTCGGCGAAGTGAAGCATTCCTGGCAGAAGCGCAGCGGCTCACCCGGATCGGCAGCTTCTCATGGCGCGTCGAGGACAACGAAATCAGATGGTCCGTCGAGCTCTATCGGATTTTTGAATTTGACCAAGGTCTTCCTGTCACTTTTGATCTAATCGGAAGCCGCGTTCATCCCGATGACCTCCCGCTGATGTCTGACATGATCGGCAAAGCACAATCCGCCGCCAATCACCTCGAATATCAGCATCGTATTGTGATGCCGGACCGCTCAGTCAAACACCTGCACTTCACGGCTCACAGCCGTCGAGACCCTGGAGGCCGGTTGGAGTATATCGGCGCGGTCCAAGATGTGACGCAGCGTCACCTTGCGGAGGCTGCTTTGGCCACAGCAAGGGCGGAACTGGCAAATGCCGCTAAGATCTCGAGCCTCGGGGTGTTGACAGCTTCAATCGCTCACGAAGTCAGTCAGCCGCTCTCCGGCATCATTACGAACGCCAGCACATGTCTTCGCATGCTGGAGCGCGATTCCCCCAATGTTGACGGCGTTCGTGAGATGGCGCGCCTGACCCTTCGGGATGGCAAACGCGCCTCGGATGTGATCTTGCGATTGCGCGCCTTATTCAGCAAGAGGGAATTAGCGCGGGAACCGGTCGATTTGAACGATGCCGCACGTGAGGTCATTGTCTTGTCATTGACCGACCTGGAGAGAAACCGAGTGATTCTCCGAACCGAATTCGCAGACGATCTCCCTTTGGCGCCGGGAGATCGCATCCAGTTGCAACAGGTAATTTCGAACCTGCTGCGAAATGCATCCGAGGCGATGAGCGCGGTTGACGATCGCCCCCGGCTCCTGCATATCGCAATCCGGCCTCACCCAGGCCGTCAAGTGTGCCTCAGCGTAGCGGACGCCGGTGTCGGTCTCGATTCGGAACGAATCGATCGGCTTTTCGAGCCCTTCTACACGACCAAGAGCAACGGCATGGGAATCGGTCTTTCCGTCAGCCGTTCCATTATCGAAAGCCACCAGGGCCGCTTATGGGCAACACCGAATGAGGGGCCGGGCGCCACGTTTTTATTCTCGATTCCGGCGATCCCACAAGGAGTGAGGGAGTGACGGCAAAACGATCTCTGGTATCGGTGGTGGATGACGACGAGGCGGTCCGGGACTCATTGCCGTTTTTGCTTGCGGAATTGGGTTACGCGCCCCGGGCTTTCTCGTCGGCAGAGGAATTCCTGGCATCCGATGTCGTCAGCCAGACCGAGTGTCTGATTCTTGATGTGATGATGCCCGGCATGACGGGGCCCCAACTGCAAAGCGAGTTGAAACTCCGCGGCTACGATATTCCGATCGTCTTTATCACAGCCAATCGAGACGACTCCCTGCGCCGCGGTGTGCTTGAGCAGGGCGCAGTCGAATGCCTCCACAAGCCCTTTAGCGATACGGCCCTCTTCCATGCACTCCAGTCAGCGCTGCGGACGAGCTGAACATTGGAACATCGGATTACAATGATGTTGAATGCAAGCGTGCCAATCATAGCAGGATCGGCAAGGATGGCAGAGCTCACGCCAATTGTTTTCGTAGTGGACGACGACATCTCCGTTCGAAATTCGCTGGAGTGGCTGATCCGATTCGAGGGCTGGCAAGCGGAGACATTCTCATCGGCACAAGAATTTCTGGCGCGTCAACGGGTCTCCGTACCGAACTGTCTGGTCCTCGATGTATCTCTTCCGGGGCTCAGCGGACTTGACCTCCAGAAACGTATCGGTGACGATCGGGGCGAAATGCCAATCATCTTCATCACGGGCCATGGCGATATTCCCACTACCGTCCGGGCTATGAAGGCCGGCGCTATTGAATTCCTGACAAAGCCGTTTGCGGACGACGTCCTCCGGGATGCCATTCGACTGGCCCTCGAACGTAGCCGGATTGCGCTCGTTCAGCTGGCCGAGAGGCGGCAGCTTGAAGAGCGTTACAGCACACTCAGCGGTCGTGAGCAACAGGTGATGGCGCTGGTGGTCCGCGGAGTCCTGAATAAGCAAGTGGCTGGCGAACTTGGAATCACCGAGACCACCGTTAAAAAACACAGAGGCCGCGTGATGGAGAAGATGAAGGCTCAGTCTTTGGCCGACCTAGTGGAGATGGCTGCCCGGCTCGATCTCCGGCCCGTGGCGAGGGCCTGAACACCGCGCGCGGCCTAAATCCGGTTTCACCTGTGTGCGTAGCTCCTTTGGAGAAAGCCGCGTCGCCGCGGCCAATACACTGGTTCGCGGCAACCGTTGTTCCAACCGAATCCGTAACCAGATTCAGCGACATGGGCGTCCGACAGACGTGTCGACGCCTCCTGGCTGTCATCCCGTAGTCAGTGACGGCTTCCCGACCGAGGAGGCCGGCCCGGCACGCTGGCGAAGGCAGCTTAAGACACTTCGTTTCTTCCGAATGTTGGTACGCATCCGTGACACTTTCGTCCCATTGTCCTGATCTGAGATTTCAGGCCTAATGGGCTTGTGGATGCTCTTGATGTTCAGGAGCGATCCCACTGGAGTCCAGTCCGCCGCCGCGCTCAAACGCGATCGGCAGTTCTTTCGGAACGCTACGCAAAGGATAAATATGGAGACCAGAGAATTGATTGGGGTCAGCGCGAAATTCCGCGCCTTGCTTGATGAGGTCAACCTGGTTGCGAAGGTTGACTCGACTGTGCTGATTCAGGGCGAAACCGGTACCGGTAAGGAGTTGATCGCTCGGGCGATTCACGAAGCCGGCCACAGGCATGCGAATCGTTTTGTAGCACTGAATTGCGCTGCGATTCCCGCGACCTTACTCGAGAACGAACTCTTCGGCTCCGAAAGGGGCGCTTTCACCGGCGCGGTGGTCCAAACCATTGGACGCTTTCAGGCCGCAGATCGTGGAACGTTATTCCTCGATGAGATCGGAGAACTCCCCCTCGAACTCCAACCGAAGCTTCTACGCGCTCTTCAGGAGAAGCAATTCGAGCGGTTGGGCAGTTCTCGTTCTATCCAGGTTAATGTGCGGGTCATCGCTGCGACTAATCAGGACTTGGGACGTTTGGTCCAGGAACGGAAGTTCCGGGCCGATCTCTTTTACAGGCTGAACGTCTTTCCCATCGCGCTGCCGCCGCTGCGCGAACGGCTCGACGATATTCCCCTTCTTGCGGAACACTTCCTCGAGGCGTTTGCCCGGCAGCAAGGCAAAACCATCGACTTTATTCCCGAGGACGTCATGCTGGCTCTGGGGCGGTATGACTGGCCGGGCAATATCCGGGAGTTGCAAAACGTCATCGAGCGCAGCGTCGTCAGGACAACGGGACGCGTACTGAGCCGTCACACAACGGCGTGTCTTGCGGCTGCCGACGCTCAACCCGATTGCTGCCCCATCGTCTCGTCTCCCTCCGCGGGACCCGTTAGTATCAGGACGCTGGTCGATGCCGAACGCGCGCATATCACTGCTGTTTTACGCGAAACCAACTGGAAAGTTGGAGGACCGCGCGGAGCCGCTGCTCAACTCGGGGTCCCGAGGACGACGTTGATGGGGAGAATGCAGAGGCTCGGGATATCAAAAGCGCGAAATCGATCAGTGGCGTCGACTCAAGGACTGGCACGAGCGCGGCAAGGCCTCTCGTTTCTTCGGGGAGAACTCTCGTACTAATTTGCAGGCGATCGAAGCGGCGGCTGGCTGACGGTAGCGCGGCGCGTCTTAATCGTAACCGTATAGGCCGTGAGAACGCACGAAGAGCGGTCAATTCATCATGAGGAGGGAAACATGTCAGTAACGGGTGTGGAAATGGCCCTTTGTCTTGTCGCGGCACTAATAGCTGCGGCCCAAATACAGCCCGCTGGCGCACAATTCATGCAAGAGATGAATGGAAGCATGGAGCGCATGGATCGTCAAATGGCCAAAGCGCCGATGAACGGAAATGTCGATCGCGACTTCGCTTCCATGATGATCCCGCATCATGAGGGTGCAATCGACATGGCGAAAGCCGAGCTGGTCTACGGAAAGGACCCGGTGATGCGGCGGTTGGCGCAGGAGATTCTAGTCGACCAGCAGTCCGAAATCGATGCCATGCGGCTTTGGCTCGGAAAAACGACTGCTGGCAAGTCCCAAAAGGAGAAGTGACTTGTATGAAACTTTGGGCAATTGCATTTTCACTCGCTGGCGCTCTAACCGCCGCCGTAACTGGCGACCGGGTGTACACCGCCGACCAGATCTCGAACACGGTTTCGGTAATCGATCCCGCTACGAACCAATTCCTCGGCTTGATCCACCTGGGCGAAGATGTTCCTGCGGCGCTGAGCCCGCTGTATCGGGGCGAACTCCTGGTGCACGGCCTCGGCTTTTCGCCTGACCACCGCACGCTCGCTGTCGTTTCAGTAGGGTCCAACTCTGTCACGCTGATCGACACCGAAACCAACACGGTGAAAGGGAAGATCTACGTGGGCCGTTCTCCCCACGAGGCGTTCTTCCGGCCAGACGGCCGCGAGTTGTGGGTAGCCGTGCGTGGTGAAAACTACATTAGTGTGATCGATCCGGTGAAAAGAAAGGAGGTGCGGCGGATCGAAACCGCGAACGGCCCTGGCATGGTCCTTTTCCGCCCCGATGGGAAGTTCGCGTTTGTGCCGTCCAGTTTTACTCCTGAAATGGATGTGGTCGAGACAACCACCTACAAAGTCGTGGCACGCGTGCCGCAGGCGAGTCCGTTTTCCCCTAATCTTGCCGTCGATCAGGATGAGGTCTGGCTCACTTTGAAGGACTCGGGCAAGACACAGGTTGTCAGCGCCAAGCCGCCTTTTCGGACGCTCACAGTGCTCGAAAGCGGACCCATTACCAACCACGTCACCTTCGTAACGAATGCTGCGGGACGGTTTGCTTACGTCAGCGTCGGTGGCAAGAACGAAGTGCTGGCCTACCGCCGCGATACCGGCTCCTCGCCGAAGCGGGTTGCGACCATCAAGACCGGCGATCTGCCGCACGGCATCTGGGGCTCCGGCGATGGAGGCCGCGTCTATGTTGGCTTGGAGAACGGCGATTGCGTACAGGCGATCGACACGGCCACGAATCGGCTTGTTGCCACAATTCCAGTAGGCCAGTTGCCGCAGGCGCTGGTGTATCTGCCGAATGCAGTCGTCTCGCATAAGGGCACGGCGAACCTGAGGCGTCTCGGTCTGGAGGCGCAGGCGTTGCACCTGGAGTTGACGCCGCCACCGGGAGTGAACTCGGCCGCGCATGCCAGCGTTGCGATCAACCCATTGGGGCCGATCGATAACCTGCAAATCGCTGCAACTGGCCTGGAGCCCGGCAGGAAATATCGGGTGATGCTTGTAGGCGGCGAGGAACCGCAGGAGCTTGTCACGTTCAGCGCCGGCATCGGCGGAGCCGCCATCGCGCAGGCGCTTGGACCATTGAAGCGCGCGGTCGCGCCGTCCAACGTGGAGCAAACGATGAAGTTGGAAGTAAGGGCCGAAGACAGCGGCGGCGGCATCGTGCTTCAGCAGCGATAAGCACCCTGGTGGTGGCAGACCACTGTTGCTCCCCCTTGCGAAAAAAACCAAAGGGAAAGGAGAAAAGCAAATGAACACGCAGTTCTTCAAGGACCTGGCTCTTCCTTTCTATGGCTATAACCAACCGGGAACGTGAAGTACATCTTCCTCATGCCGGAGGCCCGATACCTACCTCGCAGCGCGCAGCGATCATCGACGAGGTGGACTTCATCCCGGGCGCCGAGCTGCGAGGCATCGCGGCCGACATGTTCCGCAGGACTTATTGGGACACCGCGCTAGCTGCCGTGAAGCCAGGGCACCTGCACTTTTGTTCAGGTGCCCTGGATATTTAGCTCTCGATTTCGCACCCACCGCCGGGGATCAGATCGAACGCCCGGCGCTGGCTGACTGAAAATCGCTGACTCTCGCGCGGGAAAGCGCATGTCGCACACCAGCATAGGTGCGGCTGGGTACGTCACGTTTCTATCAACGGTCAGTCAAGTCGCCCAGCATCTGGGCCAAGGCCATTTCCGCGTCTCGCGTCTGGAATCCGCGCTTCATCGCGGCTTGGATGCGGCTTTGAGCCTCCGGATTGCGCATGCCCTCGGCGAAGAGATCGGAATCACGACGAAAGTCCTCGGTCGGCGCAAGCGCGATCGCATTAACCCGCTCCTTGACCGCGACATGGCCGGCGGCCGGGAACCTGGCGATCCGATGAGCCAGCGATCTGACGAAGTCACTGAGCCTGTCGGCGGGGAGCGCTCGATTGATCCAGCCGTAGCGTTCAGCGAGTTCCGCGTCGTAATCCTCCGCGCTCAACATGACCTCAAGCGCTCTCGCGCGACCCATGAGGCGCGCCAAGTGTTGGGCGGCACCCCCGCCGGGGAGAACACCGAAGACCGGTTCGAACTGACTGAAAATCGCCGACTCGCGCGCGGCGAAGCGCATGTCGCACGCCAGCGCGAACTCGCTGCCGGCCGCGCGTACGCGACCCTCGATCTGCGCAATGGTCACGAGGCGGCTCGTGCTCAGATGACGGAACAGGAGGGCGATTGAGGCTTCACCAGTCAGCTTCGCTGCCTCCTCCCGGTATTCCTTGATCCGCGTCACGTCGACGTGGGAAATGAAATAGTCTGGATCGGCGCTCTTGAACACCAGCACCTGGACGGAGGCGTCGGCCTCGGCTTGCTGAATGACGGAGACCAGATCGCGAACCAATTCTGGCCCCAGAAGATTCATAGGTGGCGCCGCGATCTCCGCAAACAGAACAGCCCCTTCCTCATAGACCTTGAGTTTCTCGAAAACCATGAAATCTCCTTTGCTCGAAAAGTTTGGAGACGGCGCGCGTCCTGCGCGCCGTCTTCCAGTCTTTGATTAGCGCAGCGATCGGAACGCCGCGCGGACTTCGGACGCAAAGAGCTCCGGCTGCTCCCACGCGGCGAAGTGGCCGCCTTTGTCGACTTGGTTGAAGTAGATCAGGTTAGAGTAAGTTTTCTCAACCCAGCTGCGCGGCGCGCGCCAGAGCTCGCCGGGGAAGACCGTAAATGCGGCGGGAACGGAAATCTCGCCCTTGTAGGCGGTGCGCGCATTCTCCCAGTAGAGCCGCGCGGCGGAGGTGCCGGTGTTGGTGACCCAGTAGAGCGTGATGTTGTCGAGGATGGCGTCTCGCGTGAGACCGCCCTCGGGGTGTCCTTCGAAGGCGTGCGCGATTTGCTCGTAACTGTGCGGGTCGTGATCGAGCATCCAGGCGGCCAGGCCGACGGGTGAGTCTGCCAAGCTGTAACCAATGGTCTGCGGGCGCGTTGACTGCTCGATGAGGTAGGCAAGAGCAAGGACTTTCCGTTGCCCGTACGCCGTCTTCTCGGCCTCGGACAGCCCGGCGGGCGCCGGGTCGCCCGCGGCGATCGACCGTGCGATTTCCGGTGGGATGTTCAAGAGCAAATTGATGTGGATGCCCATCAGGCCCTCGGGCGCTTGGCGCGCCAGCGCCTCGGAGACTTTCGCGCCCCAGTCGCCGCCTTGCGCGACGTAGTGGGTGTAGCCCATGCGCTTCATCAACGTGTCCCAGGCGGTCGCGATGCGGAAGGGATTCCAGCCGGTAGTGGTCGGCTTGCCTGAAAATCCGTAACCCGGCATTGAGGGAATGACGATGTCAAAAGCGTCTTCGGCGCGGCCCCCATGGGCCGTGGGATTAGTCAGCGGATCGACTACGTTGAGTAATTCGATGATCGACCCCGGCCATCCGTGCGTCATGATCAGCGGCATCGCGTTGGGATGCCTGGAACGAACGTGAATGAAGTGAATATCGACGCCGTCAATCGTCGTCACGAACTGCGGCAGAGCATTGAGTTTATCTTCCGTCTTGCGCCAGTCGTAGTCCGTCTGCCAGTAGCGAACCAACTCCTTCATCGTCGCCAACCGTACCCCCTGCGACTGGTCCGTCTCCTGTTCGGGCAGACGCGCCGCTGCGAGGCGTTGCCGAAGGTCCGTCAGTGCTTCGTCTGGAATGCGGACGTGGAAGGGTCGGATGCTTCTGTCTTCCGATGTGGTGCCTGCTTTTGTCGGGGACGGGGTAGCAGTTGAGTCATTGAACTCGCCGCTCGCACGAAGCTGGGCGTGGCCAGGAGCAGCGAGCAGGACAAGTAAGAAGGCTGCCGTACGAAAGCCGTGCCACAAGTTGCGTGCGTGCGGCTCGGCAACAGCCCGTTCGCGGATAGTTTCGAAATTGTTCATTGGGAATTCCTTTCTGGAGTGCATACTCTCGCTGCTGTAAATGCAGCTAACCTGCCCTTTGCAGAGTGTTGAAAAGGCGCGGATCGTCGATACAATTCACGCTGGGCACTCGGCAAAATGACGAACGTGCGGCGGTCGCGAACCAACAAACACAACGGCAATTTAGGACGAGGATACGGATCAAAAGTGGGAAATAGTTTAGACGGGTTTGGATTTGGAGGGAAAAATGAGTCACGCGGGCTGTCGATGGTGCGCTCATTTGGGGGCCCTTAACAGTCCGCAGAGGAGGCGCGCGAAATTGAGGTAGCTTTGCGAGTGAGACAACTTTGGAGCATCAACCGAATGTAAATGAAAAGGGTGCGGCTACTTTAGAACGACGGTCCAGGCGGGGTAGAGGCGGCGCTGGTCCTGTTCGATGTGGAATTGCCAGTAGGCATCGAAGTCTCCTGAGAGGTAGAT
>Ga0210402_10003332_pt1 | contig 15119 bp, 10 predicted proteins | sample IncBWC7MmetaG_FD_161055 | JGI IMG/M metagenome (GOLD analysis project Ga0210402, IMG submission 161055) | Forest soil microbial communities from Barre Woods Harvard Forest LTER site, Petersham, Massachusetts, United States - Inc-BW-C-7-M | ecosystem: Environmental > Terrestrial > Soil >...
TCCGATTCGTACACTTTCTTGAAGAGCTGGCTCTGGTCGAATTCACTGGCGCGGTCGAGGTCCTTGAAGAGGTCGCGCTTGGAGACGTTGAGCACCTTGATCTTGAGCATGTCGCTGGTCTCGGACTGATCCATCAAATACTTCAGACCGCGCCAGGTCCCTTCGAGTTTCTGAAAAGCGGGATAGTGCAGCACTTCGTTCAACTGCAGCGAGATAAGGTGATCGATCTGGGCGATGCGGGCCTGGATCGTTGCCTCGGCATCGCGGGTGAGGGTCATGTGCCCTTCGAGCACCTGCGAGACGAACTCCTTGACCATGTCGCGGCCGCGCGCGAGCGTGGCTGCGTCGCGATCGAACCTGCCCTGCGAAACAATCTGATCGAGTAACGACTGCTCTGCAGTAGTCTGCTCGACGGCCTGTCCTGCCGCGGCCGCTGCGGTGTTGGTTGTACTCATTTCTCACCCCCGGTTTTTCCCAGTTCGCCGCGAAGCTTTTCTTTGGACTCCGTGCTCGAAACAGCATCAAATAACGCAGCGTCCAGCTTATCGTTCCCTTGCAGACTGCCACGGAGGTCAGAGAGACGCTGGCGCAGATCGAGCAGTTCCTTCAAGGGACCAACCTGCTTCGCCACATTTTCGGGCGAGAAGTCATCAAGGCTTTCAAATTTCAGGTTGACGGAAATCTGACCCGCGTTCGGATCGTCGCTAAGCTTGTTAGCAACAGAGTAAGCGAGGTGGGGCTGCATTCCCTTCAATACGGTGTCAAAATTGTCGGGATTGATCTCGACGAACTTGCGGTCTTTCATGGCGGCAAGCGGTTGTTCTGGCTGGCCGGTGAGGTCTCCAAGCACGCCCATGACAAAGGGCAGCTCTTTGAGTTCAATCGCGTCGCCGATCTCGACATCATAGGTGATGTGCACGCGCGGCGAACGCACGCGGTCCAGTTTATGCTGCGTACTTTCCTTAGCCATTTCTCTATTCCTCGATAGACGCGCGGAGGCACCGCACGCCGGTGATTCGAATCAAAAAGCCCTACGTTTACATAGTGAAGACGCCACCTGCGCTCCTCAGCTTACTGTCCCGAACTGCTTTCGGGAGCGCTAATTGGCCTCCGATGAGAGCGGGGCAATTATTAACTGCCCCATAGTGCGTGTCAAGATGAAAACGTTTCGCGCCAGTCAGAGGAAACGTGAAGCGTTTTCTCGTGCGCGCTTCACCATCCTTGTATACTCAATCCCCGGTAGGACTCCTAAAAAATATGCGACAGTTGCAGCCCGTTGTCTGGTCAAAAGGCGTGTTTTTATCCCCGCAACATCTGCAGGCACAGGACCGTTTTTTCGAGGAGAATCTACGCTTTCTTGTAGAAGCGCTCTCGTTCCGTTACTGGGGATTTACTTCTTTGCAAATTGATGGCACTGCCCTGAGTGAAGGCCAGCTTACTCTTTCGGAAGCCACCGGCGTTTTGCCGGATGGGCTTCTGCTGGATCTGCCGTCCTCGGACGCGGCTCCCCGCCTGCGCACGCTCGATGAGTGCTTTCATCAGGGCCAGGAGAGTTGCTCCTTCTTTCTCGCTGTCCCTCAGGAGCGCCCGGGTGGAATCAACGTTGGACTGCAACGCGGCAGCATCAACACGCGATTTTATGCGGAGTTGCAGATGCTCCGCGACGAAAACAGTTCGGGCATCGAGAAGCCGGTGTCGCTGGCTCGCAAAAATCTGCAGATCCTTGCCGACGGGGAAAATCTTGAAGGCTCTGTGCTGCTGCCGCTGGCGAGAATTGAGCGGACCGAGGCAGGTGGATATCGGCTCGACGCCAAGTTTGTGCCGCCGATGCTGAATGTGAAGGGCAGCGAGCTGCTTTCCGGAATATTGCGCGGCCTGATCGAGGTGCTTGTCGCGCGCAGCAGCCAACTTGCGGGCGCACGGCGTCAACGCAATCAGTCGCTGGCGGACTTCAGCGCCTCGGATGTGGCGAACTTCTGGCTGCTCTATACCATGAACTCGCACCTTCCAGGGTTGCGCCATTTGCACGAAACAAACCATGTACATCCGGAATCGCTGTATCTGCAGATGCTTTCGCTTGCCGGCGCTCTAACTACGTTTTCGCAGAAGATTGAGCCACGCGATCTGCCGAAGTACGAACATGAAGACCAGGGAAAATGCTTTATCGCGCTCGATGCCATCATCGCGGAACTGCTGGATACCGTGGTGCCAAGCAACTTTGTAGCTCTGCCGCTGAAGCAGTTGCGTGATTCCATCTACGCCACGGCGATCGATAAAGATCAATATTTTGAAAATTCGCGATTCTATATTGCTGTTTCGGCAGACATGCCGGAGGCTGAGTTGATCCGGCGCATGCCCAGCCTAGCCAAGACCTGCTCGGCTACTCACATTGAACAGTTGATTCGTCAGGCGCTACCGGGGCTCCCGTTGACGCATGTTCCGGTGCCTCCGCGGGCGATTCCGGTGAAGTTGCGCTATCAATATTTCAGCGTGGACCGCACGGGGCCGGTATGGGACGCGGTGGTACGCGCGCGCAACTTCGGTGTGTATGTGCCCGGAGAGATCCCGAATCCCGATATGGAACTGATTATTCTGTTTGCCAACCCCAGCTAGGTCTTAGTGGTGTCGTAGCGCAAAGACAACGATCAGGATCACCACGATCAGCACGAAGACATTCACGATCAGGATCAATGGTAGATATTGCTGCAGCTTGCTCGGCGGCGGGGGCTGCGCTGCTGGTGGTGCTGGGATTGGCGGAAACTGGAAAGCTGGAGCCGGAGGAAACTGCGGCATCTGCGGCGCACCGCCCGCTGCGCCCGGGTGCATTTGCGGCATCGGTGGCTGCGCGGCTGAAGGCATCCTCGGAAATGCCGGAGCCGGCGGCATCTGAAAGCCGGGACCGCCCGCTGCCTGCCCGGGTGGCGGCATCGTCGGGGGAGTTCCAGGCGGAACGTACTGACCTTGCGCTCTGCGTAACTCGTCTCCAGAGATGATTCTGGTAAATTCGCCTGGACCACTCGACGACGGCATGGGCGGCGCTGCCACCGGAGCCATGGGTTGTGGCACTGGCTGGACGGGTGGCGGCGTGGGGTCATTCAGCGTCCGCAGGAGTTGGGTAAAGCCGCCAGCTGCAGGAGGTGACGGAGGCGTTGCCGGTGAAGGCATCAGCGGTGGTGGCTCCTTCACATTGGGCGCGTCTTCGTTCTCGAGTGCTCTGAAGAGTTGAGTAAAACCTCCCTGCGCCGATGGCGTGGCTGGAGCGGGACTTGGAGTGCTTCCAAACGGGCTGGGACTGGGCTGTGGCGCAGGCGTCGAAAACTGGAAATTGCCGGGTGGTGGCGCTTGCGGTTTTAGAGAGGCCAGCGGATCTTCATAGGGAGCGCTGGGCTTTCCAATCTGCCCAAACTCCTGGGTAAATGAACCGGGAGCGGATCTCACTGGAGCGGGCGGCGGTTCAAAAGCTGCGGGAGGCTGGGACGCTGGTGAAGGCGCTGGCGGTTTTGCTTCAGACAGAGACTGAAACATCTGGGTAAATCCACCGGCCGCTGCCGGCTGCGGAGGCGCGGGCGGCGCAACTGGAGCTGGCTGCACTGGTGGTGCTACAGGCGGAGCTTCGGGCGCCTTTGTTGGAGACAACGTCTGGAACATCTGCGTGAACGCGCCCGGAGATGAAGGCTGGCTGGGAATTTGACCGAAGGTTTGCGCTGATGTCGGCAGGGATTCTTCCGCAGTAATTGGAGTAGAAGGAGACGGTGCTTGTGGAAGAGCTACCGGGGCGAATCCGGCTTCGGGCGATGCGGCCTGTGCAGGCGCTGTATTGAACAACTGCGTAAAGCTGCCTGGCTCAGCAGGGCGCTGTTGTGGTTCAGGCGCCGGTGGAGGTGGAGCGGGTTGTGTCTTCAGAAGTGGATTGTTCAGCGTCTGTAGCAGCTGGGTAAACTCGCCTGGCCTGGGCTCCGCAGGAGATGGCGGAATCGGAGCGGGTTTGTTGATAGAGACCGGGCTGAAGACACTCGTCAGATCTGCGGGAGGCTTTGGCGGCGCGGCTTGAGGTGGGGGTGCAAACGGAGCGGGCGGCTGCGCCTCTTCATGAACTGGCGGGTAGTCGGCTTGAACAGATTGCGGCTCAGTCGACTTGAGCGCCTGAAACATCTGCGTGAAGCTTCCCATGCCGCTGGGCTGTGAAACGGCTGGGGGCGGAGCCTGCGGGAGCGGTTGCGAAGGCGCTTCCGGCAGACTGGTTTTGGCCGGAGCTGTCTCGGCGCGCAACAGAGACTGGAGCAGGTCATCTTGTTCGGGAGGCGGCGTACTTTGGGGCGTAATTTTGCCAAACATTCCGGTTGCGCTGGTGGATTCGTTCGCGGAAGACTCACCCGGGCCTGAGAAATTAGAGCTGTCGAATGGTGACTTAGATGAGTCCATGCTGTGCACGCTACGCCTTCGAAATTGACTCGGTGTTCTGGAGTCCAAGCTTACATCGCAAAATCTTGACAGTAAAGCCCCGACACCCTAGGATTCACACACGAATTGGCCGCAAGAAATTCAAGCAGCAGAAACTAAAAGCGCGATGCATTCACTATGCTGTGGAGTGTCGTTCTTCACGGCCATAATTGTGGTGCGTCAGTCATTAACAACGTTTCGCCGATTCGCCTTATGGTTCGATATTTATGAAATTCTTGTCGCGTGTGGTCTGGTCCGAAGGAATGTATCTGGGACCACACCATTTTCAGACCCAGAGCCGGTATTTTGAAGATTCGATCGCGTTCCTCGTTGCTAGCCTCTGGCACGAACCATGGGGATTTCTCCACTTTGAGCTGGACCAGAAGGCCATTCGCAACGGCAGTGCTGTTGTGCTGCACGCCTCAGGCGTCTTTCCCGACGGGCTGACTTTTGAGCTGCCGAATTCAGACCCTCCTCCAGATGCGCGCAATCTGGCTGAGGTCTTCCCTTCCACGGATGCGGTACTTCCTTTGTATCTCGCAGTTCCGGCTCGCAAGGACAATGGCTTTGACTGTGACCTGAACACTACTGCCAATGGCACGCGCTACGCCCGTATGCAGAGGGTTCTGCGCGATGAAACCAACGGCATTGACGAGCGCGAAATCGAACTCGGCCAGAAAAACATCCGCGTCGTGACGGAAGCAGAGCTGACTCCAGAGATGCAGTCGATACCTATGGCCCATGTGCTGCGCGATGGACGCGGACATCTTATCTACGACGAGGAATTCATTCCTACGTGCCTGCGCGCCAGCGCCAGCGAGCAGTTGATGCTGCTCTTCAAGCGGCTGATTGATACGATTGGCGAGAAGAGCACGACTATCGCTCGCAGTGCGCGGCGACATGGACGGTTCGAAGCCGGGACTTCAGCGCTGGATGTTGCCAACTACTGGTTTCTGCATGCGCTGCACAATGCGACTCCGCCATTGCAGCATCTGAGTGCGACAAAGCATGCGCATCCGGAAGAATTGTTTGTTGAATTGTCACGTCTTGCCGGAGCGCTCTGCACTTTCGCCGTTGATTCCGACCCGCGCACGCTGCCGTCGTACAACCACCGCGATCCGGGGACTGGGTTTCGTGCGCTGGACGCGCACATCAGGCGGCATCTTGAGATTGTTGTCCCCTCGAACACAGTAACGCTGAACTTCAAGCCGACAGACCCGTATATCCAGGAAGCAGATGTTCTCGACGAACGCTGCCTCCGCCGCGCGCGCTGGGTGCTCGGCGTGCGTTCGAGCCTGGGAGAGGCCGCGCTTCTTACCATGGTGCCGCGACTGGTCAAGGTGTGCTCGTCGCGCTTTGTGCCGGAGCTGGTGAAGCGTGCTCTGCCGGGAATGACACTGACCCATCTTCCTGTTCCGCCGACTGCGATTCGCGCGGAAGTGGACATGCAATATTTCGTGATCGAAACCTCCGGGCCATGCTGGGAGCATATTCTTCAAACCCGCAAGGTTGGCGTATATATTCCGGGTGAAATTTCGCAGCCGGAATTCGACCTTACCGTGATTGTGGAGGCGTCCTGATGAGCAATGCTCGCATTAACAGCCTGACGTTTTCGTTTCAAGAGGTTCTCACTGCGATTCTGCGCGTGCGTTTTCAGCGTCAGCAGGTACAGGACTCGGAGAGCTTTCGCGCGCAGATGCGCCGCTCGCTCCAGGCCGCGATGCAGGAGGCTAAATCGATCGGCTACTCGAGCGACACCGTGCAGTTGGGCGTCTTTGCGGCGGTGGCGTATCTCGATGAGAGCGTCCTGAACCTGCAGAGCCCCGTCTTTGCCGACTGGGCGCGCCGGCCTTTGCAGGAAGAGCTTTTCGGCGATCACCGCGCAGGCGAGACGTTCTTCCGCCATCTGAGCACGCTGCTTACACAACCGGATTCGGCAGAGGTTGCCGATGCGTTGGAGATGCATTGTCTCGTTATGCAGATGGGGTTTCGCGGACGGTATGCCCTCGGGGACAAAGGCGAGATGCACCAGCTTCTGCGGCAGGCACGCGAGAAGAGTCTGCGGATCAGAGGACAGTCGCATCTGCTTCCTCCGATGCCGGCGCCAGAAGTGAAGCCCACGCGCGCCAAAGACGCGTGGAGCCGCAGTTTGCTGATTACCGCCTGCGTACTGGCCGGATTGACAGTGCTCGCCTTCGGCGGATTTGAAATTGTTCTTGGTTCAGGTGTTTCGCAGGTTCAGAACACCAGTCTCAGTGCTCGCTAGGAGTCTGTTGTGGTTTCAATTCTGATTTCAGTTCTTATTTTTCTGCTCTCGCTCGTGCTCGCATGGATGGCTGGGCCAGTCCTCCATGTCGAGGGCACGGCGCTGGTGATCCTGCGAGTAGTTTTTGTTCTTTTGGGAGTTGCCGCTGCGACCATCATTCTTGTGCTGTATTTCCGCAAGCGGAAGCGCGAAGGATCGACGAAGAACATTCAGGGCAATACGGAACTCGATACGCTTTTGCGCGATGCGGAAAAGAAACTTGCCTCTGCGCAGCGTACCGGCGCCAAAACGCTCGATTCCCTGCCGCTACTCTACATGCTTGGCGAGGCGAACTCGGCAAAGACAACGACGGTGAACAAATCCGGACTCGACCCTGAGTTGCTCGCGGGGCAAATGTATCGTGATCAGGATATTGTAGCTACGCCGGTTGCAAATCTCTGGTACACGCAACAGTGCGTCATTGTTGAGGCGGGTGATGCCGTGCGCAGGAATCCGGGACTCTGGGCAAAGCTGATTCGCAGGACGCGCCCGAAGGCGTATCGCTCGGCGATGGGGTCCCAGGCTCCGATTCGTGCCGCTGTTGTTTGTATGAGCTGCGAGCACTTCCTTGGCACTACCGCAACCGAAGCGGTTAGCGCATCGGCGCGCAACACGAACCAAATGTTACGCGACCTGGCTCAGCAATTGGGGACAGAAGTTCCCGTTTACGTGATTCTTACCAAGCTCGACCGCGTTCCCGGTTTCACAGAGTACGTCCGCAATTTGTCGAACGAGGAAGCATCGCAGGCGCTCGGTATCCCTGCGGCGCGCAGCGGCGTTTCCAGCGGACTCCATGCAGAACAAGCAACTCGTGAAGTTACAAATGCGCTCGACCAGCTCATCTTCTCGCTTGGCGAGTATCGGCTGGAACTGCTGGGGCGCGAAAACGATCAGCGCAATGTCGATCCTCTCTATGAGTTTCCCCGGGAGATCCGCAAGCTGCGTAACAACCTTGCTTCTTACCTGGTAGAGCTTGCGCGGCCGAGCCATCTGAACGCGAATCCCTATCTGCGCGGCTTCTATTTCACAGGCGTGCGGGCGCACATGGTTGAGCAGATGGTGAGCGCTCCGGCAGCAGTGCAGCAGTCGGCTCCGGCAGATGCGGGTGCGACGCGCATGTTCTCAGTCCAGCAGATGCAGACGGCTGCAGCGCCTCCTACGCCGCAAGTTGTGTCGCAGAAGATTGCGCAGTGGACTTTCCTGCCGAAGCTCTTCCCTATCGTGATTCTGCAGGACCGCAGCGCGCTTTCGAGCACCAGCAACAGCGGGCGCACGCATACTTTTCGGCGCATTGTATTCGGCATTGTTTCTGCTCTGCTGTTGATCTATTTGCTGTTCCTCGTCATTTCCTATGGCAACAATTCGCGGCTGCAGCATCAGATTGCCTCGGCCGCCGAAGCACTGCCGGTTCGGACTGTTCCTGCGACCATGCTTGCTTCTCAGCAGGAGCTGGCTTCTCTCGACCAGCTCCGTGGCGCTTTGCTGCAGCTTGAGGAGTACCAGCAGAACGGGCCGCCGCTGATGTATCGCTGGGGCCTGTATCACGGCAATGATCTGCTTGATGCTGCGCGCCGGATCTACTTCGACCGCTTCCAACGGCTGCTGCTAACCAATACACAGGTCAATATGGTTGCCATGCTGGGCGCGCTGCCAGCCGATTCGAAAGGTGGCGGAGAATATGGAGCTGCCTACAATCCACTCAAGGCTTACCTGATCACGACCTCGAACGCGGACAAGAGCACGGCTGATTTCCTGACGCCTGTTCTGATGCAGTACTGGCTGAACGGCAAGTCGCCGGAAACCGACGAGCAGAAGCAGCTTGCGCAGCAGCAGTTTGACTTTTATGCGAACGAACTGCGGCGCGGCAATCCCTACTCTATTGCACCGGCGATGCCGGTGGTGACGCATGCACGCGCTTACCTTAACAGCTTTGGCGGGTATGACCGCATTTACCAGAGCATGCTGGCGGCAGCGAGCAAGGCTAGTCCTCCTATTGATTTCAATAAGACCTATCCAGGGTCTTCCGCGGTTGTTAGTGAACCTCATGTTGTTCAGGGAGCGTTCTCGCGCAACGGCTTTACGTTTATGCAGGATGCGATTCAGCATCCTGACCGCTACTTCAGCGGCGATGCATGGGTGCTGGGCGACCAGGCTGCCGCTGCGCTCGATCCCGTCAAAGCGAAGCAGGAACTGAGCAGCCGTTATCAGGCTGATTTTCTGAATGAGTGGCGTACTTTTCTCAAGCAGGCTTCGGTCGCGAAATATAGCAATCTGCAAGATGCCAGCGGAAAGCTGCAGACACTCTCAAGTCCGAGTTCTGCGCTTCTTCAGCTCATCTTCACCGCATCGCACAATACTGCGGTCCCAAATCCTGATTTCTCAAAACCGTTTCAGCCAACTCAGGCATTTGTTCCGCCCGACAGCACTGACAGGCTCATTTCTGACAAGAACACTCCATACATCAACAGCCTAATCTCATTGCAAGGCTCCATTGGCCCAGTGCTTCCTCAACTCAGCGACCCGGCGATGGCGAAGAATCCGACGACGGTGTTGCCTATTCAAACTGCGGCCGGCACGGCACGCGGAACCGTGCAACAGACAGCGCAAGCTTTCGATCCCGGCCCGGTTGAAGGGATCGTCACTGCGTTGTTGCTCGCACCTATTACCTCGACAGAAGATGCAGCGAATCGTGTTGCTGGTGCTGCCGCGGGGGGAGATCTTAAGAGGCTCTGCGATACCGTCCAGGGGTTGATGGCAAAATTCCCATTCTCGCCAAACTCGACCAATGAGGCCACCGTCTCGGATGTTGCGGCCATTTTCCAACCGCAGACGGGCGCCCTGTGGACGACCTATCAGAGCAGCCTGAAGCAGTCGTTGATCCAGCAAGGGTCGACATATGTCGCGGCGCCTGGTTCGAAACTGTCTCCATCGTTCGTGCATTTCTTCAATCAGGCGGCGGCAGTATCGGCCGCGTTCTATCCTCCGGGCGCGACTTCGCCTACTCTGAACTTTACGGGAACCATCGTGCCATCGAAGGGGATTCAGAGCGTGACGCTGGCTGTGGATTCGCAAAGGCTCTCGGGCGCTGCCATCTCGAAGCAGTTCAACTGGTCGGCACAGACGGCACAGACAGCGCAGCTCACTGCCAACTACGCGTCGGGCAGCTTACCGCTCTTTCAGTTCAACGGCACATGGTCGCTCTTCCACCTGATCGACAAGGGAAGAGTTGACCAGCCGGGCAGTCCGGTGCGTCTCGCTTATCCTCTGGAGGTTTCAAATACGCCGATCGTTGTCGAAGGCTCGCCGCTGGTAGTGCGAATCGAACTGTCGGGGCCGAATGCCGGCTTGCTGGCTCCGGGTGGAATGGCGATGCGCTGCACTGCAAACATCGGGAAGTAGGCCAACTCGGCGCCGTGTGAGGATTCTGGAGGATGAAAAACGCTGATGATCCTCGTCTCGCCCGAGTGTCGGCGATCTGTCTTGCGCTGCCTGGAAGTACGCGAACGGATATGGGGCAGCATGCGGCGTTTGCTGTCCAAAAAAAGAAGTTCGTCTACTTTCTCAATGACCATCACGGTGATGGTATCGTCTCGGTCTGTGCGAAGGCGCTGCCCGGAGAAAACAACGCACTTGCTGCAGCCCATCCGCGCAAGTTTTATCTCCCTGCTTACGTGGCTTCGCGAGGGTGGGTCGGGCTTCGGCTCGACCGCGGGAAGATCGATTGGGATGAGGTTCGGGACCTTGTTACTGCCAGCTATCTTCAGGCCGCGCCCAAGCGGCTTGCCTTGCAGGTTGAGGCTGCTTTAGCTGATTAGCGGGCGCCCCCTCCCCCTATATTTTCGTAAATTCGTCCAACAACAGGACTTGCGTACGATTTAGTTCTTTACTCTCAGACGTCGAGTTGTCTTCCTCAAATAGAAAAGCCCGCTGCGGTGAGCGGGCTCTGTACTTCCTACTTTTAGGATACCAAATCGATATGTAATTCCAGGCCAATTGTTGTTGGCACGAGTGATTTCTTCTGAAGAGGGATTCCCGTTTTGGAACTAGCTGCGTGCGGGGGATGCCACTTTTCATTGCGTCATGGATGGGTGCCGGCCACATCTAATCGGTAGAAGAAAGTTCGGCACTGCGATGAGATTCCGCATTTACAAATCCGGCGCCCTTTGGATCTTTGCTGCCATGGATATGCTCGTCGGTAAGATTCCTCTTGCGACCTCGAATGATTGGGTTGTTGTTATGGCGATGGCTGACCATGTGTCGGTGAACTATCGGCTGCATGCGCTTTCTCGCTCCTGACTCCTCTTTAGACTGGCCTGTTAAGGTTTTGCCCTCCCACCCTTCGCTTTGCGAAAGATGGGGCACGCTTTTTCGTGCTCCTATAAAAAGCAGATCGTTCACTGCGCTCAGGATGACAGCTCTTTCCAAGTGGACTTTTCTATGCTGCTGAGTTTTCTTCGGAGAAGCGGAGTAGGAGGCAGGTTACGTTGTCTACGGCTCCGTGGTCTTTTGCGGTGTCGATGAGGGTCTGGCAGGCTTGCTGGAGGTCGGGGTTGGCGAGGACCAGTTGGCCGATGACGTCGGCGTCGGCGTATCGGGTGAGGCCGTCGGTGGTGAGCAGAACTACGTCGCCGGGTTCTAATGCCGCGGAGAATAGATCGGGTTCTACGGAATCTGATGTTCCTATGGCCCGGGTGATGAGCGACTGCAGGGGCGATGCTCCGGCATCGTCTGGCGTCATGACTCCGTTGCGTACCTGTTCGGCCAGGTAGGAGTGGTCGAGGGTGATCTGAACGCAGCCGCCGTCGCGCAGGAAATAGGCGCGGCTGTCGCCCACGTTGGCGATGACGATCTTGCGACCGTCGAGACAGGCAGCTACCAGTGTTGTGCCCATTCCGCGCAGTTCTTCATTTGTTCTAGAGAGAGAGCAGACTTCCTGATTGGCAACTACGATGGCGCCGTAGAGACGCTCCTCGATGGTGGCGGCCGATCCAGCATGATCGCTGAAACACCGGAGTAGGCTGCTGACGGCGGTGTGGCTGGCAACTTCTCCGGCGGCCATGCCTCCCATGCCATCGCAGACAACAAAAAGTTGCGAGGCCATGTCGAAGCCATAATTGTCTTCGTTGTTGGTGCGCTTGCAGCCAACGTCGGTCAATCCAGCGACTTCGAGCTTCAATCCAGTCTGGCTTTCCATTTCCCTAGAGACTCTTCCCGTTCGCAAATGGTACCAGTCAAATGCGGCAAGGTTTGCAACCAAGGCTACAGCACGTTCAGGGTGCTGGATAAGACTGCCAGAAGCGGCGGGGGGCTGTAAAGCATCCAATGTTTTCACCGGAGCCATTCGTTGGAAAACCCAGGGCTGAAGCTCCTTTGATTGCCTGCTTTGATTTCTGCGCAAAACTTCTATGGAAACACGCTATTGGGAGTAAGGGTGGAATGCAGCAGGCCCTCATTAGAGAAAGGGGACGCAGTAGGAAAACTGCTATTTCGATGCAGGCTGGCTGCGCTCGATTGCAACGCTCGAAGGCTCCTTTGCACTATTTCCCGGAGCGGAAAATCGTGGTCAGAAAGGCGTGGAAAGCGGTCCGGGGATGGACTCGGGACGTGATTTTTTGCGCGCGAATGGCGGCGAAATAGAGTAAACTCGGGGCGATCACTAGTAGGCAAGGCTTACTCCCCCCGGCACAACTAAAGATCCGCAGAGGCCCCTTATGGCATTAGAGGTTGGTCAGCGCGTCGGCGATTACGAGATCCTGGCGTTGCTTGGCGCAGGCGGCATGGGCCGCGTCTACAAAGTACGCAACATCATCTCCAATCGCGAAGAGGCGATGAAGGTCCTTCTTCCCGACTATGCTTCTGAGCCGGAGCTTGCGGCCCGTTTTATGACGGAGATTCGCACGCTGGCCGGGCTGGAGCACCCGAATATCGCACAGCTGCGCACGGCCTTCCAGTCGCTGAATCAGTTTGTGATGATCATGGAGTTTGTCGAGGGCACGACGCTGGAAAAGCTGGCGAGCCAGTCGCAGATTCCACTGGACCAGGTTCTGGAGTATTCGACGCAGGTGCTTTCGGCGTTGAGCTACGCGCACAGCCGCGGCGTTACGCATCGCGACATCAAGCCGGCGAACATCATGATCACATCGCATGGGCTGGTGAAGCTGATGGACTTCGGTATTGCGAAATCCACCAACGACATGCAGCTGACGCGACCGGGCACAACGATGGGGTCGGTCTACTATATGTCTCCGGAGCAGGTACGCGGCGGTACGGTGGACGCGCGCTCGGATATCTATTCGTTTGGCGTGACGCTCTACGAGATGCTGACGGGGCGGAGGCCTTTCCAGGCGGACACTTCGTTCAGCGTTTTGAACGCGCAGCTGAATGAGGCGCCGATGCCTCCGGTGCAGTTGAATCCAACGCTATCGCAGGAGCTGAACAATATTGTGCTGCGGGCGATGGTCAAGGTTCCTGACGGGCGTTTTCAGTCGGCGGAGGAATTCCGCACTGCGCTGAAGAATGTGCGGCCGCCGGATATGACGCAGTTTGTGCCGCAGACATCGCCTTACCAGCAGAGCCAGCGGGCGAAGACGGTGTTTGAATCGGGTGGTTTTACTCCGGTAGCGCAGTCAGGATCGACGACACCGTTGCCGATTGCGTCACCGAATTATGGGCAGTCCGGCTCGACGACGCCAATGCCCCTTCCCTCGATGCAACAACCAATGCAAATGCCGGCGCAGTCGGCTCCACACACGACGCCGGCACCGGCGAAGAGTCATCGCGGGCTTTGGATTGGGCTGGGAGCAGTTGCGGCGGTGCTTGCGCTGGTTGCGGCGGCAACGTTGCTGCCTTCCCTCTTTAAGACGAATGCGAGCTCGAAGACAACGACATCGGCAACGACGACGGATACTCCGGTCTCCGCTCCGACTGCTCCCGCGTCAACGACGACGCCGGTAGCAAATCCGGCCCCGCAGCCGAATTCGATGAAAGCGGCGGTGAAGCCTCCGGTTTCGACTACGGCATCGTTAGCCGTGCAGTTGCCGGGCGGCAAGACCAAACCGATGAACACGGCGGCAGCGCAACCACCGGCGCAGACTTCTGCTCCCCAGCCGGCTGCAGGGCCTTCGCCCGAGGAACTGAAGCAGGCGCACCACAGGCTGATCGATCTGGATGCCAGGGCAGGTGCTGCACGCGACAGCATAGAGTCGATGCGCAAACAGCAGCAGGCGCAAGGGTATGACATGCGGGGCGACGTCGTCACTTCGATGAACAAGATGAACAGTTATTTGAGCGAGGCAAATCGCGCGCTTGGGGTAAACGACGTTCAGACAGCAAATGAGTATATGGATCGCGCCGAGGTGGAGGTCGCGAATCTGGAAAAGTTCTTAGGCAGATAGGAGACAAGTGGCAATGCGTAAAGTAGTTCCGGCTATTCTTTCGTTCCTCGTAATGGGCTCGACGTTTTTGGCTGCGCAGCAAGCGGCTCAACCGCCGGCGCAACAGGCGGCTGCGCCATCGGGTATTCGGCACAAAGTGGCAGTGCTTGATTTCAACTATGCGACTGTCATGAATGCGTCCCAGGCGGTATTCGGCACGAATGTCGACATCGGCAAGGGCATCTCGGACATGCTGATCAACGAGTTGGTCAACAACGGCACGTATCGCGTGATCGAGCGCAACCAGATCGACAAGATTCTGAATGAGCAAAATTTTTCGAACAGCAATCGCGCCGATGCCACCACAGCCGCGAAGATCGGGCACATTCTTGGCGTGGATGCTGTAATCACCGGCGACATTACACAGTTTGGCCGTGATGACCAGAACAAGAATGTAGGCGGCATGCTGGGCAAGTGGGGCAGCGGCTATGGGCTTGGCGGCGTCGGCACCTCGAAGGCGAAGGCCGTAGTGGCGGTCACGGCGCGCATGATTGACACCAGCACCGGCGAGATTTTGGCTTCGGCCAGCGGCAAGGGCGAATCGACTCGCTCAGGCACTATGCTTGGCGGAGGCGGCGCAGGCACGGGCGGCTTTGGCGCAGGCGGCGGCGGGATGACCAGCAGCAACTTTGCGGCAACGATTATTGGTGAGGCGACGACGAAGGCGGTTACGGACCTGGCGGCGGCGCTGAACGCGGACAGCGCCAAGCTGCCGACGATCACTGCTCCGGTCGCGCCTACGGTTGCCGTCAATGGTCTGATTGCCGATGCCTCATCGAATGACATCATCATCAATGTAGGCACCGCAGGGGGCGTGAAGGTCGGCGATAAGCTGGCAGTGACGCGCGTGGTGCGCGTGGTGAAGGATCCGGCAACGGGCAAGCCGCTGCGGTCGATTGAAGACTCGGTTGGTCAGCTGACGATTACCAGTGTCGATGCGA
>Ga0210402_10003333_pt1 | contig 15118 bp, 15 predicted proteins | sample IncBWC7MmetaG_FD_161055 | JGI IMG/M metagenome (GOLD analysis project Ga0210402, IMG submission 161055) | Forest soil microbial communities from Barre Woods Harvard Forest LTER site, Petersham, Massachusetts, United States - Inc-BW-C-7-M | ecosystem: Environmental > Terrestrial > Soil >...
CTAAGGTTTTTGGAAAAACTGATCCGATAGTGTCGGAGCCGCCCGGGTCACCCGTGTGGCACAACCCCCGACCTGTACCACACCCCGGCAAGTTTTCCTTGAGCGCTTCGGCTCGGACCGCCCGCGAATCATCTAGGTCAGCCGTCCGTGCCGAGCGCGCCTCGCTGTGAAGAAAGCCCGTGGGGGTCGACCACGACCCCCGAACGACAAAGCTCCGTGGATTGAAGGCGTTCGAACGCCCGCTAAATATTGCCGATCCTGCTGACTGATTTGATCGCTCGACAAGCGATGTCCGGCCTCAGTCTGTCGACCTTCGGCTCGCATCAATCGAGCTCCACGACAAAACCATCGTCGTCGCGCTCCGACGACAACAAATAACGCACCCCTTTGCTTCTGGTGGGCGAGTCTCGCGGCACGACGGAAGCTCGTTTCACGAACCTGACTTTAGCGTTCGTTCTACCGCGTGGCGAAATGAGCGGGGGTCGATGGCCGGGTAACGGTAAAGCTGTGGTTCGATTTGCCCAAAAAGGCTCAGAACGCGCTGGGGTTCAACCAGGTCGCGCGCGATCAATTCCCGGACATCCTCCCGGTCTCGGGCGTGGCCGCGCTCGATTTTCGCTAGGGTCTGGGCGTAGAAATCATAGTGGTAGAACGACAGCCGGCCCTGGGTGGCGATGAATGCGCTGCGGCTCTGCCAGTCCGGAAGCTCGGGAATAAAATCGCCTGGGGATGCCAGTTCCACGTTGATTTCAAGATTCTCTTTCAAGCTCGGAATGGCGCGCAGAATTTCATCGCGCTCCGGGACCAGCTTGATGTCAACGTCGATGGTCGTCTCTCGTCAGCCAATCAACACGGCCGTTGCTCCGCCAGTAAAGTAGGCACGGGCATCCGCGGAAGCTTGGCAAGCCAAAGCCTCCATGAACCTGCCGCCCTAAGCATCAGCTAGCCGGCGCATTCGGCCGCCCGTTCGAAGCTAACCAAGGTCCGGATCAAAGCGTTGTAACGCGAGTGCGCCGAGTCGGTATCGGACTTCCTCAGCTTTTCATAAAGTCGAATCTCTGGGGATGAGATGGTGCGCTCAGGAATAGAGAGACCCAAATCACGGAGGCGAGGCGCGCCAATCGACACCAGAAGCGCCGGAACCGATTCCGAGCCTTGCGCCAGGTCCTCGAGGCCTTGCTCAATTAGGCCGTAGCCCGGCAGCACATGCAGGTCCATAGCTCAAAGTATAGCCCGAGTGCGCATTTAAAGAGCCATGCGAGCATAGTCACGGATGGAGCCGCCCGCAGCGAACTACCGAAGAAGCGATCCAGTTCCAGATGCTTCCACAACTCCCAGCCCGGGAAGGCGGAAGCCAAACTGGCGGGTTCTCTCCAACCGGACTCGATTCACTAAGACCCGCGCCACCTGCGGATCATCGGCAGGCGGCTCCACCGGCGAAGCGAACAGTTTCAGTTGCTCGACCTGTGCGTTGAACACCTTGATGCTTTTCAGCCACCGCGCCTGGGCCGAACCATTCAGCTCACCGATATAACGCAGGGTCCGCTGGCGTGGGCCGTCGGCCGTCCGCACTGTCTCCACCCGCGACCAATAGATGTGATTCTTACCGTCCTTGCAGGTCTGATGCGGTCGCAAAAACATCCCGGCCCAGTTTGTCATCCGCGCTGAGTGGCTTCAAGAGAGTAGGTCTGCACTACATCGCTTTTTCTGAGCACAGTGATTGCGGAAACAAGACTTGCACCGCCCTCGATATCAAAATCGCAGAATTCGGCGACTCCGTGGAACTTCGGCTAGTCCCCGGTGGGATGCTCGACTGCGGGCGAAGTAATGAGCTTTAGTCTTGTCGCGGATTTCTCGAAGTAATCTGGGGCTCGACTCTCGAGCTTCTTCGCCACTGTGTTCCATCTCCAAACTTCGTAGATGGCAGGGTAAACAAGCAGTTCGAGAACGAAGGAAGTGAAGATGCCGCCGACCATGGGTGCGGCAATGCGTTTCATGACGTCAGAACCGGTTCCGGTCGCCCACATGACGGGGAACAGCCCGATGCAGGTGGTCGCAAAGGTCATGAACTTTGGACGCAGGCGCTTGGCGGCGCCCTGAACGATGGCTTCCCGGAGGTCGCCGAGGCTTTGCAGCCGGCCGTTCCGCTTGGCCTCTTCGAAGGCCAAATCGAGGTAGAGCAGCATGAAGACTCCCGTCTCCGCATCGATTCCGAGCAGGGCAATCAGTCCCACCCACACAGCTACGCTCATGTTGTAGCCGACTGCGTACAGAAACCAGATCGCGCCGACCGCTGAAAAAGGAACCGCCAGCAACACAATCATCGTCTTGGGTAACGACCCGGTGTTGAAGAACAGAAGCATCGAGATCAGAATGAGCGTGATCGGAATCATCCATTTCAGGCGCTGCTTGGTGCGCTCGATCGCTTCATATTGTCCACTCCAAGAGATGGAGTAGCCGGGGGGCAGTTTCAGATGGTCACGCAGGAGTTGATTTGCTTCCGTGATGTAGCTTTCCGGATCACGGCCCGTGATATCGACATAGACGTAGCCGGTGAGCAAGCCGTTCTCATTGCGGATCATGGCCGGTCCGCTGGCAATTCGAATTTGTGCCAGATCGCTTAATGGCACTTGGTGTTGATCAGGCGTTGGGACGGGGATCCGGCCGAGCGCTGCTAGGTCGCTGCGGAAATCACGCTCGTAGCGTACGTTTACCTGGTAACGCTCGCGCCCCGAAACGACCGTGCTGACGTTGTCGCCTCCGATGGCGTTTTCGACTACCCGCTGTGCCTCTTCCACACTGATGCCGTATCGCGCCAACTGCTCCCGGTCCCACTGCAAGTCCAGGAAGTGACCACTCGCTGTGCGTTCGGCAAGCACCGCACGCGTCCCCATCTCTTTTTTTAATTCCGTTTCGATTTCGGCGCCGATCTGTTGAATTTGGGCGAGGTCCGCGCCCGCGACCTTCAGCCCTACCGGTGTGCGAATTCCGGTGGACAACATGTCCATGCGCCCTCGGATCGGCATGGTCCAGGAGTTGCTCACTCCGGGAAGCTTCAGCGCCGAGTCCATCTGGCTGACGAGTTCCTCGGTGGAGATCGTGTCTGGTGTCAGGTGACGGAAGATTCCCTTGGCCCATTCCGGTGCCCAGGAGGAATACCAAGTATCAACATGACGCCAAGAGGATCGCGGCTTTAGGATGATGACCGTCTCCAGCATCGACAGGGGAGCGGGATCGGTGGCCGTTTCCGCGCGCCCCGCCTTGCCCAGGACGCGGTCGACTTCCGGGAATTGGCGAATAATGCGGTCGCTCGCCTGAAGCAACTGCTCCGCCTGAGTGATGGAGATCCCGGGCAAGGCCGTGGGCATGTACAAAATGGCGCCTTCATCGAGGGGCGGCATGGACTCGGATCCCAAATGGTAGAAAACCGGGACGGTGGCTATCAGCAAGGCCACCGCGACGCCGATCACCAGCCACTTCCAGCGCAGCGTCCATCGCACCACGGGCTCGTAAACGCGCATCAAACGCCGGCTCGCGAAATTTGATTCCTCGGGCTTCACTTCGCCGACGAGCACGGTATTAAAAAGGCGGCACAGCCAGTTGGGCTCGAAGTCGAAGCGCTCAACGCGCGTGAGTAGCAGGCGCAGGGCCGGATCAACCGTTATCGCCAGCAAGGCGGCGACTAGCATGGTGAGAGTCTTGGTATAGGCCAGCGGCCTGAACATCCGGCCTTCTTGGGCCTCCAAAGTCAGAACTGGCAGGAAGGAGACGGCAATCACCAGCAAGGTGAAGAAAGTGGGTCCCGCGACTTCCTTGATTGCACCGACGATGACGTCGCGGCAGTCGCCTTTGCGGCCGGACTGGTGCCAAAGTTCGAGTTTCTTGTGGGTTTGTTCGACGACCACGATCGAAGCGTCTACAAGTTCGCTGAAGGCAATGGCCAATCCCGCCAGGGACATGATATTGGCGCTCATCCCCATCCAGCGGAAGGGAATAAACGCCACGAGCACCGCGATCGGCATGGTGGCAATCGGGATGGACGCGCTCGGGAAGTGTCGCAGAAAGACCAGTATGATGAGCACAACGGTGATAATGACTTCCAGGATCGTCCGCTTCACGCTGCCGATGGTGTTGTAGATGAGCTCGGACCGATCGTAAATCGGAACCACCTTTACGCCTTCGGGAAACCCAGGCTCGATCTCTTTGATCTTCGCTTTCACGCGATTAATTACGTCCAGTGCATTCTGGCCGTTGCGCATGATCACGATGCCCGATACGACTTCGCCCTTCCCGTCCATATCGGCAAGGCCGCGGCGCAAGTCAGGCCCCATAACCACCTGGCCCACATCTTTGACTCGGATTTGCGAACCTGTGTCGGTAACGCTCAGCGGGATGTTTTCAAAATCCTCAAGCGAACGCGCATAGCCACGGCCACGAACCATGTACTCGGTGCCCCCAAATTCAAGAAGCCGTCCACTCGATTCGGTGTTGCCGTTGCGTACCGCTTCGACCACACGACTGATCGGGATGCCGTACGCCCGCAGCCGATTGGGGTCGAGGTTGACCTGATATTGACGCGTATAACCGCCGATCGGGGCAACTTCGGCTACACCCTGGACCGATTGGAGGTAAAAGCGCAGATCCCAATCTTGATAGGCACGTAGCTCCGCGAGACTGTGCTTGCCAGACTGGTCCACCAGAGCATACTGAAAAACCCATCCAAGCGACGTGGCATCAGGCCCCAGCTCGGTCTTTACGCCCTCGGGCAGGCGCGGTAGAACGCTCGAGAGATACTCCGTGGTTCGAGAGCGCGCCCAATACAGATCGGTTCCGTCTTCAAAAATGACGTAGACGTAGGAATAACCGAAGTCGGAGAATCCCCGCACCGTTTTGACCTTGGGGGCACCCAGCATGGCGGTCACAATCGGATAGGTGACCTGATCCTCGACAATGTCTGGACTCCTGTCCCAACGCGAAAGGATGATGACCTGCGTGTCGCTCGAGTCGGGGGTGGCATCAAGAGGCAGCGTGACCATGGCCCACCATCCGACGATGCACCCTATCGCGGCGAGGCTCAACACAGCCAGTTTGTGCTTTACCGAATAATCGATAATCCTATTAATCATTGCCAAGGCCCTGGTGTTTAGTTGAGCCGACCGGATGCTCCGGCAACTTTTTTTCCTCAGCCTGATGGTTGGCGTGGTTCCGAGCGGTCTCGGTGGGCGTGGATTTAGCCTGGTTTGGTGACTTCAACCGGCTCTCGGAGTCGACTAGAAAGGTGGCCGAGACCACGACGCGCTCACCGGGCGCAACACCGTGGAGGATTTCAATCAGGTCGCCGGTACGCCATCCTGTTTCGACCTGGCGAGGCTCGAAAATGCCTTCCCCACGCTCGACGTAAACCCGCGCGCTCTCGCCTGAATCGATAACTGCGTCGAGCGGCACAGTGACCGCAGTTGGTAAACGAACGGGAAGCTCGACATCCACCAGCATATTGGGCCGCAAGATGAATCGGGGGTTTTCCGCTTCCAGGCGAAGTTTGACGGTACCTCCACCTGGCTCTGACTGCGGCAGGCTGTCGGTTAAGCGGGCTGGCAATTGATGGCCCTCGCCGCGAAAGCTGATTTGGGAAATGCCGCCTGGGTGCAGGTTCTCTGCCTCCTGCTCGAAAACTTCAGCGACTACCCACACGCGGCTCAAGTCCGCGATGCGGTAAAACTCCATCATGTGGTCGACATGTTGTCCGGGTGAAATATTGCGACCAAGAATAAATCCGTCAGCCGGGGCGACGACATCAATACTGTCGGGGAGCTCGCGGCTATTGGCGACTTGGCTGATCTGCACGTCGCTCATGCCCAAATTGCGCAAGCGATCGGTATATCCCTGAATGCTTTTCACCCCTTCTTTGGCAATCGGGCCCCCAAAGTTCGGCGTAAACCTTGCCCCGTCCTTGCCCACGGCGCCGGGCATGCGCTCGGTCGCAGCCAGGAAACCCGAGGCTGCTGCCAAAAAGTCTGGCGAGTAGTAGGTCGCAAGTTTTTGATCCTTCTTGACTTGAGCTCCGACCGAATCTTGAAATGTCGCTCGAATAAAACCGTCCACTCCGGAGTTGACGCTATAGACGCGCGTGTCTTCCGGAATCACTCGGCCTACCACACGGACGGTGCGGATGGCGCCAGTCTTTTCGGCCGGTGCGACCTGGATTCCCAGCAATCGCTGGGTCACAGCATCGATGCTGACTGCTCCTGCGGGCAATGGCTCGGAGCGGGAAGACGTCAGTTTATGTTCAACCTCGTCTGAGTAAACCGGTACCAGCGGCATTCCGCAGTCGGGGGCGATGCCGGGCTTGTCTGACGTGTATGCGGGATGCATGGGGTCCACGTAGTAGATTACGTGCCGCCCCGTCTTGATCTCTGTGCCGGAATGGGAGTAGTACCGTCCGAATCCGAAAGATGCGGCAATCGCCGCGACCACCACCACTGCCAGGGCTGTCCGCCGCATGTCGATTCTCCCGTTCTTATTGATCTCGTCTCAGACAGACGCGAAGAACTAACCCTAGCCGCAGCAAGAACCGTCCTCGGTCTCGGCGGGTGTTCTGTACGGTACGCCATTGTGAACTAAGGCTTTCATTTCAAGGCGGTTACAGTTAACTTCGGCGAGGGGAATCCTCTCCAACTCACGGCCTAATTCAAACAGGTGATTTTGGTGGCGCTAACTCAATTTGTCTTTGCGCCTGCGCAAACCCGGCCTGGCTTCCTCCGGAGACGGACAAGCGGTGTTAAAACGGAATTCGGGCTGAAGAATCGCCTCCTGGTTACTCATCCAACGGTGCACAAGCAATCAGAATGCCGAGCCCGAGCGTACTGGACGTTTAGTTTCTGCCGTGACGGTTGCCGCTTGTGTTCTACACCCAACAGTCATTGGCGTTACAACGGCGAGTGCTCTCGATGGAAAATGACTGCACTCTTTCAACGAACGATTTCCAATTCATGCCGAGAGGTTTCGCGCCTTCTTTACTTACGCTGTGAAGTTGACTTGGCGCAAAGAAAACATTCCGGCTATCTTCTAGCCTCTTCTGGTTGCCAGAGGGCTACCGAATTCAGCAATACTCTAGTTCCTGTGCAGAAGATGGTCATCGATAGCGTAGTCGTGAATCCCCGGCTCGATCCGTCGGTCTTTTCGAAAGCGGGCATACCTCTCCCCTCGAGCGCGAAATAGAGAAAAAGGAGATGCTCATGAGCAAGAATCGATCGTCCAAAGCTGTGGCGGCTGCAGCTGGTTTCTTTCTTCTATGTGCGGCACCTGGGCTGAACAGCGCGCAGACGAGTCCGTCCGATCGAGTACCGACCCCGCAAAGGATTTCACCTGCGGCTAGACTGAAGGCGGACCCCGATCAAACTGACTATTTTGCCGGGTTGAAACTCAGCCATGAGCAGCAAGCGAGGATTGATGAAATTCGTCGGGATATGAAAGTGCGTACGGATGCCGTGGTCAAAGACGAACGGTTAGACGCCGCAAAGAAAGACGCGATGCTCAATGGCTACCGGTACTTGGAGAACGGTCAGGTTTTCGAGGTCCTAACACCTGAACAGCAGAGTGAAGTTCGCAAGAAGGTGGCTGCACAGCGCGCCGCCCAGCGGCAGCAGCGGGCCCTCCCAAAGTAAATAGCGACGTTGGCGTGCTGGACCGGAATTTGCGAAAGGATTGCCAAGATCCTGTCGCCGCGAGCAGCCTTGTGAAACACCTCTAGGGACACGGCGTTTGCGATTTGAGCAAGGAGAGGTAAGAGTAATAAGAGCATGCGTTGGTTAGCAGGCCAGTGAAGTGGTGAAGGGGTGGCACCGCGATTGCTCGCGACAGTACCCCAGGCCAGTCCGCAGATTCTACGGAGACGTATTTAGTGAAAGCGATCAGATTACTTGCGGCGGTATCCTTCACCTTCGTTAGTGCCTCGATTTCGCTTGCCCAGGATCAGAAAGCCGCCAATCCGGCCGCCACCCCGCCAAATCTCGTGCTCCTTTTGCACCAGGAAATTCAACCGGGAAAGACCAAAGAACGCCAGAAGCTCGAGAGTTCCATATCCCGCGCGTGCGATCGCCTGCAAACCCCTAATGACTGGATCGACTTGCAATCTATCAGCGGAGCGCAGGAGGCACTGTTCTTTGATCCGTTCGACTCTTTCGAGGATCTCGGAAAGTCCAAAATTGAATGGCGGCAGCTTTTCGCCGCACATCCTGAACTTGCTCAGATGCAAGAAGAAATCGAAGGCCTGGTGGTGAGCGATCGCACGATTATCGCCGCACGCCGGGACGACCTCGGATACCGTGCGGATGGCATCGACCTCTCGGAAGCACGCTACATGCGCGTGCTTGATGTACGGCTTTTCCCCGGACATGAGAGCGACTTTGTACAGGCAATAAAGATCCTTGCCGATGCCTATGCGAAAATCCCAGTAGAGACTCCTTGGGTGGTGTATCAGGTCGATGTAGGCATTCCCACTCCAGCTTTTCTGGTTTTCATGCCCATGCCCGAGCTAAAGCCAAACGATGATCTCCTTTCTTGGCGGGAGAACTTGATCCAAGCGGAAGGCGAACAGGCTGCTGATGCCCTTCAGAAGATTGCTCGGGAAGCATTTGCCAGCACGGAGACCAACCTTTACGTCCTCAGTCCTGAACTGTCTCACGTGTCTCAAGAATTTGCCGCCGGTGATCCGGACTTTTGGAAACACAAGACGGCGCCCGACCCCGTACCCGGCGACATAAAGCCAAAGACGCAACCAAGTGCAAGCCGCTGAAAACAGGCCCTTGCACGCTGGTTATGGTGTTTGCTCTACAGCAAATAAGCGTTTCTTAACCAAGATAGAATGAAGGTCGCGAGGCAAAGTACCTTGATTAGCACGGCTGCACTCCAACAGCGCATTCTCAAGATCAAAGCCGTAGAGCGAATGACCGGGTGGCTCGATGCGATGCCCCATCCTCCCATTGCGATAGAGATTGCCTGGGACCGTATAGCTGCCGTCCGGTTGTCTCGCAAAGGAACAGTTGAAGCGTTCGCGATTGAACCGTTGCAACCGGGTTCCATCGTTCCCTCAGCGGTGGAAACAAACGTTATGGATTCCGCGGCTGCGCGTTCCACGCTGGCACAAGTATGCAGCCGGCTCGACATCTCGGATGAGGATGCTGCGCTGTTGTTGCCGGACCCGGTCGTCCGAGTCTTTATGCAGCGTTTCGGTGAATTCCCTAAGTCACACAAAGAAGCGCTACCTTTTCTGCGATGGAAACTAAAAAAAAGTGTGCCCTTTGATATCGAGGATACAACGATTTCCTACGTGCGGCGGCCTTCGCAGGAAATCGGTGTCGATGTGATCGTCGTCGTCGCGCGGCTTCGGGTTGTACGGGAATACGAAGAGCTGGTGGAATCGGCGGGTTTGCACGCTGGTGTGGTGTTGAGTTCTTCACTGGCGGCACTAGATTTATTCGAAGATCGGCGACTTACCTTGCTGGCGCGCGTCGCGGATTCGGCACTGACCACCGCCGTCCTCCGCGATGGCGCGCTTTGTGGATACCGTTGTACGGAACTCCCGGTGCGTGGCTCAGAGCTCACGCCAAAGTTGCTCCTGGAGGAGATGTATCCCCTCGCAGCCTATTATCAGGACACTTTGGGCGCGCCCTTCGAGTCCGTGTGTCTTTCCGGAATTGGTAAGCGGTTCCCGGAATTCGTCGGTCCTATTGAGGGTGAATTTCGCTGCAGTGTGCAGCCGCTGCTGCGCGCCTCTCCTTCTGATGGACGCATTGGGGAAGATGCACATCCCCTCGCGGATAGCGGCATGGAAGCCCTACTGGGCTGGTTGTCGAGTCATGAATAATTTCGGCAGCTATTCAAAGCGAGTCTCGTAGGAATGAAAGTCCCAGTAAACCTCGCAAGCAGGCCCACGGAGACGCATCGCCGTTTCCTGACCTTCTCCGGAGCCTCTGTAGTCGTCTCCTTTTTCTTATGCGTTTTTCTAGGATGGCACGTTCATGTTGTCCGGAAGGCGAACGCGACATTCCACCTTCAGAGTGAACAGATAACGACACAAATCGAACTGCTCACGAATCAACGCGAGCAACTCGACCACTTTTTCTCGCTGCCAGAGAATGCCAAGCTCCACGACCGGGCCTCTTTTATCAATTCGATTATTGACTCGCAGAGCTTTAATTGGACCCGAATGTTTCTGGATCTGGAGCGGATACTGCCAGGAGGCGTCCGAGTAATCAATATTGAGCCAAGGCAAGCGAGTGGACAGGCCACTGTGAGGCTCACTGTCGGCGCATTGAGCGAAGCAGCCAAGCAAGACTTTCTGGAAGCGCTCGAACGATCAAATGCTTTTTCGCACGTCGAGCTGGCCAATATCCGCCTGACAGGCGCGGGTCCGGGCGGCGACCAAATAGTCCTGGATCTTACCGTCACATACTCGAGGGTTTGATGAAAGACGCTTTCCGGCTGAGCAAATATACCCTCCTGAAGTACGCGATCGTTGGCGTGCTTGGAGCTTTGTTGGTCGCCGATGCCATCATGACGGTGTACTCCATTCGCGTAGCTTCTTCGATGATGTCCCCGCAGCAAGAAGTTAATGCGCTGACAGTTCAATTGAAGCTCTTGCAGGCGGATGTGAAACGCGCCCGTGAGATCCAGCAACAGATGCCAACGACGAAGGCGGATTGCGAGCGCTTTGAAAATTCTCTGCCGCCCGCGAGCTCAGGCTATTCCGTGATATCGGCGGACATTGAACAAATCGGACACAGTGCTGGACTGCTCATTGATACGCTCTCGTTCCATCCGGCGGATCTTGCCGGAAGGGGTATAACCGAAGTTTCCCTGGATGCCACTGTTAGCGGCAATTACAAAAGCATTGTTCACTTTTTGAACGGTATTCAACACTCGCAGAATCACTATATCGTTGATGTTGTGTCGCTTGCGAACGAACGGGCTGGACAGGCGGCTCTTACAAACGTCAGGGTGAATTTGCATTTGAGATCGTACTTCAAGGCTGGCGCGTGAAGAAGAAAACCTCACAGATGGGAACGCTGTCTGTTCTCCTGCTGGTTGGCGGAATCGCCTTTTACTACGAGGGATATCCAGCCGCGCAATCGGTGCGGGCGACTTCATCGGCGACCCGTTACAAACCCATGGGCGTCGAGAATCCACAAATCCATTGGGATCGGCTTGCCGAAAGTCAGCAGGCGGAATACCAGACTACCGGGCGCGATATTTTCAACTGGCAATTGCCGCCACCACCACCTCCACACATTCCTGTTCCGAAACCCGAGGAAGTGAAGGCGCCAGAGCCGCCTCCCCCGCCTCCTCCGCCTCCTCCTCCGCCCCCTCCCCCGAAGCTTCCGCTGAAGTTTTTTGGCGTTTCGGGGCGACGGGCGTTTCTTACCGATGGGGACGCGGTGTTCATCGCGGCCGAGGGGGACACCGTGCTGGGCCGCTATCGGATCATCAAAATTACAAGCGTGAGCCTAGAATTCGAAGAAATCGGCAGCGGACGCAGCGCCACAAAAGCTATCGAAGAACAAGATCCCTCGAAGTAACCCGTAAAGAGCAGCTTCGCTTTTGGAATTTTCTCACCCTGGCACATCTCGCCGCGCCGTGCCTCTGGGACACTTGTAAGATGTCACGAGTAGCGGCGATAGCCCCCAGAAAATACCCAGACCGTAAGGCTGCTAAGGTAATCGTTGCACCCTGGGCGTTTGTCACAACGAGATCGCGGGAACCAGGAGTAGTACCGTGTAGATCGAACGTAGATGTTATCGTCGGACGGCCGGCGCAGTCTGTCTGAGGCCCTTGAGCTTGTCTTGAACCGCGAGCATCTCTTGAATCGAGAGCAGATCTTGAATCGCGGAATCAAAGGAGGCGTACGGCTGAGCACCTGCGAGGACAATGCCGTCGAGTTTGTCTCCAAAGGTCGTTCCCAAGACAAAACTCGGCGTACCGTCTAGATGCAGCGTCGCAGCCTCCGCAGCGTCTTCTTGCACATCGCCCTTGTACTTATTTGAATCAAGGCACGCCTGGAAGGCTTTCATCTCGATTGACAGGCCCTCCGCCGCTTTCTTGATGATGTCGTCATTCGGGGCGGATGGGTTCGTAAGGAGCGCGTCGCGCAGCTGCCAGTATTTGTCCTGGTCGCCGGCGCATCGGACTGCCTCGGCTGCGCTCGATGCTGTAGGATGGAACTGGAGCGGCAAATCTCGGCTGAAGAAGCGCACTTTTCCCGTGTCGATGTAGTTCTTCTTCAATTCGGCGTACGTGCTTGTGTGAAAGCCTTTGCAGAACGGACACTCGTAATCGGCAAATTCGACCAGAGAAATCGGTGCGTCGGCTCGGCCCAGGGAGCGCCAAGTGCTCTTGACGCTCATCTGCACTTTCTGCGGCGCTCCGGGGACGGAAGGCTGGGGAGTCACGGCGCGATCCAGTTGCGCCTGCTGCTTTTCCAGCAATTGCCGGATCTGCCGAAGCTCCTCCAAAATCCCATCCGCCTGGTCCTTTGTAATTCCCACCCCCGCCGAATCAGAAGGAGTGGCGGTTTTTGGTTTCGCGCGGTCCTGCGCCGAGAGCTGAATAGCGAAAAGAATTCCTACGAGTAGGGCGCTGACTGAGGATGTCACTATCGAGATGCTCTTCATAACTGGCACCCCCGGAGTGCTCACCTGAGTCTGGGATCGATTTCTCGTGCGAATCATCTCTGCCCGAGATCGGAAGACACACTCCCTTGCACTATATCTCGGCCGGTCAGTAAACGTTAGGATGGGGGGATTTTCACACGTTTATACGGCGGCTTCGTTGATCTGTCGCAAGTAGCACGCGCCACGTCAGCCGATGGCTGTCGTCTGTGCAGCTTTATTGCGGTCGCATTTCCGAGGGCGGCGTTGTGATCTGCGGTTGGAGCGAGGCTGGCGCGGTCGGGCTGACCGGACTCGGTACAGGAACACCTGGAGGAGCTGTCGGAACTCCTGGAACCGGTGTCTGACCAGGAGCGAGTGGAATCTGTCCTAGATTCGCGTTTGTCATCGGATTCCAGATGAATTCCCACTCGAAATAGGTAGTGCCGCCCTGATAGACACGAATGGAAGCCTGCTTTTCCTTGCCAGCCACGCCAATTACGGATCCACCGAAGACGGGGCCGTCCACGGCCGCCAAGTTGCCCAATGGAGCAGGTTGCGCAGAACTCGATATTCCTTGAGACTGGTTTTGGCTTGGCTGGTTTGGCGCTCCGAGACCGGCCGGCTGCCCAACCACCCCCGTACCGGTCGGTTGCCCAAAAAGCTGTGCCGCCATCGCTGAAGCACCGCCACCGAGCTGCCCACTGAATGCATATGCTACGGCCATCTCCTGCAAGGTGCGAAAGTGTACGCTCCCGATAAGCTGTCCGGTCGGCGAAACATAGATCAGCCTCCAGCTTCCGTCCGCGGTGTTCATGGGCTCCGCATAAGCCTTACGTAGAAAGTGGACATTGGCCGCGTTCGGTTTTGCCAGCTCTTCGAGATTTTGTGGATAACGGCCGTTTTTTCGGTAGAAAAGACTAACAGCGCGAACATATTGGTTCCCGCGCCAGACCATTTCCTCTTCTTTTTGACGGCGGCCTTCGGTAGGAACTTTAGGGTTGGCCGCAGCTGCCAACAGCATAATGCTGGCGACCAGGAAAATAACGAACAACAAAGCGTAACCAGACTCCCCGCGACGGTACGATCGCTTGCTGGTCGGCGAATATTTTGGAAGCCTGAGCATCGCGGGTCCGGACCCTGAAACAACGATTTCCGCATGATCCTATCTCTTTAGTCGTCAGGGTTGGCTATAAAGTTTATCACACATGTGCCGACTTGCTTGACTTAAGTGTCAGTATATGAATTGAGTGGGCGCGAGTGTAGCCTAGCTAGCTACAGCCTACTCCTGCCGTCATTGACCTTGATTTCAGCGCCCTCGATAATGTGCTTGTGTAGGCACCAAGCGATCGAGGGGGGCATCTCATGTCATCTCCTTCCAGTGCGTCTTCTGCGCTCTCCACACCTAATGACGAGAAGTTTTGTAGAGCTCGAATTGTTGACAGAAAGGACTTAGCCCACAATCTTTGGAGCATCCGTATCGATGTCGGCGGCGGAAATTTTCACTTTATGCCCGGCCAGTATGCAACGCTTGGCGTTCAGACCCCGACCAAACACGTTGAGCGTCCCTATTCCATCGTCTCTGCTCCTCATGAAGGCTTCTTGGAATTCTTTCTCGAACTCGTCCCACAGGGCGCGCTCACGCCGTGGCTCTATAAACTTCAAATCGGAGATACACTCACCTGCCGACGCGTGGCCAGAGGCCGTTTTACGCTAGATACAAAGGGGGGGCACACCAACCATTTCCTGCTCGCAACGGTGACTGGGGTGGCTCCATTCGTTAGTTACGTCCGCGCGCTTCAGAACGAGTCGAAGAACTCTCTAATTCAGCACAGAGTTTTTCTTCTTGAAGGTGCCAGTCATTCTCGGGAATTAGGCTATCGCGAAGAGATGGAGAAAATAGCTGCGGAAGTCTCTTGGTTCACCTTCGTTCCCACGATCAGCCGGCCCTGGGATGAAGCCGAGTGGCATGGTGAAACGGGTCGCGTGGAAGACTTAATCCGTAAGTATACTGACCTGTGGAATCTGGACGGTCAAAACACCACTGGGTACCTCTGTGGTCATCCTACAATGATCGAGAACGGGAAAGCCATCCTGCACCGCCGCTCATGGCAGAAAGATAGCATGAAGGAGGAGGTTTATTTCCTTCCGAGTAGCGCGGCGGCTCCCAGGAGCACTTGGACATGGCCATGGCGCAAGCACGGGTTTGCACAGGGTGGCGCCGCATGAAACTGGCCAGATAAACAGGCAAAAAGACCATCCCTGCCGATGTGCGCAGCCTTGATGTTTTTTGCGACAGCGGCGTTTGTTTAGGGATAGCACCAGGCTTGAGATCGGCGATCCATTTAGCGTACGATGCGATTCGTGAAAAGCCCACTTCGGACGGTTGTATTGATGCTCGGCCCTGCCCTAGTGCTACACGCGCAGACCACATCGAAGCCGGTGGGCTTCATAGGGCCGGATGCCCGACAACA
>Ga0210402_10003334_pt1 | contig 15118 bp, 12 predicted proteins | sample IncBWC7MmetaG_FD_161055 | JGI IMG/M metagenome (GOLD analysis project Ga0210402, IMG submission 161055) | Forest soil microbial communities from Barre Woods Harvard Forest LTER site, Petersham, Massachusetts, United States - Inc-BW-C-7-M | ecosystem: Environmental > Terrestrial > Soil >...
CCTCGAGCTCGCTCTCGGCGCGGCCGCCGGCCTCGAGGGCAGGGCCGATCTCACCCTCCTCGCGGCCGGATCGGACGGCCTCGACGGCAGCTCCGGCGCCGCCGGCGCGGGCGTGGACGGACGCACCCTCGCACGGGCCCGGCGTGCCGGCCGCGACCCGAACGCGGCCCTCCGCCAGCACGACACGCGCTCGTTTTTTGCCGCCGTGGGCGGCCTTTTCGTCACCGGACCGACCGGAAACAACGTCGGCGACTGGGTCTTCGCGGTCCGGGAGCCGCAACCGAAGCGCCGGCGGCCCGTATAATCGTCCGTTCCGCCATGCCCCCCACCCCGAAGAACAGAGAGCGCGCCGCCCTCGAGCGGTTCACCGAGGAGCCGAACCGGTTCGGCGCCTATCGGCTCGCTCTCGGGTTCCCGAACTCTTACGAGGTCGGGATGTCGAACCTCGGGTTCCAGTGGGTCTACCGGCTCTTCAACCGCGTCCCGGATCTTTCCTGCGAGCGGTTCTTCTGCGAAGAGGGAGAGCCGGCCGTGACGTTCGAATCCGGAGCGCCCCTCGCCGACTTCGGCCTGCTCGCCTGGTCGTTGTCGTGGGAGATGGACATCGTCAACATCCTGCGCACGCTGCGCGCGGCCGGCATTCCGCGGCGGCGCGCCGAGCGGGAGGAGCGGCACCCGATCCTGCTCGTCGGCGGCGACATCGCGCGGATGAACCCGGCGGCGCTCTCGCCCTTCGTGGACGTCTTCGCGCTCGGCGACGGCGAGCGGCTCGTGCCGCGCATCGCCGAGCTCCTCATGGCGGGCCTGGACCGAGATGCCTTCCTCGCCGCCGCCGCGGCGGTGCCCGGTTTCTTCGTGCCGGCGGTGCAGGGCGCTCGCGCCGAGTCCGCCGAGAACGCGCGCGTCGTCATCCAGCAGCCGATGTCGCGCAAGGACATCGCTCCGGATTTCGAGGTCCCGCACACGACGATCCTGACGCCGCGGACCGAGCTCGCCGACAAGCTGCTCATCGAGATCTCGCGCGGCTGCACCGAGATGTGCCGTTTCTGCTGGGCGGCATATGCCATGGCTCCGGTCAAGCAGTACCCGGCCTCCTCGATCCTGAAGGTGGCACGCGCGGCGCGGCCGCTGACGCAGCGCACCGGCCTCATCGCGACGGCGGTGTGCGACCACCCCGAGATCGGCGTGATCCTCGAAGGCCTCGCGGAGCTCGGGTACCACATCGCGCTGTCCTCCATCAAGATCGACGCGATCGAGGACCGCATCCTCGAGGTCCTCGCGCGGCAAGGCGAGCGCGCGCTCGCGATCGCGCCCGAGGCCGGCAACGAGCGGCTGCGCCGGTTCATCAACAAGAAGGTCTCCGACGCGATGCTCTTCGAGAAAGCGCGCCTCGTGTTCGCGCGCGGCTTCACGCGGCTGAAGCTCTACCTGCAGGTCGGTCTGCCGTCCGAGACCGACGAAGACGTGAACGACATCGTCAAGCTCGTCGCGCGCCTGCACGAGATCGCCGTGGACGAGGGGCGCGGACTCGGCCGCGTCGCGGAGATCGTGCCGTCCTTGAACGCCTTCATCCCGAAGCCCCACACGCCGTATGAGGACGAGGGCCTGCGGGACGAGGAGTACCTCAAGGAGAAGCTCGCCTTTCTCGGGCGCGAGCTCGCCCGGATCCCGAACGTCATTTTTCGCGGCATGCCGGTCGGGGAGGCCGTCTGGGAGGCGTTCCTCGCCAAGGTGGACGAGTCCGGTGCCGACATCCTCGAGGAGGCGGCGGACGGGACGCCGGTGCGCCGGCTTCTCAAGACGCACCGCGACCGCATCAACGCCGTCATCCGTCCCGGAAGCGTGCGGCCCGTGGCCGTGCCGGCCCCGTGGTCGTTCATTTCGAAACGTTAGTGGAGGTCGCGTGTTCTTGAATCCGAAGTCCGAAGCCCCGGCTCCCAGGTGGCTGTTTGCGGGCGCGTTGCTGCTCTGTGCGGCGCCGGTTCTGGCGGTGGACTATGCCCCGCTCTCTCCCGACCCCGCCGCGTTCAAGGCCCGCCGCGAGAAATTCATGGCCCAGCTCCCGCCCAAGTCCGTCGCGATCCTGCGCTCGGCGCCGATGCGCACGATGACCAATGACGTCGAGTACGTCTACCGCCAGGACAACGACTTCTACTACCTCACGGGGATCCTCGAAGACGACGTGACGGCACTCTTGCGTCCCGACGCGCCGGACGGCAAGAAGTACATCCTCTTCCTGCGCCCGCGCGATCTGCGCCGCGAGGCCTGGGCCGGAGTCCGGGTCGGACCGGACGAGGCGGTCGCGGCCTACGGGGCCGATGCGGCGTTCCCGCTCAAGGACTTCGCGGCGAAGCTCGCCGAATTCGATCCGAACACCTACAAGAGGACCGGCTACCTCGTCGGCATGGACAAGCTCTACGTCTCCGACGGCCACGACGAGGCCTGGGAGGAGCAGTTCCAGAAGGACTACAAGCAGATGCGCTCGGGCGACGAGGGCCCGGCGACGATCGTGGACGCGCGCGGCATCATCCACGAGATGCGGCTCATCAAGGACGCGGAAGACCTGCGGTTCCTGCGTCGCGCCGCCGAGATGTCCGCGCAGGGCCACGTGCGGGCCATGCAGGCGGCGGCGCCGGGCAAGTGGGAGTTCGAGGTGCAGGCCGCGCTCGACGGGTACTGCTACGCCAACGGGGCGCGCCGCATGGCGTACCCCTCGATCGTGGGATCGGGTCCGAACTCCTGCACGCTCCACTACGACGAGAGCAATCGCCAGATGAAAGACGGCGAGATCCTCCTGAACGACTCGGGCACCGAGTACGGCATGTATGCCACCGACATCACGCGGACCTATCCCGTGAACGGGCATTTCTCGCCGGAACAGCGCGCGATCTACGACATCGTGCTCGACGCCCAGAAGCAGGCCATGGCGCTCGTGAAGCCGGGCGTCGCCCACGACGAGGTCGAGAAGAAGGCGGCGCTCGTGCAGACCGAAGGGCTGATCAGGCTCGGGCTGCTGTCGGGAGACGCGGCGGCGATCATCAAGGCGCGCGGCCAACGGCGCTTCACGCTCCACGGCGTTTCGCACTGGGTCGGCCTCGACGTTCACGACGCGGGCGGCTACGGAGTGGCGGGCAAGGCGCGGGTCCTCGAGCCGGGAATGGTGTTCACGATCGAGCCCGGGATCTACATCCCCGCCAACACGGAAGGGGTGGACCCGAAGTGGTGGAACATCGGCGTGCGGATCGAGGACACGGTGCTCGTGACGAAGGACGGCTACGACTGCCTGTCCTGCGGGGCGCCGCGCGAGGACGCGGACGTCGAACGGGCGGTCCAGTCCGGGAAGAAGTAGCCGGGGCCTAGCTCCCGCGCCGCTTCGGGACCAGGACCTGCACCGTCTCGGTCCCGACGCGGCACGCGATCGGCGTCTCGAGGAGGCAATCGCCGTCCACCTGGATCTCGACCGGGCCGTCGAGAGAGCGGATCGCGACGTCGCGGCCGCGCACGATCCGCGCGAGGTCCCCCTCGAGGTGCCCGCCGTGGCCCGCCGCCATGAGCTGGAAGAGCTGGGCGAGCTTGCGGCGGCTGGTGTGCGAGAAGAGGAGGACCTCGAACTGGTCGGCGTCGATGCGCGCGTTGGGCGCGATCACCCACTTCCCGCCGTAGTGCCGGGCGCGGCAGGCGACCGCGAACGTCGCCGCGTGGACGGCGCCGTCGACCGTCACCTCGAGGCGAGGGAACTCGTAGCGCAGGAATTCGTCGACCGCCGTGGGCAGGATGCCCACCCGTCCGAGCAGGCGCTTCCAGGCCGGCCGCATGTTGCCCATGACGCGCGCGTCGAGCCCGGCCCCGGCCCAGAGGAGGAACGCCCGGCCGTCCGCATGGGCCAGACGCACGGCGTACGTCGCACCCTCCTGGAGGAGAACCTCGGCCTGCTCTACCTCGGTCGGGATGCCGAGCTCGATCGCGAAGACGTTCGAGGTGCCGCCGGGCAGGACCGCGAGGGCGACCGAGGAGCCCTCGAGGCCCCATGCGGCCTCGGAGATCGTGCCGTCGCCGCCGCAAACCGCGACGACATCGATGCCGCGCGCCAGAAAACTCTTCACGATCGCCGTCGCGTCGCCGGGCCCGCTCGTCGGAGCGTTGACGAGCTCGAGCCCACGCCGGCGCTGCCGGTCGATCAGCGCGCTCATCTCGGCGCGCCGATCGCGTTGCCCGGCCGTCGGGTTGTAGACGAGAATGCCGCGCTTCATGGAGAGGCTAGAACAGCTCTCCGTCGCGCCGCGGCGGCACGATTCCGAGGTGCCGGTACGCGGCCGGCGAGGCCACGCGCCCCCGAGGCGTGCGCTGGAGAAATCCCGCCTGCAGGAGGTAGGGTTCGTACAGGTCCTCGAGCGTGCCCCGGTCCTCGCCGAGCGACGCCGCGATGGCGCCGACGCCGACGGGGCCGCCGCCGAATTTCTCGATGATCGTCGTGAGGATGCGGCGGTCGAGCTCGTCGAAGCCGTGCTCGTCCACCTCGAGGCGTGCCAGGGCCTGCCTCGCCGTGTCGAGGCCGATCTCGTCCTTGCCGGCGACCTCGGCGAAGTCGCGCAGGCGCCGCAGCAGGCGGTTGGCGATGCGCGGCGTGCCGCGGCTGCGGGCGCCGATCTCGCGCGCCGCGTCCGGCGTGATGCGTATGGCGAGGATGCGGGCCGACCGGGCGACGATTTCGGCGAGCGCGGCGACGTCGTAGAAATCGAGGCGCAAGCTGATGCCGAAGCGCCCGTGGAGGGGCTGAGAGAGCAATCCCGGCCGCGTCGTGGCGCCGATCAGGGTGAAGGGGGGAAGATCCACCTTCATCGTGCGCGCCATCGGCCCTTCGCCGATCAGGACGTCGAGGCGGAAGTCCTCCATGGCGGGATAGAGGATTTCCTCGACGGTCGGCGAGAGGCGGTGGATCTCGTCCACGAAGAGGACGTCGCGCGGCTGGAGGTTGGTCAGGATCCCGGCGAGGTCTCCCGCCCGGGCGATCATCGGGCCCGCCGTCAAGCGCAGCCCCGCCCCCATCTCCCGCGCGACGATGTGCGCGAGCGTCGTCTTGCCCAGGCCGGGAGGTCCCGTCAGGAGAACGTGGTCGAGCGGCTCGCCGCGGCCCCGCGCGGCCGCCAGAAAGACGGAGAGATTCTCGCGCACCTTCGTCTGACCGATGTACTCGCCGAGGCTCTGGGGCCGCAGCTTGGGCTCGACGGCGGTGTCGTCCTCGAGCGCAGTGCCAGCCATGAGGGCTCGATCTTCGGTCACGGGGGAGAGTCTATCGCCGGGGGGCGCACGTCCGGGGGCGGTTGGCCGGGGCGTTTCGCGTCGAGCCCGCGCGCTCGCCGTGTCATCCCGCCGTCAAACGCCGCAACGCCTCCTTCAAGAACTCCCCGAATTCCTTCGACCCACCCGCCCGCGCCGTGACGTCCACCGCACGCTCGGCCTCGGCCTTGCGATAGCCGAGGTTGACGAGCGCGGAAATGACGTCGTCGGCGGCGATGGCGGCCGGAGCCTTCGCGGGCGCCTCGCCGGGCAGGCTCGCGACCTTGTCGGCGAGCTCGAGCACCATGCGCTCCGCGGTCTTCTTGCCGACGCCGGGCACCGCGACGAGGCGCCGGACGTCCTGGGTTCGGAGCGCCTCGACGAGCTCGGAGGGCGGGATGCCGGAGAGCACCGTCAGCGCGACGCGCGGTCCGATCCCGGTCACGCCCAGCAGGAGCAGGAAGAGCGTGCGCTCGCGCTCGGTCAGAAAGCCGTAGAGGGCGAGCGCATCCTCGCGGACGTGGGTGTGGATCCAGAGGGACGCCGGGCTCTCGGACTCGGGCAGCTCGTAGAACGTCGAGAGCGGGATGTGGACGACGTAGCCGACGCCCCCGACCTCGAGGAGGACCTGGTCGGGCGCTTTCGCCGCGAGCCGGCCGGTGAGGCGACCGATCATCGAGCGTCTCCGCGCCTAGCTGCGCCGATTCCCGCCGGTGTCCCTCAGGAACGACGCCAGGAGCTCTTCGTTGACCTCGACGTTGCGCGCGGAGCGCATCTGTTGGAGGTACGCGCGGGTCAGCCGGTCCGCCTCGCGGCTTCGGATGGACTCGCGCAGCTGCTCCTTCTGCGCCTCGAACGTGCCGTGGTTGCCCTCGGTCCGCGTCAGGACGCGGAAGAGCACGAAGCCGTTGGGGACCGCGACGGGAGGCCCGGCCTGGCCCTGCGCCGTGTGGAAGACGGCGGTTGCCAGCTCGGGCGCGGCGCCGACTTCGGGGACCGGACCCGCCGGGCCGAACTCGGTCGTGGTCTTGACCTCGGTGCCGTAGCGCGTGGCGAGGGCGGCGAGCGTCGTGCCCGAGGCGAGCTCCTTCGAGGCCGGCTCGAGCTGGGCGAGGGCGTCTTTCTCGCGGCGCTCCGCCTTCCAGTCGGACTCGAGCCTCGCCTTGAGCTCCGCAAAGGGAGGCACGCCGGCGGCGCGCTCCTCGGAGGGCCGCACGAAGACGATGCCGCGCGCGGTCGTCACGGGCGTCGCGGACACCCTGCCGAGCGGCGTCGTCCAGGCCTCGTCCGCGAACTTCTGGCTCGCGCCGATGCCCGGCACCGCGTCGCCGCGGGCGGCCCACTCGGTCGTGTTGTACGTGACGGCGTCGCTCTGGAGCTTGCGCAGGTCGTCGTCGGAGGCCGAGCGCATGGCTTTCAGCTTCTCGGCGAGCTCCTTGGCGAGGCGGTCGGCTTCCGCGGTCGCCTGCTTCTCGGCGAGGTCGGCGACGATCGCGGGACGCACCTCTTCGAGGGGGCGCGAGCGCGCCGGAGTCTTCGAGTCGACCTTGATGACGTGGTATCCGAACTGGGTCTTGATCGGTCCCCGGATCTCGCCCGGCGTCATCGCGAAAGCCGCCTCTTCGAACTCCGGAACCATTTGCCCGTGGGAGAAGGGCGGCAGCTTGCCGCCCGAGGTCTTGCCGCTCGGGTCGTCGGTGTTCTCGTTGGCGAGCTTCGCGAAGTCGGCACCCGGCGCCTTGGCGCGCGCGGCGAGATTCTCGGCGCGCGCCCTGGCCAGGGCGTCCGCGCTGGCGCCGCCGTCGGGCTTGACCGCGACGAGGATGTGAGCCGCGTTGACCTGTTCGGGCACGTTGAAGGAGTCCTTGCGCTGCTCGTAGGCGGCGCGGACTTCGGCGTCGTTCGGCGTGATCTTCGAGCGGACGCGGGCGCGGTCGATCAGGAGGTACTTGACCTTGCGCTGCACGGGCGCGCGGTAGCGGTCCTTGTGCTTGTCGAGGTAGCCCTGGAGGTCGGCCTCGGACGGCTGGGCGCTGGACTCGAGCCGGGCCGCGGGAACGAGGATGTATTCGATCGTGGCCTTGTCGTTGCGCGTCGCGAACTCGCGCGCGAGCTCCGAGTCGGGGACGACGACGGACGCCTTCACGAGGCCGGCGTACTTCTCGAGCAGCATGTCTTCGCGCAGCTCCTCCTCGAAGCGGTCGGGCAGGATGCCGTTGGAGCGCAGCATCTTTTCGTACTTCTCGCGGCCGATGAACTGGCCGTTCTCCTGGAAGAAGGACAGCGTCACGATCCTCTGCGAAAGCTCCTCGTCGGAGACGTGGAGGTCGAGCCGGCGGGCCGATTCGAGGCGCAGCATGCGCTCGATCATCGAGTCGAGGACGTTGCGCGGCAGGTCGAGGGCGCGCTCGAGCTCGGGCGAGAAGTTGCCCTGGTACATCTGCCGGTACCGCTCGACCTGGGCGCGGTACTGCCGGTCGAACTCGACGGCCGTGATGCGCTCATTGCCGACGCGGGCGACGATCTGGCCGGCCTTGTTCTGGTCGGTGCTCGAGCCGGACCAGAAGACGAATCCGAGGATGAAAACGCCGATCACGAGGAACAGCGTCCACTTGAGGTGGTGGAAGCTGTTGCGCATCGTCTTGAGCATCGAGAACTCCTCCCGCCAACGTTCGAGAACGCGCGACTATAGCAGGCGGGTCGTCCTGCCCTCGCCCGGGAGCCTGGGCCCGGGATGAAACGACGCGGCCGGCGGCTCCGCACCTGCGCAAGCGGCCCAAGTGTGCTATAAGCGAGAGGGGTAAGTCCCGCAGTTTCGGGAGTTTATGCGCAAGCGGAAGTCCGGCCAGCCGGCGGGGACGGATCTGGACTGGTTCGTCGTCTCGATCCAGAAAGTCCGCCAGTGGGCCCTGGTCATTGTCCTACTTCTGGTCGCCGGCGGCGTCGGGTACTACGTCTATCAGCGCGGCCGCGGGTCGCCGCAGGAGCGGGCCCGTGCCGAGATCGCGCAGGCCGACGCGCTTCTGGCCCGGGCGACCCGCGTGTCGGGCGCGGCGCGGCCCGGTTCGAACTCGGCGCAGGCCGCCGCCTTTCTCCACGACGCGCGCGAGACTTTCGCCGCCTCCCGCTGGGAGGAGGCGTTTCGCCTCGCCGTCGAGTCCCAGTCGTACTCCCGCCGCGCGCTCGGCAGCTCCGCCGCCGGCGAGCAGGGCGACGCCTCCTTCATCTTCGTCGAAGGGGACGTGTCACTGCAGCGCGCCGGGCGCTCCACGTTCGAGCCGGCGCGCCAGCGCGACCCGCTCTTCGACGGCGACTTCGTGAAGGCGGGGCGGACGGGCTCGGCGGAGATCATGTTCTACGACGGCACGCTCTACACGATTCGCCCCGGGTCGCTCTTCGAGTGCCGGCGTCCGGTCTCGTCGGAGGTCAGCGGGAGCCAGATCAAGATGGTCTCCGGCGCGATCAACGTCTACACGTCGGGGTCGGCGTCGACCGTGGCGACCGACGCCGCGACCGCGGCGATCAGCCGCGATTCCCGGGTCTCGGTGGACGTGGCGCCGGGCGACAAGACGGAAGTCACGAGCTTCCGCGGCAAGACGACCGTTTCGACGAACAAGGAGAGCGTCGTCCTCGAGGGCCGCGAAAAGGTCGCGGCCGAGATCCGGACCGGGACGTTCTCGCCCAAAGTCGCTCTGCCCGAAACGCCGCAGCCGGTCTTGCCCGCCGACAATCGGATCTACGATCTGAAGACCGGCGACCAGGTGGAGCTCAAGTGGTCCAAGGTCGCCGACGCGGCCCGGTACCGCCTCCAGATTTCGCGGTCGCGCCTCTTCGTGCCCGATTCGACCGAGGTGGACCTCGACGATCGGGTGCAGTCGACCGCGCGGGTCAAGGTCTCCAAGGAGGGGTCGTACTTCTGGCGGGTCGCCGCGATCGAGGCCAACGGCGTGACCTCGGACTGGAGTCCGGTGCGGCGGTTCAAGATGGTGACCGAACCGATCAAGACGGGGACGGGCGACGGAACGCCTCCCGAGCTGACGGTGTTCCCGCCCCAGCAGATGGGCAACCTGTTTCTCGTCTACGGAAAGACCCAACCGGGCGCGGTGGTGACGGTCAACGCCGAGCCGGCGGACGTCGAGGCGGACGGCTCGTTCAAGAAGACCATCACGATCGAGCGGGACGGGGCGACGGTCCTGGTCGTGAAGTCCGTCGACGCTTCGGGCAACGAAACGGTGAGACGTGTGAGAGTGTTCGTGGAGTCGCTATGACGCATGGGATCGCACCGACGGCCTAGGAGGTTTGGTTTGGCCTGGAAATCCATTTTCTCGATTTTCTCGAACGACCTGGCGATCGACCTCGGCACCGCCAACACGCTCGTGTTCGCCCGGGGCAAGGGCATCATCGTGCGCGAGCCGTCCATCGTGGCGGTCAACACGGTGACCAACCGCGTGGAGGCCGTCGGCACCGACGCCAAGGAAATGCTCGGCCGCACGCCGGGCAACATCGTCGCGATCCGCCCGATGAAGGACGGCGTCATCGCCGACTTCGAAGTGACCGAGAAGATGCTCGATCACTTCATCAAGAAGGCGCACGGGCGCTCTCTCTTCGTGCGGCCGCGCATCGTGATCTCGGTGCCGTCGGGCATCACGCAGGTCGAGAAGCGCGCCGTGCAGGACTCGGCCCTGCGCGCCGGCGCCTCCGAGGTGTTCATCATCGAGCAGGCGATGGCCGCGGCGATCGGGTCGGGCCTGCCCATCACCGAGCCGACCGGAAACATGATCGTCGACATCGGCGGCGGGACGACCGACGTGGCCGTGATCTCCCTGGCCGGCATCGTGTACAGCCGCTCGGTGCGGACGGCCTCGAACGAGATGGACGAGGCCCTCATCCAGTACCTGAAGCGCAAGTACAACCTGCTGATCGGCGAGCGGACGGCCGAGCAGATCAAGATCGAGATCGGGTCCGCGCACCCGCTCGACGAGCCGCTGACCATGGAGGTCAAGGGGCGCGACCTCGTCGAGGGCGTGCCGAAAACGCTGGCGCTCTCCGACGAGGAGGTGCGCGAGGCGCTCTCCGAGGTCGTCGCGGCGATCGTCGAGACGGTCCGGGTCGCGCTCGAGCGCACGCCGCCGGAACTCTCGGCCGACATCATGGACAAGGGGATCATCATCACGGGCGGGGGCTCGCTGCTGCGCAACCTCGACCGTCGGCTGTCGGAGGAGACGGGCCTGCCCATCTCCTATGCGGAAGATCCGCTGGCGTCGGTCGCGCTCGGGACCGGGGCGATGCTCACGGACATGGATTTGCTGAGGAAGATCTCGATCACGTAGGACCGGCGCACGGTTCACGGCGAACGGTTCACGACTCACCAACCATGAGACCCCACAACGCCCGCGTCGAAATCGCCGCCGTGAACCCCCGGCGTGGCGGTGCCGTGCTCGCGACCGTGCTCGTGGCGTGCGTGCTGCTCCTTTCGGCACAGGCCCAGGCGCGGGGCGGCCGCGGCACCGTGCTGCAGTCGTGGATCCTGTCTCTGTCGGCCCCGGTTGCGGCCGCGGTCGGCTCGGTCTCGCACGGGGCGTCGGACGCCGTGGGCTCGATGCTCGCGCTGTTCCGCGTCCGGGAGGAGAACGCCCGCCTGCGTCGCGAGCTCGACGAGCGCGAGCGCGAGCTCTTCCGGCTGCGCGCGGAGGCGCTCCAGGGCGCGGAGGACCGGCGCCTGCTCGGGGGAGGCTCCGCCCTGCCCGGGGTTCTCGGCAGCGTGCCGATCCTGCTCGTCGAAGGCCGGGCCGGCGCTCACAGCGTGCTCATCGGCGCCGGGTCGGCGGACGGCGTGGTGCCCGGGTCCCCTCTGGCGGTCCCGGCCGGCCTCGTGGGTCGCGTGGTCACGGTCGGGCGGGGCGTCTCGCGCGCGCAGCTGCTGCTCGACGCGTCGGCGGCCGCGGGCGCGCGGATCGCGCGGACGGGCGAGCTCGGCGTCGTCCGCGGCGACGGCCACGGCGCCCTCGTGCTCAACAACATTGCCACGACCTCGTCGGTGGCCCGCGGCGACCTCGTCGAGTCGGCCGGCATCGACGGCATCTACCCGCGCGGGGTCCCGATCGGCCGGGTGGCGTCGGTCTCGCGCGGCAGCAAGCTCTTTCTCGAGGTCCGGGTCACGCCGTCGGCAGAGTTCTCGCGCCTGACGGACGTGCTCCTGCTGGCGCCCTCGCTCGCGGCCAAGGAGGGTGCGGAGGCGGGTCGGAGTGCGCCCCGGTGAAGGTCAGCCGCATCGCCCTGCTGCTCGCGGCGGCGGCCGTCCTGGAGTTCTTCGTCGGGCGCTCGCCCTACCGGGCCTTCGTTCCGGTCGACTGGTTCCTGCTCGGCACGGCGGCCGTAGCCCGCAGCGGGGACTTCGTCCGCGCCGTCTTGACGGGCGCCGCGGCGGGCTCTCTCGAGGACGCGCTCTCGCAGCCGCTGATCGGCCTGAACGCCTTCGCGAAGGCCGTGATCGGGTACGCGCTCACGCTCGTCTCCGTGCGGGTCGTCTTCGGCGGGGCGCTGGCGGTGGGCGGGGCGCTCTTCGTCGCCTCGCTCGCCAACGAGGCGATCGTGGCGCTGCTCGCCGCGCTGCTCGCGCAATCCCCGGTCGTGATCTTCACGCGCGACGCGCTCTGGCGAGCTGCGGCGACCGGGATCGCGGGCGGCGCCCTCGAATCGGCGTGGAACTTCCCGTGGCGCGACTGGTGGCAGCGGCGCCGGCTCCGGAGGCTGCGGTGAGGCGCCGATGCTGAGGATCCGCGAGGACCGGCAGGCCGTCTCGCGGCGGATCGAGATCGGGCGCGTCGCGGTCGGGGCCCTCCTCTCGATCCTGGCGGTCGCGTACTGGTCCATCCAGATCGTGCGCGGCGAGTACTACTTCTCGCTCTCGGAGAACAACCGCATCCGGGCCGTCAAGATCACGGCGCCGCGGGGCTACGTCCTCGACCGCAACGGCGCGCCGCTGGTCGAGAACGAACCGGCCTACACGCTGCACCTCTACCGGCGGGAGGCGAAGGATCTCGACGCCTCGGTCGAATTCATCGTCACGCTCCTCGGGTTGAACCGCGACCAGGTGCGCTCGCGGGTCGAGCGCGGACGGCGCGACCCGGAATTCGTCCCGATTCCGATCGCCGAGAACCTCGGCATCGAGGAGGTGGCGGCGGTCGAGGCGCGGGCGGTCGAGCACCCGGAATTCGCCATCACGGTCTCGCAGCGGCGCCTCTACAAACACGGCGGCTCCGCGGCGCACGCCCTCGGCTACCTCTCCGAGGCCACGCCCGAGCAGATCAAGAGCGCAGGCAACGTCTATGGCGTCGGCGACTGGATCGGCCAGAAGGGCATCGAGAGTGCCTACGAGCGGCTGCTCGCGGGAGCCAGCGGGGAGCGCCGTGTGATCGTGGATTCCCACGGCCGCGAGGTCGCGGAGGAGGCGCGGCTCGAGGCGACGCCCGGTCAGAACCTCTTCCTCACGCTCGACTCGAAGCTCCAGGGCGTCGCCGAGGACTTCTTCCGCGAGCGCGTGGGCTCGGCCGTCGCCCTCGACCCGAGGACGGGCGAGATCCTGGCGCTTGTGTCCTCGCCGTCGTACGACCCGAACTGGTTCACGCGCCGCGTGACGGCGGCCGAATGGAACGGGCTGCTCGAGAATCCCGACCGGCCGCTCCAGAACCGGGCGATCCAGAACATGTACTCGCCCGGCTCGGTCATCAAGCCGTTTCTCGCCTACGGCGCTCTGGCCCGCGGCCTCGTGGACCCGGACTGGAAGGTCTTCTGCCCGGGCCACGCGGTCTTCTACGGCCGGGAGTTCCACTGCCACAAGAAGGGCGGCCATGGGCTCGTGAACCTGCGCGACGCGATCAAGGAATCGTGCGACGTCTACTTCTACAACCTCGGGCAGAAGCTCGGCGTGGATCGGATCAACGAGATCCTGAGCGGCTTCGGGTTCGGCTCGCCGACCGGCGTCGATCTCTCCTTCGAGAAGTCGGGGCTCGTGCCGTCCGAGGAGTGGGCCCGCACGCGCCGGGGGGCCCGCTGGTATCCGAGCGAGACGATCTCGGTCTCGATCGGCCAGGGTCCGCTGCTCGTCACGAGCATGCAGGTGGCGCGCGCCCTGTCGGCGCTGGTCGAGGGCGGGCGGCTCCCGACGCCGCACCTCTTCTACTCGTCGCAGGACCCGAAGACCGGGTCACAGCTGCGCTACAAGGCGGAGTACCGGCAGGGACCGACGCTCGAGCCGGAGAAGCTCGCGATCGTCAAGAACGCGATGTGGGCGGTCGTCAACGAGCCGGGCGGCACGGCCTATGGCTCGCGCGTCGCGAGCGTCGAAATCGGCGGCAAGACCGGCACGGCGCAGGTCATCGGCCACGATTCCACCGTGCGCGCGGGCGCCGACAAGTCGAAGCTCGAGACCCACGCCTGGTTCGCCGGCTTCGGGCCCATCCAAGATCCGAGCATGGTGGTCGTCGTGTTCGTCGAGAACGGCGGCCACGGAAATCTCGCGGCCGCCCCGCTGGCCAAGGCCCTCTTCGAGGCGCGCTTCGGCGTCGCTCCCGCGATGCCCCCGGCGCCCGCGGTCCAGGCCGAGGCCCCGGCCCGGGGCGGGCTCGCGCGCGCGTCGCGCCGGGAGGCGCCGTGATCTCCGGGACGCTCCCGGGTGGGCGCAGGCTCGATCTCGTCGTGCTCGGCTGCGCTCTCGCGCTGGCCGCGCTGGGCGTCCTTTTCGTCGCATCCGCGACGACGGGAACCCGCTTCGACGGCCTCGCGGGGCGGCAGGCCGTCTGGATTGCGGTCGGCCTCGGCGCGATGATCGCCGCGATCCTCTTCGACTACCGGATGCTCCTGAAGTTCTCGTTCGCCATCTACTGCGCGAGCCTCCTGCCGCTGGTGTACCTGCTCGCTTTCGGCCAGCGCATCGCCAACGTTCGGTCCTGGATCCGCTTCGGCCACTTTCAGTTCCAGCCCGCGGAGCTCGCGAAGATCGCGACGGCGCTCCTGGTGGCCTACCTCTTCGAGAACGAGGACGACGCGCGCCTGCACGCGTCGACGATCCTGAAGCTCGGGGCGATCGTCGGCCTGCCCGTGCTGCTCGTGTTCCTCCAGCCGGATGTGGGGCTCGCCCTGACCTTTCTGCCGCTCGTCTTCGTGGGCCTCTACTTCGGGGGGCTGCCGGCGCGTGGCTGGATCGCGATCGTCATCGTGGTGGCGTTGCTCGCGGGCGGCGGCTGGTTCCTGCTCAAGGATTACCAGAAGGCCCGTATCGGGACCTTCCTGAACCCCGACAGCGACGTGCTCGGCTCGGGCTACCAGGTGCGCCAGTCGAAAATCGCCGTGGGCTCGGGCGGGTTCTCCGGCAAGGGCTTCCGGAGCGGCACGCAGAGCCAGCTGCGTTTCCTGCCCGTGCAGCACACGGACTTCATCCTCGCCGTGATCGCCGAGGAGTGGGGGTTCCTCGGCGTGATCCTCGTGCTCGCGCTCTTCGCCGGGCTCTTCTTGCGAGCCCTCAAGCTCGCTCAGACGGCGCGGGATCGGGGAGGCGTGTTTCTCGTGCTCGGCCTGACGGGCATGATGTTCTTCTCGGTCGTGGTCAACGCGTCGATGATGATCGGCCTCGCGCCGACGACGGGCATCCCCCTGCCCTTCGTGTCGTACGGCGGCTCCTCGGTCGCGACGACGTTCCTCGCCATCGGCCTCATTCTCGGCGTCCAGTTCCGACGGTTCGCCAACGCGTGAGGAAAGAGCTCCTCATCAACGCGACCCCTCCCGAGACCCGCGTCGCGGTCGTCGAAGACGGGCGCGTCGTGGAAGTCCTGCACGAACGGCG
>Ga0210402_10003335_pt1 | contig 15117 bp, 44 predicted proteins | sample IncBWC7MmetaG_FD_161055 | JGI IMG/M metagenome (GOLD analysis project Ga0210402, IMG submission 161055) | Forest soil microbial communities from Barre Woods Harvard Forest LTER site, Petersham, Massachusetts, United States - Inc-BW-C-7-M | ecosystem: Environmental > Terrestrial > Soil >...
AATAGGACTATGATTAAATTTATTGCGCTCCATGATTTATTCTTCTTTCACTTCAATTTTGTAGGATCAAAAGGATTAATTACTATAGTAGCTCGTTCGTATTGCATTTTTCCATTAAGAAAATACTTAGTCCAAATATCTCCTGATTCTTCACCTTCTCCATTGAGAGTAAAAAGTACATCAGGATACAATTTAGAAAATTCTATTATTTCTTCTTCGTGCTCATACCATTTACATGAATCGACGGTATCGCCATCTTCATCGAAAGCCATTTCAGCATATGAATCTGGTTTACGTAAAACACGAATAGCTTCTGGATTAGTAGCCCTAATTTTAAAATGAGTGTAGTAGCCCATGATTTATCTCCTTACATGATAGTTTCTAGGTAAGTGTAGTGATTTCCTTTTCAGAAAATACTTTGGGGGGAATCAACTCCCAATCAGCCGCGCGGACCATCACCAAATCACCAGCATGATAAGCCCAAGACACCGTTATACACACTGCTTCATCGTTAGACACAGGCACGTATGAAACGACACCTTCTATGGTATGATTCGTTTTCAATCTAATTTTATCATCAACTTTAAATCCGTGATCAGGATACCGATGGATAATTATTGAATCACCGCCAATATTATATTCATAAGGAATGTCCACTTGCAAATCTTCTTCCTGCAAAGATTCACCATAAACACCTAGCCATTTTTTAATATAGGTACGAGCTTCGGCCAATGTAGCAAATTGATTATTGGCCCATGAAGGATCAACATTACATTCTGGATATTTGGCGGGATGATTATTATCATAGACTATGAACATGATTTATTGCTTCACTTTCTCAAACCAAAGTTTACCATGACGTGGTACACCAATTTGATAGGACATATCTTGTGATTGATCTAGGAAAGCACGCACATGTTTTGCAAGTGTCTGAATTTCTGGATCAGGAGAATAACACCAAACTTGTGCTACATAATTAAGAATATTTTGCACAAGAATTACTTCCCGAGTAGCAGGATTGTTCCAAAATGCTTCCATTTGACCTTCAATAATTGAATCCACATTCTTTATGATTTCTGGAGTGCTAATTTGTGGTGTCCGACCACCTGTAATAATGGACAGGATTTCACGGAATTCTTTTGCTTCAATGGTTTTCATAGGTCTATTGTAACACAACGCCATTAAAAAGTCAATACTGTGTTAGGACAATTTAGTTTGTAGTTGAATTTCTTTTCCGGTTTGATAACCCATAGCTTTAGCAGTATAATGATGTTGTTCTTTAGGTGATTTCAATGTTTTAGTTTTACCATAATATGACTCAAAAGCCTCGGTCACTTCTTTATTGGATTGTATAACTAATGCCGTAGAGCCTGTTGAAGAACCTTGTTGTTCTACATATATGGTGTAGAGCCTAGAAGCTACAGTCTTAGCAGCCGTTTCAAGAAATGACCGATGAAAACTAACATATTCTTCTTTACGATAATAAGAATCATATGCTTTCCATGCCCGTTTTTTAGCTGCTGATAGTTCTTCTACCAACCAATTAAACATATGATTCACTACTTCAACATTTTCTGCTGCACCTACAATTTCGCATCTATCGGTACCTGAATAAAAAGCTACTTTACAAAAATTAGTCATACACAAATATTGGATTAACAATGATTTCCAATTATTGGTAGGTGTACCTATTTTAGTTCCCATATTCATAGCGTGTTTACCATAACGTGGGGCATCAGCTTTTGTTTGTAAACGCACTTCGTACATAGTTAAATTGTAAGTAAAAAGCAATCTTTGAATAGCGGCAGCAGCACTAGCAGCTTCATGTACGGTAGCGCCTGAATCTGTAGACAACCTTTGTAAATGATTTATTTTTTCAATAATGGCGTCTATGTCGTTATTCATGGCATGATTTTATCACGTCAACAAAGAAATGTCAATACCATAAAAAAATACGATCTACTTTTTACAGAAAACCGTATTTAAAAAAGACCCATGATTTTAAATTAAATGGCCTTTGCTTAATAAATGCCCTTTACTATTAGAATTAACTGTAGGAACGAATCCGCTAGTAGAAGGACTAGAACATGCTGTTACGGTTACGAGCATAATAGCTAAAAATAAATATTTCATTAATATAATCTCCTTTCTTTGGTTGATAAGAAAATTATACTACGAACTAGTAACTTTTTGTTCCTCTTTAAGCAACATTTTTACATGATTTAATTCATCTTCAGTATGGATAGTACCGCCCGTATTCAATTCTAAATACCATTTAAGGACCTCTGCTTTAGTTTTTAAATTATTAATACAAAATCGAAAACTCAGATTTAAATGACCCATTCCAGGGAAATTTTGAATATCACGAAAATAATAACCCGGTCGTGCCATAATATCTGTTACAGGTAAAGGCAATGCAGCCATATACATATCTTTAAAAATAGGAAATTCATTGTTTAAAAACTGACGTACTGCAGTTACCCGTTGTTTACCGTCTACTATTACAGTAGTGTCTCCTTTATTTGGATTAGGACAATTTAATTGAATTGTACGTGAAGCAATTTCTCCGCGCAGTCTAGTTTCTACATAAGCAATTTGTTGTGCTCTAGTCCAAACATAACCACGTTGAAAATCAGGGTCCATATCTATTTTATGAAATTTAATGCTATCTTCCAAATAAAGAAAATCAACGTCTACTTGATAACGGCCATCACCTGTAAGTTTAGGAATATCTTTGTAATTAAGCATTGGATTTACGTGCTTCACTCTCTTCATGAAATCTAACAAAAAATGCTTGATAATTATTAATTAAATCTTTAGCTACTTGTTCTGTATCTAATTGATAAATAATAGCAATAGTTTGCACAGTTTCATCATTTAACATTTCTTCAAAATTCAAATCATAATGAGTGCTTTCGGTAATTTTAGTGGCATCACAACCCCAATCCTTAAAATAATTTCCAGGGATCATGCAATAAGCAGTGATAACTTCAGGATAACTCAAAGCCATTGTGGACTCTCCTTCTCTCTATATATTTCGTGGGAGCAAGTAAAAATTCCTGCTAGGAAAAATAGTTGGTCAATTTTTCTAAAGCAGTGTTTAATGCCGCATACATTGACGCTTCCCGCAAATCAAAACCGGCTGCAACCAAGGATAAAACTAATGATTCAAAACCTGCTACGGCACTTTCCCATATAACATCATCAAAATTTCCCGGGAAATTTTCATCTGCTGTTAGCAAATCAGTTTCAATCATAGCTATTCCATTATGATAAATAGCTACTTGAATTTTATATCCAGTTACTTCGACGACATATTCTTTTTCTAGTGTCATAGACTCATTATAGCGTTTTTATGAGATAATGTCAATACTATTTCACGATAAAATGACGAGACAAATGACTTAAAGCGCGTCCATGATTTCCCCATATTACTTCGTTTATATCCATATCCAAATATAAATTGCGCAAAAAAGCACAACACTTAGCATTGCATTCTAATTGATATATTTCATTAGCTAAATTTCTTTTAGGTTTAATCACAATTTTGCATATCGTGGCAGAAAGCAATTTTCCAGCACACCAGTTTTACGGTTTAAATTAGTACGAATTTCTAATACATCATGATCAAAATCAAATTTAGGTGCAAGCCACAAATCATAAAGTTTCAATGGACAATGATTATGTGTAGCGCACAAATCCATTATCGTATCTGCAAAGGTTTGTTGAGGAAAATCTTTATAAATAGTTTTGTGAGCACGTTCTGCTATGTTTTCGATCATATCCATATCTTCATCACTAACTTTAAAGTTAATCATTTTAAATCTCCACTACTTTTACATTCTTGTGATAAACTGGACAATCATAATGGCGATCCAAGCACAAATCATTATTATAATCTAGTTCTGTACCAGCCAACTTTACTGTAGTTTTAATTATTGAACCTTCTTCAGAAATAACCATCAAATTGCCAATCATGCTATTACTTTCTTGATCATAATATTCTTTAATAAGAATAGCTGGATAGGATTTATGGCCATTATAATAAGTGGCTAGAGGACTCAAATCTACTTCGATTTTCATGATGCCAATATTATATCATAAAGCGCTGAAAATGTCAATACCTTTATGACTTTATGTTTGTGTTTTTTAATCTTTCAGGAATACCATCAATAATTTTTTTTCTTACTATCTTTTGAATATTTGTAGTAATTAACAATACTAATGGCCATTTATAAAAATCAGCAATAGAAGCATTTATGTTTAAAACCATTTTATTGATTATTGAATTATCACTATGATTATTAGTTACTTTGTAAAAATTTATAGCTGGGCCTGGTTTAATGCCTGAACGTTTAGGTTTGCATTGTGGTGTATGAACTTTTCCACATATAGTGCAAAAACATGTTTTTTCGCCTTTTAAAGCATTGTTTTTTATTTCTCCATTAATTCTGGATATATATCTTTGGGCATCGCTAATCTCTTGATATTCGAAATCTTCCAATTCATTTTCAGGGCCTCTATAATTAAATTTAGAATATGAATTAAACGGTGGCGTAAAAGTGTCGCGTTTCATTAAAATATTATAACAGATTATTAAAGAATAGTCAAGGTTACATGGTTATTCATCAGGACCAATTTCATAATCAGAACATAGTGTGCCATCATCTAAAATAGAGACATTGCCAAATCGACCTAGACCAGCAGGAGGAGATATAAATAGTTTAACATTTTGTTTGCGTTGTTCAGGAGTCATATCTAAAATAGCCAACAACAATTTACCGTAAGTCATGACAATATTATATCACAAAGCCATTAAAATGTCAATACTGTTAATTTTGGATTTTTATTTTTATTTCTAATTCAGCAATTTTTTTATCTTTTTCTTCTAAGATATTTTTCATTGCACTATCAATATCATCTTCTAAAAGACTGTAAACTACTTTAATAATATGATAGGTTGGTTCAGCATAAGGTGCGCGCAATGTACTAATGTCAGTTAAATATTTTTGTGCTTCTATTAGGTTTCTAAAATTAGATAAACAAAACCACCCTTCTGTTGGATTTTTGTCCCAGACTTCATAAAGAATTTTGTACATAAGAAACACTTTCAATAAATATTAGTTGTTATAAGTAAGTAGCTAATTAACTGCCAATGTTTTTTTAATACACCATTTATATATCTTCGTCTATTCCAAAGTATTCTTGAAAAAAAGTGTAACGACACCTACGACACCAATGTTCGTTATTTTCATTATGTCTTAGGCGAAGCTGACCACATTTACGACAAAGGGCTATGCCATCTGGCGGGGGATAATCTCCATTTTCGCCATATATTTTATTGGTCCATTTATCATTTTCTTCTTGTAGGAATTTATTAAGAGCAGATTGTTCTTCTAGTGATAATTCCCAAAATGGAGTACATTGCCAATTTTCTGACATAGATTTAGTATATCATATTTCTCAAGGGAAAGTCAACTAGGCTTGATCATCGAAATAACCAAACCTAGGATTAGGATATTAAGCGTTTAATATCCGATGATACACCTCCCGAGCATACTTCAGGAGAGAATCGCTCTATATTACGTGTGTATGTACGGCGGCCAAATACTGAGGTTTTCGCAAGAGCATCGACTTGGCTCCCGAGCCTTTTTACAGACCAAGTTTAATCTCTAACCTGGATATTTGATTATTATATCGGCTTCCGCAGAAGATAGATATAATTCTTTTTTTACTTCTTGGTAACTCTTATTTTTATGATCTTCGTTTTTACCTTCGGGAACGATCAGGCCGACGACCAAGAAGTCCTGTAAATATTATAGCACTTTACTGAAGTTTTGTCAAATGGTAGCCCATAACAGTTCTGCCCTGTTTTCACAACGATGAAAGCGTTATATCATTGTTAAAAATATTACTATTTATTAACTTCGAGCAATTAACTGGTTTCAAGTCGTTATACATGGCTTACTTTTAGTGGGTTAATTACTACTGGCCTTGTCACAAGGCTCCTATCTCCTGTGGTAGCTAGGCTGCCGTTGGAGATTACGTGTACTTTTCGTCCTATTTTTATTATAGGACATTTCATGAAAATAAGATAAATTTTCAATAATTGAATGCTATCGTAGCAATGGGCCATGAATGGAGTAAGGGTGGTAGATGCCCTTACTCCTTACAGGCTTCTTATCGAATTCTCTACCATCAATAAGAAGCGACATTTATATTATAGCAAAGTTTCAACAAAAAGTCAACAAAAAACTGGCGCGAGCCTCCTATCCCTATAGTGACAAGAGCGCCCGGCCAGTATGCAATGGGCAGAAGAAGTGGAAATTCTCCCGCCCTCAAAGACAGACGCTAAGTGATTGAGGCCAGCGATTCCACTTGCCAGGCGTGCCTTAACGCAGTCTCCATTAGTATTATAGCAAATTCCCAGGAAAATGTCAACTACCGATAAACTTCTCTTCTATGCATAATAGATTCTATATAAGGAATTAAATTTTGTACTCTATAAACTATGCGATATTCACCACACCTTAATCTATAAGTACCTTTTTCAAAAGACCCATGTTCACGGTGTTTAATAGTTATTCCAGAAGGTCTATAAGTACGTAAAATATGTTCTCGTTCTCTTATTAAAGCAGCATTAATTTGTTCACGCCTTCGTTCTGGTAATGCTAAAAATGCTTCTTGAGCTTGATTACTAAAAATATATGGTCTAGTTTGTTGGTTAATCATGATTTTTTATATATCATATTTACCTTAGAAAGTCAATCCTTGCCAGCATTTTGAATAAAATACCTAATATCATCAATTTCTTTATTCATTCCTAGTTTATGATAAGCTTTAGGAAAATAAATAAACCAGTACCAAATTTGAATTACGAACAATATTCCTAAAAGGATATGGTCGATCATTTCTCTTTTCCTTTTTCGCGGACACCTTTAATAATTCCTGCTGCAATATATGCGCCTGCTAGTTGACCTACAGTAACTTCTGGGCAACTTCTAGCTATTACACTTAAAGGTGTGTTTTCTAGGTCTAGAACAATTTGCATTTCCGCATCAGAAAAACCCAAACCACTATTAATTTGTTTAATAGCTTTATGATAAAGTTCAGATATAATAAGTTCGCGGTTTATAATGTAGTCTTTCATTGATTTATTTTTGTTCCTGGATAAATCTCAAACTATTTAATTCTTCCATAGTTATTGGGTCGTTAGGGTGATTTTCGTTGGTTGCATCTAACAAGATTGCTATTTGATCTTCAGACAATACTACATCATTCAATATAGAATCAATGAAAGGATCACCAAAAGGATCACCAAAAGACATGATTTTAAAATTCTTCATTATGTTTCCTCATAAGCTAGGGCATCCGCAATAAAACGTTTGTGTGCTCGCCGACGCGCTGTAGTAATGGCATGTTTGGCTCCGCGTTTTGAACGTGCTGCACCGTGTTGACCACACACAAAATCATTACTGTCAATGTTGGTAGTTAAACTTGAGCCATCAATAAAACGCTCGCTATAGTAAATATGAAAATCACTTATATGAGGTTTATGGGCACTCGGTGCTGGATTTTTACGGCGATAATTCATTTTCATGGCAAATTAATCCCATGGCCATTCATAAATTTCGCCACCTACGTAGGATACATTTTGAGGGAAAGTTTCTGTTGCTTGATTTAAATCAATTGCTACTCGTGCTTCTTCTTTAGAATAAAAAACTTTAATTTTGTTTTGAGTGTTTAAAACTGCAACAGGATTATTATTTGCATCAGCAACAATTGCAATATATTTCATACCACCATTATATCACTTTCTTACAGGAAAGTCAATACCTCACTCAGGGCAAATCATATCTAAATAAGCCAATGCATCATTTTCAGTATCATGCACTGACCACGGCGTACAAGAAAGATTCATAATGAAAAACCTAGCACCATAACCACGAATAATTTCTATACGATACATCCCTGATTTATAATTACAATCATTAATAGTTACAGTTTCGTTACCCAACAATAAAGCAGGTGTAACCATATTCCAAGGCAAATATACTTTATGTTCATTAGTTATACTACTGATTTTTAACCATGTTGCTTCATAGGTAATTTCTCGTTGTAGAACTTCCATGTTTATTGTTTTTCTTCCCGCATGACTTTTTTCACAATATTTACCAGTCTTTTCCATAATAAAATTGACAAACAAAATCCATTAGCAATTCTGTATCAGTTTCACTCAAAGACATATTAATACGAGGATTAGAAAATACACCTTCTTGCACATAATTCATCCGAGCAGTAATAGGAATAGGATTATCTTCAATATCATTATTTAATTCTCCGTTAATGTTAATTGTAGGACTATTAGGGCCGCCCGATAATTGAATTTCATATTCTTGTGGCATAGTAGAAATTATGCCTTCGTGCGGTTGATACCATCCATTTCTAACTGATACTGACAAAGGGTACTCAGTGATATCTTGCAAGGCTTCATCCCTAGCATCACCTTTGGCGGCTTTATGGAAATTATCCATCAATATATGAATTTTAGTAAGTGCTTCATTTTGCGCTTCATAAGTCATTTTGATATACTCCTCTTTCATTAGGTTATTCGTTACTGACAGTTAATTCTCCTTCTTGGAAATAACATAAAATATTTCAGAGTGGTGGAGGTCGCCTAGTTATTAAATGATTATGTTCTAAAATAATTTTGCCTTTTTCGCTCAACACAAATTCATCTATACATTTATCATGTAAATAATCGTAAATATCACAATCACAAATTGAAATAGGTCCAATTAAAAATTGATTACAATGACAACAAACATCTGGTGAAATATGTTTTAGAATTAAATTTGGATAAATTCCACCAAATGCGCCACGACAAGACATAAATTATTTTTTATCCTCTATTACTATCCTAATTTTATTTTGGAAAACCCAATTAATAAAATCATTTAATTTTTCTTTAGCTTTTTCGTTGTGGCCATCCCAATAAGAGGCATTATCTAATTCACGCCCAATTAAATCTCGTTCATATTCTGTTAATGGTCTAGTTTTCATTTAAATTCAACCATAGAAGGATTTATTTCTGAATTTATCTTTAGAATTTTTAACAAAGCATTATCATTAATGGCCAATATAACTCCTTCTTCAACATCTGCTTTATCTTTTCCATATGCGGCAAGAGTGACAGTTACATTATACATAGGCATTTATGAATTTTCACTTTCTTCATAATTAATTACTGCACGATAAAATTCTTCTGCTTGTGGAATAGCTGGTTTCCAATTTTGCCTAGCCATTTCCAATTTATGTGAAGCCATTTGCACCAACAAATCATAAAGTTCATCAGTCAAAGTGATAATTTTCACGTCTTAGCCTTTTTACCTTTCTTAATTACTACACCGGCAGTTTTGAGCAATTCACTCATGTAAGGCGGTTGTACATTGAATTCTTTAGCCAATGCTACCATTCCTTCTCCTTTTTTAGCACGTTGAATAGCTTTTTCACGATCATCTGCATTTAGTTCAGTCAAGGTAGTACGGGGTTTACCGCGATGACCTGTTTTCTGTTTAATTACGGCAGTAACGGAATTAGCGGTGGATTCACTATTATCAATATGATTAATAACTACATCATCAGGAAAATCAGGAATGTTATTTACACACCGCATTACAGGGCCATTACAGCACTCACAAACCATCGTCCAACGATCTAGTGTAGACAATGCCAAAAAGCTACTACGCGCCCATCCCAGAGTGTTTATGGGTCGTCTAATCTGTTCGGTGCTTACTGGAACAGGTGCTTGTCCATCATAGATTTCGAACATACACATACCAGTTTTGGATTTAATTGAATTTTCGGTAGCGGTAGGCATTTTTATTTTCTCCTTGTCTTATGATTTCGACAGAATGAATCAAATCTCCTTCTAGGAAATTCAATTTAAGCTCCGTGCGAACACCCATAATTACACGAATGATCGCGCCAATGTTCATAAGCTAATTTATAATCTTCTAAAGTGATAGGATTTAATAAAGCTAAACAATTATTATCACATGAAACATGAATAGCTATGTCTCGACCACAACTTTTGCATGGCACTCCACCTATATAATCATAGTGACTATCATCATCGCAATTTTTCATTCAATTTCCAATTTCATTGCTACGATAAGAAAAACATTCTGGGTCTGAACATAGAGCTAATTCATGAGCCAAATCATATAAATGACATTCTAAACATTTGCCATTTTCGTCGCAATTACAACCATCAGAATAATCGGCTATAATTTCATGAATACGATTTGAAATATTATCTAGTTTATTAGAATTATAAGGAATTGTTTTGCCAACTGGATCGCTCCAATTAAAAATTACATCATCTTCATATTTTGCTTTATGATTACCTTCGTGCATTTCTAATTGGCAAACAACACGGGCACCACGATAATTTGCTGTTGGATGTACTACTCCACAAGCCCATTCATTATTAACAGACATGACGCAAATGCCATCCTGAATCCATAGCTTGTTTACGAATTAGTGCTGGCTGTTCACACAACCATTTATAAGCGTCAATTTGACCAGCAAACATTTCCGGTTTAATACGTTGCCATCTAGTAGTACCTTCTGGTTTGATATAAATGGCGTAGGGTTTATTAACGTTTTGCATGAGTAGTTGTCAACCCTTCTACAAATTTTGATCTACGGCCAGAACGATAACCCGATTCATAAGCCATCCAAACTAATTCACACAAAGTAGACCACGTAAGACTTTTGGCAACAAACAATTTATGAATTTGTTCACCTTCTTTGCGCCAAAACCATTTAGCTGCTCTATCTCTGGCTTCATTAGAAATTTTCATAGCTTAATTATATCATGATCAACGAAAAATGTCAATACTATGGCACAGACACTTCAATATAATTAGCGACTGCCACTAAAGAACAGAAACATGCCCACACATCAAAATTATAACCATGAGAACTTACTAAACTCACCAATGGTAATTCTCGTCCGCGTACATCGGTAACTAAATAAGTTTGATCTTCAATAGGGCCACCCGTATTAATATTTATATGCCAATTATAAATGTTATCTTCTGGCCCTAGATTATCATTACTAAATCCAACTTCTTTAGCGGTGTAGGAAGTGTAATAATGTACTCGAACAATATCACCACGTTTAATTTTAGGGATGATTCTTGGTGCAGTAGTGTGTGTCATAATAACATTATATCATGATTGACGGAAAATGTCAATACGTTTTAAATGGCAATAGTTCCATTCTTATGCATTCGCATTTTTAAAATGTTATTACGCTGTCGCCATTCTTTTTCGATCCAATTATAATCATAAATAGACTTCCAATATTTAATGCGCTGTTCGACTTTTTTAACCATTTGCTGATGACTTACATTATGTGTATTACAATAATTTTTCCACCCTAACAAATATGACCATTGGGCCGCATATCGTCTTATTTTTTGATCTTCATAAAATATTTCTGTTAAATTTAATTCAATAGCCGTAACTTGAATTTCAATATCTAAATCTGCCCATTTTTTAGGTAATTTATTTTGATGTTTTGATTTAGGAATTTTGTAGCCATAATTATCAATGTGTAAACGATGCATAGGTGCTAAAACAAAATGACCAATTTCATGAAATAATTGTATACCAAAACCAATTCGCGCTATTGAAATATAAGGAACATTATTTTTAATTATATAATTATTTGATTCATTTTTAAAATCAATTTTTACATATGAATCAATAAACCATTTTAAAATTTCAATGGGAGCTTCTTTATCATCAATAAAATCAAGTAATTCATTAGAAAGTTCCATGTTATTATCGTATCACATATAGCACAAAATGTCAATACTTTTAATGTGTAATTTCTTCACTAGGTAAACGAATAATTTCATTAAGTAAATCTATAATTTCTTGTGCTTGTGATAAACTCATTTTAACTTTTTCCCATTTATTACTAATACAAACAATATCTTTAGTAGAACGTTTTATGTAAATAGTGTTGTCACCAAATTCAGAAGACCATTCTACGCTAGTTAAAGTATAATCATGATTAGTAAAAGTGTAGCCTTTTTTAATCATGTGGTTCTACTAGCGTATAGGTAGGACGTTCAACTTTAATAATGTCTTTACATTCTGTTTCAGTTAAATTATCGTCTACAGAATAATTTCCTTGTTTGCCATCTGACCATGTAATTAAATCATTTTCTTTTAAATCTTTAAGAGTATAATGTTTAGGAATTAATTCTAAATCATCAGCATTAATAAAAGTTGTATAATTACGAACATTAAACGGAAAATGTACTTCATAACCATCTATTTCTTGGGTTTTATCTATTAGCCAAATTTTCTTTACTGTGCCTTGAATAGTGGAGTTTTTAAGAAGAACTTTATCTTCTTTTTGAAATGAAAGTTTTTCTTGATTAATATTATTAAATTTAAAAGAACGCTTTGAAAGCATATGATTGTTTTTTACTGTTTGATAATTATCGGCATCATCAAAAGCAATTTTAATTTCTCCGGTGTTCAGTATACCACAATTATTTTCCCACCATGTATCTACTACTATACCATCGCCGTATTTAGAATGAAAAACATCCTCTCCTATAGCCCAATTATATTCACATTCAGAAGATTTTACCCATCGTTCTTTATTATCAAAAAATCGAATACGAATATGTGGATGAAAATTATTTTCATCATTATCTTTATTATCAATAACTACAGCTTTTTGTAGACTATAAATTATAGTATCCCCGATTTTAAAGTTCATAGTGATTCTGGTCCCTCTAAAATTCTATTTAATTCTTGCCAATGTTTAGCGTGTTCATCAGCAGATAAAACAAATGGAGTAGAACTTTGCATTTCTGTTTTATGCCAATCACGAGACTCTACCAAACGCGATTTAATATTACGCAAAGTAATTAGTTCTTTTAATTCTGTTTCTGTCATGGCATTATTATATCACATTAGGTGTTAAAAGTCAATATTAAGTCCAATCTTCAATACACTTATTTACATAAAAAACTAATGTAACTGGTTTTACTTTTAGGCCACCATCAAATTTTTCAATAAATTCAACAGCCGATTTAGATGGACGTAAATGAAAACAAAAACGTTGTGTATAATTATGTCGTGTGTAATCATCGGGATCAGGCGGCGCGTCTAAATATTTATATACTTTCGGTTCTACAGCATTAATATCTGGATAAATATAGCCTTCTTTTGTTAAACGTAAAGCTATAGGGCATGTCGTAGTATTATTTGGGGTGCCTTCTTTAATATCTGCTTTAGTAAGTTTAACTTTAATTTGTTTAGGAATTTTCATGGTTATTTCCTATCATTCCGTGTTCTGCTAAAATTGCTATATCTGATTCAACTATTTTCATATCAATTTCTTCTAATTTTGAAAAAGCCATAGGAATATCATATTCTCCTGTTTGTAATTTTTCTAATACATAGAAGAAACGCAATAATTTTTCGGCAGTAGGAGGAAAAAGAGTATTATTTTTCATTGGTTAAATCTCCTTCAAAGGTCTGTATTAAAACTCCTGCTGGTGGATATGCATTAAATTCTTGTTCATTACCTAATGGATTGACCCATTCACGCCAATATTTAAAAGGCAAAATCATCAATGTTTTTCCTCCACATAAATCTACAAATTGAGCTTCAAAAATAACATTGTCTAATGGTGAAATAACGGCTGGTTTCCAAATAGCTAAAGTTGTCCAACCTCTAATAGACCAAGTACGTGTAGTAGTTTTTGTATATTTGCTGTAATAATCATGTGTGTACCATTTAGTGCCGTTAGTAACTTCAATAATACGATCTTTAGGAGGCGGATTATTTTCAACAGAAAACCAAGTGCTCATGTTAAATTGGTCAATTCTTCCAAAATAACTGGTAAATCTAGCCAAACAAAAAAATCATTATCAGTATTGTGTTTTACTGTATTTAAATAATTAATTGCTGTTGCTTTATCATAAGTCATAGGCCAAGTAGATGGCAATCCCAAATAATTAACATACCAACCCGAAATATAATGATCATTCTTTTCTCTATCATAACCAACAGACATATGAATATGGGAATTTTCCATTATGATTTTATTTATATGATAAGCTTCTGATTCAGTCATAGTGTGATTATATCATGGTTGCAATAAAAAGTCAATATTTTTAAAGAGAGATTAATTCTCCTTCATTATCTTCTAGTGATTCCATTATTTTAATTGCTTCAGTTAAAACATCAGTAGTAAAAGCATACTCATCATAAATAGCAAGAAAACATTTTACTTGATTACTATAATATAAAATAGCACCTATAGGTTCTGCACGAGAATTAAGGCCATTATAAATATCATAGGCTCTGTCTTTTCTTAGCCCTATAAAATTTTGGATAAGTTGTAATTTTAGCATTTTTATTCCTCATATTGTTCTCTTAAAGCATCTTCACAAATATTTACATCATTAGAAAATAAATTATAATGCAATAGTGCTTTTAAAACATCTAATTGACAATGGCCCCCAGCACTACGAGCAATCACTTTATCTCCGTCTTTAATTTTATATTCAAAAGAATAACGAGTATTAAAAACAGAAAATTCTTCACCTTTAGATTCTATAATAGTTTCTTTAAGTGGTTCATGAATTTGATCACATAGCCAACATTTTTCCATTTATTGATTTTCTCCAGATTTATCCATGGCTAATGCACGTCTTTCTAATTCTGTCAATAAATCAAATGCAGTATAAGTATAATTTGCTTCTACAGAAATCATTGAACTAATTAATAGTTCTGTGGCCGCAGGACTTGCTTCTAAGAAATCAATAAAATCATCATAAGTTTTAAAATCTTTTTCTTTAAGAAAACAGGCGGCAAACGTATCTTCTGAATTTGAAATATCTAAAATCCACGATTCATTTTCGGACTCGGCTAAAAAACCGCGTTGGAAAGCATAATCGTTTAGCGCTTTATTCTTTTCTGTTATAGAAATAGACATAGCAATATTGTAACATGAAAATATAAAAAAGTCAATATAAAAAAGATTCCTATAGTTTTGTATATAAGAATCTTTT